>Ga0310697_10003300_pt1 | contig 16411 bp, 31 predicted proteins | sample 172DNAGHGlowgp2_FD_203883 | JGI IMG/M metagenome (GOLD analysis project Ga0310697, IMG submission 203883) | Sheep rumen microbial communities from Palmerston North, Manawatu-Wanganui, New Zealand - 1728 DNA GHGlow gp2 (v2) (version 2) | ecosystem: Host-associated > Mammals > Digestive system >... | reverse complement strand
CTATTGTCTTTATTTCACACCTATTTAATTAGGAAGGTGAAGGAGGATAGGGAGAACAGGTACAGGTCTGTCACTGTTCGTCGTCACAGAGGTAATATCTATGATGACTATGGTGAAGAGTACGAGGAGGAAATGGAGCAGCTTCGCAGGTTCTATGGTGGATGTTTCCCTCGCTCTGCTGGAGTGATATGGGACCCGCTTGACCCAGATGACGAAGATGAGTGGGATGATGATGATTGGAGCGAGTATGATGATTACTATGTCGGCGACGATGGTGAGATAGTATTCCCCAATAGTAATACTTCTCAGATTACCAGCACCACTACTGTAGAGGATGAATACCCAGACAGGACGTTGAGACCTGGAGAGTATCGTCGTAGTGCCCAGGACATGGATGACTACTGGAACAAGATGTCCAAGTTTAACGAGAAGGGTAAGTATAAGCATACCAAGCATCGTGGGTGTCGTGGAGGGAAGAAAGCCAAGACTATTGACATCAACACTCCATACAATGATAACTACATAGATGACAGTGGTGATGCTCCAGCAGAGACTACTATCTATTTCTATGAGGATTATCATGACAAATATAGCAGGATAGAATTTAATACCCTCTATGATTTTGATGAATATTGTAAGGAAATGGGTTTTGCTGTTCCTCCATATGTTGGTGAGCAGATTGCCTATGCCCCTATAAGTCATTGTTGTCTCAACCCGATAGCCAAAGACAGTGGAGTGCTGGAGGTTATGAGAGAGGAGACATACGGTGATATGTTCTATGAAGCATGTGAAACAAATGAATTAAGTAGCTGATGAGAAATTTAAGTAATAAGTTAGAATCCTTATTTAGACAGTATCTAATTAGGAAAGAGAAGGAGACAAGTATTCCTGTGACATACAACTATTCTGGTGGCTATTGTCGTCAGAACAACTGGTTGAACAATCACGAGACCTATGATGGCGTGATATACTTCTACGAGTTGTCAGACATCAACAGAGCACCTCAGCTGTTCTATAACCTGGGAGCATTTGATTCGTTCTTGAGGCAGTATAGTATATTCATGCCTCCGTTCCAGAAGGACATCATCCGTCAGCTGGACAGGGCATATGTCACTTGCAAGAAGGGAACTCATGACCTGTTGATTAGAGCTACGAGACCGATGCTGCTTGATGCTGTTGCTGACAGCACTGCCCAGGGAGTGGATTTGCAGACTGCTGGCACTGCCGTCATGAACACGCCGCCTACTCCCCCTGCACCTGTTGGCTTAGGGCACAATCCTATAGGCATGATGTACCAGGGAGAGAGGAAGCCACCTATGTACAGTGGTTATCCAGGGGATTGGTACTAAGACTTAAATAAGTACAGACCTGTATATCATTTCGGGGTTTTCAACTGAAAACCTCGATTTTTTATGCATAAAAAAATGGTAGCAAAATCAATTGCTACCATCTTCAATAGGATTAATATCGCCCACATTCTCTTTTCCGAATTGCTTGATGAGTTTCTCAACGATACCCTTCACCTCCCCCTCCTTGAGCCTCTTGGCGCTTGCCACGTTGGTGGTCGTCACAGCCTCCCCAAAGATGTTGGTGCGTCGGTAGTAGGTCTTCTTGTGCCCGTTGAGTGTGAACTCCAAGATGACCTTCCTCATGTGAAGTGTACGACTAGGTGTGGTATTGTATCCGTATAGTCTTCTGCAAGACCACCCTCCTCGTAGGTCATAGAAGCATAGTGTTGTAGCTGGGTTTTCTCAGCCATAGCGAACCAGTCGTTATTATACTTCTTTGCCTCATCTGGTTTCTTGGTGAATTCCACCTTACCATCTACCCAGTTAACGGACTTGACATAGGTGTCCTTGTCCTGGTGCTTCAGTACTACTGCCATAGTGTAAGACTTAAATAAGTACAAACCTGTATATCACTCTCCTCACCTGGATATTAGCTATCCATTGTGGCGTACTGTAGTTCTGGATACTTCTCCTGGTCATACATGATGGGATTCTTGAGAGTCTTAATCTCTGAGTTGCAGTAGAAGCTGCCGTCCCTCACATATGCCTCACGTTTGTTCTGGGTGAATGACACCGTACCATCAAGCTTGTTGATTTCCTTAACCCACATCACGGGTTTACCAGGCATGCTAATTTTAATCGTTGGCATTGTTGTTTAATTTAGATTGTTAATACTGTTTAGTGGTATCTGAAGTCTAGCTCCAGACATCCATATTTTCTGCAAAGATATATAAAATATCTGAGAAATCCAAACATTTTAACATTATTTAAACCTGGATACCCAGGAGAAGTAATCTGTCCAATAACCTGCTGGGTCACAGAACATCTTCACCAGCTCCCTGTGGAAGTAACTGTAGGGGCATGTCAGCTCACTGTACAGCAGGACTCCGAACATGATGACCAGGCAACATCCCACTAACTTTATAGTTTCCTTAAACAGCTGGTCGTCTATCTGCTCTTCTGTCATCCCCTGGGATTCCATCTTCTCCCTCCTAGCCCTAGCTAGGGAAGTGCTCATTAATATTGTAATCATATGTTTAACTGTTAGACTTAAATAAGTACACACCTGTCTATGTCTTGGTTAATGTCAGTTCTAGGTCTTTAACTTCCTGGTATCTTATCTTCAGTATACTGTAGACTGTCTGGACATCCTTTAGTCCTACTCTGAAGACCTTGGATATCTCCTCCAGTGTGTGGGGATGTGGAACCCCCATCTTTTCCTCCCAGAGGTGGAGCTTAAGGCACAGCACCAGACCATCATACGTTTCCTGGACGACAGTGGCGACCATCCTCTGGTGTAGTGACTCCAGAGGCTCCTGGCGCTCGAACATCCTGCCTATAGCGTTGACCATCTTCACGATGAACGCGGGTATCTTTATTATCATATTATATAACCTGTTATATGTTAGACTTGAATAAGTACAAACTGCCTTATATTAAGTTGTTTACGTATGTATACGACGAGTCGTGTGTGAACTGAGTTGTCCACGCACCACTATTGTCCCTAGAGCCACATCCCTACTCTATCTCAGCTGACAGGCATCCATTGTCATCTATCAACAGGTCTATGCCTACCGTCGTGAGAGATACTGCCCCACAGGAATCTACCGTTAATCTACTAATCGTCACTCTTTTCATAACATTCCTCATCATATATCACTACAGGGAACTTCTCTTGCACAATCTTAGGCTGAATCAGTGTCTTAAACCTCTCCTTAGCCTCATCGATTGTCGGTGCTACGATGCTTAGTCTTCTCGTAGCATACGCTGATGGGTCATCTTTATCCCAGATGATTTTACCACCAATGTGCCATTTTTTTAATGCTTTACTCATGCTCAATTTCTATATGTCGTTTCTTATCGGCTGCAAAGTTACGGATAATATTTTAATTAACCAAGGATTTCTCTGGATTTTTTTTACACCTATTATATAATACGCACGAGAAGGGTAATTGTTAATAATACTTAATAAAATGCAATTTTCTATGATTTTCTTTGGTAGATTAGAATAATTTATCTAATTTTGCACCGTCAATAGTGACAAATAACCATTTAAACATTTGGAGTTATGGGAAAGATTGATGAGGTAAGAAACAAGTTATCACAGGCAGACGAGATTCTGTTGAACCTGCGTAGTGACATGGAGGAAGATATTCGTTCCTACATGATTGAGACCAAGAGAGACCCCTTAAAGGTTGATGTATTATTCGGTGGTAGAAAACATGATATGGTGATTACTATCGAGCCTCTGTCTGAGGATGGTGATGGTGATGCAGACCTGTTGTTTGAGGATAAATACACAGGTGTTGACGGCATGAAGATATACGATGCCGAGTTATCTACAGACCTGCTTGCAGGTATTTGCATGGAACTTTCAGAAACATATTAATTTATATAGTCATGAAAGGATTAACATAGAGTGTGTTTTTTGTTTCCATAAGGTTTTAGGATTAATAGTGTTTGTGGAGTGGGGCTGTCTGGGAAGATAGCCCCATTTTTAGTGAAAATCCGTTTCAAAGTGTAAACGACTGTTAAAGTTTTATATTATCCTGCAAGTTTTTTTGATTTTTTCTTGGTAGATTCAAAAATAATGCCTAACTTTGCACCAGAAATCCGAAGATAGTCTGAGGATAGCCTAACAAAACATTACGATTATGGCAGCAAACATTGAGAACAGAAACGGAGTTTACTCCTTTGTTGAGAACAAGAAAAGTGGTCTTTCATGGCACGGTCTGGGACAGGAAGTTGACGGCGCAATGCACGTTGACGAGGCTCTGAAACTCTCGCACGCCGACTACGAGGTTGCTATGCAGCCAGTCATGGTGCTTCCAATCGACATTCAGACTAAGATTCTGAACGGCGAAGCCCTCGACGAAGATGCCCTGTTATCCCTTATCATCCCAGGCACTATGGCTACCGTGCGCACGGACATCAACCAGTCATTAGGTGTTGTCTCTGACAGCTACGGCATTGTCCAGAACATCGACGCTTTCAAGTTCGTTGACCTGCTTGTATCTGGCAAGTTTGCCGACAGGGACAATACACCAGTCATTGAGACAGCAGGTGTCTTAGGTCGTGGTGAACGTGTATTCGTCACCGCCAAGTTCCCAAAGCAGATTGTGCTGGATGCCCAGAGGGATGACCTCGTGGATATGTACGCCTGCTTCACCACCTCGCACGATGGTACTGGCTCTGTACGCTGTGTTATCACCCCGATTCGTGTGGTGTGTAACAACACTCTGAACCTTGCCCTGCACAACAACATCGGCAGGCTCTCTTTCCGTCACAGCCGCAATGTGATGAACCGTCTCGACTTGCTGAACGAGGAAAACGCCAAGTTCACGTATGACACACTGAACCTGTACGATGTCTACAGCAAGGGTCTCAAAGAGCAGTTCGACCATCTGCGCACCATCAAGGTGTCGGAGAAAGACCTCGACAATATCCTCGCCGATGTGTTGCTCTCTCCAGAGGCTGCAAAGGTGTTCCACGAGACAGGTGACATCTTCGCTGAGGGTATCAAGACCCGTGGGCGTAACCTCTGGCTGAATGTCAAGGACACCCTCGACAAGGGCATTGGACAGGACATACAGGAGCGTGGTACGGCTCTCTGGGCTATCAACGGGCTGACCAGCTACTACCAGAACGTTGCGAACTTCTCCAACGAGGAAATCAAGTTCGACAGCCTCATGGGTGGCAATGCCTACAACAAAATCCAGAAAGCACAGGAGTTGCTTCTGGCTGTGGCATAAGCCCGACAGGAAGCCCTGCCAGTCTGGTGGGGCTTCCATTTTATACTAGTAAGTTATATAAGACAATATAAATTTATGGATAGGAAAAAGTATTTGATTCGTATCTACGTTTCTGACAGCACGATTGGTAATATAGTTAATATGCTTATCAGATTGCGTGTTTTATGCCTCCAGAAGAGTTTCGACGGCTTGAATGGTATATTAGCCATCTATGACGTTATCTGTGGCTCACAGGCTATTTCTGAGTTAATTACGCTGGGCGTGAGTTACCTCCCACTTGATAACTACGCCGACTTCGTGATTACATGCCCTGCCTGTGGTGAGCGTATCGACGATAACATGATTATCAATGTGTATGATGAAAACCTGCTGTCTGGCTACAATATTATTTGCAACAGGCACGATTGTGGTACACAGATGGCTAACGTAGAATTTAGACCAGAATTGTGAATAACTGTTAAAAAGTTATATTATCCTGCAAGTTTTCTTGAAAAAATTTGGTAGATTCGTATTTTTTCTGTAACTTTGCACCGTCATAAGACAAATAACACTTTAAACATTTACATTATGGATAAAAAATTTCTTTACGGAAAAACATTAGAGAGTTACGGAATTTCCTATCTGGGTAACGTAGCCCAGAGTGCTAAGATGCAGTATTCCTACAACAACGGCACTATGACCTACTGTATTTATCTCGCCCCTGCTGATATGAGCGGTTATAACGTTTGCCCCAATAGCCAGTATTGCAAGGCTTTCTGTCTCAACGGCAGCGGACACAATAAGGCAGCACAATTGCAGCAGATTGATAAAGGTGGTGACGTGTATGATTCATTCGTCAACAGGTCTCGCATCAAAAAGACTAAGATGTTCCACGAGGACAAGGCTACTTTCATGCGTCTGCTCGTGCATGAGATTAACAAGTATAAGAGACAGGCAGAGAGCAAGGGCATGGCTTTCTCCGTCCGTCTCAACGGCACAAGTGACTTGTCACCACTGGCTTTCAGAGACCCAGAGACAGGAAAGAACATTTTAGAGTTGTTCCCCGATATTCAGTTCTACGACTACACAAAGGTAGCCAGTCGTATCAAGCTGATGCAGCAGTACCCCAACTATGACCTCACTCTATCCTACAATGGTTATAATTGGGATGATTGTGAAAAGTTCCTCAAAGCAGGTGGTAAGGTGGCTGTAGTGTTCTATGACGAGAAACTGCCAAAGAGTTTTCACGGCTTTCCTATCTGTGACGGAAACACCTATGACATGAGGTATCTTGACCCTGCCAGTCACATTGTGGGCTTGCACTACCACAAGACCGCCAACGACTACTATATTGACGAGAAAGACGGAAAACGTAAGTTCCGTGTGCCCGACACTCCGTTTGTGATTAAGATTAACGACCCAAACATTGATTGGGTATTTTAAGCCAGAGAGAAAAAAGTTGGGGAAAAGTTTGGTTATTCCAAAAAATTTCCCTAACTTTGCACCCAGATAACAACAATGTCTAACAATTAAAGTATTATGGTTATGAAAACAAAGAAAGAATTACAGAAGTTGAGTAACGCTATCGGTGATGCTATAAGGGCATATCACGATGCAATATTTGACAACTTGAAAGAGAGTGGTAAGGAACATGGAGTTGAGGCTGATTGGGAAGAAGAGGATTCCAAAGGTATCCATCTGACCATCATCGGAAGACATGACGATGCAGTGCTGATTGAAGTTGACAAAGTTCGTGTTAATCTTGAAAAGGGTGTGAATGGTGCTATTGAAGTTCATGTATGTAACGAGGATTACAATGGTTGCGACTACTGGATGATGGCTTCTGAACTTGGTGACGATGTAGATTATTTATACGACAATATTATCTGGTAAGACTATGGAAAAGAAAAATTATTATGGCGAAGTTAAACACTTACACAAGTGTATTGTCGCAGACATTTTCGGTCTTATGGTTGACCACAACAAGCGGGTTGTTGACCTTGCAGGCAGTCAAGCCCCACACGCCTTTATTATTGGTGTCCCAGACTTCGATTGGGATATTGACTACATCGAGGCAGAAGTGCTGAAAGTGAGTATCGAGGACGGACACATTGAGTTTGATATTAGTTGGAATATCGACACCGAGGAATACCTTGCCCAGAACCCCAACGAGAACAACGATATTGGGGAGTTATACCAGAGTATTCCCGCCACTGACTTTGAGAAGATTGTGCCTTGCGCAGGTGTTTCCAGTGTCTATGAGGCAGTCTATGAGTACCTTACCAGAGGCTACAAGGGTGATGCAGACGAGGACTTGACCAGTGATAAGTAATAACAATTAAACAATATAAGGATATGAGTAAGACTATTAGAGTTACGTTAGACATTGTTGTCGATACGGATTTAACCAGTGCTGATGAAATTATGGAACACCTTAATTTCGACTTTGTTGAGGCTGACGAAGATGGTGTAGAATTGGAAGATGTTCCAGAGGTTAATAATTTCTACATGGTATAAGCGACCATAATTGTAAGTGTTTTAGATATTTTTAACGATTTCAGAGTCCAATTCATTTTGGATTCTGAAATTTTTTATATATCTTTGCACCAGTTGAATATTAAACAAGAAAACGACAATGGAGAAAGACGAAAGTAAAATCTTTGAGAAGTTCTACGGCAAAAAGGTTTGTACGGAGAAATTAAACGTGGAGGGCTATAAGAAGCCTATCCAGTTTGACATATACGACGGTTACGCCGTATGCCCAGACTACAGGGGACACAGGTTAGAAATGACATATCCACAGATGAAAGCGGTAAAGGATTCTAAGGAGTTTTCAGACGCTATCATGGAGTATGTCAGTGGAATCAACAGCGTGGGAGAGATAAGCGTCCTACACGTCCTTATAACGTTTGCTACGGTCTATAAAGACGGCGTTGAGATTCCAGCGAAATAAACTACAAACACGAAACACTTTAATCCAAATTCATTATGGCAAGAAAATACACTATTCAACTTAATTACAATGCTTCAATAATTGTCGAAGTCACTGGCAACGACGAGGGTGAGGCTCTGGAGAACGCAAGGAACTATGCCGAGGATGCAGACATTCGTGAGTTCACCATTGGTAACGAACGTGAAAGTCAAATACTCAGACAGGGTTAGTTCTTCATAGTTTTAGTTTTTTATTGTTTTTATTGTTATCAGAGGGCACAGGGTCATTCCTGTGCCCGTTTTTTGTGAACAAAAGTTAAAATGTTATATTGTCCTGCAAGTTTTTCTTGATTTTCTTTGTTATATTAGATTTTTTCCCTAACTTTGCATCGTCAAACAATTTAAACAATTACAGTTATGGAAAAAAAGGCATTAAGATTAAAGGACATTAAGGTTGGAATGACGTATTGCTTTCCAGAGAACGTCTACCCGCACAATGAGTTGATGACCGTCACAGCCATCAAGTATAACGAGAACGCTGGTGCACCATGCTACGATATGTCTGGTGGTGTTGTCTGGTCAGAGCCATTAGCTGAAGTTGAGGCTGTGGGCACTATCACAGGCGAGAAAAGTGGCTTCTGTGTCCAGAGTAAAGACAGCGAGTTAGATTGGATGCTCTGGGTGAACTCTCCAGAGGAACGTATGCAGGCTATCTACGCTGACCGTCGTGAAGAAGTTATCGAGACCGCCAACGAGAATCTGAATGAAATTGTGGAGACTATGAAAAAACTTCGTAACTATCCCGCCTACCTCGATAAAGACGAGAAGATGAAGCACCTCATGAATCTGATTGCACAGGCTATGCTTGAAGTATTTTAAGGATAGCAATTCTTAAAAAGAGTTAAAGAAATACAAAAAGTTGGGGAAAAGTTTGGATATTTCCCAGATTTTCCCTAACTTTGCAGCGTCAAACAATAAAAACAATAAAGATATGAGTACACGGAGCGTTATTATCGTTAAAGTCCGCAAAGAGGACATCGGTAAAGAAATGAAGTTTAACGAGGCTCTGCTGCCTATCCCCCTCGACAAATGGGATTACGAAGACCTTGACGGAAACGTCTGGCGCAGAGAGGGTGGCAAAAACCTGTGTGAGCCTGTGGTGATTAACGAGCAGTATCTTGCTATCTACTGCCATTGGGATGGCTATCCCTCTGGTGTCGGTGCAGTGCTCAAAGAGAAGTTCCTCGACTACCATTCAGTTCTTAACCTCGTGATTGGCGGTGCTTGCAGTGCCCTTCATAGTGCCAGTGTTCGCCACTATGCCAACAGAGAGGGTGAGCAGTGGGATTATCTTAAACCCACACAGGGTAAGACCCAAAAGGAGGTATTGGAGCCATTTGATTGGTCTGAATATGCCTACCTATTCGACGAGGCTCGTGGTGGTTGGGTTTACAAGCCACTGACACGGAACAGCGACAAGCGCGGCTTTAAGGCAATGCCTGTGAAGAAGTAACAACCAACAGGGCAAGGGTGCGACGGACAGCGGAGCAGTGTGACACGTCACCATAAGCGGCAGATTGTCCTGCCACCCAGCCCTTTCTAAGAGAAAGGATTATAATATGGAGCATGTAACAGAGAGTGGCTACAAAGCCATTGATACAATATCTGGCATGGACTTGTACGATGATTGCGGAAGCTACATCACCAGTATGAAAGGTGTTCACTTGTCCGAGTTCGTGGATGAGAATGAGAACTTCAACGATGACCGTCTGGACGCTATGATTGAGACTGAAATGGAGACAGTTGAATTTCTCAATGACCAAGCAGAGTACATGTAAAATTTAAGAAAAAATAACACCACAAATTTGGATTTCTCGAAAAAGTTATATATCTTTGCACAAAAGACTAACAACTAAATTCGGAAGCCTTATGAGTGGAAAAAAACAATTGCTCAATGCCATCCGTAACATCAGAGTGGTGGCTACGCCGAGCAAAGTTAGGGAGAACAAGGACGGCTCAAAGACACAGCTGTACCGCATAACTCCCCTGCGCTAACCAGAGTGCGCAGAATCGCCGAGAGAGGGGATAGGGATGCGCCTGCGCCCGTCCTGCGGTCAATGATTCGAACCCCTGTACCGAACACCCCAGACCGCCGACACTGCCAACCGTGTCCCATCCCCCAGTTTTTCAAACCAATTAAAAAGTAAACAGCATGAGGAAAGAGAAAGAGCGTCCCCCGCCCTAATAGGGGAATATAGAGAGCATATATACATAAGTCGAAAGACCTGTGACACGACCCGCATATAACAACAAAATCTGAATTTTCAGTCGTAACTTATCAAATCGATTTCAGCGGGATGCCACAGGCAACACAAAAACATGAGATAAATTCCTGCGATGTTCCACGTGAAACGTAGGTGGGGCTGGTTCGTCTGGGTGTACAACAGATGACAATATAGCCTAACTTCCCGTAGCATAATAACGTAGTTTAAAGAAAACGTAATGCAGCGACTCTGAATCGTGATATGCTGGTATGTGAATCCAGTCGGGAACACTTTGCCCTGTATAGCTCAGTCTGGTTAGAGCACTTGCTAACAGCAAGGGGTCGCAGGTTCGAATCCTGCAAGGGGCACAATGCGTTGTGACAACGCCTGTTTTCCATAATGAAATTGTTAGGTTGAGGTGGGAGTATACTATTTGGTATGCTCCCACATTGTATTTGTTAACAACAGTTAAACTTTTATATTATCCTGCAAGTTTTCTCGAAAAAGTTTGGTAGTTTCGATTTTTTTCTGTAACTTTGCACCGTCAAAACATTTAAATATAAGAGTTATGAATACAGAGATTAGCAATTTCAAGAATGTGCTTTCAGACGGCACAGAGGTGGTCACTCTTGGAGTGACAAGTGAACAGAACGACATTGCCATTAAGATTCTGGAGGGCGATTTCAGCCGCAGGTTTGGCAATTATACTCTCGAAGAAGCAGATGCCGATATGGTGGAAGATTGGCTTGAAGAAGCCGAGAACGACCCAGAGCCAGACACAGAGTATATCGACTACATGGCACGAGCCATTGAAGAAGATGCCGATGTCTATACGCTGGAGGATTGGCTTGGGGAGTTTCATCAGCCCATTGGTGAGGTGATAGTGTTTTAACAATTTAAACAATAAGCATTATGGTATTAGGTATTTTGAAAGTAGAGGGAACCACTAAGTTCAAGAACAATCCTTTCTACGGGAATTACGAGGCAAAGAGTGTTTTTACCCGTACTCTGGTTAACCAGAAGTATGTGGGTCTTGTATCGCCTAAGAACGGTATTCACATTACAATCAAGGGTACAGAGGGCGATGGTGACATTGACATCTACCTCAACAAGTATTACTTTGAGGGTATTCCAGAGAATGAGGTTTACAAAGATGATGATTTCTCTATCTCGTTCACTTATGAGGGTCATGTCTATGAGGTCACTGTGGATGCCAACGGTCAGTTGATTAGCCTCTGTGAGTGGTTTAACGTCGGCGATTTCGAGGACTGTCTAAAACCAGATAATGTCTGGAAGAAACACAGCAAAGGTATCAAGTGGGAACTGATTGATATGTAAAACTATGTTAAATATCTGGGATATATTTGGCTATGTCCCAGATTTTATCTAACTTTGCAGCGTGAACAAATAACATCAACATTAACAATTTAAACATTTAAGATTATGTCACATTTTTGCGGATTGGTCATTTTGACCCCAGAGTATGCGAAAGCGCACGGCATGGACGAGAGCCTTGCCAAGTATGACGAGAGCAAAGAAATGCCAGAGTATCGTAAGTGTGATGTCAGTGATGCCGACATCGTGCAGTTTCTGACGTGGTACATCTACGATGCGGAGGCTACCCCAGAGAGCAGAGAGGACTACCTCAACTTCAAGAAAGACTTCGTGAAGTTTATGCGAGGCAAGAAAGGTTTCTTCACTAAGAAGCAGTTCAACACTGACTACCCCAATAACAGAGGCGGTGATGCCTATATCAATCACCTTATCTATCGAAATGGTGATATGTTCGCCGAATACTTCAAGGCTAACAAACCAGATGATTTCTCCAGATTCCCAGAACTCTACAAGGCAAAGGGTGATAGTTGGAACGGTAATCGCTGGCGCAAGGATGAAAACGGCGTGTGGGCTGAATATAGCACCTACAATCCAGATTCCAAGTGGGATTGGTACACCATTGGCGGTAGATGGGCTAATAGCATCAAGACAAAGGACGGTGAGTTTGTTGATATGTGCAAGCTGGATGAGATTGATTTTGAGCCGTACCCAGAGGATGCCTACGTTGACGGCACTGACTTTTGGGGAAATCCCTGTAAGAAACTGAAAGACGGTCTGGAGTGGCACTACGACAATAAGGACAACTTCCCATTCTGCGTGATTGTGGATGGTGTCTGGTGCGAGAAAGGAGAAATGGGTTGGTGGGCTTGTGTCTCCAACGAGAAAGACCCAGAGAACTGGCACGAGGAAGTAAAGAGCCTGCTATCCAAACTCCCTGCTGATTCGTTTGTCTATAACGTTGACTTCCATATCTAAATTGTTGTTAAAAGTTGGGGCTATCTTTTGGTAGTCTCAACTTTTTTACCTAACTTTGCAGCGTAAAACAAATAAACTATTAGATTATGGAAAAGAGAAAGGTAGAAAGAACAAAACCAGATGAACTGATGGATGGCATCGTCAAGTTCGTGAGGGAGAGAGTAGAAGATGATTTCCGTATCGGTTCTGGCAGGAGTATTGTGTTGGATGCCTATAACAGGTATCGTGAAGATGAATGCGCAGGTACAGGCTACATCTTCCAGATTAATAAGATGGAGGATTTGAACTACCTCGTTACCAAAGGGATGATGAATGCCCAAGCCATTACATTCGTAGTCAATAATCCTACGAAGTTTCCAGACGGTGTGTTTATATTCGAGGGAGAGGCAAACGTGGGTATGCGCCCTGTGGAGAATATATCTCAACTTCTTCTGGATAACCTCGAAGATTTTGTCCCATTCATTATCCTGTTTGTGGGGCGTTGTGAGGAATACAAGGCTTTCTATGAGCATTATATGACAGAGGCTTTGGAAAAGGCAGTTTACGAAAACAGATAGTATTATGTTCTTAGGATTTATCTTATTTTGTCTGGTACTCATGTTTCTTGACATTATCACTGACAAGAAAATCGGTGACAGACTGACACACAAGAAAGAATTGGAGGAGGATTGAAAAAATATCCTCCAAAAATTTGTTTTTTACAAATAAAATATATATCTTTGCAATAGTTTAATATTTATAATATATGAAACCAAAAATAGGTGATACTATAGTAGATGCAATTAATCGTAACTTCGTACACAATATATTTGTGTCGAGGGATGCTGAATGCATAAAGAATACTCTCAACATCAAGGTTAAAGGCAGTGACAACATTCACATGATGCCTTATGTACCAGAAGTTAAGGTAGAGAGAATTGACGACCTACACGACAAGTTATCATTATTATATGACGACTACAAAGTGGAGGGCGTTGTAACGTGGCGTGAATCCAAAGAGCATTATGTGTTCGAGAGCTATGCCACATAACAATAGAATGTGTTTTTCATGGTATTAGATTTAAGGTTAATAGAAAATGATTGTTTTGCCCTCTAAAATAGTCTGAGAAGATAATTTTGGAGGGATTTTTATATTTGGCTCTGTGGCGTAATTGGTAGTACGCATCAGACTTAAAATCTGAGGTTCAGCAATGGGCGTGTGGGTTCGAGTCCCATCAGAGCCACCAAATGTTAAAGTTTGTAATTTCCTTTGTTATTCCAAACTTTTTCTTTAACTTTGCAGCGCAATTAAACAACAAAGAGATATGAAACGTTACAAAGTAAAAATCACAGACAAGAACTCGTTTTATCACGAGTACCCAGATGGTTCTGCCTTTGGTGGCAGTTATGGCGACCCTCACGTTGCTGTGATGTCCCTCAATGAGGCAGAGTTTAAGGCTCTCACCTTATTCATGGGTGAAGTTAGCGACCTACGGCATGATATTGCCCTCTTTAACTTTAGCCAGTGTATAACATTAACACCGTGGCATAAGAGAGTAATCTGCAAGACATTCCCGCAGATAACAAAGCGTGTAACAATCGAATTTCTGTAAGGCTATGGAGAGAGAACAGATGATTAAGGCTATCCGAGACCTCGTAGGTAGTAAGATAGTATTTCCCGACAACTACGGCAAGAGAGTGGCAATAGGCGAGGATAGACCTGTGGTATCAATCACTAAGAAGTATGTATATCTGGGTTGTGAGTGCCTTATCAGACGTAGATTTGACATCCGCACAGAAGTTCATCATGTTCAGCGTGTCCCAATCTGCATTAGCACGTACAGATTTGACGATTGGACGGATTGTAAGGTGGAACTGGATAAACTGACCACCCACGACTTAGAAACGCTCTACGAGGAAATTAAAGTCTATTTCCAGTGGCGTATCGAACGCATCCCAGAACTACAGAAAGAACTAGATGAGTGCTTGAAGTTCCAGACTAAGTATAAGAAAGTGGTAAAGGGGTGATATTTATAATAAAACTATATCAATATGAAATACTCTAAGATTTACGAGGTGTTCAAGCCCAAGGCTGACCTCCTTATGAACTACCAGTTGTGTAGGGCATATCTGAACGATAATGGCGGTGTATTAGACATCGTGGAGAAGATTCTGGTGCAGAAGTTTGGTGGCTTACACCCAAAGGACAGGGTAGCCATTAGAGAACTTCGTGGTAAACGTAATCCCACGATTGAACTGCCCTATCATGAGTTCAAGGCTACCGTGGAAGAGATTCTGGAGAACTTCGTGGAGTTGAAGTTTGACAAGATGGTAGCAGAGTTTCTGGCTAAGAAACCCAATTATCCGCTGACGTTTCGAGACATTATCGAGCGTTATATTGAATAGAGCGTATTTCGCTTCCATATCTTAAAGTTTAGTTGTTGATGCCCCGATGGTATGTTAAAAAACATTATCGTCGGGGTTTTTTCTTTGAAAATATTTGGTAGTTTCGATTTTTTTCTCTAATTTTGCACCAAGAAACAATAAACAATTAAAGTTATGGTATATACAGCAGAAATAAAGCGGAATCCCCATTATACACCAGATATTGAGGTGGTTAGGGATATTCAGACATGGCAGCAGGTAACGTATCTGTTACGTCATAAGTTAGACCCATACGTTATCTGTGTGGAAGTAAAGAAGTGGTCAAGTGACCACAGGCTATTGGGGCACGTCTCTGTTACCATGAGTAATATGTGTGAAGTGTGCCTCTCTCTTAGAGATACGGTTTTAACAATCAAATAGTATTAACAACTTAAATTAATTTAGATTATGGGACAGTATTACAACCCCTCAATTTTGAGGAAAAACTGGAAAACTGCAAAGAATCCAGTATTGGCATCATTAAAGTGCTATGACTTCGGTAATGGCGCAAAGTTGATGGAACACTCCTACATTGGCAACTCATTTGTGCGCTCTATGGAGTATCTTCTGGCTAACGACTACAAGGGACATCCGTTCGTCTGGGTTGGCGATTATGCAGACCCTATTATAACAAATACAGGTGAGCATAACATCTACGATGATGCAGGTCGTTTCATCTACGAGGACTACGACAGCCCGACCAACGATAAGAAGTCGAGGAAGTATCTGGCGTTAAAGGATTCAATCCCTGCCATGCCAGAGGACGTAGAGGGCAAGGTTTGGAATCCCTACGAGACCATTCCCTATTACAAGTATCTGGTGAACTACACTAAGAAGCAGTATTGCATTGTGCCTTTCTTCAAGAGCCAGAGTAACGAGTATCAAGTGCATCCGCTTCCCCTGCTCACCTGCTCTGGCAATGGTCGTGGCGGTGGTGACTATGGTATTGATGATGAGCGTGTAGGCATCTGGGCTTACGACAGGATAGGTCTTAGCAATGTTATGAATAGAAACTCTGGTTTCAAGGAGATTAACGGTGTCTTTAAGTCGGATTATTAATAATAGTTAAAAGATTGGGGTATTCTTTGGATATTCCAATCTTTTTCTTTAACTTTGCAGCGTAAACAACAAACATATTAGATTATGGAAAAGAAAATCAAAATCGGAACAAAGGTTAAGGTCGAACTGCAAGGCAGGGAGATTGTTTCAGAAGTGACGAGCATCGAAAGATGTGAGTGTGGAGAGAAGTATGGCGAAGCCATTG
>Ga0310697_10003299_pt1 | contig 16411 bp, 14 predicted proteins | sample 172DNAGHGlowgp2_FD_203883 | JGI IMG/M metagenome (GOLD analysis project Ga0310697, IMG submission 203883) | Sheep rumen microbial communities from Palmerston North, Manawatu-Wanganui, New Zealand - 1728 DNA GHGlow gp2 (v2) (version 2) | ecosystem: Host-associated > Mammals > Digestive system >... | reverse complement strand
CGAAAACTTTTGGAGGAAATGCCACCTTTCCTTAGCGGCGGCGATATGATTGAATACGTCGAAGAGCAAACGACAACTTACGCCGAACTTCCGCAGAAATTTGAGGCGGGTACGCAAAATGTTGGCGGGGCGGCTGGTCTTAGCGCGGCGATTGACTATCTGCAAGGCGTCGGCTTTGATGAAATTGCCCGCGTCGAGAGCGATTTAACGAAATTTGCTATTTCCGAGCTGAAAAAACTTCCTTACGTCGAGCTTTACGGTTGCGACGCGCCAAATAAGGTCGGAATAGTGACTTTCAATATAAAAGACGTTCACCCGCACGATGTAGCGACGATTTTAGACGCGGACGGCGTAGCGATTCGCGCTGGTCATCATTGCGCACAGCCACTCATGAAATTTTTGGGGCAAAATGCGACTTGCCGAGCCAGTTTTTATTTCTACAACACGCGGCGCGACGTTGAGCGGCTAATCGAGGCAGTTCAAAAAGTTAGGAGTGTTATGCACCTTGCTTGAAAATATTTATACAGAACTAATTGCCGAGCACAGCCAATCGAAAGAAAATCGGCGGCAACTTGCGCACACGACGATTAAAGAGCGCGGACATAATCCCAGTTGCGGCGACGAAATAATTTTGGAGTTAGAAATTGCCGACGGCGTGATAAAAGATGCGGCGTTCAGCGGCGTAGGTTGCGCGATTTCGCAGGCGTCAACCGATATGATGATTGAACTAATGCGCGGCAAAAAAATCGACGAGGCAAAGCGGCTTGCCGAACTTTTTATAGATATGATTCATGGCGACATAACCGACGACGCTGAACTTGAGGAGCTTGACGAGGCGGCGGCGTTGAAAAATATTTCCACAATGCCCGCCCGCGTCAAATGCGCGACGCTTGCTTGGCATACTCTCGACACGGCGATAAAAAGGCGGTGATAAGTTTGCTAGAAAAATTTCAGAAGGTTGAAGAACATTTCGCAGAAGTCGAAGCGCGATTGGGTGACCCGGCAGTCGTGTCAGACGTCGATAAATTTACCAAACTCACTCGCGAACACGCCGCGCTTTTGCCTATCGTGAAAAAGCTACGCGAATACAAAAAAACCCTCGCGCAGATTGACGAGGATAAAAATTTATTGGCGACTTCCAACGACGAAGACTTGAAAACACTTGCGGCGGAAGAACTCGCCGAGCTTAAAAAATCTAAAGCCGATATGGATTCCGAGTTGCCGATTTTACTTCTGCCCAAAGACCCCAACGATGATAAAAATGTCGTTATGGAAATTCGCGGGGGCGTCGGCGGCGAAGAAGCCGGACTTTTCGCGGCGGATTTATTCAGAATGTACGTTCGCTACGCCGAGCGGCAAGGTTGGAACGTTGATATTGTCGACTCAAGCCCGACGAGTTTAGGCGGCTTTAAGGAAATTATTTTCACAGTTGACGGCGCGGGCGCGTTCAGCAAGCTAAAATACGAAAGCGGCGTTCACCGCGTCCAAAGAATTCCCGTCACGGAAAGCGGTGGAAGAATTCATACAAGCGCGGTTACTGTCGTCGTTATGCCCGAAGCCGAAGAAGTCGACGTTGTGATAAATCCCGCCGATTTGCGCATTGATACCTACTGCGCGAGCGGCGCGGGCGGGCAATACGTCAACCGCACCGAAACCGCCATTAGAATTGTCCACTTGCCGACCGGAATTGTTGTTCAATGTCAGGACGAAAAATCCCAGCTCAAAAATAAGGAAAAGGCTATGCGCGTCCTGCGTGCCCGCGTGAAAGATTTAGCCGTTCGCGAACAAAATGCCGCGATTGCCGCCGATAGAAAAAATCAAGTCGGCACCGGCGACAGAAGCGAACGTATTCGCACTTACAATTTCCCGCAAGGGCGCGTTACCGACCACAGAATTGGCTTGACGCTCTACAAGATTGAAGCCATTTTGAACGGCGACCTTGATGAAATTATTAACGCGCTGATAACTGCCGACCGCTCAAAGAAATTGGCGTCTGAAAGTTAAAAATCTTTCTAAATCGCCGTCGAGCTTGTGCTTGGCGGTTTTTTTTATTGAATCTGAAAAAATTTTGTAGTATATTTAGCGCGGCTGAAAAATTTGATTGGAGGAATGCCTATGAATATTGATTTCGACTTTCCACAAAAAGTTCGCGATATGATTTCGACGATAACGCCGCTTGACATATTCGACATAATAATTGTCGCAATGATTCTGTATAAAAGTTATCAAATGATTCGCGACACACGTGGCATGACGCTAGTCAAAGGGCTAATGGTTATCATTTCGCTAACGATAATTTGCGGCTGGCTCAATCTGCACGTTATGAGTTGGCTTTTGCAAAAAAGTTCGGAATGGCTTTTGATAGCGTTGCCGATTTTATTTCAACCGGAATTGCGGCGCGCTCTTGAACATTTAGGACAAGGACAATTTTTTTCGCAAGGAACTGCGCTAATGGACAAGAAAGAGGCGGAAATTGTCGTTGACGAGATAGTCAAGACGGCGAAAAAACTTTCACAGACGAAAACGGGCGCACTTATGGTCATTGAACGCGAAATGAAATTAAACGACATAAGCGTTACGGGCATTCATATCGACGGAATTATTTCTTCAGAATTTTTATTGAACGTCTTCATTGTGAATACGCCCCTGCATGACGGCGCGGCGATAATTCGCGGCAACAGATTAATTTCTGCGGCTTGCGTCCTGCCGCTCACTGAAAATACCGGACTTTCGACAGAACTTGGCACGCGCCATAGAGCCGCAATCGGATTGTCAGAGCAATGCGACGCGCTAATTGTCGTTGTCAGCGAGGAGACCGGAACAATTTCGGTTGCCGAAGGCGGAAAATTAATGCGCCGCTTTGATGAAAAAACTTTAGCCGCGAAAATTCGTCCGGCTTTCGTCGGCAAGGATAATAGCCTTTTCGGCAAGTTCTTTTCAAAATGGAGGGGCGGCAAATGATTATGCAAATTATAAATATCTTCCGCCGCAATTTTCTAAAGAAATTAATCGCGCTTATCGTGGCGTTTTGCATGTGGGTTTATGTTATGGCAGACCAAGACCCCGAAATAAATGATTCTTACATCGTGCCGCTGACCATTTCCAATGCGCCTTACGAATTCATTCCACTTTATGACGATAAAACCGTAAGGCTTGAAACTCGTGCTCCGCGTTCCTACTTTGCAAAATATGACGCCAATGCCTTTCGCGTTTTCGCAAACCTTGAGGGTTTAGGCGAGGGCGAACACGTGATAACCCCGCAAGTCATTATGCCGCAAGGTTTTGAGCTATTGGAAATTGTGCCACAAACCGTCACTGTTAAGCTTGACCCGCTAATTGAAAAGCAAATGCCCATTGAAATAACAACGAGCGGCTCATTATCTCAAGATTCAGCGATTAAGGAAATAGAAAAATCAATGGACGCGGTGACAATCGTTGGACCGAAAACTTTCGTTGAGCAAGTAGCTAAAGTTCTCGGCAATGTAAATTTGTCTAACAATTCGTCAAGCTTTGAATTGCAAATACCAATGCATGCAGTTGACGCTAAGGGCAATGCTATTTCGCGAGTGCGCGTCGTGCCGAGCGTCTTAACAATTTCGGTTGACATTGAGAGCGGCATAAAAAAAAGAATCGTTCCAGTTGTACCGGAACTTACGGTCGCTGACGGTTGGGAGCTTACTAAAATCACCGTCGAGCCCGCGCAGGTCGAAATTAGCGGCGCAGAATCAGTTATAAATCCAATCGTCACGCTGAAAACTACGCCAGTTACTGTCCAGACCGGTCAACGCATATTCAAGAGCAATTTAAAATTAGTCGTGCCCGAAGGCGTCACGGTTAAGGAAAGTGAAGTTAGCGTTTCGGCTGAAGTTATTCGCAAGCCCGTCATGCGCGACCAAACTCCTTGAAAATTTTTCTCAAAAAATTTCTCCAAAGTACTTGATAACTGTTATCACGTATGCTATACTGCATTTAGGCTTTCGTTAAAGCTCTCCTAAAATATAATACACATACGCTTGAAAAAAGTCCCGTGCTGCTCACACGGGGCTTTTTCGATTCATTTGCGCAAAGCTTTTGGCTTGCCTAAAATTTCGTTGAGAATGAAAGCGTCCATGACGGTTGCGGGCGTCAAGTTCAAATCAAGTTCGTTAGTTTCTTCCGTGCGAAGTTCTTGCTTAGGCGTTTGTTGTCGCGATTGAACATGCGCGGAAAATTTTTTCGGACGAATTTCGGCTTGTCGTGGCGTCTCGATAAAAATTGGAATTTCTTCGCCTGGAAAATTTGGGTCGTTAGCAATCGTCGGTATATCAAAATCGGGCTGATTATTTTGCGGCGGCGGGAGCCGTCTTTTTTTGCGCTTTGAAAGATTATCGATAACGACGACGACTAGCCAAATTAGAAAGATTGTTGCCAGTTCCATAAAATCACCCCCGAAAAGTAAATTTTTTATAGCAAATGATGAATTACTTGTCAATATAATTTGCTTAGGGATTTTTTGTAGTATTTTAAGCGAAACTTTTTGCGTAGGCAACATTTTATGTTATAATCGCGGCGAAAGGAGCGGAGAAATTTTTATGAAAGACGTTTTAGATGTTCACATACACACGACGGCAAGCACACACGCCTACAGCACGTTTCGCGAAGTAATCGAAGCGGCGAAGAAAAAAAATCTTGAACTTGTCGGAATAGCTGACCATGCGCCGAGCGTGCCCGGTTCGATTGACAATTTTTATTTCCGAAACTTCAAAGTTATTCCCCGCGACGCTTACGGGATAAGAATTGCAATGGGCGCGGAAATGAATATCATTGACTATTCGGGCAGTACCGATTTACCCGCCAAAATTTTAAAGCGGATTGACTTCACCCTTGCGAGTTTGCATAGAGAATGCATTGATTCGGGTAGCGTGGCGGAAAATACTGCGGCGATAATTGGCGCGATGAGAAATCCGCACGTCGTGATAATCGGGCACCCCGATAACCCGCAATTCCCTGCCGATTTAGATGCGATTGCTCGCGCCGCCGCCGATTGTGGCGTTTTGCTTGAAGTCAATAACAGTTCGTACCTGCCCAATGCTCACCGCGCAGGTTCGGCGGAAAATGCAAAGATAATGTTAGCGGCTTGCAAGAAATATGGCACGAAAGTTATCATGGGCTCGGACGCGCATATTGAGCTTGATGTTGGCAATCACACGTTTAGCCAAAAAGTTTTAGCCGAAAATAATTTCCCTGAAGAACTCGTCGTCAACTCAAGTGTGGAAAAATTTTTCGCTTGCGTCAATTATAGAAAATCTCTTGCACCGGTTTAAAAAAGGAGTGATTACATGTTCCTAAATCAAACAATCCCTCCGCCTTTCCTGAAAGGTTGGTCGGTAATTTTTTTTGGCGGCGATGTTAATATTGGTCGTCGAACAAATTGGAATCCGCATAAAAAGCCTTTCGGCAATCTTCCCGCTATGACGGATGCTGATTTGCGCATTGTGAATTTGGAATGCGTCGCCGCCGCGCAAGGTCAACAGGGTATCGACAAGGGCGAGAGCGGTCCGTATTATTATCACGCACGCCCCGAACAAATTAACTTGCTGAGCGAGGCGAAAATTGACGTTGCGCTAACTGCGAACAATCATTCGCTTGACTTTTACGAGGCGGCACTTTTGGAGCAAAATAATTATCTCGACCGCGCAGGAATTCTTCATCTTGGCGCGGGCAAAAATCTTGACGAGGCGACGCGCCCACTTTTTATCAACGTCAGAGGCATTGTCGTCGCGCTCTTTAATGTCGATGCCACAATGAAAACTTTTGCCGCGACTGCTGATAAGCCCGGAACTTTTTATTTGCCCGCCGATAAACCTGAACTTTGGCAGAAATTTTTCACAGAAAAAATCGCCGACGCCCGCAAGAAAGCTGACGTTGTACTTGTCGCGCCGCATTGGGGATTAAATTTCCTTGAGGAGCCAATGGAGCAAATTAAAACTCTGGGCAGATTGTTAATCGACTGCGGAGCCGACGCCGTTTTGGGTTGCCATTCGCACCTTTTGCAAGGCGTCGAGACTTACAAGCAACGCCCAATAATTTATGACGCGGGTAATTTCTTTTGGGACGAAAAGCCAAAATCGGGCGGCGCGTTTTCGCTTGTCATATCGAAGCGCGGCGTTGAGCAACTTTTTTTCGCGTCATTCATAACCGACCGTTGCAAAATTTCTCCCGCAACTGCGGAGCAGTCAAAGACTTTCTGCGCTAAATTCCTTGACTACTGCCGCAAATTAAATTCGGAAGGGATAACCATTGCAAGCGATTTGATTGAATTCAAATTTGAACCGCCGCCCCGCGACGAAAAAATTTTAGAACCCGTTGAGTTTTCAAAATCAAGACGCGGCGAAATTATTCCGGCAATGACTGAACCGCTCCCACAATGGACGCCCGATAAAGTGCCCGACGACGCCGCCATTGAGCCGCAACAATTCGGCGCGATAAAACTTATCGGCTGCCGCGTGCCGCCTGAATGCTTGCTGATGAAAAAAAGACAAATGCTTTACGTAGAAACTTGGTGGACGCTTGACGAGCCGACCGATAAAGATTTTGCTTTTCAAATGCGCGGCGTGCCTACGGTTGAAAAGGCCATGCCGAATTTCGGCGGCGGTATGGAGCATCAAGGCTGCGATTGGTTATGGCCGACCAATCGTTGGAAAGCGGGCGTCATTTATTATGAGCGATTTGGACTGCGCCCGCCAGGAACTAAAGAGCTTGTCAACGTCGATGTCGAATTGCAAATTTCCATTCTCGAAGGCAAAAGCGCACTTGGCAAATATATTTACCCAAAGAAAATTCAACTGCAAATACCTAGTCGCCCGTCCTTAACTTCGCCTATTACGACTCCCAAAATTATTAGCGAACCCGTAGAAAATAATTCCCTTGACGAATTCAAGCGCAAATTTAAGGAAAAAAATGGCATCGTATTTTTCATGTTGCGCAATCTAAAGGTAAATGCTTCAGGGCTTGAACTTTCCGCACTGCGTCGGGCGACGCTTTTTAAAAATTATCTCGGTTGCAATGTCTTCTTGCTGACGAATGAATATCAGAGCGAGCTATTTGAAAATTTCGCTACTTACAATGCCGACGGCACTTTGCTTAACATGTACGATTATTTTCAAGGGATTAATCGCGAAGTTGAAAAGCCGCGCAAAATTTACATTGAGCCGAAAGACGCGGATTGTAAAATTGAGCGCGTCAAAGGCGATTTGGCTATTCGTCGCGGCGATGGTTCTTTGTCAATGTATTGTGTCTTCACTCCGAGTCAGCGATTGAGTTACATTAACTTTTTCAACGCGAGCGGCAAGAAATTTCAGCGCGATACTTATGACATACTCGGCTTTCTTAGTCGCCGCCAAATTCTCGACGTTAATTCGGAAACGCCGACCGAAGAATTTTATTATAAGCCCGATGGCTCAGTTGCTATCAAAATGATTTATGAGATTGTCGATAAAAAATCCGCGCTGAAATCGATTGAACTTGTCGGCACGAATGTTAAAGTTGACCACCCGCGCAAATTGATTAGGATTTGGCTTGAAAATTTGACGGCGGATAAAAACCGGACATATTTTTTAATCGGCGACCGCAGCCCCGAATACACCCGTTTTTATACCAGCGTCAAACAGCGTGGACTTAAAAATATTTTCGTTCTGCACCAGTTGCATAGTCTTCATGTGGTTGCCGAAAATGATTGCGACCCGATGACTTCGCCGACTAAACGCTGGTACAATTTCCTGACCGATAACACTTTCCAATCCGACGCGATTATAACTTTGACCGACAAGCAGAAAGACGACATTGTCAAACGTTACGGCTTTAATAATGTTGTGGTTATTCCGCACGCCATTGCTAAGCCAAAAGTTTTGCCGATTAAACCGGAGCCATATAAAATTATTATCGTCGGGAGCGTATCGGGCAGGCGCGACAGCAAAAATCCTGAACAGGCAATCGAGGCGTTTGAACTTGTGCATAAAAAAATGCCGCAAGCGACTTTGCATTTTTACGGCACGGGCAAACCTTCGGACGATTTAAAAAATATGATTAAATTTGCAGGGCTTACCAATTCCGTAATTTTCGAAGGTTTTTCAACTAAAATGAACGAAATTTATTCTTCCGCGGCGTGTTCTATTCTAACGAGCCGCTTTGAAGGCTTTTCGCTTGTCGTTCAGGAGAGCTTGAATAATAATTGCCCTGCGGTCGCGTTCGATTGCAATTACGGACCGAGCGATATGATTCAAGACGGCGTAAACGGCTATTTAGTTCCGGTTGGTGACGTTGACGCTATGGCTGACAGGATTATAAAAATTTTGACTGAACCTGGACTTCGCGAAAAACTTGCTGCGAATTGTGCACAAAGTGTAGAAAAGTTTTCGCCGGAAATTGTCGCTGGCAAATGGGCTAAGCTTTTCTGCAAGTTAATTTGAGTATATAATTATCTTGACAAGTAGCGAACACTCCGATATTTTTAAACGTATGTTATTGAAAGGAGAATAGAAATTGTTAGTACATGAGATAATAAACAACGGGCGCGGGGAAGATATAGCGGTCGTCGACGAAGGGCGGCGAGTAACTTACGCTGAGCTTAAAGAGGGCATAAAAAAATATCGCAATCATCTTTACGAAATTGGAATTAGGACGGGCGACCGCGTCGGGATTTTTTCGCGCAATAGTTTGGAATTCGTCTACGCCTATTTTGCAACGGCTTCACTTGGCGCGATTAACGTCCCGATAAATTTCCAACTTAGCACGCGCGAAACTGCTTACATTTTGCAAGATGCAGGCGTCAAACATTTGCTGACTTATGAGCCGCTGAAGTTCGAGGAAAAACTTTCAGTCACGCAACACAACATTGCAACTTTCGGCGATAAAATTTCTGCTGACGCTCCCGAACTCCCTGCCGACTTTGACGAAAATAATCCTTGCGTCATAATCTACACTTCCGGCACGACCGGCAATCCTAAGGGCGCAATGCTCTCGCATAAAAATCTTGTCTTCAATACGCGCCAATGCGAGGTTTTCAAATGCCACAGCAAATGCAAAGTTCTTTGCGTCCTGCCTATGTATCACTGCTTCGGTTGGACGTGCGTCGTGCTCAATACTTTTTATCGCGGCGCGGAACTTGACGTTATGCGCGTTTTCAAGCCCAAAGATATGGTCGACATGGTGCGCGACTTGGAAATTACGGACATTATAATTGTCCCGTCGATTTTCAAATTGGTTACGGCACTTGCTAAGCCCGAAGATTTTAAGAGCGTGCGTTTCTTCATGAGCGGCGGTACGACACTTCCGGATAAAATCGTTGAGGAGTTTAATAAAAAATTCAACAGGAAGATTGCGGAAGGTTACGGACTTTCGGAGGCGTCGCCGGCGGTTTTCCTTACCACGCACGGCGAAGAAAGACAAGGTTCTTGCGGAAAATTGCTTAAAGGTACGGAAGTTAGGCTCGTCGACGAGGACGGGCTTGACGTGGCTCCTGGCGAAGTCGGCGAAGTTTTGGTACGCGGCGGGCAGGTTATGCTCGGCTACTGGAATAATCCTAAGGCGACGGCGGAAACTCTCGACAAGGACGGCTGGCTCCATACTGGCGACGTTGGCAAGGTCGACGCGGACGGCTATTATTATATCGTCAGCCGAATCAAGGAAATGATTATCAGCATGGGCGAAAATATTTATCCGCGCGAAGTTGAAGAGGTCGTTTATCAGTTCAAAGGCATTAAAGACGCGGCGGTTATCGGCGTTGATGACAAATTGCGCGGGCAGGTCGGCGCGTGTTTCTACGACGTGCAAGAAGGCGCAACCGTCGATAAATCCGAACTTAAAAAGTTTTTGCAGAAAAATCTTGCGCTGTATAAAGTTCCGCGCGAGTTCCGCGAGCTGAAAGAAATTCCGCGCACTTCGACGGGCAAAATTGCTAAGCGCAAAATTTTGGAAGATTATATGGCGTCGCGGGCTTAATTTTTGTGACGATAAGTGGCAGAGAAATCAAAGCCAAGATATAACCACTTATGAAGCGTTGTAAGAGTATATAAGGTGCACATTGTTTTTGTTTTCTTGAAATGCTAAAATGATAATTAAGGTGCATGCAATGAAAACTTTCTGCTACAAGCTCTATAAGTCGGAACACAACGCTAAACTTCATAAACAGATAAATGCGGTGGTGGTTTTGATTTTCAATAATTGCATTGCTCGGACGGAAAAGACGTAACAAGCCCGCTGTTTTTCGCCAACAATGCTAAGTTAATCGCTAAAGCGTCGCGAGATTATCGCGTAAACGCAAAGAATTTGGGGCAGAAAAAATTCAGATTTATTAGAAGCATAGGTTGAGGATAGCAGAAACTCCCGCCACCGTGTGGAGTTTGTCAAGAATCCATAAAACAAAATTACGACAAAAATCCTGGCGAATATGGAGTTTTAATTTTATTCCTGTTTGCCGATTTAATAGAGCAACAAAAAATTTTTGTTAGAATGCTAGAAAGAATAGCTGAACTTGAAAAAAAGTGAGGAAGTGACAGCTTGGCTTTAAGAATTATTACGGGGATTATTGGAATTGCAATCGCGGCGTTTGTGATTCAATACGGCGGCGCACCTTTCGCGGGTTTCGCGATATTTTTATCCCTATTAGCTTGGCATGAATATTCCAGCGCGTTCAGGCGGGCGGGAGTCATTACGACTTACATTTTCGGCGCACTGACTTTGATTTTGCTGTTATGTTGCGCGTGGCTGGGCAATGCCGAAGAACTTTTAGCGGTCTTGACGTTTAGCATGATAGCGATTTTTTTGCTGACGGTAATTCTGCGCGGGAGCACTCGTCCTACTGATGCTTGCGTCTCTGTGGCGGGGATAATGTATATCGGATTACCGTTCGCGCATTTAATTTTCCTGCGTTTTCTGACTGATGAGCCGCAACCGGGCGAAGCCGTTACGACGGTGCAAGAAATTGCAACGAACAATTCAACGTTGCTTGATAAAATCGACTTAGGGATACTTTCCGACTTCCTGCCAACGATAGATTTAAGCCTGAACTTGTCGCTAAATGTGAACGTCGACGCGGGTTGCGCACTTGTCTGGGTTTTATTTGCGTGCACGTGGGCGAGCGATACTTTTGCCTATTTTGTCGGCTCGGCGATTGGTTCTCATAAATTAGCTTCGTCGATAAGTCCTGGCAAAACCGTTGAAGGTTTTCTCGGTTCGATTATCGGGACGATTTTAACGGCGGTGATTGTCGGCACAGTAATTTTCGGCTTGCCGCTTATAAAAATGGTGATTGCGGGATTTATTTTAGCGATAGCGGCGACGTTGGGCGATTTAGTTGAGTCGGTGCTGAAACGTTTTGCCGGCGTGAAAGATTCGGGCATTTTCCTACCTGGACACGGCGGAGCACTCGACAGATTCGACAGCTTGCTTTTCACTGCGCCGACTTTTTATTACTTTGTGATTTTGTCTGGAATAGCTTAAGGCGGGTGAGCGATTTTGATTTTGACGATAGCGGCGGCGGTATTCGTCTTTGGGCTTTTAGTTTTGGTTCACGAGTTCGGACATTTCATAACGGCTAAAATGACCGGAATGCGCGTCGATGAATTTGCAATCGGTTTCGGACCGAAAATTATCAGCAAGAAACGCGGCGAAACGATTTATTCTTTGCGAGCGATTCCGCTGGGCGGTTTTAACGATATTGCCGGAATGGATTCCGATAACAATCCGGCGGGCGAACGCGGCTTTTGTGCTAAGCCGGTTTTGTCCAGAATGATTGTAATTTTGGCGGGCGCGGGCATGAATTTTATTCTGCCGATAATTTTATTCTTTGGGATTTACTCGACGCTCGGAATGGCTCAACCTGCAACCGAACCGATTATAGGCGATGTGATTGCGGGAATGGCGGCTGAGAAGGCGGGCATTAAGGAAGGCGACGAAATTTTAAGCGTCGACGGGCAAGCGGTCGCGACTTGGATGGATTTTACTGACAAACTCAAGACGATTGAAGCGGGACAAGATGTTCTGCTAAAGTACAAGCGCGGCGACGAAATTAGCGAAGTCACGATTTCGCCGACTTATAACGAACAAGAACAGCGCGTTCTAATCGGCGTCCACAGCAACGTTGTCTACGAAGAAAAAACAATTCCCGAAGCGTTCACGCTGGCGATTGAGCATACAAAAGAAATGACGGTTTTTATGATTGAATCAATCGCGACGCTATTTCGAGAGCCGGAACAAACAGAACACCTTGCCGGACCGATAGGAATTGTGCAAATGTCGGGGCAAGTCGCTGAACGCGGTTTTATTCCGCTACTGAATTTCGCCGCGCTCCTTAGCATAAATCTTGGAATAGTAAATTTATTGCCGGTGCCGGTGCTTGACGGCGGGCACTTCGTAAATTTATTTATTGAAGCAGTCAGAGGCAAGCCGCTAGGCTCAAAGGCGGTCGTTTACACTCAACGTGTCGGCATTGCGCTTTTGCTAATGTTAATGCTCTTCGCGACGAAAAATGATTTAGTGCGTGTCTTTTTGAAATGAGGCGGGCTTATGCGCAAAATTTTTACAATCGGATTTACCAGAATGACGGCGGAAGAATTTTTCACAACGCTTGAAGATAACGGTGTTAGAAAAGTCGTTGACGTTCGCCTTTTCAATAAATCCCAACTTCTCGGCTTCAGCAAATATCCCGACATTGAATATTTCCTGCGGAAGATTTTAGACGTTGAATATTTTCACGACAAGAATTTTGCGCCGTCGGAGAAAATTTTGACCAGATACAAGAAAAATATTATTAACTGGGACGATTACGAAAAAGAATTCGCCGAACTTATGGATTATCGCAACATTGACACTTACATTGCTGATAATTACGCGAACGAAGAAAATTATTGTTTGCTTTGCACGGAAGTTTCGCCGGATAATTGTCATAGGCGGCTTGTTGCGGAAAAAATTCGCGAAGTTCTCGAAGACATAGAAATTATTCACTTATGAGGGCGCGAAATGTTTATTAAAAATCTGATTATCCTTGCCGAGAGCGCGAAATTTGCTAATTATTGCGTGGCGGGCGTCGACGCTGACACGGGCGAATGGATTCGACCGATTAGCGAAAAGCTCGAACTCGAAGACGCTGTTCCCATTGACGATTTAAAATATCCTGACGGCTCGCGCATTGAGCTTTTAGACGTTGTAGAAATAAAATTTTCCGACCGAGCGGCGAAAAATCCGATTCAGCCGGAAAATTTTTTTTACAGCCAGAAATATTTTTGGCAAAAAGTTGGGCGCGTGACTTTGCAGGAAGTTATTGACGAGCGCGGCTTTGATTTTCGCGACGAAATTTTTTATAATGATAATCGCTCAATTTTGGGCGTGGACGTTATAAAATTTGACGTGCGCGAATCGTTATTGCTTTTGCCCGTAGAAAATTTATATATTTCTATTGAGGATGGGGAAGATCATAAAAAATTCTTTGCTGATTTTAGTTATCGCGATAAAAATTTCTTCAGATTTAGCGTCGGGGATATTGCCGTCAGAAATAAATTCGCTGATAGCGACGCAGGTAAATATTTTTTCAAAGAAAATGCAAACGTAGTATTCAGTTTAACTAATCCTTTTCGCAAAAATGCGGAGTGTTATAAAATGCTCGCGCAAATTTTTTAAAATAATTAAAGGAGGTTTCCATATGGCTTTTCAAGCTCAACTTTCCGTCGAGGAAAAAAATGTACTCGAAAATCTTTACGGCAGACAAAATTTCAGCGCAGTCAGTTACAGTCCGAATAAGCTCGATGACGTTATCGAATTAACGCCCAACGAAAAGAAATTCTTTGCTAAAAACTTCGTTTCTCCGTATTTTTTCGTTCAATCTCTCTACAAAATCAATTTTCCTATCAGTCCGATTAAATTTAATTTAGTCGTCAAGAAATTTATCGACGAAAATAAAAATCTCCGCGCAAATTTTTGCAATCTCGGTCCGCGTACTGTCAAAGTCATTAGGTCTGAAGGCGTTAAGCCCGAAGTTATTTTCCGTAATTTAATGGAGACCGATAGGGATAATTTAAACGATTCGTTCGGAAAAATTCTTGAAGCGGATATGCGCCGCGATTGCGATATTCGTTATGATTCACTGATTCGCTTTGCAGTTTTCAAGACGGCTGATAATGAATGCGCCGTTTTAATTACTTTTGCGCAATTAATCTCCGAGTATTTCAATGCGGACAAGTTTTTTTGCGATATTTTGGGCATTAAGTACGATTTTAAGCCGAATTACGAAGAAATTGACTTGTCGCCTAAAAATCAGAAAGAAATTCACGATTATTGGGCTAAAATTCTCCAAAATCCTCCGCTCGCCGTAAATTTGCCTTACGAAAAATTGCATACCGAAGGCTATCGGCAAAAATCCTATCATACGACGATTTCCGCCGATATTCTCTCTGATTTGCGCGTCCGTGCGCAATCTAATCGCATGATGTTGACTTCGATTTTGCAAAGTGCGTGGGGTTTTATGTTGCAGTTGATAAATCACCAGCGCGATTGTCTTTTTTGCCAAATTTTGTCGTCGGGCAAAGATTTTTCGCTGAATTTAATTCCGGTTCGCATTATTGAGGATAAAAAATCCACGCTTGAGCAGATTATCCGCCAACAATTTCGCCAATTAGTCGTTTCTCAACCGTACAGTTGCGTTGACTGGTCGGATTTGGAAAGTAGCAGGAAATTATTTAATCACCTGCTCAGTTTCAAGGAATTTAAATCAAATGAGCTGAATTACGTTGAAACGCCTTGCGACGAGCGCGAAGTTTTGATTTATCGCAATTCTTGGAGCGCACAAGGAATGAAACTCGGCGTATATTTCCGTTATTCGGAAAGAAATTTGTCGTTGAGCTTTATTTACAACGAAAAAGGTTTTGCGCCGTATGGAATTGAGCGGCTTTGCGCGCTTTATAAGTTCATTTTGCAGCAAATATTGGTTGATTGGGATGCCAAATACGATTATTTTAAAACAAGAGTGCTGAATCGCATTGAAACGCAACTGGAAATGGAGAAAAATGCTTCGGAAAATGAAGCAATAAAAATTCGTGACTTTTTGGCGCAGTTACCTATAATTCATGGTCGTTTTGAAGGTTCAATCGATTTATTTGCTAACAAGGGCGAAATTATTACGTATTTTGAGGGCGATAGGCTTTCCGGAAAGATTTTGGACGAAAAATTTATCTTCGTGGTGAGCGGGAAATTGGCGCGCAATGCTGATTCTGGCGACGGCTGGTACAATCCCATTGACATTGTCGGGAAAAATTCTTTCGTAAATCCGACAAACTTTTTAGAAAAACGGCGGTTAATTCTCTCGGCGGAAGTTTTGACGGAGCAAGCGGAACTTTTCCTTCTCGATAAGGGCGCGATGATAGAAATTTTGCGTAAAAATCCGGAAATCGCGTTGTCGGTTATGAATTACGCGATTGGACAAATGGAAAAATATCAAATGTTGTGGTTGCAGTCGTAAATTTTGGAGAATGAATTATGGATATTAAAATTTGTGAGATATGCCCGCATCATTGTCGCTTAGCGGTCGGCGAGGTCGGGAAGTGTCGCGCAAGAATCAATGACGGCGAAAAAATTACGGCGTTGAATTATGGCGCGATAACTTCGATTGCCCTTGACCCGATTGAGAAAAAGCCGCTGTATAAATTTTTTCCGGGCAGTCGAATTTTATCGGTTGGCAGTTACGGTTGCAATTTGAACTGTCCGTTTTGCCAGAATCACGAAATTTCTATGGCGGATTCAAATTTCCCGACGCGAAGAATTACGCCAGAACAACTCGCCAATCTCGCTCAGGAACTTATTCCGCAAAAAAATATCGGCGTCGCTTTCACCTACAACGAGCCGTTTATCAGCTACGAATTTATTCGCGATACATCAAATCTGCTAAAGGCTATCGGATTAAAATCGGTTCTCGTGACAAATGGGACGGTTGCTTCCGGAGCTTTAAAGAAAATTTTGCCGCTGATTGACGCAATGAATATCGATTTAAAAGGTTTCAGTCAAGAAATTTATTCAAAACTCGGCGGCGACTTCGAGACGGTGCGCAAGACCATTGAAATTTCCGCGCAGAATTGCCACGTCGAAGTTACAAGCTTAATCGTGCCGACAATGAACGATTCCGCCGACGATATGGACAGGGAAGCCGCTTGGCTCGCTGGCATTTCTAAAAATATTCCGCTCCATATCAGCAGATTTTTCCCGCGCTACAAAGTTACTGACATTGCGCCGACGCCCGTCAAGAAAATTTATGAACTGGTCGAAGTCGCTAAGAGGCATTTGAATTTTGTTTACGCTGGGAATTGCTAAAGGTAAATATGCCCTTAATCCGGTGCGCCCCATTTCTTTTAAATCTGCCATAAAGCCTCCAATTAAAAAGCCCGCCGAA
>Ga0310697_10003296_pt1 | contig 16414 bp, 12 predicted proteins | sample 172DNAGHGlowgp2_FD_203883 | JGI IMG/M metagenome (GOLD analysis project Ga0310697, IMG submission 203883) | Sheep rumen microbial communities from Palmerston North, Manawatu-Wanganui, New Zealand - 1728 DNA GHGlow gp2 (v2) (version 2) | ecosystem: Host-associated > Mammals > Digestive system >... | reverse complement strand
CTATCAACGACATAATGGGCATAGAGCAGCGGCTGATTGTGGTGGTGGGCTGTGGCGGCGACCGCGACGCACTGAAACGTCCCGTGATGGCCAAGATAGCCGCCGAGATGTGCCACACGCTGATACTTACCTCCGACAATCCGCGCACCGAAGACCCCGAACGTATCCTCGACGATATGGAAGCCGGACTGAACAAAGCTCAGAAAGAGTCGATTCTGCGTATCTCCGACCGCCGTCAGGCAATAAAGACCGCCTGCGCGATGGCCAAAGAGGGCGACATCATCCTGGTGGCCGGCAAAGGACACGAGAAATATCAGGAGATAAACGGGGTGCGCAACCACTTTGACGACAAAGAAGAATTAAATAACATTTTGAACCCACAAAAATAAAAGGACATGCTGTATTATCTCTTTGATTGGTTGGACAATGCTTTCAATTTCCCGGGTGCGGGACTTGTGCATTACATCTCGTTCCGTGCCATTGTGGTACTGATATTGTCCATACTGTTTTCGATATGGTTCGGAAAAGTCTTTATCCGTTTCATGAAACGCAGAGGCTATTACGAACAGCAGCGCGATGCGGAGGTAGACCCCTACAACACCCAAAAGAAAGGTGTGCCTACCATGGGCGGATTGGTGGTGATAGCTTCGATTTTGCTGCCCTGTCTGCTGTTTGGCAAACTCGCCAACGTTTATTTTGTGCTGATGGTGGTAACCACAGTGCTGCTCGGTCTCGTGGGTTTTGCCGACGATTACATCAAGACTTTCAAAAAACAGAAGGACGGCCTAAAGCCCTGGGTTAAGATAGTGGCGCAGGTGGCTCTCGGACTCATCGTAGGCCTCACGCTCCGTTATAGTCCCGACGCTGTGATAAACGAAAACGTGACTGTCCGTATAGAGAACAATGTCCAGGTGGTGGAAAAGACTCCCGATGTTAAGTCAACCCGCACCACCATACCTTTTTTCAAGAACAACGACCTCAACTACGCCGACCTGTTCAGTTTTATGGGCGAGAAGTGGAAATACGGCGCAGGCTGGATTTTCTTCGTACTGCTCACAATCTTTGTGGTGGCTGCGGTGAGCAACGGCTCCAACCTCAACGACGGTATGGACGGTATGGCGGCGGGCAACTCGGCCATAATCGGGGTGGCCATCCTCGTGCTGGCGTACGTTTCGGGCAACGCCGTGTGGACCGACTACCTCAACGTGATGTACATACCGGGCAGCGAGGAGATAGTGATATTTATGTGTGCTTTTGTGGGAGCCCTTGTGGGATACCTGTGGTACAACTCGTTCCCCGCTCAGATGTTTATGGGCGATACGGGCAGCCTCACCATCGGCGGCATCATCGCTGTGGCTGCCATCATCATACACAAGGAGCTGCTGCTGCCGATTATCTGCGGTGTGTTCCTGTTCGAAGTTCTTGCCGACCTTGACGTGAAACGTTTCGTGAAAACGGGTAAAAAACACAGGATATGGAAAAAAGCCCCTCTGCACGACCATTTCCGCACAAGCTACAGCGATTTCAAATCCAAATGGCCCAACAGTAAAGTAACTTTCAAAGGAGGCGGCGAAGGACATAACAATGTTTATCACGAGGTGAAAATTACAACCCGTATGTGGATTATCACAATAGGGCTGGCCGCTCTTGCAATATTAACTTTAAAAATAAGATAAATCAAAAATATAAAACATCAGTACACTATGACATTAGAATCATTAGCAAAACAGGGAAGGGAAAAAATCTACACCAATCTGGCAGAAATCGACGCTGCCAAACTAAAGAAGATGCGCAACGAAACCTTGCGCCGCTGTTTCAGTTCGTTCGACGACATGAAATACAAGCTCGATTTTGTGGCCCGTATCAACGGCATGGAGTTTGTCAACGACGCTTCGTCGCGAACCCCCAACGCCACATGGTACTCCCTCGACACCATGGAGAAACCAGTGATATGGATTGCCAACGGCGATGTGAACGACGTTGATTTCGAGGTTCTGAAGCCTCTGGCCTTGCGCAAAGTGCGTATGCTCATCTGCGTCGGCTACGACAACACACGTCTGCACGACACTTTTGCCGGCAGCATACCGGTTATTGTCGACGCGCGTAATCTTGCCGTGGCTCTCGACAAAGCCTTCTATTCGGGCATCGAAGACGCCGTAACACTATTCTCCCCCTCCTGCGAAAACGGAGTGTCCGTGGCCGAGCAGGGCGAGGAGTTCACTTATTGTGTAAACGAATTGTAATTTTTCTCTTTCTAGATAAAGAATGGAAAAACGAACAAAACAACTGATTCTAGGCGACAGGATAATCTGGGTGGTTGTCGTTCTGCTCAGCCTTGTCTCGCTTATCGAGGTGTATAGCTCGATAGGCAAGGCCGCTTACGACCATGGCTGGAACGTGTATGCCACCGTCTTCAAGCATGTCGCCATAGTGATTGGGTCATACGTAGCTATGATAGCCATTTCGCATGTGCCGTTCAAGATGTTCTCCGGCATGTCGCGACTGGGCTTCTGGCTTTGTATTGTGATGATGGCAGTGATGTTCGTGATTTCCATTTACGGAAAATTTTCCGGTGTCACCGACGGCCACGCTGCAAGCCGATGGATAGACATCCCGATAATTGGACAGTTCCAGCCTTCCGAGATTGCCAAATTTATCCTGCTTATTTTCCTTGCAAGGCAGATTTCCAAATACAGGGACTCGCTTATGGAGTTGTCCACTTTCAAAAAGCTGATGGCCCCGGTGCTTTTCATAGCGATTTTCATTTTCCCCGAGAACTTCTCCACCGCCGCTCTGGTGTTTTTGTCCTGCTTGGTACTGATGTTTGTTGGCGGGGTGAACAAAAAATATATCCTTTGGACAATTTTATTGGCCGTGGCGCTTGTCGGGATTTTTCTCTTATTCACCTTTGTGTTCGATATACCTATTTTCAGAAGCGAAACATGGGTTAACCGTATCCAGGACTGGCTCAACGACGACAAGGATGCCATCACGCAGACCAATATAGCCAAGATTGCCATAGCCTCCGGCGGAATTACCGGCGTGGGTATAGGCAACACCGTGCAGGGACGCTATCTCAACGAGTCGCACACCGACTTCATTTATTCCGTAATCACCGAAGAACTCGGACTTATTGTAGTGCTGCTGCTGATTGCACTTTATGTGATTTTTTTCATACGTTGCATGATTATATCGAAAAACTGCGACTCTCTGTTCGGACAGCTGACGGTGGCGGGCCTCGGCTTTTTGATTTTCCTTCAAGCCTTGGTCAATATGGGTGTGGCAACGGGATACCTTCCGGTAACGGGACAGACTTTGCCGCTGATAAGCTACGGGGGTACGTCGTATGTGCTTACCTGTTGTGCTATAGGAGTGATACTATCCGTAAGCAACCATAATAAAAAGATAAAACTTGCCCAACAGCAAGAGGTGAAAACAGAACAAACAGAAACAAAAGATATTAATACAGAAAACAATACCGAAAATGAAAGCGATAATTAGTGGAGGAGGAACCGGGGGACACATCTTCCCCGCCGTGGCCATTGCCAACGCCATCAAGGCGCGCTACGCCGACGCCGACATCCTTTTCATCGGTGCCGAAGGCCGTATGGAGATGGAAAAAGTGCCCGCCGCGGGCTACCCCATCAAAGGTCTGCCCATAGCCGGACTGCAACGCAGCCTCAGCCCGAAAAACATAATGAAAAACCTTGCCGTGCCTTTCAAACTGCTGAAAAGCCAGCGCATGGCAAAAAAGATTATCCGCGACTTCAACCCCGACATAGTGGTGGGAGTGGGAGGCTACGCCAGCGCCCCCACGCTGAAAACCGCCGCCAATATGGGTTACCCCACACTGTTGCAGGAGCAGAACTCCTACCCGGGACTCACCAACAAGATGCTCTCGGCCCATGCCGATATTATCTGCGTGGCTTACAATGGTTTGGAGAAATTCTTCCCTGCCGAGAAGATAGTGTTCACCGGCAATCCCGTGCGCAAAGTCATCGAAGATATGAGTGTGACCAAGGCCGAAGGCTGCGCCACTTTCCAAGTCAATCCCGACAAACGCATCATCCTCTCCGTGGGCGGAAGTCTGGGAGCACGCACCATCAACGAGACACTCTGTGCCAACCTTAAATACTTTATCGACAACGATATACAACTGATTTGGCAGACCGGCAAGGGCTACTACAAACAGGCCAAGGAGGCTGTGGAGGCCGCCGGTGCCACCAATAATATAAAGGTGTGCGAGTTCATCTCGCAGATGGACCACGCCTACGCCGCTGCCGACGCAATCATCTCGCGTGCCGGCGCCATCTCCATCTCGGAGCTGTGTCTCGTGGGCAAGCCCGTGATACTGATACCTTCGCCCAACGTGGCCGAAGACCATCAGACCAAAAACGCCATGGCATTGGTGAACAACGGTGCCGCCCTTATGGTGCGCGACGCCGAAGCCATGACCACCCTCTGCCCCACACTCGACAGCCTTGTGGGCGACAGCGAGAAACAGAAGGCAATGTCCGAGGCAATTTTGAAGATGGGCATGCGCAACGCCGCCGACAAAATTGTGGACCAAATTGAAAAGATTTTGAAAAAATAACGACAATGACTGACAGTCAGAAGACATATTATTTCCTCGGCATCGGCGGCATCGGAATGAGCGCCCTTGCACGTTATTTCCATTCGCTGGGATACCGTGTATGCGGCTACGACCGCACCCGCACCGCCCTCACCCGACAGCTCGAGGCCGAAGGCATGGAAATCCATTACGAAGAGGATATCAACCAGATACCCAAGCAGTTGGATTTGGTGATATATACCCCCGCCATCCCTGCCGACAACCAAGAGTTTGTGTATCTGCAACAGCTCGGCGTGCCGGTAAAGAAACGCGCCGTGGTGCTTGGCGAGATTGCCAACGCAAAGAAATGCATAGCTGTGGCGGGCAGTCACGGCAAGACCACTACCACCGGACTGATAGCCCACATACTGCACAACAGCCACTTGGGATGCTCGGCCTTTTTGGGCGGCATAGCCAAGAATTTCGACAGCAACCTTGTGGTGAACCACGACAGCGAATTCGTGGTTGTCGAGGCCGACGAGTACGACCGCTCTTTCCTGCAGCTCAACCCGCTGTTTTCGGTGATAACCTCCGCCGACCCCGACCACCTCGACATCTACGGCACACACAAGAATCTGCTCGACGCTTTCGCCACCTTTGCCAACAAAACCAACCCCGAAGGCGGTTTGATACTCAAAAGCAGCCTCGATTTCGAGATAAACGAGAACATACCCCTCGCCCGCTACTCTTTCGACGACCTCGAGGCCGAATACTACACGTGGAACGTGCGCAACTACAAAGGCAACTATTATTTCGATTTCCACACCCCCGAAAAGGTGTATTACGACATCGAGATGATAGGCTCGCCGCTGTACAACATCGAAAATGCCGTGGCGGCCATGGCCGTGGCTCTGAAATGCGGTGTCACCGAGGAGGAGCTGCGTGCCGCCGTCAAGTCGTTCCAAGGCATACGCCGCAGGTTCGACTACCGCATCAAAACCCCAGACTTCGTGTTTATCGACGACTATGCGCACCATCCGCACGAGATAGAAACCTGCATACAGTCGGTGAAACAGCTATATCCCGACAAACGTGTGGTGGGCGTGTTCCAGCCGCACCTCTATTCGCGCACAGCCAATTTCGCCGACGGTTTCGCGCAAGCCCTCATGCCCCTCGACGAGATAGTGCTGCTCGACATCTACCCCGCCCGCGAGAAACCCATACCGGGCGTAACTTCGCATCTTATCCTACACAAAATCAACAAGATGTGCAAATACCTCTGCAGCAAGGAGGACCTCTGCGACATTTTGGTGGCCCTTTATCCCGAAGTGCTTGTAACCATGGGCGCCGGCGACATCGACGCGTTGCTGCCTGACATACAGAAAGCGTTTGAAGAACAATTAGATATTAAATAACCGTAACAATGAAACGTCGTTACTCTAACATATTGAAAGTACTGCTGCTTGTTGCCATTGTGGTAGTGATTGTGGTTGCCAACGTGTCGCACCGCAACACCGCCATAAAGGACGTGGCTGTTACTGTAGATTATTTGGGCAACGACACCCTTGTTACTGCCGAACAGTTGCGCGGGCAAGTGCTTTACAAGTATCGCGACATAACAAGCCAGCCCGTTTCCGAAGTGGATTTGGACGGCATACGTGCTTTGATGAGGGCAAATCCATACGTTGACGAAGCCACGGTTTCGGTAACGGTTAGCGCCGACATTATGATAAACATAACGCAGCGCTCACCGCTGGTGCGTGTGTTTACCAAGAAAAGGCAGTTCTACCTCGACAACAAAGGCCGATACATGCCTATCAGCTCGGTGAAAAACCAATGTGTCATCATTGCCAACGGCGCCATTGACAAGGATTTCCCGGGCAAACCTAAGGACCTTGACGTGGGAGCACTTTTGGCTTCCGACCCTAAGGCTGAGAGTTTCGACATTGTAAAGGTCTATCTTTTGGCGAAATATATAAATGCCGACGCAAAGGCCAAAGCCCTTTTCGACCAGATTTTCGTCAATCAGGACGGCGACCTAGAAATTGTCCCCAAACTGGGCAACCATGTGGTGATTATCGGCAACACCGAAAATCTTGACGAGAAGTTCGAGAACCTCTATGCCCTTTACGACAAAGGGTTCTCAAAGGTCGGATGGGACAAGTATTCAATTGTAAATTTAAAGTATATCGATCAAATAATTTGTACTAAAAAACAATAACAGTTATGGACAAACAAATAGTAGTAGGGTTGGACATTGGGACAACGAAAATTGCCTGTCTTATCGGCGAACGCGATGAAGAGAACAAAGGCAAAATCAGAATCATAGGCCACGGCAAGGTGGCTTCGGTGGGCGTTGTGCACGGCGAAGTGAAAAATCTTCTCGATGCCACAAAGTCGATAGAGAAGGCCGTAGCTATGGCCGCCGAAGAAGCCAAATGTCCCGTGAATGATGTGTATGTGGGAATTGCAGGCCAGCACATACAGAGTCAGAAAAACCGCGGCATGATCAGCATCCCCTCCGATCAGGAGTTTATCGAGGAAGCCGACATAAACCGTCTTATCAGCGAACAGAACAACATCCCCCTCGATCCGGGCGTGGAGATAATCCACATCTTCCCACAGAGGTATTTTGTTGACAACGAGGAACTGAAGGACGTGTCTCCCATCGGTGTGTCGGGAGTCCGTCTGGCGGCCGATTTCCATATCGTTACGGGAAAATCCGACTGCATCAGGAATATCATCAGCTGTGTAAGGCGCGCAGGCCTCAACGTCAAAGGCATTGTCCTTGAACCTATAGCTTCCGGATTGGCAGTGCTAAACCAGGAAGACCGCGACGCTGGCGTTGCCCTTGTCGACATAGGCGGCGGCACTACCGATGTGGCCATTTTCACCGAAGGAGTGATAAGGCATACACATGTTATTCCCTTTGCAGGAAAGAATATCACCGAGGATATCCGCAAAGGCTGCACCGTGTTGCCCGACACTGCAGAAAAACTTAAAGTTCAGTTCGGCTCTTGCATGCCCGAGTGCGTTGACGACGCTGTGGTTTCGTTCCCCGGCGTGAAAGGACAAGCACCACGACATGTCGATGTGAGGTTCCTTGCAAACATCATTAAAGCCCGCACAAGCGAGATTATAGACTTTGTATATAACGAAATTGTCGAATCCCAAACCGAGAAACAGCTCGTCGGTGGTATAGTGCTCACCGGCGGTGGCGCCAAACTCAAGGATATCGTTAATTTCACAGCCTACAAAACAGGTATCTCCACACGTATCGGAACTCCCGACGAACATGTCTCCGGCGTGGCCGAGGGCAAAAGCATCGATGTTTCGGATCCCATCTATGCCACAGGTATAGGTCTGGTTCTCTATGGTTTCGAAGAAATCGACATTGAAGAGGAAGAGATGAAAAAAGAATCTGAACCTGAGCCTGAGCCCGAACCCAACCCCCACACCATAGACCCCGGAATTCTTGACGATGAATCTGAACCCGAGCCCGAACCTGAAAAAGCTCCCCAAAAGCCTAAGAAACCGAAGAAATCGTGGTTAAAATCGATAGAAGATTACCTTGGTAATTTCCTTAACGATGACCAAATCGTATAAAACCACGAACTTTATCTGTTTGGAAAGTGATTGTTATTAGCAATATTGTAATAAAATATTGATTTTCAACACTTCGAAAACTCTGCCGAAACCAGCGTTCGAGGTTTCGGCAGAGTGGCGAAGGCAGGGGATATGCAGCGGTAGTAGGAGCAAGGCGCACTATCGCGAATGAGTTATGTGTTGGACAAAACACGTGTTCCGTTTGGGCTACCATAACGGTATTGTTTGAAAAAGAATAATATCCATCATAGGCCGAATACGCCTGAAAAACCTAAAATAATGTCATGTTCTACGACTATCAGTCGTAAAACGGGGTATCCGACGACAGCAAAATTATTAATCATTAAAAACGACAAAAATGGAAGACATTATAAAATTTATAGCACCAAAAAACCTTTCGTCCTACATCAAGGTTATAGGTGTGGGCAACTGCGGCATCAACGCCGTGAACAATTTGCACGGTCAAGGCATAGAAGGTGTTGACCTAATTGTGTGCGATACCGATTCTAAATCTTTGGCAAATAGCCAGGCAGAAACAAAAATACTAATTGGTGAAGGCTTGGGAACAGGAGGAAATCCTGTTTTGGCAAAACAACTCGCCACCGAGAACGCCGAAGCCATCAAAGCCGCCTTTACCGAAAAAACCACGATACTTTTCATTATGGCAGGAATGGGTGGTGGCACCGGCACAGGAGCGGTTCCTGTAATAACAAAGATAGTCAGGGATATAAACGCCGAGGATAAGCATTTTCCAGAGATGCTAGTGGTGGCCGTGGTTACCATGCCGTTCCATTTCGAAGGCAAGGAGCGCATGGCCCTGGCACGGCGAGGGCTGGACGAACTGCGTTCCGTGGCCGATGCCGTCATGGTTATCGACAACAACAAGGTGCTGGACGGCGAAGAAAAAGTACCTTTCAGCCAATTTTTCTACAAAGTGGACGAACTGATGTCGTCGCCCGTTAAAAACTTATCTGCAGCGCTGACTTGCCTTCCGTTGATCAACTGCGATTTTCGCGATATAGTGAGTTTGCTGAGTAATGGAGGCGATACCTTTATGGGCGTTGGTGTGGCCAAAGGCGAAACGCGCGCCATAGACGCTATGCTGCAGGCCTTGCAAAACCCGCTCACCGTAGTTTCGGATATGTCCGGAGCACGTGCTGTTTTTTTGCATCTAAGTACTAGTAAAGAGCAAGATATGATTATGGATGAGTTGGCACAAGTCGAAAGATACTTCAACGGAGTATGTGTAACACAACCAAGGATGATGTTGAGCATAGGTCAGGACGATACACTTGGTGAAAATATTCGGGTAATCGTTGTGGCAACGGATATACAGCCTACAGAAACAGGTTCAGACGACCGCTTGTTAGGTGATCCGAGGCCTATACTCTAACCCCAAAAACAGTTATCAACAAAAACTAACAAAAATCTGTTGAAAACAAGATTGGCAAAGTGTTTGACGGCAAAAAAAATAGTCGTAAATTTACAAAACATTTTGTGTATAGTAAATAATATTTAAATCATTGAAATACAAGGGTATATATGACACCACCAATGAATTTTATAGCACCAAAAGAAGAATCGTCGTACATTAAAGTTATCGGCGTTGGCGGCGGCGGCGTAAATGCTGTCAATCACATGTGCCGTCAAGGTATTGTAGGAGTGGATTTTATTGTATGTAACACCGATTCCAAATCTTTGTCGAGCAGTCCTGTAATATCAAAATTACAACTCGGCGAAGGCTTGGGCGCGGGCGGAAGACCCGAAGTGGCTATGGAGTATGCCCAGGAAGCCAAAGACCGTATCAAAGAAGCTCTTGCCGGCACTAGAATGCTCTTTATTACAGCAGGTATGGGCGGTGGCACAGGTACAGGCGCCTCTCCCGTTATTGCCGAGATAGCCAAAGAGATAGAAACCAACGACCCGCACATGCCCGAGGTGCTTGTGGTTGCCATTGTTACCATGCCCTTCCGTTTCGAAGGCAAGGCACGCTTGGAACAGGCACAGGCAGGCCTGGAGCAGTTGCGTTCTAAAGTAGATTCCATTATCATTATCGACAACAATAAAGTGTTTGTAGGCGAACGTATTAAATTCAGCCAATGTTTCGCCAAAGCCGACGACGTGTTGCTTACTGCAGCAAAGAGCGTGGCCGAGATGATAACGGTTAATTCGTATATGGATGTTGACTTGCGCGATGTTAACAGCGTTATGTCGAAGAGCGGCACCGCAATTATGGGTGCAGGCATCGCCAGCGGTGAAAACCGAGCAATAGAAGCTGTTGAAGAGGCTATGCGTTCGCCGCTGCTCAACGATATCGACATTACCGACTCTCAGAAAATCCTGCTTCACATCACCTGCAGTCAGGAGTACGAGGCCGACAACGACGAGATAGAAGAAATTACCGAAAAGATAACCACCACTTGCAAAAATTCACCCAATTTGAAGATGGGTATAGGTTTCGACGACTCTCTGGGCGAAAGCCTGAGAGTGATACTGGTGGCCACAGGTTTCCAAGCCAAACCTACTAAAACCGAAACGTCCAAGGTTATTGATTGGGAATCAATAAAGGGCGGAAGCAGTAAAACTTTTCATCGTTTAGACGAACAAAAGACAACTGCAGCACTTGAACCTACACCCGAATTTGTGCAGCATCCCAAGGTAGAACAACAGACCATTACCGTTCAGCAGCCCGTAAGCGCTGCCGCCGAATCTGAAAAGGAGACGCGCGTGGTACATTTCCTCGATTCTGAGCCTGTAATGGAGGAACCCGTTGCCGAAGTTCAGGCTAAGCCACAGCAGGAAACCGCTATAGATCCCATTTTCACCGTTACCAGCAAAAACGAATCGGCCCCCTTTCAGGAACAGCAACAGCCCGAACCTGTAGCAGTGCAGCAACCACAGCGCCAGCCCGAAGCTGTAGCCCCCCAAGCACAACAGGAATTCGTCGCTCCCGCACCGACCGTTGTGGAAACGCCCGCCGATATGGAACAACGTAATGCAACGCGAGAACTCGTTTTTTCGAGAATGGCCAATATCAAAAACTTGAAAGAAAAGTATAGCACTCAGGCCGGTTTTACCGAAATGGAGGACGTGCCTTCGTTCGCTCGTCAGGGAATCCAAACCTCTTCGACACCCGACGCTGCGGAAAGCGAAGCTAATAAAACCGTAGTCGGCAAGGACGGCCAATTATCACCCAACTCCTTTGTGTTTACAAGTGTTGACTGAATAAAACAATAAATAGTAAAACGGCATCATTCCACAATGATGCCGTTTTTTTTATGACAAAAAAAAGACCGGCTCTATGTGGGCCGGTCTTAGTTGTTATTTCCGAGTAATACTACAGAAGTTTCTTTTTGAGGGTGTCCAGCATATCGACGGTCATTTTGTCGAGGTCGTATTTTGGATTCCATCCCCATTCCTTGCGGGCGCACGAGTCGTCCATGCAGTTTGGCCAGCTGTCGGCGATAGCCTGCTTGATTGGTTCGGGCTCGTAAACCATCTCAAAGTTGGGAACATATTTCTTGATGGCGTTGTATATGATTTCGGGGTCGAAGCTCATAGCTGTCACGTTGAATGAGTTGCGGTGTACCAGTTTCGAGGGGTCGGCTTCCATAATGTCAATCATGGCGCTAAGGGCGTCGGGCATGTACATCATATCCATGAAAGTGCCTTTCTTGAGCGGGCAAACGAATTTCTCGCCTTTCACAGCAGCGTAGTAAATCTCCACAGCGTAGTCGGTGGTGCCGCCGCCGGGCAGTGTCAGGTTGGAGATAAGTCCGGGGAAACGCACCGAACGGGTGTCCACGCCGAAACGTGTGAAATAGTAGTCGCTGAGCAGCTCTCCGGTAACTTTGGTAACACCGTAGATAGTGGCGGGACGCTGTATGGTGTCCTGCGGAGTCATGTCGTGCGGGGTGCTGGGACCGAAAGCGCCTATCGAACTGGGGGTGAATACGGCGCAGCCGAACAAGCGGGCAACCTCGAGGCAATTTACCAAACTACCGATGCCCACGTTCCAGCCCAGCATGGGGTTGAGCTCTGCCGTGGCCGAAAGTATGGCGGCAAGGTTGTAGATAGTGTCGATGTTGTATTTCTTTACAGCTTCTGCAATCTGCATAATCTGGGTGGAGTCGATGCGTTCGATGGGACCGCGTTCGTAAATCTCGCCCTTCAAAGGACGCAGGTCGCTGCATACCACGTTGTCGTTGCCGTAAATGTCGCGCAATGTGCGTGTGAGTTCGGAGCCTATCTGTCCGCCAGCTCCTACGATAAGTATTTTTTTCATTTATGTTACGTTTAAATTGTTGAACTACAGTTATTAAAATGAATTTACCGAGCCTTTCGGCCTACGTTTTTCAATTGCAAATGTACGTTATTTTTTTGGTTTTTTATGCAATGTGCCGCATAAAAAATACACGCTTTTTTCGTTTCAAAGTAAAATAATGTGCAAAAAACGGAATATCAACAAAATAAAACAAAGCCATATGCGTTATCGTTATATTGTAATGAAAAAAATGACCAATAGGAAACCGAAAAAGTATGTGACTGGAACCGAGGTTACCCTCGACGAGGTCTCGTTGTTCGACGACAATCTTGAGCTTTACAACAACCAGCTCAGGGATATCGCCGCCGCCAAGGAGTACGTATATCTCGAGACTTTCCGTTTCAACGACGACTCCATAGGAGAACGTTTCAAGCGTGTCTTGGCCGAAAAAGCCCGGCAGGGTGTCAAGGTGCGCATACTTGTCGACGCCTGGGGCACACGTCAGAAAAAGAGTTTCTTCGACCCTATTATCAACGCCGGCGGCGAGGTGCGTTTCTTCAAAAAGCTAATTATCACCCTCAACTTCATCTCCGACAACCACCGCCGCGACCACCGCAAGATACTTGTCATCGACAACCACATAGCCTACATAGGCTCGGCCAACATCACGGCCTACTCGCTGTCGTGGCGCGAGCTCAACCTGCGTATCGCCGACCCGATGGCACGACTGTTCCAAAAGGTGTTCAACGACAACTACGCCATCTATAACCGCCTCGACCTCGACAAACTGCGTTTCAAACGCGACATCAACTACGGAAATATGTCCATCATCCAGGAGATCCCCTCGCGTGCCCGACAGAGGCTGGCTCGTAGGTACGAGTACATGATTGGCAATGCCAAATCCGAAGTAATCATAGAAACACCGTATTTCCTGCCCAGCCCGCGTTTGCGCAAAGCCCTTACGGCTGCTGTGGAGCGCGGAGTCAAGGTTACTGTTATTTCGCCTCTCAAATCCGACGTGCAAACCGCCGACATAGTGCGCCGCCACACTTTGGGTTCCCTCCACGAAAGCGGGGTGGAGATGAAATTCTATACTCCGGGCAATCTCCACGCCAAGTGCCTGATGGTCGACGGCGAGGTGTTCTCCATCTCCTCGGCCAATTTCGATTTTCGCAGTTTCCAGCACCAGCACGAGCTGGCTCTCATAGGCCGCAACTCCCAAATTGCCGAGTTGCTTGCTAACCACATCAATAACACTCTGCTGCACTGCATCGATTTCAACTTCGAGGAGTGGAGCAAGCGCTCCCGTTTCGACCGTGCCATTGAGTGGATACTTTTCCCACTACGTTTTTTGATGTGATTGAACATGTTGATTATTAGTCAAATACCTTTTGTGCAAAGGCTTATTTTTCATCGCAAAACAATTTTTAACAATAAAAAAATGCATACCCATGCAATAAAAAAAGATATAATTAGTTTTTTAATCAAAATCCGGCAATAAAACCGGAACTGAGAAACAAAAAACATTGCCTATGGTAAATGAATACAACTTTACGGAACAATCCGGCACCACAAAAAACAAAATACGCAAAATAGGAGCAAGGCTCCAGCCTTCGAAAATGGCGATTCGCACCATATTGCTTTATGCCGGATGCATGCAGCAGGTGAATACCCGTACTGCAAAATTTGCACTCAATTTGAACTGATAAAGATTGTCGGACGTTACGTCCGTCGTCGGAAAGGAATAGAGAAAGAGGCTTTCGGGCCTCTTTTTTTTGCAACTTATTTCAACGACAGCCGCATATCCTCGTCGCATTCAATAATATTGTAGTCTATCATCTCACGCACTGTCGCCGTTATAGTCCTTTCGTCGAGCGACGGAATTTTCGAGCAGAGCGTTTTTATTGTCATCGGGTTGTTGTTCAGAATCTCCTTTATGGTGATCTGCAGCTTTTCGTTGTCCTGCTCCTTGTTTTTGGCAATACACACATCGCAACGACCGCAACGAATGTTGTTTTTTTCTCCGAAATAGTATAGCAGTGCGCTGCTTCGGCAGTATTCGTGGCCCTTCACATAGTCTATCATGGCGTTGATGCGCACTAACGCATTTTCTTTCAGGGTTTTATAGTTAGAATCGCTGATGTACAGGCCGTTGGGGTTGATGCAAGGCGAGGTGAAAATAATCTGCGGGCAGGTCTCTTTTTCTTGATAATCTATGTATTTCAATTTGTGTAATTTCCGTAGCACCGACACTATGGACTCTTCGTCGTGGTACATTTTTCGGGCAATGGCCTTTTCGCTTATGCCCACGTAGCTGGTAAACAGTCCGCCGTACATCCTGAGCATCAGTTTAATCAAATCGTCGAACTGCGGGTTACCGACCTGAAAGCGGTACAACTCTTCTTTCGAGACTATTATTTTTACGTGCGAAGTCGTCTCCTGCCTTTCAGGTATCATCAGCAGGCCTTCTTTTTCAAGAAAACGCAGTGCGTTGTAGAAAGGAACTACCTGAAAACCATAGTTGTCGCAGATGGCAATTGGGTCGAAATTGAATTTTTGGTTAAGTCCCGACCCTTCGGGCATCCGATAGTAGTTGCAAACGGCGCGGTAGGCGTTGCGTATGTATTGCATTGGGGGATACGAAGAGACAAAATTCTGTTTCAGCGATTCTATGTCGGTATTGTTGTAAAGGATGACGGCGTAGGCCTGTTTTTCGTCGCGTCCGCCGCGTCCGGCCTCTTGGAAATATGCTTCGGGCGAGTCGGGCAGGTCGAGGTGTATCACGTAGCGCACGTCGGGTTTGTCTATGCCCATGCCGAAAGCGTTGGTGGCCACTATTACCGGCGTTTGTCCCTCCATCCATTTTTTCTGTCGTGCGTCGCGGTCCTCAGTCTTTAGTCCGGCATGGTAATATGATGCACGTATCCCTTTCGAGGTGAGGAATTCGGCAATCTCCTGCGTACGACGGCGGTTGCGCACATACACAATTCCGGAGCCTTTCACCGCGGCTATTATCCGCAGCATACGTCCGTATTTGTCCTCCTCGTAAAACGCCATGTAGGTGAGGTTGTCGCGGTAGAAACTCTTTTGGAAAACGTTGCGTTTCTTGCTAAAAGCCAGCTTGTCCTGAATGTCGGCCACCACTGCCGGTGTTGCCGTGGCGGTAAGGGCCATCATAACCGTTTTGGGATGGAAGGCACGTATTTTGGCAATTTCAAGGTAAGGCGGACGGAAATCGTAGCCCCATTGCGATATGCAGTGCGCTTCGTCAACGGCGATAAGACCGATTTTCATTTGCTTGAAGGCTTCCAAAAAGGCTCTGTTTTTCAGCCTTTCGGGCGAAACGTATAGGAATTTCATCTCACCGTAAAGGCAGTTGTTGATAATACGTTCGGTGTCGCGCACACTTATCCCCGAAACAAGGGCTTCGGCTTTGATGCCTTTTTCTTTAAGGTGCACCACTTGGTCTTTCATCAGCGCTATCAGCGGCGAAACCACAACGCAGATGCCGTCCAGCGCCATGGCAGGCACTTGAAAACAGATGGACTTGCCGCCTCCCGTGGGCAGTAGCGCCAAGGTGTCGTAACCATTTAAAACGGAGGTGATTATATCCTCCTGCAAAGGTCTGAATTTGTCGTAGCCCCAATATTTCTTCAAAATTTCATGTATGGTCATACATTATATATATAAGGGACGACAGTCGGGTTTATTCGTTGGAAGGCACCGAGGGGTTCCACCCTTGCGAGGTTAGTTCGATGGCGGTGTTTTGAGGTGTCACCATAATGGCGCCGCGGTTTTGTTCGGTAATGTGGCCCACAATGGCTATGTTGGGACAGCCTTTAATTTTTTCGTAGTCGGATTGTTTTATCGAAAAAAGCAGTTCGTTGTCCATGCCTCCGTTGAGTGCCAGCGACACGGGTAACATATTGGTCCCGAAATCGCTGCACACATGCGAGGTGCCGTAGTCTATGGGTATGCGCTCCTCGTAAATC
>Ga0310697_10003295_pt1 | contig 16414 bp, 13 predicted proteins | sample 172DNAGHGlowgp2_FD_203883 | JGI IMG/M metagenome (GOLD analysis project Ga0310697, IMG submission 203883) | Sheep rumen microbial communities from Palmerston North, Manawatu-Wanganui, New Zealand - 1728 DNA GHGlow gp2 (v2) (version 2) | ecosystem: Host-associated > Mammals > Digestive system >... | reverse complement strand
ATGATGCCGCCCACGGAATTGATGCTGTCAAATGCAACATGGAAATTCTGCTTCTTGATGGCTGGCACATCAACGAGGTCGAGACCCAGCACCATGTCAATGTGCTTTTGGTCGTAGGAGTTGTCCTCAATGTATTTGCCAAGACCGTCAACATCAGCATAGTCGAAGTCTTCTGCCTCAGCAATCTTCAGCACCTCGTTGCCTTCGGTGGCATTGAGAAATTCGCCTTTCTCGTTGAGGAGCTTGAGAGCGTTCCAATGACGGGGGTTGTGGCTGGCTGTGATGATGATGCCGCCACAGGCACCTTCCATCGCCACGGCTATCTCAGTGGTGGGTGTGGAGGCAAGCCCGATGTTGACTACATCGAAGCCCATGCCCATAAGAGTGCCGCAAACAACGTTCTTGACCATCTCGCCAGAGATGCGGGCATCACGACCTACCACAATCTTGTTGCTTTTCACTTTTGTGGTGCGACGAATCAGAGTGGCGTATGCACTTGTGAATTTTACAATGTCGAGGGGATTCAAGCCCTCACCGGCACGTCCGCCAATTGTGCCACGGATGCCGGAAATGGATTTAATCAGACTCATATCAATATTTGTGATTTGTCAAATGATGAATGATGATTCCTCTTTGTTTATCGCTTTCACCTCATCAATAGTTAGGTGGAATCATGTATGTGATTTCGTAGTAATAGGGTTGCACCTTACCAGATGCATAGCTGGTACCAGAGGAATGGGGCACAATGAGACGCACTTTGGCTTCCTCTCCGTCGGTCTTGGTCAGTCGGATGAAATCCAGAGGCTTGAGCCATCCCATCGGTACAACAGAAGATGTGTAGGCCTCTTTCATGGTGCCAATGGTGAACGATGCTGTGTAGCTGCGGCTGTAGTGGCTGTAGGTGCACATCATCTCGTCAATCTTGCTGGTCATGTCTTTGTAGATGGTCAGATTGGTGTTGGTGGTGTCACCTGCCTGAATGTCATATTCCAGGAACTTGCAGAGAATAGGACGGGTGACGGTGGTGTCTTTCCGTGCTTTTGCCAACTCCATCATCGTGGGTCCATTTCCCTTGCGGACAATCTGCATGTAGATGCCATCGCTGTTGAATTTGACAAATTCATTCTTTGAGAGGTCGGTCATGCTGTCCTGTGCATAGAACTGCTCTTCGGTGATAGCATTGATTTTTCCTACGAAGTCGTTGTCCAGCAAGAACTGCCCGATAGCCCGTTCCTCTTTCTTCTTTTTCTCAGCGTAGGTCTCACCATCGCTGCAACTGGTTGTAAATACGGAAGTGCTCACGACGCACGCCGCGAGCACTAAATAGAGTAATTTCTTCACTGATTATTTCTTCTTTTGGTCATTCTTGACGGTTTCAATCTCTTCTTCGTAGGAGGTGCCTTCCTCTGTGTGTTCGGAAGCTGTCTCCTCTTTTTTCTTTGCCAAATACTCTGGCAATGCAAGGCCTGCTTGGTCGAAGAGTTCGTGGAGTGGGGGAACACTCTTCATCAAGCCGCTGAGGAAATTGGCTGTGCTTCCTTTTCCGTCGGCTGAGTTGCCAGAATCCCAAACGGTGACGTGATCGATGTTGATGCCCTTGACAGCTTCCACCTGTGTCTTGACAAGTTCTGGCAATTTTTCCAAGAGCAGGAGCATATATGCCTTGTTGGCGTCGCCACCTGCTGCCTGCACCATCTTGTCGTAACCTTGTGCCTGACGAGAAAGAATCTCAAAGAGACCGCGTGCTTCTGCTTCCATCTTGGCGTATGCGGCATCTGCTTCACCCTTCGCATTCACACGAATCTTTTCTGCTTCAGCCTCTGCCTCGATAATTTTACGTTTCTTCTCAATCTCTTGACTGACAAGGACATTGGCACTTTGTGTGGCACGTTCACGATTGGCACGGGCTTCCTCGGCTTTCTGTTCTGCAGAATAAGCCTCTTCGAGCGCCTTAGCGGCTGCCACCTTCTCGGCAGCAATTGCCTTACGCTGTGCCTCTGCCTCACGTTCACGGCGGTCAGCATCGGAATTGGCAATCTGCACTTTTGCCTCGTTTTCACCCTGCACGGCTTGTGCATTTGCCTCTGCAGTACGGATACGGGTCTCTCGGTTGGCATCAGCCTTACCAATTTCACCGAACTTCTCCTGTTCAGCCACGCGCACCTTGGCTTCGTTGATGGCCTTAGCTGCAGCTTCCTGACCCAATGCCTCAATATAACCGCTTTCATCATTGATGTCGGTCACATTCACGTTGATGAGACGAAGACCAATCTTTTTCAATTCCACCTCAACGTTGCTGGAGATAGCTTCAAGGAATTTGTCGCGGTCACTGTTCAATTCCTCAATACTCATCGTGGCAATGACCAGACGCAATTGACCGAAGAGGATGTCTCGTGCCAGTTCCTGAATCTGACCGGCCGTGAGACCCAGCAAACGTTCGGCTGCTGCAGTCATGCTCTCGCTGTCGGTAGAGATACCCACCGTAAAACGGCAAGGTACATCTACGCGGATGTTCTGACGTGACAGTGCATTGGTGAGGTTTGCATCAATGCTGATAGGAGTCAAACTCAGGTATGCATAGTCCTGAATGATAGGCCAAACAAATGTACCGCCGCCATGCACACATTTGGCTGAGCCTCTGTTTCCTGTTGTTCCATAAACTACCAGAATCTTGTCGGATGGACATCTTCTGTAACGATTGATAATGGAGATGAGAAGCACTATGGCTACCACCACTGCAACAATAATAAGATAGGTCATATTGATTTGTGATTAAATGATTTTACTATTTGTTGATGTTCCTGTTGTAAGAGAGTTGTTATTTCACGAGTACAGTGGAACCGTCAATGACACTGACAACAGTGACTTTCCGCCCGCTGGAGAAAGCTTCTCCATCGGTCATGGCATCAAATTCCTGCACGGAACCATTGATGCTCACCTGCACTTTGCCTTTCCCTTCCCTTTGGGCCGGAATACGCAGATAGACATCCACTGTTTTCCCAACGCAGTCTTCAATGTTGAAGGCGCCGTTGTGCTCCAGCTTCTTGGTCTGTTTTTTTATGAAGAAAAACATCAGTACAAATCCTACACCGACCAGGACTGCGATGAAGGTGAGCAACCACATGTTTTTGATTGCCCCGTTAAAGCAAACGCCTGCCCAGCCGAAACCGACGATGAAATTGACAAAGTTCTTGATGCTGAACAACGAAATGCCGCCACCCAAATCCATGGTGTCGCCACCGTCGAAATCCACATCCATGTCACTACTATCCATACCAATCAGGGTAAGCACCATCTGAATGATGAAGATGATGGAGCCAACGATGGCACATCCCCAGAATACCTGCATCCATGTGTCCATGGATTGATAGGTTTCCAACCACGTCATACTTGCTTCTGACGGGACGGCAGCATCCAAAAATTCTAACATAGTTCTTAATGTTTTGGTTGAAACTGGCCACAAAGATAGGCTTTTTAATTCATAATTCATCATTCATCATGCACAATTCACATTTTTTTACTACTTTTGCAGGCAAAATAGCAAAATAATACATGATATGAAGATAGGATTTGACAACGAGAAATACCTGAAGATTCAGTCTGAGCATATCAGAGAACGTATCGCCCAGTTTGACGGCAAGCTTTACCTCGAATTGGGCGGTAAACTGTTCGATGATCACCATGCTTCGCGTGTGCTGCCGGGTTTTAAGCCAGACAGCAAATTGCGCATGTTCCAGCAATTGAGTGACAGTCTGGAGATTGTGATTGTGATCAGTGCTGAGGATATCGAGAAGAACAAGATGCGTGCTGACCTTGGCATCACCTACGATGAGGACGTGCTGCGTTTGCGGGACGAGTTCATGAACCGTGGCTTTATGGTGGGATCTGTGGTCATTACACATTATGATGGTCAACGTGCTGCCGACCAATTCCGTCATCGCCTTGAGCGCATGGGCATCAAGTCCTATTGCCACTATCTGATAGACGGCTATCCCCACAATGTGGAACTGATAGCCTCTGACGAGGGTTTTGGCAAAAACGATTACGTGGAGACGACTCGACCATTGGTTATCGTCACCGCACCAGGCCCCGGCAGTGGTAAGATGGCGGTGTGCCTAAGTCAACTCTATGGCGAGAACAAACGAGGTGTCCGTGCTGGTTATGCCAAGTTTGAGACTTTCCCTGTTTGGAACCTTCCATTGAAACATCCTGTGAACATCGCCTATGAGGCAGCCACGGCAGACTTGAACGATGTGAACATGATTGACCCCTTCCATTTTGATGCTTATGGGAAGGTGGCTATCAATTACAATCGTGACATTGAGATTTTCCCTGTGCTTCATGCACTCTTTGAAGGAATCTATGGAGAGAATCCATACAAATCGCCCACAGATATGGGCGTGAATATGGTGGGATTCTGTATCTGCGATGATGATGTTTGCTGCCAGGCTTCTAAAGACGAAATCATCCGACGTTACTATGATGCTACAAACAAATTGGCTGATGGCGCTTGTAATGAAAACGAGATCAGCAAGATACAGATGCTGTTCAATCAGGCAAAAATCACGACGGCAGATCGCCGTGTGACCGTCGCTGCCAATGAAAGGAAGAGCCAGACAGGGGTTCATTGTGCCGCAATGGAATTGGAGGATGGTACTATCATCACTTCCAAAACAGGTGACTTGCTTGGTTGCTGTGCCGCCCTGCTGCTCAACGTGATGAAACACTTGGCAGGTATTGGTCATGACATCAAACTCATTCCTCAAAGCATGATTGAGCCTATCCAAAAGACAAAGATAGACTATTTGCGTGGCACGAATCCGCGATTGCACACCGACGAAGTGCTTGTTGCCATCTCTGTGCTATCCCAACATGACGAGAATTGCCGCCGAGCCTTGGAACAACTTCCCAAACTTCGTGGATGCCAGATGCATACTACCGTGATGTTGGGCGAGGTGGACAGAAAGATACTGAAACGTCTTGGTTGTGGGCTTACTTGTGATCCTGTGAAGAAGAAGTGATCTTCGGCATCGTGGAATGGAAGAAATAAATAATGGAAGGTTGTCAGCCTTCCATTATTTGTTGGATCTTTTCAAAGGTCATCCCTTCAAAACTGTCGAGGACATAGTTGCATCTGTCTTTGATTTCTTCGCGCGTGTGGCCAGTGGGTAGTCCGATGGTGAAGATGCCCGATGCCATGCCTGCTTGCAGTCCTGTGTAGGCGTCTTCGAACACCACACATTCATCAATGCCTGCATCAAACACTTTTGCACCCAGTAGGTAACAGTCTGGGGCTGGTTTCGAAGCTGTGAAGTCTTCAGCAGTGAGCACTTTGTCGAACAGACTGTCAAAATCTGAAATCTGGCGTCTCACACTATCCATCTTAGGAATATTGGAACTGGTCACTACGGCGCATTTCACCCCATTCCTTTTCAAGTCTTTTAGAAAGTCAAGCGCTCCTGGATAAAACTCGTATTTCATCTGCGCTTCCCAAGCATTCAGCCCTACTGTAATCTCTTCTTGCCATTTGGGATTGGGAAAGTAAGTGTCGAAGATTTGTGTGAGAGTGGTGCCTTTGATGAGAAATTCAAGTCGTGGTATATCGGGGCGGAATTTGCGTGCCGTAGCTCCCCAAAAGACAGTGTATTGGTCTTCTGTGTCCACCAATGTGCCGTCTAAATCGAATAACGCCACTTTCAAACGTCTGCGTCGTGGAATGTTTCTGTCACCCTTCACAAACAGCTCACCCCAAGGCGTTGCCGTCTTCTCGTCTTCGATGTCTTCGTTTCGTTTAGTCCAAAATGATGCCATGTTTATAATAATTTTGATGCAAAGATACTTGTTTTTCATGGATTTTCATTAATTTTGCAACGTTTTTCTTAGTCACATTTAAAACTCAAACACATGAAGAGATTAGTTTTTATTGCAGCCATGCTGCTGGTGGGCATTGCCGGTTTTGCCCAGTCAAAGAACCTTCCAAAACCCAACCTGCAACGTCAAACCCTTTCCGTGATGGAAGCTTACAAACAACGTAAGTCAGTGCGTGAGTATAGTGCCAAAGACCTTTCTGAGCAAGATTTGAGCGACCTTTTGTGGGCAGCACAAGGCCAGAATCGTGAGGATGGGCATCTCACAGCTCCCACAGCCATGAACCGTCAGGAAATTCGCCTTTATGTTTTCACTTCCCAAGGAGCTTCGCTTTATGATCCCAAAGCAAACACTCTTACTCAAGTGGCATCTGGAGATCATCGTGGTCTTATGGCTGCAGGTCAGGCTTTCGCCAAGGATGCCCCTGTGGTTCTTCTGATGGTGGCTGATCTGGACAAGTTCGGTAGCAATAACCAGCATGCACAGAGTATGGCTGCAGTCGATACGGGTATTGTGTGTGAAAACATCAACCTTTTCTGTTCAGCTGCAGGCTTCTCAACAGTTCCTCGTGCTACAATGGACAGCAAGGGAATCAGTGCACTTCTCAATTTGAATGAAAATCAGATTCCACTGATTAACAATCCTGTAGGCTATACGAAATAATACGAACGTAATAAGTGATTACGTGTGATTGGTTGGCTACACCGAGTACCGAGTGCTTCTGTGTGGCCAATCTTTGTTATAGATGTTTTAATGGCATGTACCTTAAACACAAAAAAAAATGAAATCCATCACGGACTTCACTTTCCTTGTCATCTTTCCTCATTGTGAAAGAATGAACCAAAATCTTTTACTAACCTAAAACCTATTGTATAACTTATGTCTAATTCACTGTTTCTTTTTTTATCCTATTGAAAAACAATCTATTTTACCAAAACCAAATTAACCTTACTGAGCCTTTATTTATTCTCACCTTAACACTAATACCTATTATATTATAAAGTATAACATTTCTGTTTTATTTCTGTTTAATTTCAAATTCTAATTGATGTCAGTGAACTTTTTTGTGGACTTCGACAAGTCTTTGTTCCTTTTGACGCTGCAAAGGTACGGACTTTTTGAATGAGAGCGCTAATAATCATCGAAAAAACTTCAAAAAGAGCGTCTTTACTTGATATATATCAATGTATGTGTGCGCACACAAGCTGTTTTTTGTCACACCTTGATGGTGAATGACTGGTGAATAGGTGGTGTCACGAGATCTACTGATTTCTCATTTTCTTATTATCCAGAACACCTTGGATTGAACCTTGATTGTTAATTTGAGAGACACAGAGCAGATACACCATAAGATACGTTTATGTTTCCTTTTATGTATGTTTATGTTTCCTTTTTGCCTAACTTTTTTGCCCTGTTAATTGTCACGAAATGCCCATTTTTAGGGATATATGTGCGTTTAATCTGCCTTTTTTCATGATATTTACACTTTTTTTGATAAAAAGTTTGGCTATGAAGAGATGATTATCTACATTTGCAAATCAATTTGAACGATGTGAAAATAAGAAAGGAAAGGAGTTGCGTATGAATAGTGTAGTTTTGATGATAATTATAGTGATTTTATTAGTAGCCTTGGCTGTTGTTTTCTATTTATATAAAAAAGAACAAAGCAAAGGTGAAAAGTATAAGCAGGGAATGAAGGCGCAGAAGGAGTATTTGCAGAATATGAGCCATGATATCCGGACGCCGATGAATGCTATATGTGGTTTTTCTCAAATTCTTTGCAACAAGCAAATTCGTGATATGCTTTCCGAAGAAGAAATCTCTGAGTATGGTGTCATCATTCAGAGTAATACGGATTTGTTGAGCACATTAGTGAATGACATCCTTGATATCTCTGACATGGAAAGTGGTAAGTACCGTATGAATATTGGCACCTGCAATGTGAATGATGTATGCAGAAAAGCTATCAGCACTGTGAAATACCGTTGCCCAGCAGGTGTGAATCTGTACATGACTACTGATGTGGATGATGACTATACGATAGAGAGTGATTCGAAGCGTGTAGAGCAAGTGGTGATGAACTATCTGACGAATGCTGAGAAACACACAGATGAAGGTGAGATTCATGTGCATGTGTCGTTGGATGAAAATCCTGGTATGGTCACCTTCTCGGTCACAGACACGGGTGAGGGAGTTCCTCCAGAGAATGCAGAACTTATTTTCGGACGTTTTGAGAAGTTCAACACCATTAATGGTGGTACAGGTCTTGGATTACCTATCTGTCGCAAGATTGCCACACAATTGGGTGGCGAGGCAAAACTCGACTTGTCCCATCAAGGTAAGGGTGCACGTTTTATTTTCACCCATCCTGTGAAGAAATAGGAGTTAGCGTAAAGGCTACCCATTCAGTTGGGTGGCCTTTATTGTTTTTATGATGATTATCCCCAACAAAAAGAGAAGGACTGCCAGCAATAGGTAGCCCACGTAGATGAGTGTTGTCCATGAGACAACGAGATAAACCAACATGCCCGCTCCAATAATTTTGGTGAGGTGGATGATGCCTGGTATGAAATAAAAATGATGATACACTTCGTCAATCACTGCAATGAGTGTGATGATGACGAGCCAGAGCACCACCACGAGCATTGCCATCAATGGAGGCAGGACAAGTGGGTTGAGAGTGGGATGAAAGTAATACTCTTGCCAAAACTCAGGTACGAAGTTTTGTACGGAAGCGTATAGTGAGGCCATTATGGCGATGAACATCAGGAATAAGGCGGGGTAGGGACTTTGCATCTCATCAAGAAAATTGGGAAGGTGGAAGATGTTCCACTTGTTGACGGTCTTCTTTCTTCCAATGATGATGGCGAGCAATCCGAAGGTGACGAGTGCAGACATCCAGATGACACGGCTGCTGGAGAGTGCGTCCAGTATTTCAGAGATGAGGTCGTCGGGAGTTGTTCCCTTCAGCAGTTCGCTTTCGGGAATCCATCCCATGGTTGTTTGGTTGCTTGCCACCTTCACCCAGATGGAGTCGATGGAGTCGCCAGGAATGGTTTTGATGGCAGCCACGGCGATGACATCATCTTTATAGACAAGGCAAGTGTCCATGATGAGGTCACCCTCACGGGGAATCAGTTTCAACGAGTCTGCCTTAACAAGAAAGTTGAAATTCTCGGAGTAGTGGTGTGTAAGTCTGAACACCAAAGAATCCACCTGCTTGGGCGTGATGTCCATCAGCGTTGAATCCTCCGCGATGGCTGTGTCAACGATGTTCACGATGGTGGGCACAGAATCGCTATCCACAGGGGTGCTGTCCGAGGGATACGAAGCTGTTCCTCCTACGCAAGATGCAATCAGCATGCCGAGGATGATATAGAATAACTTTCTCATTGTAGAAATAGTTTCATCATGCAGTTTTTACAGTCGAAATCTAGCAGGAAACTTGCTCCGTTCGCCAGTTTCAGGGAAAGTGTCTCCTTTCTGGGTGAGTTTCTTTCTTTCAGGCACATTCCCAATTGCCGTCTGATGCAGTATTTGGATATCATGACAGGTGTTGCCTTGTCGTGCGTCAATTCGTAGGGTTTCTCCACCTCGATGCTGATTGGCGAATGGACTTGTCTCTCCAACGGGTAGAACCTTCTTCGTTCCGTCGTTAAAGCGTCTGACAATGTACGTCGCCATTGGCTTAGCAAGGATGATGGGATAAAGTGATTCTTTGTCATGAGAATGTTCACTTGCTGTGCTTCGAAAATGGTGTCGCCGAGTTTGCTCAACTGCCGTTCGATATTCTCCTTCTGATGAGTACGTGCCAGTTCGAACTTTTCCTCAATGTCAACAGATGCTGTTAATCCGTCTTCATCCGTCATTGTGATGTGATCTTCATACACATCGATGTATACGGCAATCTTTCTTTCTGCCGAGGGCTTGCTGAGCATCTTGTCCCATTCGGTGTCTTGGTTGCGATAGTATTGGATGCCTCGTTGGGGTCGGAACGAAGAGGCATTGTTCACACGGAACCCCACCAGTTTTCCCTTGTCGATATAGCAGAGTCCGTCACCATTGTGCAGCACCGTTTCTTTCGTTACAGGTTCGCCCATTGCCTTCGGCGTGTCAATGTTCGCATCGGGCTTGTTCACTGTCTTCACGAACCCCCGATTGAAACTTTTCCGTACGTTAGGCTTGAATTTCAGATGCACATGTCCTGACGAGGCGCGGCAGAACTCCTTCGGGTGTTTAGCAATCACCCTGTCCAATGCTTCTGAATATGCAGCTGTCACATTCTTCACATAGTCAGCATCTTTCAAGCGTCCCTCTATCTTCAGCGATGATGCCCCTGCCGTCAGCAACGCTTCCAGATGGTCTATCTGGCAATTATCTTTCAAGGAGAGCAGATGCTTTTCTTTCATCACTGTTTTCCCGTCAGCCAATAGGTCAAACGCCATGCGGCACACTTGCGCACATTCCCCTCTGTTCGCGCTTCTTCCGAACAGTGCCTCACTGGCATTGCAACGTCCGCTCAAGCTGACACACAATGCTCCGTGTACAAAGACCTCGAGTTTCGTGTCAGGACATTTCTCGTGTATCTCGGCAATCTCAGCCAATGTCAGTTCACGTGCCAGCACTACCTGCGGAAAGCCTAAGCCAGCAAGCATCTGCACCTTCTCCACCGTGCGGTTGTCCATTTGTGTGCTGGCATGGAGTGGAATAGGGGGGAGATTGAGTGACAAAAGACGCAAATCCTGCACAATCAGCGCATCCACTTCGATGTCGTGCAATTGCCAAATGAGCCGTTCCACCTCCAGCATCTCATCCTCGAAAACGAGGGTATTCACTGTCACATACACTTTGGCCTTATACAGATGGGCAAACTCCACCAGCCGCTCGATGTCCTCCACACTGTTTCCCGCACTGGCACGGGCGCCATAAGCATGGGCACCTATATAGACAGCATCAGCACCGTGCCTGATGGCCTCGATGCCAATGTCTGCTGTCTTTGCCGGAGCGAGAAGTTCGATGGGATGCATTAGTTAATTTCCTCGATGTTGAACGGTGTTTCCTGATACACGTAGTAGTTCAGCCAGTTGGTGTAGAGCAGGTTTGCTGCAGCGCGCCACCGGACGACAGGTGTTTTCGTGGGGTCATCCTGGGGGTAGTAGTTCAGCGGCAGGTTGATGGGTTTCCCCTTCTTCAAGTCACGCTTGTACTCTCCATCCAATGTCAGTGGCGAATACTCCAAGTGGCAGGTGATGAAGAACTCTCTTCCGTTTCTTGCCTCCACGATGGTCACACCCGCTTCCTTGCTGTCTGCGATGATGTGCAGCCCCGGCACTTTCTCGATGTCCTTGCGATACACCTCGCAATGGCGGCTGTGTGGAGCATAGAACACATCGTCAAAACCTCTGAAGATGGGCAGTTCTGGTGCCAGCATCTGATGCTCGAACACACCGAAAATCTTGTTGGTCGTATTATATTTGGGCACACCATAGAAGTGGTACAACCCCGCAAATGCCGCCCAACACACATAGATGGTGCTGGTCACGTGGTTGTGTGCCCAATTGAACACCTCCTGCAACTCCTTCCAATAAGTCACATCCTCGTAGTTGATGAACTCCAGCGGTGCTCCCGTCACAATCAGCCCGTCATACTTCTCCTTCTTCATGTCCTCAAAGTTGCGGTAGAACGCCAGCATGTGCTCGATAGGCGTGTTCTTGCTGGTGTGCGACTTGATTTTCATGAATTCCACCCTGATTTGCAGCGCCGAGTTTGAGAGAATGCGAATGAAATCCGTTTCTGTCGTGATTTTCAGCGGCATCAAGTTGAGCACAGCCAAGCGGAGCGGACGAATCTGCTGACTGTCTGCTCGCTTGTAGCCCATCGTGAAGATGTTCTCCTGTTTCAGTTCATCGATGGCAGGGAGTTGATCGGGTAAGATGAGAGGCATTATTTATTTTTAATGTAATCAACAATCCAGGCACCCACTTCCTTCGTGCCGTATTTGGCGCCGCCTTCCACCTGAATTTCAGGTGTACGCACATTCTGGTCGAGCGAAGCGTTCACTGCCTCACGGATGAGGGCACCCTCCTCCTTCAAATCGAAGTATTCGTAGAGCATGGCAACAGAAAGAATCTGAGCCAGTGGGTTGGCGATGTTCAGGCCCTTTGCTTGTGGCCAACTTCCGTGGATAGGTTCAAACACTGGTGTGTGTTCACCTGTCGAAGCTGATGGGAGCAAACCCATGGAACCTGTGATGCAAGAGCCTTCGTCGGTGAGGATGTCACCAAAGGTGTTCTCTGTCACCATCACGTCGAAGAATTTAGGCTCCTGAATCATGCGCATCGAAGCATTGTCCACATACATGAAGTCTGTCGTCACGTCAGGATATTGTGGAGCCATTTCTTGAGCCACAGCTCTCCACAGACGGCTTGATGCCAGCACATTAGCCTTATCCACCACTGTCAGGTGCTTTCTTCTCTGACGAGCATACTGATAAGCCACCTTCAAGATGCGCTCCACCTCTGCACGGCTGTAGGCGTTGGTGTCGTAAGCGTAGTCGTTGCCCTCTTTCTTCTCACCGAAGTACATGCCACCCGTCAACTCGCGGATGCAGATGAAGTCAGCGCCACGCACCAGTTCATCCTTCAGTGGAGACTTGTGCACGAGGCAGTCGAAGGTCGTCACAGGACGCACGTTGGCAAACAGACCCAACTTCTTTCTCATTGCCAACAATCCCTGCTCTGGGCGCACCTTCGCATTTGGGTTGTTGTCAAACTTGGGGTCACCCACCGATGCGAACAACACAGCATCAGCATCCATACATGTCTGGAATGTTTCCTCTGGGAATGGGTCGCCCACCTCATCAATGGCATGTGCGCCACAGATGGCTTCTTTGTAACTTACTTCATGTCCAAACTTCTCGGCAACGGCATTGCACACAGCTACGCCCTGCTCCATAATTTCTGGTCCGATACCGTCACCGGCCAGTACAGCAATTTTCAGTTTCATGTCTTTATTTAATTGTAGATTCTTTCGTGTAACACCTTGTCTTCCATGAAGCACGGATGCACAGGGCCATATCCGTGTCCGAACTCATATTCCGCACCTAAAGCAATCGCCTTGCCAATAAACTCCTCGCCTTTCTCCACAGCTTGGCTCAAGTCATAACCTTTTGCCAGATAGGTGGCGATGGCAGACGAGAATGAGTCGCCCGTGCCGTTCACGTTATGTGTGGGAATGCGCCTTTTTCTGAATTCCTTCACCTCGCCCGTCTCGGCATTGTAGAGGAAGTCTGACAGCATGTCCTGTGCGGGCATTCCGCGACCCACCATCACCTGGCTCTCCATGCTCTTCACGATGACGCTGTTGCCCCACTGGCCCAACTCCTTGATGTCCTCGCTGATGTTCGTGATTTTTCGTTTCAGCAACACCTCTGCCTCACGAAAATTCGGTGTGATGAGCGTTGCTATCGGGAAAAGTTTCTCCTTATAGGCATCAATGCTCTCATTGCTCACCAGTTGCACACCATTCGAGTCAACAATCACGGGGTCTATCACCTTCTTCACGTTCGGATACCGTTTCAGCAACTCAGCCACTCCGTCGATAATCTCTGCTGTAGGTAGCACCCCTGTCTTGACACATTGTGCCCCCACATCGCCCAGAAACGACTCTGCTTGACTCACCACCAGCTCTGCCGGCAGTGGAGTCACGCTCTTCACTTTTCGTGTGTCTTCATCCACGATGCCCGTCAGCGCACAAGCCGCATAGCCTCCACAAGCCGTAATGGCCTTGATGTCAGCCTGCATGCCCGCACTGCCCAGTGGCTCGCTGCCTGCAATCAGAAACACGATGTTGAGTTGCTTCTTCATGTACATTATTTATAATTGGGTGCAAAGGTACGGATAAGTGAGAGAAAAACCAAATATATTTGAGTTTTTCCGAGCGTGAGCACCTTTGGTGGAGCCAAAGGCGTATTTTTTTGTGGCACCTATTTAAAAGCGAAAAAGCGCTAATCTCACGACTGGCACTTTTCTGTTCTCAATAAGTATTAATTTTTTTAAGGTAAAAAGATTGTTTTTAGGATGTTGCAAAGGTACGCACTTTTGTGGTTGCAAACAAGCCTTAAAACATGTTTCTTAACATCTGTGTTCGGACACAGCCCATTTTTCAGCACTTTTTTGTTAAAAAATCCCTCTTGGATGAGCCGTATTTTTATCAAATATCACCGAAACGATCCTTGCTCCTCCTTGACTCCGTCGTGCTAAATGTTCCTTATTCCTCATTCATAAATAAGCCTTGCTCACTCGCGCATGCAAGTGTTCCTCACAAACGAACGTAAGTCTTGCCCGTAAACGAACGTAAGTCTTGCCCACAAACGAGTTGCATCCTTTGAAATAGTGCAAGGTTCTCCTTCAATCTTTGCAAAAATGCAAGCATTTCATTGTTTTTTGAGCTTATTTATATGACCTATATCTTGTTCATCAATTGCGTGCGCACCACGCACCACGCACCATTTCCGATTTTTAATGGTGCGCAACAGGGCATCAAGAGAGTGTATATTAATTTTATATTATTATCTATAATAATATAAGATAACTTGGCACATATATGACGCGCAGATAAAAATTGAAAATGGTGCGTGGTGCGTGGTGCGCTGGTGCGCAGCTTGTCATTTCCACAAGCACAAGCAAGTGTTCCTCACAAGCACAAGCAAGTGTTCCTCGCAAACACAAGCAAGTGTATTCCACAAACGAACGTAAGTCTTGCCCGTAAACGAACGTAAGTGTCCCTCACAAACGAGTTGCAAAACGTAGAATATTCTCGGTTTTATGCCCAAAAACGAGAATACTCTCCTTTTTTTCGATTTTCGTAGAATATTATTGCCGCCCCATAATATCCACAACGAACCTGCCTTTTACTAGATGGGAGGAAGTGCTCAAAGATAAAGGTTTGTGCTCTGCACTGGTTGACAGAATGTCTCATAAATCATTTTTTGTCAACATAACGGGCACATCATATCGTGTTAAAGAAAAAAATATGTCAACAACAAGTAATGTATAACAAATTTTTTATACCTTTGTAGCACTCAGTCGAAGTGGTATATTTTAAATTATTATTTGGTATACTTTTACGTTATCATTTACAGGCATGGAGCACATGGCATCGTTCGACTACGGCTACAAGATTGCCGCAGTACGCGACTGGCTGTTCAGACAAAGCAAATAGACCTTGGCAAATCCAAACCGACAGATGAAAAGATTATATATTGAGCGTTTCTACTTGAACAGGGCTGATGACGAATACCCTATGACAGTGCGCATCATCCTGCAGATGAGGGATGACGTGGACGGGCATCTGCTCGAAGAAGCAGTGGCAGCAGCACAGACGAGATACCCCTACCTCTGCGTAAAACTCGGTGTCGAATGCGATGCTGACGGCAGCGAACATTATGTTTACCATGACAATCCACTGCCCTGGAAAGTAACCAACAGCCGTCAGCCGGTATGTTTGTGCAGTGAAGAAGCCAACGAGCATCTGATGGCTTTCGCGTGGTGGAATGACTGTGTGGCCCTGGATTTCTTTCATGCGCTCCTCGATGGAACTGCCGCTTATCGCATTCTTCGGACATTGCTCTATGAATACTGCCGCCGACGCTACGATAGTGAATTAGACCCTGCAGGAGTATGGATGGCAGGTGACATCATCGACGAGGCTGAATGGACTGATCCCGCCACACTACAAAGACCTGCGAGCATTCATCCGCATCAGCTGCCTGAACGTCCCCCAGTCATCAATCTGGCTACTGATGCCGTCGTACCCCTTGCTGAAAAGAAGGATGTGGTGCAGATACGTATCTCTGAGGAGATGATGATGAAGCATGTGCGAGCATGTGGTGCCACGCCGACATCTTTCCTCTCCTTGCTTCTTGCCAGAGCCATAGCCCGTCTGCATCCTGACAGTGCGCCTGCTGTCCCCACCATTACCGTAGCTGTTGACCTGAGGAAGGCACTCGGAACAGATGCGGCACACCACTCGCAAGTAGGCGGACTGTTCCTCGCTCTGACGCAGGAGATACAGCGTGTGGACTTTGAGGCTCAGGTGTCAGCCTTCCGCAGGATGATAGTCGAACAGACTTGTCCGGACAATCTGCAAGACTATTTCTGGCAGACCCAGGACCGTATGGAAAGGGTGGAACAGCTGCCCACGCTTCAAGCCCGCTATCAGGCCTTTGCTCCAACAAACCAATTGAGCCAGCAGTATGGTTCGTGCATGTTCAGCTATGTAGGAAAGGCTAATCTGGGTGCTGCCGAACAATATGTCAGGGAGATGCGCACTGAGACAGACTCTGCCTATATGATTGTGGTGGAAGTCAGTGCCGCCGCAGGTGTTTTCTGTATCAGTTTCATGCAGCGTTTTACAACCGATGTCTATCTTGATGCATTCCTTGACGAGCTGCATCAGCAGGGTCTGACTTGCGAGATAGCAGACCGTCACCCGCTACAGATAGCCTTCGTCAATGATTATCGAAATACTAGGCAAAAATGAACAT
>Ga0310697_10003293_pt1 | contig 16421 bp, 11 predicted proteins | sample 172DNAGHGlowgp2_FD_203883 | JGI IMG/M metagenome (GOLD analysis project Ga0310697, IMG submission 203883) | Sheep rumen microbial communities from Palmerston North, Manawatu-Wanganui, New Zealand - 1728 DNA GHGlow gp2 (v2) (version 2) | ecosystem: Host-associated > Mammals > Digestive system >... | reverse complement strand
AGACGGACTTCGCACGGCGATGGCCGACCTGCTGGCGGCTGTGCCGTATCCCGGTCCGGCCGAATGGGGCATGGGCGCCATCGCCTTCGGCCCGCAGCAGGAACCGTACATGGTTGCCGCCGGCGAAAGCGCGAAGGCCGCTCAGGCCAATGACGCGGGCATCCGTTTCTACGCCGCGCTGGACAAGATCCTGGGCAAGAAGTGGCCGGGTGTCGTGGGCGCCAACGGTGCCACGTTGACCCTTGACTGGGCAAAGCTGATCGACGTTGTCGCCGCCGTTTCCGGCGCGACGAAGGAAGAGCAGAAGGAAGTGGATCAGGCGAAGAAGACGCTCGCTTTGATCCTGGGCGGTACGGCGAGCGAGTTCTCCACCAAGCTGCCGTCGCCGACGACCTACCGCATGTTCATCGGCGCGAAGGGCTTCACGCCGCCTGTCGCTGCGCCGTCGGGCGAGGCGCGCCTTGCGGCCGCGCTGCCGGAAGCCGCGGCGAAGCGTCCGGCCAACGTGTTCTACCTGTCGCTGTATTCGCTGATGCGCGACAACGTTCTGCCCATCGTCCTGAAGGCCATGCCGAAGAAGGATACGGCAGAGATCCGGCAGATTGCGTCCGTATTGCCGCCCTCCGGCGCGAACGGCGCGCTTGCGGGTGCGGTTTGGTGCGAGAAGAGCGGTTCGTGCAGCTTCCTTATGCGCATCACGAAGGACGAAATCCGGAACTTCGGCGCGGCGGCCAACGCGATCATGGCCGCGCAGGCGCAGGCTCAGTCGCAGTCGTCCGAGAAGTGAGTTGAACTCCTGATGAAACGGCTGACATGGATGTGCGCCGGGTTGGCGCTCGCGGCCGCGCAGGCTGGAATCGTCGAGGAGACGCATTCCAAGCCTGTGCTGGCGGCATCGGTCGAGGTGGCTCCGTTTGCGGAGATACGCCAGAGGTTGCAGTCACTAGGCACGCTGGTGAACAACCCCATCGTGCCGATGGCGCTTGTTCCGGCCATCCAGTCGGCTCTTCAAGAGGAAATGGGGAGCTTCCGTCCGGACTCTGCGATTACGATGCGGACCTACGTGTACCAGCCCGCGTGGCAGATCGCCGCGACTAGCACCGTGGAGTATGCGGCGGAAGACCTCATCAAGACGGAGGTCGCCTACGCCGATCCGGCGAAGGCGCCCCGTCCGCTCGTGCGCGCGGAAATCACCGCCACGGGCCTTCATGCGCTGGAAGACTTTCTCTCCCAGACGGCCGCAGAGGAGAAGCGCGCGCGGAAGGCGATGGGCGACGAGATTTCCGGCTTCGACCTTTTCTGCCGTCTCCTCGACGAGAGCAACGATCCTTCCGGTGAAATCGACCTGCGCGCCTATTCGCGGGCTCGGATCGCGTTCGACCTCGACGGGAACGGGCTTTCGCTCGACTTCGCCCTGGAACCTGGGCCGGGCGCGAAGCGCTTCCCGGCCGCCGGATTCCGTCTACCTGCGGGCGCGCTGGACGGCGTTCCCGACAACGCGCTGTGCGTTCTGGCCTTCAACGACATGCTGTGGGGGATGTGCGGCGATGAAAAGACGTGGAAGGCGTCGCTGGAAAGTTCGGTGCGTTTCTGGGATGGATTTGTCCACCACGTGGCGAAGAAGCCAGATGGGCAGAAGTACGCGCCTTTTCTGAAGGACATGTCGTTCGCCATTGCGGCGTGCCTGCGGGAATCTTCCTTCCCCGATCCCGCGGATTGGTCCGTGAGCGCGTTTGCGCTGGGATCGCGGCGTGAGCCGTACGTCGTGTTAGACGGCGTGTCTGCGGCGGCGCGGCGGGGCGACGCCATTGACGCGCGGCTTCTCGATGCAGTTGCCGCCGCCGTTGAGAAGCAGTGGCCGGGGCGCGGACTCGTGCGCGCGTCCAACGGCCGGATGATCGTTGACTACGCGGCCGTGCTGGACGTGGCGGCCGCCGAGGCGAAGGTGAAGGGCGCGGAGCGCGAGCTGGCGCAGGCAAAGAAGCGGCTCGGCGCGATTCTCGGTGCGACGAGGGGTGAAATCGCGGTGTTGCCGCAAGTGGGCAAAGCGAATTCCGCCTACATCGGCCCGGTCGGATTCCGGCGTCCCGTGTCGCAGAAGCCCCAAGGTGAGGCGCGTCTCGCGGCTGCGTTGCCGGAGGCGGTTGCAGACAGGCCATCCTGTTTTGGAATGATTTCATGTTATGCGGTCATGCGCGAATTCGTGTTGCCGGCGGCGGTCGGTTTCGTACCGAAAAAGAACCAGGACCTGTACAGGACCGTGGTGCAGTCCATGCCTCACGCCGGGGTGGACAGTGCCCTCGCATGTGCCTATTGGGCGCGCTCCGACGGCGCGCACCGTTTCCTCCTGCGCGTCACGGCGGAGGAACTGAAGAACTACGGAGCGATGTACAACGTCTTCTCCGCGATGCGGCTGTCGTCGAAAGGACGCGGAGGCAAGTGATTTCCCGTAAGTAAAAGCAAAGAAGAAAATGATGGACAAAAGATACGACGCCAAGGCCGCCGAGGCCAAGTGGTACCCGATCTGGGAAAACAACGGATATTTCCACGCGGAGCCGTCCGAGGGCGGCACGCCCTACTCGGTGGTCATTCCCCCGCCCAACGTGACGGGCATTCTCCACATGGGCCATGCGCTCAACCAGACGATCCAGGACGTCCTCGTGCGCTGGCGCCGGATGAGCGGCTTCAACACGCTCTGGCTGCCCGGCACCGACCACGCCGGCATCGCCACGCAGAACGTGGTGGAGAAGGCCCTCAAGAAAGAAGGCAAGCGCCGTCAGGACCTCGGGCGCGAGGCGTTCGTCGCGCGCGTGTGGGAGTGGAAGAAACAGTACGGCGGCACGATCGTGCACCAGCAGCGCATGCTCGGAAACTCGACCGACTGGAAGCGCGAGCGCTTCACGTTCGACGAGGGCTGCTCGAAGGCCGTCGCCAAGGTGTTCTGCCAGCTCTATAACGAGGGGTTGATATACAAGGGCAACTACATCGTGAACTGGTGTCCACGCTGCGGCACCGCCCTTGCGAACGACGAGGTGGAGCACGAGCCGAACCACGGACACTTCTGGTACATCCGCTACCCCGTCGTGGGCAGCGCGAAGGGCACGCAGGGCGAGCCGTACAAGGACTACGTGATGGTCGCGACGACGCGCCCCGAGACGCTCCCCGGCGATACGGCGGTCGCGGTCAACCCGAAGGACGAGCGCTATGCGCACCTTCTCGGCAAGACCGTGATCCTGCCGCTCACCGGGCGCGAGATTCCCGTGATCGCGGATGACTACGTGGACCGCGAGTTCGGCACGGGCATCGTGAAGATCACGCCCGCGCACGATCCGAACGACTTCCTCGTGGGCAAGCGCCACAACCTAGCCGAAATCAACATCATGAACGACGACGGCACGATGAACGAGCTCGCCGGCGCGAAGTACTGCGGCATGGACCGCTGGAAGTGCCGCGAGGCGATCGTCACCGATCTCGAGGCCGGCGGTTTCCTCGACCACATCGAAGATCTCGACAACCAGGTGGGCCACTGCTACCGTTGCCACGAGGTGGTGGAGAGCCGTCTCTCGAAGCAGTGGTTCGTGAAGATGAAGCCGCTCGCCGAACCCGCCATCGAAGCGGTGAAATCGGGCGAGGTGCGCTTCGTGCCCGATCGTTGGAGCAAGATCTACTTCAACTGGATGAACAACATCCAGGACTGGTGCATCTCCCGCCAGCTGTGGTGGGGACACCGCATTCCCGCGTACACCTGCTCGAAGTGCGGCGAGCTTATCGTGAGCGAGACCGCGCCGACGAAGTGCCCGAAGTGCGGGGCCACGGAAAATCCGGATAGTCCGGAAAATCCGGATTCTCCGGATCGGGTGTTCCAAAGGGATCCCGACGTGCTCGACACCTGGTTCAGTTCGTGGCTGTGGCCGTTCTCCACGATGGGCTGGCCGGAGAAGACCGACGACCTCGACTTCTACTATCCGACCACGGACCTCGTGACGGCGCAGGACATCATCTTCTTCTGGGTCGCCCGCATGATGATGGCCGGCATCCACTTCATGAAGAAGCCGCCGTTCAAGAACATCGTCATCCACGGCATCGTGCGCGACGCGCAGGGCCGCAAGATGTCGAAGTCGCTCGGCAACTCGCTCGACCCGCTTGAGCTGATCGACACCTACTCCGCCGACGCGCTCCGCTTCTCGCTTGCGCTCATCACATCGCTCGACTGCGATACGAAGGTTGACAAGTCGAAGTTCGAGATCGGCCGCAACTTCGCGACGAAGATCTGGAATGCGGCGCGCTTCATGGAAATGAATCGCCCGGAAAATCCGGATAATCCGGAAATTCCGGAAAATCCGGGGCAGCTTTCGCCCGATGAAAAGCACATCCTCTACGCCTGCGACCTCGCATGCCGCAAGGTAAACGACCTCCTCGAAAAGTACCGCATCCAGGACGGCGCGCTCGCGGTCTATGATTTCTTCTGGACGCAGATCTGCGACTGGTTCGTGGAATACGCGAAGGACGCGCCCGACAAGGCACGCGCCTTCGCCATCCTGCGCGACGTCTACTGGAAGGCCCTGCGTCTTCTCCATCCCTATATGCCCTTCGTTACCGAAGAGGTGGCGCACCAGCTCGGTTACCTCAAGGACGGCGAGACGATCCTCAAGGCGGAATTCCCGAAGGGGCTTTCCGACGAGGAGAAGGCGAAGCTCGGCCTCACGGAGGAAATCTACGACTTCGTGAACGCGAAGCGCGAGGCGATCACCGCCCTGCGCGCGTTGCGTGCGGAGTACAAGGTGAACCCCGCCGCGTTCGTGAAGGTGACGATCGACGCGCGCGACGCCGCGACCGCAGATCGCCTGCGCGCGGAGGAGGCGAACCTCAAGGCGTTCATGCGCGCCGAGGCGGTGGAGATCGTCTCGGACGGCGCGGACCGCGCGATGCCCGGTACGCTCACGAAACTCGGAACCGTCTACCTCTCGCTCGAAGGCCTGATCGACAAGGCCGCCGAGGCGAAGCGCGTGGCGGCCGAGCTGGAGAAGACGCGCGGCTTCATCAAGTCGATCGACGCGAAGCTCTCGAACGAGAACTTCGTCGCGCACGCCCCCGCCGCGATCGTCGAGGGACAGAAGACCAAGCGTGCCGAACTCGTCGAGAACGTCGCGCGTCTCGAAAAACTCGCGAAGCTCTTTGCGTAAGGAGAAACGCCATGCAGACCGTTACGAACCAGATCAAGCAGTCGATGGCGGGATCCAGCTGGATCCGCAAGATGTTCGAGAAGGGCATCGAGCTGAAGAAGCGCTACGGTGCGGACGCGGTGTGCGACTTCTCGCTCGGCAACCCCGACGTACCGCCGCCCGCGAAGACGAAGGAAATCCTGGAAGGACTCGCCGCGAAGGCGATTGAGCCACTTGGGCTCGGCTACTGTCCGAACGCCGGCATCCCCGCCGTGCGCGAGGCGATTGCCGCCTATCTCTCGAAGCAGCAGCAGACCGACGTCAAGGCCGCGAACGTGGTAATGACCGTTGGCGCGGCCGGTGCGCTCGTGGCGTTCTTCCGCGCCGTGATCGAGCCGGGCGACGAGGTGCTGTGTCCGGCACCGTACTTCGTGGAGTACGGTAGCTACTGCGGACACTTCGGCGGCGTGTTGAAGGCCGTCGATTCCAAGCCCGAGGAGGGATTCCGTCCCGACTTCGACGCGATGGAAAAGGCCATCGGACCGAAGACGCGTGCGATTCTCGTGAACTCGCCGAACAACCCGACTGGTTGCATCTACGCGGCGGAGGACATGGCGCGCCTCGCGTCCATCGTCGACCGCGTGAACGCGGCGCGCGAAGCGGAAGGGGGGCGTCCGCTCTTCCTCCTCAGCGACGAACCCTACCGCGCATTCGCATACGACGGCGCGACCGTGCCGGCCGTCCTGCCGCTCACGCCCTACGCCGTGGTGCTCGGCTCGTTCTCGAAGACGCTCTCCCTCGCGGGCGAGCGCATCGGCTACGTGGTGGCGAGTCCGGCGATGCCGGACGGCGACACGCTCATCAACGCCGTCACGCTCACGAACCGCACGCTCGGCTTCGTCAATGCGCCGGTGCTTGGACAGCGTCTCGCGGCCGCGCTTCTCGACCAGACGGTTGATCTCGAGATTTACGACCGCCGCCGCAAGCTGATGGCGAAGGTGCTGTCCGAGGCGGGCGTCGAGTTCACGATGCCGAAGGGCGCGTTCTATTTCTTCCCGAAGGCGCCAGGCGGTGACGACATTGCCTTTGTCGATGCGCTCCAGGATGAGAAAATCCTTGCTGTGCCGGGACGCGGTTTCGGCATGGCCGGATACATCCGTCTCTCGTGCAGCGTCGATGAGGCGATCATCGCGCGCAGCGCGGAAGGATTCAAACGCGCAGTCGCGAGGTTCCAATGAAGCGAACTTTGGCATGGCTCGCCCTGGCTTGCACAACTGTTTTCGGCGCGGAGCCGGCGCGTTCGCCGATGGAATGGAAGAGTGTACACACCGATGCGATTGCCGCGTGGAAAAAGTCGAATAACGCGCCGGACGGCGTAGCCGTAGATGCATCGTCGCGTTCCGTGCGTTTTCTTGTGGAGGCGACGGGGCTGGACAAAGCCGATCCTGCGGAGTTCTTTGCCATCGGGCTGCTCTCCGACCGCGCGTACGAATCGCTTTTCGTAACGGTGCCGTCGCCGGCGGCGATAGCGTCCGCGCTTGAGCGCGTGGGCGTGCCGCGCGGCGTGCCGCCGGACATCGCGGGTGCGCGTCTGTGGCCGTGCGGCGAGAAAATCACGCTCACCGCAAAGCCGTTTTCCACCAACGGGCAGAACCTCGCCTTCGCCGATCTCCTGAACGACACTGCCGCGAAGGAGGAAGGCGCGATCTTGCACGCGCCGTTCCTCTATACGGGCGGAACGCGCGATGCATCCGGGGCGGTCGTGGCTGCAACGAACATTCCCTGTGCCGTGTTCGCGCTCTACAGCCATTCGCCGTCCCTGTTTCTGCTCAACGGACAGTTCGAGCAGTCGAGCGTGTACGGGCGTTTCCGCGCGAAGATCGGCTGTGCGGCTGGCGACCTCTTTGAGTTGACGCTGCGCTGGGACGGACGCACCACGGTGTTGCGTCGCGACATGGTTTTTACCGTGTCCAACATGAAGGATAAGCTTGCCGCGTTGCGTGCGGAGTCGGCGGGACGCGACCTTTTCGTTATACCATCCTGCGGCGAGGGAACGACGGTGGGCGAAGCGGCGTCCATCGCGCAGGCGCTGTCGCTGCTCGATGGAAAGGGACTCAAGGTCGGCGGTGCCGCGTCGGGCCGGTTCTTCTTCCGTGCGTTTTTGCCCGATCCCGCGTGGCGTGAGAGGCCAGGACGCATCTTCCAGCCGTTCGAGGTTCATGTGGCGGCGGATGGAGCGAAGAAATTTGTGTTTATCGAGGAGGACTGGTCTGGCGAAGGGTTGGATCCTGTCCTCAAGCCTCACGAGACGCCCTTTGCGGAGTGGGCGGAGCTGCCCAAGCTGATTGCACAGACTGGCGAGAAGGGGTCGAAGATCAACGTGCTCTTCATCTTCGCGCCCAAGGCCACGCCCGTCTCCACCCTCACGCCCATCATCCCAGCCGTCGGTTCCCGCATCACCACGTTCTACGTTTTCGGCGAATAACGGGATGGTCGCGAGGAGGATTTTTTATAACCCAAGTTTTTCCAAAAGGGCATTCCCGACGGATTGATTTTTGATATACTTTCCCCGTGACCAGGAAAGGAAGCTAGAATGGCTATACAGATTCATCCCACGGCACTTGTGGACAAAAACGCCCAGCTGGGCGAAGACGTTGAGATCGGACCCTACGCGAGCGTGGGGCCGGACGTGAAGATCGGCGCGCGCACGGTGGTGCAGCAGGGCGCGATCCTTCACGGACACACGACGATCGGCGATGACTGCCAGATATTCCCGTATGCCTGCATCGGCATGAAGACGCAGGACCTCAAGTACGTGGAGGGATCGGTGAGCTACGTAGAGATCGGTAACCGTACCGTGATCCGCGAATTCGCCACCGTGCACCTCGGCACGAAGGACGGCGAGAAGACGATCATTGGCGACGACTGTCTCTTTATGGCCTACTGCCACGCGGCACACGGCGTAATCCTCGGCAACCACGTGATCTGCTCCAACTCCGTACAGCTCGCGGGCGACGTGCACATCCAGGACTGGGCGATCGTGGGCGGCTGCGCGGCGGCGCACCAGTTCTGCACTATCGGCAAGCATGCAATGATCGGCGGCATGTCGAAGATCCGCCAAGACGTGCCGCCGTACATGCTGAGCGACATGACGGATGGTTCAATGCGCGTAATCGGCCCGAACGTGGTGGGACTCACCCGTCGCGGTTTCAAGAAGGAAGTGATTCAGGCCCTGAAGGAGGCGTTTCGCTTCATCTACCACAGCGGCCTCAATCGGTCCCAGGCGCTCGAACGCGTGGAGAACGACGTAGAGCCGCTCGACGAGATCAAGGAACTTGTCGCCTTCTACCGCAATTCCACGCGCGGCGTCTGCTGACGGCAAAAGGCAGACTGGATCATGGAAGGTACGGCACTTGATGGCTGGACGGTCTACCACAAGGCCGTGACGGAGTCGACGAATCTCGACGCGCGTGCGGGCAAGCCCGGCGACGTGTTTACGGCGGACGAGCAGACGGCGGGACGCGGTCGCCTTGACCACACGTGGCTCTCGCAGCCCGGCAAGAACCTGATGATGTCCGTCGTGCTCGACGTGAGCGGCATCGCCGCTCCTGAGGTGGCAACGCTTCCCTTGGTGGTGGGACTTGCCGCCGCCACGGCCACGAGTCTGCTCCTCATGCGGCAGACGTGGATCAAGTGGCCAAACGACGTCCTGATCTATAGCCGCAAGCTCGCCGGCATACTCTGTGAGCGCCACGGCGACAACGTGATCGCAGGCATCGGCATCAACGTCAACCAGCAGGTGTTCGCGCCAGAAATCGCCTTGCGCGCTACGAGCCTCCTGCAGATCGACGGCAAGGAACGTCCCATCGAGATGGTCCAGCGCGCGTTCCTGAAGACGCTCGTGCCATTTTACGAAAACTGGCGTCAGGATGGTTTCGCGTCCATCTATCCGCTTATAGTACCTTGCGACGCGCTTAAGGGCAAGCAGATCAGCGTCGCCCAGTCGGAATCCGACGCCACGCCCGTAACCGGCATCTGCGGCGGCATCCAGAACGACGGAACCTTGCTAGTGGGCGACACGCCGGTCTTTGCCGGCGAGGCGCATGTGTTGAATGTTTGAGTTGCATCTGTGCGCTTCTCATTCACTTGCACGGGGCAACGCGATATGGTATCATAAACCACATCTGCTGACGGGGCAAGTGCCTTGTCGGAACACAAATCAAGGAGAACTGTAAAATGAAAGCGTTTCTGTTTGCCAATGTGCCGTTGAGCATGTTGCACTTCATCTTGTTCCTCATCTTTGGCGGATTCCTTGCTTGTCCGGGGGATATTGTTGCCAACGCCATTGGCGCATCAACGAAGGGGGTGCTCTGGTGGTGCGTGATGGTCCTAAATTCCCTCGTCTGGGGTGCCGTTTTGTCCCTGTTCGTCTTCCCGTTCATTCGCAAAGTGCTGAAATAGCCTTTCGCGAGGCATGTCAGCACGTTCTTCCATACCACTGTTCATGGATGACCCGGACTGGGCCCGCTTCATACCTGAGTTGAAGTCGGGCGGACCGAAGTGCCGCATGCCCACGCATGAGGATTGCTCGCCGATTGACCCCGACGCGGCGGCGCGCCACCTCCAGCCCGGCGGCACGCTCGGCGACATGGAAGGGTACGAGTCGCGTCCCGGCCAGCTCGATATGCTCCGCGCCGTGGTGCGCGCGTTCAATAACCGCGAGCATCTCATGGTCGAGGCGGGGACGGGCGTCGGGAAGTCGCTCGCCTACCTCGTGCCGTCCGTCCTCTGGAGCTACACGAACGACACGCCGGTCGTCCTCTCCACCAACACGCGCAACCTCCAGAGCCAGCTCATCGCCCAGGACCTCCCGCGCGCCGCGCAGGTACTCGGTGACGATGCGAAGAACTTCCGCGCGGCCGTACTGAAGGGACGTTCCAACTACCTCTGCCTCCGCGCGCTCGAGGAGATCATGCAGGGCGGCTGGTTCGCGCTCGACGAGGAGGAGAAGCCCGAGTTTGAATACCTCGTGGAGTGGTTGCACCGCACGGAGGACGGCGATCTCGACGACCTCGGTGCAGAGGTGTTGCGCCCGCGGCTGTCGTGTCCGGGCGAGGACTGCGCGGGCCGCTCCTGCCGCTACGCGGGGAAGTGTTTCATCGCGAAGGCGCGCGCGCGTGCCCTGCGCGCCCATGTGGTGGTGGCGAACCACGCGCTCGTGCTCGCCGAGTCCGGGAGCAACGGCGCGGGCATCCTCCCGCCCTACGGACGGCTTGTCTTCGACGAGGCGCACAATCTCGAGGACGTCGCCACCGAGTTCTTTTCGTTTGAACTGTCGCGTCCCACGCTCCTCCAGTTGATGGGACGCCTCGTGCGCACCACGCGGTCGCGTCGGGGCGGTATCGGACGCAAACGTGGCGTGATCGGTACGGTGGAGCGCCAGCTGCAGAAAGGCGACCTCGCGCACTCCCCGCGTGCCGAGGAGATTCGCGAGCTCTGCACGCGCGCGCAGGTGCAGAGCCGCTTTGCGATCAAGGCGGGGGACGACCTCTTCGACGTGCTCCAACGTCTCCTCTCGCCCGCGCCCAGCGCGTCCGTGCTGCGCTACCGTTGCATCCTGCCGCCGGGTGCGCCGCCTGACGACCCGAAGGTGCCGCGCACGCGCCAGTATTCTTTGCACGGACTCTTTGCCGACTACACGACCGTGCAGTGGGAGGAGTCCGCGCTCGTCGCGGCGAGCAACCGCTTCGAGGACGCGCTGGCGCGCCTCCAGGGCATCCTCGTGGATCTCGCGACGGCGCTGCAGTTCGCCTCCGGTGCGGACGAACTGCCGCTCTTCGGCGACCTCGCCGCACAGGTGCAGGGCCTCGCCCTCACTTTCACCGAGTTCATCCTCGAGTCGCGTTTCGTACTCGCCGCCACAGATCCCTCCCGTGTCTACTGGGTCGAACGCCGCGCGGGCGATCCGAAGAAGAAACTTCCCCCGTACATCTGCCTCACGGCCGCGCCGCTCAGCATCGCGACGGAGATGAAGAAGCATTTCTACGACACGAAGGACTCCGTGATCCTCTGTTCGGCCACGCTGCGCGTGGGTGACCGCTTCGACTACATGGGACGCCGCCTCGGCTTCGCGCTCTGCGAACCCGCGCGCGTGAAGGCGCTCGTGGCGGCGTCGCCGTTCGACTACTTCCGGCAGGCGCTCGTGATGGCGGCGGACTGTCTGCCCGACCCGTCCGTGCGCGACTCCGGCTACGTGGAGAAGCTCGCGCCGTTCCTCGCGGATCTCTTCCGTGCGGTACGCGGACGCGGTCTCGTGCTCTTTACCGCCTACGAGATGATGCGCGAGACGGCGCGCCGCGTGCGGGAGGAGCTTGCCGCCGCGGACATCGAGTTCCTCGTTCAAGGAGATGGCCTCTCGCGCGAGGAGATGGTCGCGCGGCTCAAGAAGGCGTCGCGTCCGGACGCGGAGCGTCCCGTGGTGCTCTTCGGCGCGCAGTCGTTTTGGGAGGGCGTGGACGTGCCCGGTGAGGCGCTGTCGTGCGTCGTGATCGCGCGCCTGCCGTTCCCGCAGGTGGGCGAGCCGATCGTGGAAGCGCGCAGCGAGAAAATCACGGAGGAGGGCGGCAGCTCCTTCCGCGACTACATGATACCGGAGGCGGTGATCCGTTTCCGCCAGGGATTCGGACGACTCGTGCGCACGAAGTCCGATCGCGGCGTGGTGGTGGTGGCGGATCCGCGCATCGTCTCGAAGAACTACGGTCCGCTGTTCCGCCGCGCCGTCGCGGCGTCCGTCCACGCCGTCTCATCCCTGCCCGAGATCGTCTCGCGCGCCGCGTCGTTTTTCGAATAGGAGAAGCCATGTTCGCCGTCCGTTCCTACATGCTCGACATCAGCCGCGACAAGGTGCCCTCGATGGGCACGCTCAAGCAGCTCGTGGAGATACTCGAGAAGTTCAACTACAACCAGCTCCAGCTCTACACGGAACACACGTTCGCCTACTCGAAGCACGAGGCCGTGTGGAAGGACGCCTCGCCGATGACGGCGAGCGAAATCCGCGAGCTCGACCTCTTCTGCGCGATGCACGGCATCGACCTCGTACCGAACCAAAACTCCTTCGGGCACCTCGAGCGCTGGCTCGTGAAGCCCGAGTACAACCACCTCGCGGAACTGCCGCACGGCGGCGCGCCGTTGCCGTGGGGCGGATTCAAGAAAGACCCCACGACGCTTTGTCCCACGGATCCCGCCTCGCTCGAGTTTCTCGCAGGCCTCTACGACGAGCTGCTGCCGAACTTCGAGTCGCGTCTCTTCAACATCGGTTGCGACGAGACGTTCGATCTTCTCGGCGAAGGACGCAGCGCGGCGGCCGTGAAGGAGAAGGGCGAAGGGCGGGTGTATCTCGACTTTCTTTTGAAAGTCGCGGATCTCGTGCGCAAGCGCGGGAAGCGTCCGATGTTCTGGGGCGACGTGATCCTGCGCCATCCGGAGCTCGTGCCGGAGCTACCGAAGGACCTTATCGCGCTCGACTGGGGGTACGAGGGCAACCATCCGTTCATGGACGAGGCGGCGAAGTTCGCGGCGGCCGGTCTCGACTTCTACGTGTGTCCCGGCACGAGCAGCTGGAACTCGCTCGCGGGGCGCGTGGAGAACATGCGTGAGAACATGATCGCGGCCGAGCGGGCGGGACACCTCCACGGCGCGAAGGGGTTCATGGTCACGGACTGGGGGGATGGCGGACACTGGCAGCCGCTCGCGGCGTCCCTGCCGGGGCTCATCCTTGGCGGCAACCTTGCCTATTCCGGAGCGTCCGCTGCGAAGATGGACCTTGAGGACGCGCTCAACGCCGTGATGGGCGTGCCGCTCGGCGGCACGCTGCTCCGTCTCGGCACGCTCTACCTGCGCGGCGGCGCGTTGCGCGCGAATGCAAGCGAGCTCTTCCGCATCCTCGCAAACGACCGTGGTTACTCGCGCCATCCCGGTCTTACCGACCACATACTGACTGAAATCTCCGCGATTGCGGAAGGGTGTCGTCACGACGCGGCGCGCTTCGCGGGTGGGGCTTATCCCAATGTGTGGGCGCAGGAGATCGTGTACATGGCGAACCTCGTGGACGCCGCCTGCAACCGACGCGACGAGAAGCGTCTGCGTTTCCTCCGCGAGGAACACGGCCGCGTATGGCGTCTCCGCAACCGCGAAGGCGGCCGCGCCGATTCGCTCGCGAAACTTCCCCGCTTCTGAACCAACAAAAAACTGAAAGGTGAAAACGATGAGAAAAGTTGCAATAGCATGTTCACTGCTCGCGGGTACGGGTCTGTTGGCCGCGAACGCTAAGCCCGCGAAACCTGCGAAGATTGATCCCGCCTGGGCGAAGATTCTCGTGCAGGTCAAGTCGACGCTCGACGGTACTCTCCAGCCGTGTTACTTCTGGGCGCCGGAAGCGGCGAAGACAAAGGCTGTGCCGCTCATCGTCGGACTCCACACGTGGAGCTACGACTACAAGGCGACGTCGCACTACCAGACCGTCCTCGACTACGCGAAGAAAAATGGCTGGGCGATGTTGGGTCCGAACTTCCGCGGTCCGAACAAAACGCCTCCCGCGTGTGGCGGCGACCCGGCTGTGCAGGACATCGTAGACGCCGTTAACTACGCGAAGGCGCACGTGAAGATCGACCCCGCGCGCGTCTACATCGTTGGCGGCTCGGGCGGCGGACACATGACGCTGCTCATGCTTGGGCGGCATCCCGAGATCTTCGCGGCCGGTGCGGCGTTCTGTCCGATCACCGACCTCGCGCGCTGGCACGCCGACTCGCTGCTCAAGCATCCCGGACGTGGCAAGAACTATGCGAAGATGCTTGAGAAGGCCTGTGGCGGCACGCCGGCGGAGAAGCCGGACGAGTACAAGCACCGTTCGCCGCTCACGTGGCTCGACAACGCGCGGAAGGCCGGCGTGGCTGCGTACATCGTCACCGGCATCCACGACGGCTGGAAGGGATCCGTGCCTGTGGGACACTCCTTCCGCGCTTTCAACGCGCTTGCGAATCCGAAGGACCGCGTGGCCGAGGAAGACATCTCCGCCGTCGAGGAGACGCGGAAGGTGCCGTCCAAGCTCGCATACACTGGTCCCAGCGATCCGTTCTTCCCGGACAAGATGCGCATCCACTTCCGGCGTACTTCCGCGAACGTGCGCTTCACCTTGATGGAGGGCGGGCATGCCGGAAACTATCCGGGTGGGCTGGACTTCCTCTCGCGTCAAGTAAAAGGACAACCAGCGGACTTCAGTCTTCCCGAAAAAGGAAGCGCTAGTGGAGAGGCACTTGGAAAGTGACAGAGAAAAAGGAGATGCAGAAAATGAAAGAACAGACAGCACAGGGTACGGCGCTTACGAGGCGTGCGTTCGTAGGGCAAGGCGCATTCGCGTTCCTGGCCGCCGCAGGGATGGGACACCGCGCGTTCGGTGCGGCGGGTCCGCAAAGACTGCGGTTCGGCGTCCTTTCCGACATCCACATCACGCGCGGCAAGGACACGGGTTACTTCTTCGAGAAGGCGCTGAAGTTCTTCCGCGACCAGAAGGTGGACGCCGTGCTTATCGCGGGCGACATGGCCGACAGCGGGCTAGACTCGCAGTTGCAGATCATGGGCGATACCTGGCGTCGCGTGTTTCCCGGCAACAAGCTCCCCGACGGCGGGCACGTGGAGAAGATATTCGTGACCGGCAACCATGACGTGGAGGGATGGCGGTACGGTCCCGCGAAGAAGATGGGCGTCTCCAAGGAGAAAAGTGCTGACAACGTCCTCTCATTCCACATGGCCGCGAGCTGGAAGCGGATCTTCGACGAGGACTACTCGCCGATGTACGTCAAGACCGTGAAGGGCTACAAGTTCGTGGGCGTCCACTACGACCCCAACGGCGGCTACCACAAGAAAGGCGCGATTGCCGCGTTTCTCGAAAAGCACCGCAACGAGCTCGCGGGGACGAAGCCGTTCTTCTACACGCAGCACTTCCACCCGAAGGGAACGTGTTCCGCGCCGTGGACTTGGGGACAGGACAACGGCTATTCCACCGCCGCGCTGAGCGCATTCCCGAACGCGGTCGCCTTCACGGGCCACTCCCACACGCCGCTTACGGACGACCGCACGCTGTGGCGCGGCGCGTTCACGAGCGTGGGCACGGCGTCGCTCCGTTACCTCATCCCGTTCGGCGGGCGCGAGAACTCGTGCATCTTCGGAGATAAGGACATCGGCACGCAGCAGATGGAGAAGTTGACCGGACGCGATGCGCAGCACGGCCAGCTGGTGACGGTGTACGACGACCGTATGGTCCTTGAGCGCCGCGACTTCGCGAACGACCTGCCGGCGGGTCCGGACTGGATCGTGCCGCTGCCCGCGCACGCCAGCTCCTTCGCCGAACGGGCTAAGGGCGTGCCCGTGCCGGAGTTCGCCGCTGGCGCGAAAGTGAAGGTCGAGCGCGTGAAGGGTACAAACCGCGCAAAGAAGGAGACGGAGCAGTTCGTCGTGACCTTCCCGAACGTGAAGGGACTTGCGGACGGCGCGCGGGCGTTCGACTTCCAGGTGACGGTGGAGGCGGAGGACGTCGACCGCGAGAAGATATGGATGACAAAGCGCGTCTATTCGCCGCACTACTACTGGGCGGCGGAGAAGGACGACGATACCGTGTCGTGCGTGTTCGCGTGCGCGGAATTGCCTGCGCCCAACAAGGTGGTGGTTGAGCGCGGGAGGCGCTTCCGCTTTGCCATTTCGCCCGCCAACAGCTTCGGCGGACACGGCAAGGCCATCCGCTCAAACTGGCTGACGGGCGAATACGGCAAGTCAGGTGACGGTGCGCGCGCTTAGACGCGCACTTCGTGGCACCAGCCGTGCGTATCGGGGAGGCGTCCGTACTGGATGCCCTGCACCGTGTCGTACAGCTTCTGGAGATGCGGGCCGACGGCATCGGGATCCGAGATCTTGATCACCTCGCTGCCGCGCGTGATCTCCCACACGGGCGTGACCACCACGGCCGTGCCGCATGCGGCGACCTCGGCGAATTCCTTGATCTCCTCGTAGGGCACCTTGCGGCACTCGACCTTCCAGCCGAGGTCGGCGGCGCACTGCTTGAGGGACATGTTCGTGACCGAGGGCAGCACGGAGTGCGAGTCCGGCGTCACGTAGGTGCCGTCCGCCTTGATGCCGAGGAAGTTGGACGTGGAGAACTCCTCCACGTACTTATGCTCCTTCGCGTCGAGGTAGAGCTCAACGGGCCAG
>Ga0310697_10003292_pt1 | contig 16421 bp, 11 predicted proteins | sample 172DNAGHGlowgp2_FD_203883 | JGI IMG/M metagenome (GOLD analysis project Ga0310697, IMG submission 203883) | Sheep rumen microbial communities from Palmerston North, Manawatu-Wanganui, New Zealand - 1728 DNA GHGlow gp2 (v2) (version 2) | ecosystem: Host-associated > Mammals > Digestive system >... | reverse complement strand
AAGAGACGCATTCAAAATCGGAAAATACAAGCCTGTCATTCTTACTAAAAACGGGAAGTTCGAAGATGGAGTGTGTGCTAGCGCGGCACCTTACGGTGTGTCTGTCGGAAGAGTGGATGGAAAAAGAGGATTCTTCTTTTTCCCTAACCCTACAAGAGGGGAGGAAAACAACTCTAGCCACTTCCGATTCATTGCCAACAAACCTATATTCAAACCACAAGCCGGAGTTTATCCTGACACCACTAAACTCAAAATTCTTATCGAATCGGAAGGAATGACGGTGCACTACACTACCGACGGCTCCAAACCTACTGAAAACTCACCTGTTTACAAGGATTCCATCATCATAGACTCTTCGGCTACAATTAGGGCTTTTTGTAAGGGGGATTCCACTTTTATGAACAGCGCTACTGTTACCCAAACATTCCTGATGGGAGACAAACACTCTCTGCCGGTATTTAACATCACCGTGGCGAATGCCGACCTCTACGACCATGGACGGGGAATTTACGTACCTGGACCTGAAGGAGGTGGTGAATACCCCCATAAAGGAGCGAACTATTGGAAACCGTGGTGGAAAAAAGCGCATGTGGAACTGTTCGACGGAGACAATGGGTTCTCTGAAGACTGCGAACTGGCTATATTCGGAGGATTCTCCAGAACCCTGGCAAAGAAATCTTTCAAACTGAGGTTTAAAGACTTTATCGACAAGCCTTATGTTGAATACGATTTCTTCAACAACGGAAACGTCATGAAACTCAGCAAGTTCATACTCAGGTCGGGATCTCAGGACATCGGAGGAGTGATGGTGAGAGACGAATTCTTCACCAGCCTCATGGCGCCTACATGCCCGAATCTTCTCATTCAGCCTTACAGACCTTGTGTTCTTTACATTAACGGTGATTATTTCGGAGTTTATTACATTAGAGAGAAAATCGACAAGAATTTTGTGGCAAGACGGCTCAAGGTGTCATCTGACTCCATTTCTATTATCATGTCGGGAATGTACTGCGAAGAAGGTACAAAAGCCGACTTCAGCGCACTCCTGGCATATGCCAACTCACACGACTTGACTGTGAAAGAAAACTATGAATATGTGAAAAGCAAAATCGACCTCGAAGGACTTATAGACTTCAAACTCGGACTGATATATTCTAACAACGTGGACGTGGGAAACGTGAGATTCGTGAAATCGGAAGACTCCAGAGGAGACAGAAAATGGCATATCGTGTATTACGACCTCGACCTCACATGGAACGGCAATAATTCTCCGGCATTCTTCCTCAGCACTTCTGGAGCAAACCTGCCGCCTAACGTGAACACACACAACGGATTGATCATGAAACTGCTGAAAAACCAGGAATTCCGGCAACTTTTCTTGCAACGGCTTTCACTGCATATGCATAAGACCTTCTCCGAAAAAAACGCTACAGCTGTATTCGACAACATAATAGAAACCATCAAACCTGAGATGGAACGTAACTGTAAAAGATGGGAAAAAGTGATGTCATACGAGAAATGGGAAAACAACGTAAAAGCCTTCAGAGAAAAATTCAAAGAACGGCCTAAGATTGTGCTGGACAACCTGAGAAAACACCTGGAGATAACTGACGATGAAGAAAAGAAATATTTCGCTGACTTGGGATTCTGAGCCAAAAGATAAGATTTGATTTTAATTTGGTTTTCTCCTTTGTTTAAAGTAAATTTGCAAATTATTTGATTGAAAACATAAAAAAATGCCAGATAATCACCAAAACGGGTGAACGTGCATAACATTCAATTAAATCGATTGTAGTTAAGAATGCCTGAAAACAACAATACATCTCTTCAGCTGCTGCAGCAAATCAACAACCCCGACGACCTGAAAAAACTGGAAGTCAGCCAGCTGCCGGAACTCTGCGAAGAGCTGAGAAAAGATATCATAAAGGAACTGTCAACTAACCCCGGACACCTGGCATCAAGCCTCGGGGTCGTGGAACTGACGGTAGCACTTCACTATGTCTACAACACACCCAACGACAGAATCGTGTGGGACGTGGGACATCAGGCCTACGGACACAAAATTCTGACGGGAAGAAGGGAGAAATTCTACACCAACCGAAAACTTGGAGGATTAAGGCCTTTTCCGTTCCCTGACGAAAGCCCATACGACACGTTCTGCTGCGGACATGCAAGCAATTCTATTAGTGCGGCGCTGGGAATGGCAGTGGCATCACATATCCATGGTGAAGACAGGAAAGTGGTGGCAGTTATTGGAGACGGAGCCATGAGCGGTGGCCTCGCTTTTGAAGGACTCAACAACACATCCTCTACACCAAATAACATGCTTATCATACTCAACGACAACAATATGTCGATTGACAAAAGTGTGGGAGGCATGCGTAAATATCTGCTCAACCTTACAACAAACACCACATACAACAACCTCAGATACAAGATTTCCAAGAGACTCACGAAATGGGGATGGCTCAGCGAAAAAAGAAAAAAGGGAATCATCAGGTTCAACAACAGCCTCAAATCACTGATCAGCAGACAACAGAACATTTTCGAAGGTCTAGACCTCAGATATTTCGGACCTATTGACGGACACGACGTAAAAGAACTCGTAAGAATACTCAAAACCATCAAGGATATGCAAGGGCCGAAACTACTGCATATCCACACGGTGAAAGGTAAAGGATATGAGCCGGCGGAAAAAGACGCACGGATATGGCACGCACCGGGTAAATTCAACGAAGAAACCGGAGAAAGACAGGATGTGCAACCGAAAAACCCATGCCCGCCTAAATTCCAGGATGTGTTCGGAGAGACCCTGCTCGAACTGGCTGAAAAAAACGAAAAGATTGTGGGAGTCACCCCGGCTATGCCTACGGGATGCTCAATGAACATTATGATGGAAAAGATGCCGGAAAGGGTGTTCGACGTGGGAATCGCTGAAGGACATGCAGTCACATTCTCCGGAGGAATGGCTAAAGACGGACTCATGCCTTTCTGCAACATCTATTCTTCTTTCATGCAAAGGGCTTACGACAACATCATTCACGATGCTGCAATCATGAAACTTAACATGGTGTTGTGCCTCGACAGAGCCGGACTTGTCGGAGAAGACGGTGCTACGCATCACGGCGCATTCGACCTGGCTTTCCTAAGGCCTATTCCTAACATCACCATTGCTTCACCATACAACGAAAAGGAGCTGAGGATGATGATGTATACGGCGCAACTGCCAAATAAAGGGACTTTCGTCATCAGATATCCTAGAGGCAGAGGGTCGGAAGTGGACTGGAGATGCGATTTCAAGGAAATCACTGTGGGAAAGGGCAGAAAACTCTCACCGGGAAATGACATTGCGGTACTTACATTAGGACCGATTGGCAAAGAGGCGGAAAAGGCTATTGCAAAGGCGGAAATTGAGAACAACTTGTCTATTGCACACTACGATATGCGGTTCCTAAAACCTATCGATGAGGATATTCTCGAAGAGGTGGGGAAAAAGTTCAAGAAGATTGTAACCATTGAAGACGGAGTGATTAAAGGAGGATTGGGAAGCGCTGTTCTCGAATACATGAGCGACCACAACTACACGCCGAAAGTAAGGCGAATCGGATTGCCCGACAAATTCATTGAACACGGTAAAGTGAAAGAATTACGTGAAATCACCGGCATGGATGCCGAAAGTATATATAAAACTCTCATTGAAATATGAAAACTGTCATTGCGGGTGCCGGAGCGGTTGGTACTCATCTGGCAAGAATGCTTTCAACTGAAAACATCAACGTCATTCTCGTGGATGCAAATGAAGAACGCCTGAGCAAGGTAAACACCGACCTCGACATCATGACGCTTTGCATTGAGCCTACATCTATAGAAGGACTCAACAACGCGGGAGTGAGTTCGGCGGACCTTTTCATTGCGGTCACACCTGACGAAAGCGAGAACATCACGTGCGCCATGCTGGCTAAGCAGATGGGAGCGAAAAGAACTGTCGCAAGGGTGGACAACTACGAATACATGAAGCCCGAAAACACCAAGATTTTCGAAAGCATGGGCATTTCATCACTCATTTACCCGGAACTGCTAGCAGCAAAAGAAATTTCTGATGCATGCAAATATTCGTGGGCAAGGCAAATATGGGAATTCGGGGAACATGGCGACCTCGTACTGCTAAGCGTGAAACTACATGACGAATATTTCAACCAACAGTCGTTCGACGACGATGGTGGGGATGATGAAAACGACCTTAACATCCTTATCGGACATACTCTCAGGGAAATCGGCATGAGAAACGGACACAGGTTTCATGTAGTGGCTATAAAACGCAATGGAGAAACAATCCACCCTAACGGCGACATCAAACTCATGGCACACGACCTCGTGTTTATCATGACCACCAGGGATAACATACCATTCATATCAGAGGTAAGCGGAAAAAAAGGATATCCCAGCGTGAAACATGCCGTAATCATCGGAGGTGGCAAACTGTCGGTCAGAGCCGACTGGGCATTGTCAAACAACATCGACCTCAAAATCGTAGAACCAAACCAGGAGAGATGCGAGAAACTCGGCTCACTGCTCAAATCCAGAACCATGGTCATCAACGGGGAAGGACACGACATGGACTTGCTCAACGACGAAGGGTTCAACTATCTCGACGCCTTCATCGCTCTGTCTGAAAACGATGAGGAAAACATTCTGGCTTGCGTGGCGGCAAGAAGAAGAGGGGTCAGGAAAACGATTGCTCAAGTGGAAAACCTCGACTATCTCGACATGGCGGAATCACTCGACGTGGGAACTATCATCAACAAGAAAGTGATTGCGGCAAGCCATATTTATCAGATGCTACTCAAATCGAGCGTCAACAACGTGAAGATGCTCACCGTGGCGGAAGCGGATGTGGCGGAGTTCGTCGTAAACAAAGGGTCGAGAGTCACAAGGGAGAGAGTGATGGAGCTGGGACTGCCGAGAGGGGTCAACATCGGGGGAATGTTCCGAGACGGAAAAGGACAACTTGTGTCGGGTAACACACAGCTGCAGGAAGGCGACAAGGTAGTGGTGTTCTGCATTGCAGGCACGCTCAAACGTCTCGACAAATTCTTCAGATAAACATTAATTCTTTGAATCATGTCGAATTGGAGATTGATCATAAAAGTGTTGGGAATCCTGCTTTTCATTGAAGCGGGTATCATGGCCGTTTGCTTCTTCGTAGGCATGTACTATGAGGAATCTGCCATGTATGCTTTTCTTTGGCCGATCATCATTGCCACTGTCATCGGTGGGATAAACCAATATGTGGGACAGAATTCGGGAATGAACATGAGCAGGAAAGACGGATACCTCATCGTTTCAACGGTATGGGTGCTTTTCTCTCTGGTGGGCATGCTGCCATTCCTTTTCAGCGGAGCGGCGCCCGACATGTCAAGCGCTTTCTTCGAAACGATGTCGGGATTCACTTCTACCGGGGCTACTATCATTGACGACTGCGACTCACAACCTCACTGCATTCTCATGTGGAGAAGCGTAACCCAATGGGTTGGAGGTATCGGTATCATTTTCTTTACTGTGGCCATACTGCCGGCTTTCGGAGTCGGGGAAATCAAACTCTTCGCCGCGGAAAGCACAGGACCGCTGAGAAACAAAGTGCATCCGAGAATCAGCATTGCCGCCAAATGGATCGGCACGGTATATATCCTACTCACTTCGCTTTGCATCGTGGCTCTTCTGCTGTGCGGACTCAACGCTTTCGACGCCGTAAACTACTCTATGGTCATCACAGGTACTGGGGGATACGGCACTCACAGTGCGATGCTGCACGAAGTGTACAACAACCCCACCATGGAATATGTCATGACGTTCTTCATGGCCATGTCGGGTATCAACTACACCCTTATTTATTATACTATCCTCAGAGGCAGAATCAAGCGGTTCTTCCAGGATTCGGAACTTAAGACATTCCTGTTCATTTTCATTTCAGCTACTGTAGTTTGTAGTATAGGATTGATGGTTTACAGGATTTCTGACACGAGGTTCGACACTTCATCTGTGTCTGCATTCTTGTCACAACTGGAACTGTCGTTCAGAGAGGGATTGTTCACCGTTGTTTCACTACAGACCACCACCGGACTCGCCACATGCGACTACACAACATGGCCGGTGGCGCTCATGCCGATCCTACTCTTCGTAATGTTTGCAGGAGCATGCTCAGGAAGTACAAGCGGAGGATTCAAGTGTGCCAGATGGTCTATTATATTTAAGGTGACACGTAATGAATTCAAACGAATTCTTCACCCAAGGGCTGTACTCCCGGTGAAATATAACGGACAAGTGCTCAACACACAAATAATAAGAACTCTGTTCGGATTCGTGGCTCTTTTCGTGGGATGTCTGTTTGTTGGAGCATTCGTGCTGGCACTTTTCGGAGTGGACCCAAACCATGACAATGCATCACAGGGATTCGACTATTATGAAGCGTTGGGTATTGCCATGTCGTCTCTGTCTAACGTAGGACCGGGGATGGGATACTACGGACCGGCAAATTCATGGTCTATCCTATCACCGTTCGCTAAATATGTTTGCTCGTTCCTCATGCTCGTGGGACGTCTCGAGATTTTCCCTGTTCTTATCATTATGACCAAAGGATTCTGGAAAAAAACCTAAACACCTGAAGGACATGAACACTATAGGCATATCCGGGAAAAGACTCTTTTTCAGCAAACGGCTCTCTCTAGTTGCTTTTCTTTTAGCACTGACATCATCTGTGATGGCAGGCGGATATGGCCATATCTGTGAACCTAAAGCCATTGACAACGATTCTGTGGAAATGGAAACGGAGGAAATCATCGAATCGGCGATAACGGAAATCATAACCAACGATTCCACAACTAATCAAACACAAAAAGTCTCTTACTCAACCAACGACACCACATGGACCAACCCTGTGATAGGAAGCAGAGTGCACCTACAACGGTTCGGCGGAACCGACTCACTGGTCGTTAAGAAACGAAGCATCATCATACCGGTGGCTGAAGCATTAGGAATTAATTTCGGAGTTTGGGCATACGACCGGTTCCTCCAAAACGACGGATGGGCAAAAGTGGATGGAAAGACCATAAAGCACAACCTGGAATGTAGCTGGGTGCTCGACAAAGACAGCTATTCCGGCAACCAGTTCTCACATCCGTTCCATGGAAGCATGTTCTACAACGCGGCAAGGTTTCACGGACAGTCTTATTACTCTTCGGCTTTGTATCCTTTGGTGGGGAGCTTTGTGTGGGAATACTTCTGCGAAACTAACGAACCGTCATACAACGACTTCCTATCCACCGGTATCGGAGGCAGCGCAATCGGAGAAGCCACGCACAGAGTGTCCGACATAGTGTTCGACAACTCTAAAAGGGGAATCGAACGGTTCTTCAGGGAAGCAATCGGTAGCTTCATGAATCCGGCAAGAGGCGTACACAGGCTTTTCTCTGGGGAAATGTGGAGAGTAAGTCAAAACAGGGGAAAGATTGTGGAACCGGAACCGTTTTCTATGAATGTCGCTGTAGGAACAAGGTTCATGACGGAGATGAGACACAAGGGAAGACACAGAACCGTAGGATACGTGAATTTCTCTCTCGACTACGGAGAACATTTCGACGAGAAAGAACACCACAAGCCTTTTGACTTCTTCCATATACACGCTTTGCTCAACATGTCGTCTAAACACCCCACATTCGGAGACATCTCCATCAAGGGACGTATTGCCACCAAACAATTCTCCTCGGCTAACGACTGGCATTACGACCTCGCTTTGTATCAGGTGTATAAATATATCGACAACTACGGAATCAACGGAAAGTCGGAGAGCAGAATGCATCCGGGGGATTTCCCGCTCGTCAATGAAGCATGCAGCTTCGGCAGTGGATTGTATGTGGAAAAAACAGGAAGACTCACATCTTTCAGCAATGACTTCCTGGTTGACGCAATACCCTTCGGATGTACCACTGCCGACCATTTCAGACCGCGACGGTATAGTTTCGCAACGGGATTCAGCATTTCCAACGATATGAGATTCTGCCTCAACAACAAGGTGATTGTTGGAAATGAATTCTATTTCGCACGGCTTTTCGTCTGGAAAGGCTCAGAAATCGGAGACCCGAATGACAGAAACAGATGGTTCTGGGGAGACAAAGGCAACAATTCGGTTTTTATCAACAAGGCTTACATCTTCATCAACCTGCCCTACAACCTCAAACTGCATGCAGAACATCAACTCTACTACCGCAGAACCAACTATGCTGTATATCCTCATCTTCATGCCAAAAGCCAGGAAATAAAAGTGGGGCTGGTTTATAGTCTGTAACACTTGAAAATGAAACATAATACGTTCATATTTCACACATAATTCTGAAAAACCGATTCTTACAATAATCAACAGCAATTATGGATTATCTAAAGACTAAAACGTGGAAACTGACACTCATATTTGCGATTTGCAGCATCACGCTGTGTGCATGCAGCAAAGACGACGACAACTCCCTTTCCACAATTGACAGAATAAAACAACGGGGAACACTGATTGTGGCAACCACCGGTGACTACAGGCCTTTGTCTTTCCTGGAACAAGAGAGCGGAGAATATTGGGGATTTGGTATCGAGATGGCTAAGGCTTTTGCCGACAAACTGAGCGTGAAGACGCAATTTGTAAAGACTTCATGGCCCACACTCACTGCTGACGTGATGGCGGAACCACAGTCGTTCGACCTCGCAATCGGAGGCATCACCATCACCGATGCAAGAAAGGAAACCATGCTTATGAGCGACGGATATCTCGCTAACGGAAAGACTATTCTATGCAGAATTGATGATGCCGACAAATTCAAGTCGCTCGATGACATCGACCAACCCGACATTCTCGTCATGGTGAATCCGGGAGGACTCAACGAGAAATTTGCATTGAACAATCTAAAGAAGGCCAAAATCATCGTTCATGACAAGAATGAAGAAATACCGTCTCTCATCGCTGAAGGAAAAGCAGACGTGATGATTACGGAAATAACGGAAGCACCATACTACGTGCAAAATGACGCACGACTTGCAGCACCGTTAATCGACAAGCCGTTCACTCACGGAGAAATCGGGGTGCTCATGAGGAGAGGACAACAAGACCTACTCGATTTCATAAACCAAACAATTAAAACAATGAAAGATGACGGCTTTCTTCGCCTTCTCCATGAAAAATACGGGTTGGTTTATGCTTATTAGAATTTGATGTATAACAGATACTAAAAACAGGCAGCCTTGAAGGTTGCCTGTTCGTGATTTTATGAAGGATTTGTCTTTACCTGCGTTTAATCCACCAGCGGGTGTCTTTGTCTATGCCGTATTTATAGATCTTTGCCAACTGCATGTCGTAAATAAGAGTGGAATATGCCGGCACGGCACTTTTTTCTGAACCATACCCAAGATAATAAGGTATATACACCTTCCATCGGTCACCTACAACCATATTCATAACTGCTGTGGAAAAACCGACTACCACGGAATTTGGACAGAACAATGTTGGCACATCTGTTTCCGGATTTGGAATGGAGGAATTATAACTCTTGTCGAAATTATATCCTGCGGGATTATTTGAAGATGGGATAAGCCTGCCGGAATAATGAACACGCACAGAGTCATTGTATTCGGGCTTTTCTGTCCCGCTACCTTCAATCAACTTCTGAACATATATATAATACTTGTGGTCCTGGTCCATTCCGAAATCGTCACCAAGGGTGTGAGCCTTGAGTATCGTCCAATTACCATCTACGTTTTTCTTTGCAACATCTGCAATGGAATCTATGAAATGGTCGTTGCGAGCCCTCCAGTTGTGGTACTCACTCTCCTCTTTACTCTCCTCGCAGGATGAAAAAAACAACGCAAAACAAAAGAGAGAAATCACGTATGCCAAAAATTTCATATGTTTCATTATTTAGATGTTAAACTTGTTATAGTTTTGCTTTCAAGTAAAGCCTGTTACAAACAACTTGTCAACTCGTCTACTTGTTTACTCGTCAACTGAAAATCACTTCAGTTTCTTCAGCAAACTTGTAATAGTCACGTTGTCCTCGATAATGCCCTGAAGTTCACTTATCTTTACACGCTTCTGCTCCATAGTGTCACGGAAACGGATTGTCACAGTGTCATCCTTCAACGTGTCACCGTCTACAGTCACACAATAAGGAGTACCGATAGCATCCTGACGACGATAACGCTTTCCGATGCTGTCCTTCTCTTCATACTGACAGTTGAAATGGAACTTGAGGTCATCGATAATCTCACGGGCCTTCTCTGGCATTCCGTCTTTCTTCACCAATGGCAACACGGCCAACTTAACTGGCGCAAGGGCTGCAGGCAAACGTAATACAGTACGGGTTTCACCGTTCTCCAACTGCTCTTCGCAGAAACTGTGGCACATCACGCTGAGGAACATGCGGTCCACACCGATAGAAGTCTCTATCACATATGGCACATAACTTTCGTTGGTCTGAGGATCAAAGTACTTGATGCTCTTACCACTGTATTTCTCATGCTGGGAGAGGTCGAAATTGGTGCGGGAATGTATTCCCTCTACTTCCTTGAAACCAAATGGCATACGGAATTCTATGTCGGTAGCGGCATTGGCATAGTGAGCCAGCTTGTCATGGTCATGGAAACGATAGTTCTCTGCTCCGAAACCGAGGTTCTGATGCCATTTCATTCGGGTTTCCTTCCACTGCTTAAACCACTCCAACTCTGTACCTGGAGCCACGAAGAACTGCATCTCCATCTGTTCAAACTCACGCATACGGAAGATAAACTGACGGGCTACAATCTCGTTACGGAAGGCCTTACCAATCTGGGCTATACCAAACGGTATCTTCATGCGGCCGGTCTTCTGAACATTTAGGTAGTTCACAAAAATGCCCTGGGCCGTCTCAGGACGAAGATATATCTTCATCGAGGCATCGGCGGATGCTCCCATCTCGGTGGAGAACATAAGGTTAAACTGACGAACATCGGTCCAGTTGCGTGTGCCGCTAATCGGACATACTATCTCTTCGTCGATGATTATCTGCTTCAGGGCTTCCAAATCCGGCCCCTGCATAGCCGCTGCATAACGGGAATGCAATGCGTCACGCTTGGCACGGGTCTCTGCTACACGAGGTGATGTCTCAAGATACTTTGCCTCGTCAAAACTCTCGCCAAAACGCTTTCGGGCCTTTGCAACCTCCTTTTCTATCTTCTCGTCATATTTTGCTATCTGGTCCTCTATCAACACGTCTGCACGATATCTCTTCTTGGAGTCGCGGTTGTCGATGAGTGGGTCGTTGAACGCGTCAACATGGCCGGAAGCCTTCCAGATGGTTGGATGCATGAATATCGCGGAGTCGATTCCCACGATATTCTCGTGCATAAGCACCATGCTCTGCCACCAATACTGCTTTATATTGTTCTTCAGTTCTACGCCATTCTGACCATAGTCATAAACAGCGCCCAAACCGTCATATATATCACTTGAAGGAAACACAAAACCATATTCCTTACAATGTGCTACCACTTTCTTAAAAACATCTTCTTGTGCCATAAATTTTAGTTTAATGATTTTTTATTTGAAGACTATTGGCTTGAGATACAAAAAAACACCTGCCTCCGTCTTCTCAATATTACGCAATAATTTGCAAAATTAATCATTTTTATTCAATAATTCACCATTTTGACTCTTAATTTTTATCTATTTAGCATTATATCAACCGCTTTCATATAGACTCAACTCTCCATAATCGGATTTTATGGCTAAAAACACACATTTCATACAATAAACCCCATATTTCATGGATTATGCAAAAAAAAATTTGGGCATAAAAAACAAAAAAAATAACTTTGCACCAGAAAACAAAAAAACAACAAATTAATAACACTCAAAAACTTTTTTATTATGGATACTAAAGTTGACAACAAACAATTTGGAAAATTCAACAATTACAGAACGTACCAAAACGACCCTGCAAACAACACTCAGGATCTTGAAAACGGTGCCACAACAGAAATTCCTTGGAAACAACTGTCTTTAGGGGGAGCTTTCGGACTTTTGATCGGTGGTGGTTCTATTATTGCCGCTAACTCGTTGAAAGGCAGCGAAGAAGAAGCGCTGTTGGCTGGAGCGGAAGCTGGAGGTGATGTTGAAGTTGTTGGTGAAGAAACGGATGACGCAAACGCTACTGAAACGGCTTCTAACGACAACGCCACTGCTTCTACCACAAATGTCAACATACATGTAACACCGGCTCATCATCACACTCATCATGTGAATTACATACACCATCAAGTCGACGTTTACCACGAAGTTAATGTATTGGACATGGACGACAGTCTTTCGTTCGCACAGGCGTTCGCACAGGCTAGAGCTGAACTGGGTGCCGGTGGGGCTTTCGAATGGCGCGGAGGCGTGTTCGGTACTTATCATGCCAGCGAATGGAACTCCATGAGCCATGCCGAACAGGCTAACTTCACCGCTACCGCTATGAACACTTATTCTCATGCGCTGCATGACAACTATAATCTTGCTCAGACATCGGTTACTCACCACTTCACTGAAGGCGACGTCATCGACCTCGACACAGGTTTGGCTTTCCATGACGAACCGTATTATATCGAAAACATCGAAATACAGACCGTTGAAGCTGGAGACACTGCCGACCTCGCATTCGTTGACTATGACATACAAGTTGAAGGCGGAGACACTGGAGACTATTTATTCGCTAACAACGATGTAGAAGTTAAAGTTGAGGCAGGGGACACTTCTGACTTATATTATGCTGACAATGACTTTGTGACTGGCTCTGGCGACACTGCCGACATCTTAGACAACGACGTTCAAATTATCGATACTTTTGCTGAAGTTCAATCTGGAGTACAGGAAATTATCGAAGTGAACGAGGCTGTGGGCGATTTCCTCGACAATGTCTCTAACACCATCGACGACGCAAGCGCTGCTGTAGATAGCTTAAACGAAGTGGCATCACTCATCAACGACACTCAGGACTATTCTGCACCGGAGAGCACCGACAGTTATTCTTATGAGCCGGATCCTGTTATGGAAAGTGCTCCAGAGCCAGAACCTATGCCTGACTACGTTTCTGACGGAGACACCGCGGACATCTTATAATCGCAAAGTTCGTTTGAACACCCTGTTTTGACTGATATGTTTCGAAAAACTATCATATTGATAACCGCATTATTCTTGGCGTATGTAAAATCTACATACGCCAAGACATATATTGTTTGTGTCGGTGTGAGAGACTATCCCGGATTTGCAAACGACCTACAGGTTTCTGACCAAGACGCCGTTTATATTGCTGACCTTTACAGAAGAAACGGAAATGCCGAAGTGGCTTGCATAAAAAACAGGAACGCAACAGCGGCTAATATCATAGGAACCATGAAGAGAATGTATTCAGCTGCGGGACCCGACGACACAGTCATTCTTTTTTTTAGCGGACACGGAGAAAGAGGGGTGTTCAGATGCTACGACAGACCTATTCCATACTCCAGCATTACTGACTGCATGAAGCTTAGCAGGTCAAGAAAACGATTCGTCATCGCCGACGCATGCATGTCAGGAAGCATGAGAAACAACAGAAGGACTCAAAGACAAAACGATGTCAGCGTTATGTTCTTCTTATCTTCGAGAAACGCCGAACCGTCAAGGGAAATGTACGGAATGAGAAACAGTATTTTCACAAACTATCTCTATTACGGACTGAAAGGATATGCCGACGCAAACAAGGACAGAATGGTCACCGCTAAAGAACTCTTCTCTTACGTCAGCAATCATGTCATCAACGCAACTAACAGAAGACAACACCCTGTCATGTGGGGGAATTTCAACGACAATATGGTCATCATGAGATGGTGATGATTTATTACAAGCCTGAAGGAAGATTACTTCTTAAACAATTACAATTACTAAAAAAATGATACTCACAGAAAAGATCGTTACTTGCTCGGGGTGCAAGAAAAAACTTAAAATACCTAACAAACGTAATGAATCGGCAAGACAAGTGAGATGTCCGGTCTGCCAAAATGTGCTCTATGTGAATTTCATTTCTAACGACACAACGAACGAGAGTGCATCTACAGTTTATGGACCTCCTATAAACAGCACGGGAGGTGAAAAGCCATATCTGCTGCACGACGGACACAAGTATTTCCTCGAAAACTCCATCACAGTAGTTGGCAGAAAAGCTAACACGTCTACTGCTGACGTTCAAATCGACTCCAACGACAGATATATGGGAAGGCATCATGCGGTAATCACAAAACGAACAGACCAGATAGGCAATTTCATCTGCACTCTCAAATCTAAGGATGCGAAAAACGGACTTTGTGTCAACGGAATCGAGCTGTCGCCTAACGATGAGGTGAACCTCTTAGACGGAGCTTGCATCAAAATGGGAAACACTACAGTGGTTTTCCATAAAAACTGATGAAAAAAAGTTAATTATTTGCAAATAAAATACTTTTTTTAAATTATATCTTAAAACATTGCGTTTGTTAAGAAGAATTTTACTATATTTGAACATTCTTATACTCGAAACATTAAAAATAATAATATGAAATTCAAATTAGCACAGCCACAGTACATCTATGAATTAGGACAACGCAACAACCAGGAAGACTCCATCTTCCCTGTTGCAGGTGCAGCAACCATCGACAGCAGACTTTTTATCGTATGCGACGGGATGGGAGGACACGACAAAGGTGAAGTTGCCAGCAAAACGGTTTGTGACGCTCTCGCAAAATTTGTCCTCACAAATGTGGACGAAAACACATATTTCACAAATGAGATGTTCGAAGACGCATTGGACGAAGCATATAAAGAACTCGATACAAAAGACGTGCCGGAAAACATCAAGAAAATGGGCACCACCCTCACATTCATTCTCTTCCACAAGGGGGGATGTTTCATGGCACATATCGGAGACAGCAGAATATACCATGTTCGACCTTCAACTGAACAAATCCTTTATATTTCAAGAGACCACTCCCTCGTGTTCGACCTCTTCAGAAGCGGAGAAATCAAATACGAAGAGATGCAGACGCATCCAAGAAAAAACATCATAACTAGAGCGATGATGCCGGGAGAGGAGTCTAGAGTGAATGCCGATGTGGCTAACACCACAGACATCCTTCCGGGTGACTATTTCTATTTATGCTCCGACGGTATGCTTGAACAAATGGACGAGTCTGACATTCTGGGTATTCTCGGCAGCAACAGCCCGGACGAGGCTAAGCAGCAAAGACTCATCTCTGCTACTCTCGACAATGCGGACAACCATTCGGCATATATCATTCGTGTGGAAGATGTTGAAATGGAACCGGGAGACGAACAATGCAGAAACGACGAACAGACATCGCGTACCAACACCATCAACTACATACCGGAACTCAACGGACAAGAGGTGACCAAGGTCAACAATGGTAACTTCGTGGCTGACGGACCACAACCGGTAAAAGAAAAACCGTTGTTCCCGTGGATTAAAATCGTGCTCGTGCTTTTAGTACTCGCTATTGTGGGATTGTTTGTCATACCCCCCTACCTCAGTAAAAAAGACAGTGAAAATAGAACAACGGACGAACAGGGCCAGACCTATCAAGATAAGGAAAAAGAAGAAGAGGAAGACCTCTCGAAAACAACCACGGCCGATAATGCCGACAAGAAAAACAACGAGGCGGTAAACAACGACAAACCAGCACAAAACAAACCAGGACAACCAACGAGACAACAACCAAGGCAACAAACAGGACCTGCTGCACAAACAGGACAAACGGTACAACCAGGACAAGCTGCAAATCCTCAAGCTGGACAGGCAGGACAGGCACAGAGACCACAAGGACCACAAGGACAAACAAGCACAGGACCACAGAGACCAACAACACAGCCAAATGCAGCTGGACAGGCACTGAGACCACAAGGACCAACAAGCACAGGACCACAGAGACCAACAACACAACCAAATGCAGCTGGACAACAAAGACCAAGAAATGAAGTCTCTTCGACACCTTCAGGAAATAATAGACCGTCAAAACCAGCAACATCATCAACACCAAAGCCAAGACCAACACAAGATATGAGTCCTAAAATTGAATCAGACTTTAGCGAATAAAAAAACAATTATTATATCAAAACAGGATATGCCCAACATATCCTGTTTTTTTATACCATGCTTTTACGAGAACCCTTATTTGAATCATTAATCGCATGTTTTTTAAACTCAACCTCAAAATATTTCAAAAATTCGTAAAAAATACAAAAATTTTTATTGGTGTCCGCTAAAATATTCTTTTGGTATTTTGTTTAGCTTTTGATGTTCTTCTTGACTTCATTATTTGCACAAGCACTGGGAGCGCGGGCGCCC
>Ga0310697_10003289_pt1 | contig 16429 bp, 11 predicted proteins | sample 172DNAGHGlowgp2_FD_203883 | JGI IMG/M metagenome (GOLD analysis project Ga0310697, IMG submission 203883) | Sheep rumen microbial communities from Palmerston North, Manawatu-Wanganui, New Zealand - 1728 DNA GHGlow gp2 (v2) (version 2) | ecosystem: Host-associated > Mammals > Digestive system >... | reverse complement strand
ACTTTTCAGGTGAATCTCCGTCAGAACGAGAACACCACGTCGCGCGCCTACGGCAACTACTACTTCGAGGCCGAGACTAAAGAACCGCTGAGCCTGAAGGGCTTCGCACGCCACCTGGCCGAGCATGGCAAGCTGGCAACCTACGAGATGCTGGTGCTCGTGCTCCAGAACGTCGTATCCTGTATGAAGGAGCTGGTCACCCAGGGACAGCCCGTGAAATTGGACGGTCTGGGCATCTTCTACCCCTCCGTTGAGAACGACAAGGACGGCGGCGACCGCACCACTGTCGAGAAGTGCGTGGCCAACATGGACGGCCTGATCAAGGGCATCCACCTGCGCTTCCGCCCCGAGGGCGAGAAGGAGGAGAAGCTCACGTCGAAGGCGCTGAAGGAGATGTGCGTGCTCGAGGCCCACGACCTGATCAAGACCAAGACGAAGATCATCGACGGCAAGCCGAAGACGTATCAGGAGCGCACGCCGCTGGCGACCTACGCCATCGCACAGGCAGAGCCGGATCCGGAGCCGTAAACAAGAGGGTGCTTCGGCACCCTCTTGTCGGGGGCACGGGGGTACGGGAGCACGGGGGTGCGAGAATGCTCTGCAGTATATTACCCCAGCTTATCCATCGCCTCGGAGAGTTGTTCCCAGCGCTCCATTTCCTCGTCGAGGGCTTTCTTGATCGTGGTGTACTCAGTAACGAGAATCATGTCTGATACGTTCTCGGGCTTCATCAGCAGGTCGTCAAGCTCCTTTAGGCGCTGCTCCATCCGGGCTATCTTACGCTCACTCTCCTCAACGGCACGCTCGGCCTTACGCAGCTGCTTCTGCTGTTCCTTGTGCTCGGCATAGGAGTTCTTCTGTGTGGACTGGGGGTTCTGCGGCGACGAGGACTTCTGTGAGGGCTGGGGCGACGGGGGATTTTGAGAGCCCAACTGGTTCAGTTCCTCAATCTTACGACTTTGCAGGAAGTCGTAGATGCCGCCAAGATGCTCGCGCACCCGTCCACCGCCAAACTCATAGACCTTGGTGACGAGGCCGTCGAGGAACTCACGGTCGTGGCTGACGACGATAGCCGTACCATCGAAGGCACGGATAGCCTCCTTCAACACGTCTTTCGAGGCCATATCCAGATGATTCGTCGGCTCGTCGAGAATCAAGAGGTTGACGGGCTCGAGCAGCAGCTTGATCATGGCCAGACGGCTACGCTCACCACCACTCAGGACGCGTACTTTCTTGTCGGAATTTTCTCCGCCGAACATGAAGGCTCCCAGGATGTCGTTGATACGCAGGCGGACATCACCTTTAGCCACGTTGTCGATGGTCTGGAACACGGTCAAGGACTCGTCGAGCAATTGTGCCTGATTCTGGGCGAAATAGCCTATCTGGATGTTATGCCCGATCTTCAGTTGGCCGTCGAAGGGAATCTCGCCCATGATGCATTTCACCAGAGTCGACTTTCCCTCACCGTTCTTACCCACGAAGGCGACTTTCTCGCCACGCTTGATGGTCATGTTCACATGTGCAAATACCTGGTGCTCGCCATAGCTCTTGGCTACGTCATCGCAAATGATGGGGTAATCGCCGCTACGGAGGCAGGGCGGGAACTTCAGATGCATGGCGGAGTTGTCGACCTCGTCTATCTCTATCGGCACGATTTTCTCCAGCTGCTTCACCTTCTGCTGCACCTGCACAGCCTTTGTGGCCTGATACCTGAAACGCTCTATGAAAGCCTTCATATCGGCGATTTCCTTCTGCTGGTTCTCGTAGGCTCTCTGCTGCTGTTCGCGACGCTCCTTGCGAAGGGTGACATACTCGTCGTACTTCACACGATAGTCCACCACCCTGCCACAGGAAATCTCCAACGTGCGGTTCGACACATTATTTATAAATGCACGGTCGTGACTCACGAGCACCACAGCCGAGGCACTCTGGGCCAGGAACTGCTCTAACCATTGAATGGACTCGATGTCGAGATGGTTGGTCGGCTCGTCGAGCAGCAGCACGTCGGGCTTCTGCAGCAGGATTTTGGCCAGCTCGATACGCATGCGCCAGCCCCCCGAGAACTCACTCGTCGGGCGGTTGAAGTCATTGCGGTCGAAGCCCAGTCCTATCAGCGTGCGTTCCAGTTCTGCTTCACGATGTGAGGCGCCCATCATCAGAAAGCGCTCATGCTCCGTCGTGTAACGTTCAACCAGCGCCATGTAGTCGGGGCTCTCATAGTCCGTGCGCTCGCTCATCTCACGCTCCAGGCGTTCCACACGTTCAGCCATCGCCGTCACATTGGCAAAGGCCTTCTGAGCCTCTTCGCGGACGGTCGTGTCATCCTGGAGTTTCATCACCTGTGGCAGATAGCCTATCGTCGTATCATTAGGCACGGCAACATTACCTGCAGTAGGCGTCTGCTGCCCACACAGGATCTTGAGCATCGTCGACTTGCCTGCCCCGTTCTTTCCGACCAGGGCAATACGGTCGCGAGGGTTAATCACAAAGCTGGCGTCGGCAAACAGCGGCTTCACGCCAAATTCCACCTTTAATCCTTCAACAGAAATCATCGAGTAAGAGTAAATCTAAAAGCGCCGCCCAACGCGTAGCCGAAGCTACGGAAGAGCGGCGGTAAAATTGACATCAGTAGTCACCTGACTTACTTGGCAGGCTGTGCGGGAGCTGCAGGCTGTGCAGGAGCTTCCTGCTGCTGGCTTGCGCCGAAACCTGGCAGGTTATTAGGATTGGTCGTGGGATTCTCAATACCTTCCAGCACCGAAGAGTCAGAAGCAGCCTGAGGTGCAACGTATGCACAGCAAACGCTAATGACAACCATAGCGGCGGCCAGTCCCCAAGTGGTTTTCTCGATGAAGTCTGTCGTTTTACGAACGCCACCAATCTGATTGTAGGAAGAGAAGTTTGAGGCCAAGCCGCCACCCTTCGATTCCTGGATAAGCACAATGCCAATCATGAGCACCGCAGCTATCACGATAAGAATAACTAATAATGTGTACATCTTTTTTACTTTTTATTTTGTTTGTTATTTATAATCAATTTCTCTAAGAAACGTATTTGGTCTGCAAAGTAAGCATTTTTTTTTGGATATTGCAAACTTAATCGCCGAATTATTTCAAGAGCTTGCGAATATCTGCCCTGTTTTATGTAAATTCTGGCCAAAGTCTCCGTAAAATACTCCTCATCGGGCTCTGTTTCCTCATTTTCGTCGGGTTCAGGTTCGCTGGGAGCCAACGTGGGATTATCGTTCAGGACTATCTTACCTTTGTCATTATTTATGAACGAGTCTATCAAGTCTTGGCCGATGAGCTGGGGTGCTTCCTCCGCCGATTCATCATCCGGTTCGCTTTCCAGCAGATAGGCCACATAGTCAACTGCGGCATCGGCAGGAGTCGGCTGACGTCTCGTTTTACTGGGAGCTGCTGCTTCCTCCGTCTCCTTGGGAATCGACTCCAGGAACGTGTCAATCAACGAAATGGTTCTATTCTCGCGCTCCTCCTTGCTGTTGGCCTTCTGGGCTACCTCAGGCGTGCGCAATCTGTAGTGAGCCGCCTCAATCATCTTGAACAGCACGCGTCTGTCCGTAATATAAATGGCGGCGCGGCGCAGTTCCTCGTCGAAAGACGGGTCATGAAGCAGGTACAAGTTGCGCAACATCAGTAGGCGTGCAACTTGGAAATAAGGGTATAGCGCCAACATCGAGCGCAATTCGTACAATGAATCGCGGTCAAGTCGCTCTGGATGTTTTACGAGTTCTGCAATATCCATCTTCCCATTTCTTAAATGACTGCCTACCAGTTGGCAACAGTAGCATTGAAAATCTGTTCAACGATATTCTTTACCATAACGCCAACGAGTTCATCCTGAACGGCGCTGAGGGGTTGTCTCGAGTCATAGCTCTGGGTGTCAGAGAATTGCTGCTCGAAGTCCTCGTTGTGATTCTTATTATTGGTAAATCTCACATTGACGGTCATACTCAGCTCCGTCTGCGAAGAATATCCGTCACTACTGACCGACTTGTTGCGCTGCTCATAGCGCGTTATCTCACCCTCGAGTTTCAGGTCGCCATTGCGCCGTACCAGGCTTAGTTTCGTATGGTTAGCATACTGATCCTTCAACTGATTGTTGAACATACTGGCCATCGGTGCCCAGACATAGCTGCTTCGAATGGGGAATTCAGCTATCTGTATAGACTTGGTCTTGTCGTAGTCGATACTCGCTCCGTTGAATTTATAACTGACAGAGCAACTGATGAGCAACAGACTGGCAAACAGCGCCAGCCCAAACTGCTTCAATCTGCGATATAACGTGCGGTCGCTGATGCCCAGCTCCTGTGCCGCCTTTTTCCGATTCCCACGGTTACGTTCCAATGCTTTTTCCAACATTTGTCTTCCTATATCACTTAAATTCAGACTTTCGGGTTCCTTCTCCGGCTCGACATACTCTTCAGCTTCGGCATCCTCCAGCGTCGGCTGTTCCAACGAACTGACGGGGGCTATGGGCGACAGAGGTGCCGGAATATTGGTGGCCGTATTGATGCTGCCGCCTGCCTGTACATCGTCCAGCTGCTTCTTCAGGGCGCTCATCTCACGCCGCATGTCGTTGACGTTTCCACGCAACTCAAAGAGTATCTTGTAGAGTATCTCACGCTCGTTCTCGAACGAATGGTCGCTCCCACCCTCACGCGGGATTGTCGCCAGCTGGGTGCTCTCGCGATCCTGAGGGATGAACTTGGCCAAGATTTCAGGCGTAATAACGCGCTCCTTACTCAGCACAGAAATCTGCTCGGTAATGTTCTTCAACTGCCTGACATTACCCGGCCACTTGTAACGCATCAGCAACTGCTTGGCCTCGTCTGTCAGCACCACACGATCCATCTTGTACTTCTCAGCCATCTGCATCGCAAAGAGCCGGAACAACAGCACGACATCCTCGCCCCGCTCGCGCAAAGGAGGCATCTGGACGGGAATGGAGTTCAGACGGTAGTAGAGGTCTTCACGGAATCGCCCTTCGCTGATGGCATTACGGATATTGACATTCGTTGCCGCCACGATGCGCACGTCGGTCTTCAGGATTTCCGTACCTCCCACAGGGATATACTCTCCGGTCTCGAGCACTCTGAGCAAACGGGCTTGCGTCGCCAAAGGCAGTTCGCCGACTTCGTCCAGGAAGAGCGTTCCCTTGTTGGCTATGCCGAAGTATCCTGGCGAATCGTTGACAGCTCCCGTATAGGAGCCTTTCACGTGCCCGAAGAGCTCTGAGTCAATCGTACCCTCTGGTATCGAGCCGCAGTTAATGGCAAAATAGCGTTCTCGACGACGTGGTGAATTGTCGTGAATGACGCGGGGGATGATTTCCTTTCCCACGCCGCTCTCGCCGAAGATGAGCACACTCAAGTCTGTCGGCGCCACCTGTAGTGCGACGTCGAGGACGTGATTGAGTGCATCGCAGTTGCCCACGATATTGTAGCGCTGCTTGATGGTCTGTAGCTCTGTACTTTTCATTCTTCTGTGTTTTCGGCCGGTTTCTGATCCTTGGGCTTGGGCACGGCGAAGCGTACTTTCTCGCTGTCATCCCGCTTTTCCTTATAGAGTTTGGGGAGTGGATTCTTAAGAGGCTCATCATACTGCCGACGGTTGCGCACCACGTCGACAGCCAGATAAATGGCGTGACGCATGGGAGCCTCATCAGCGATGCCCTTGCCAGCAATATCGAATTGAGCCCCCGTCTCCGGATATGTCCAAACGAAGGGCAGGCCCGTTGTCAGACAGATACACTCGCTCGTAGCGAGCGCGTTGAGCGGTGTCATGCCCTGATCATGATACATAGCCAGCACGGCGTCAAACTTCGTATAGTCGCCAGCGCCGAAGAAGCTGTCGGCAGCATAGGGGCCAAACGCCTGTATGCCCTGCTGCTCCAGTTCATCGATAGCGGGGATGATGATATCCTGTTCCTCGTCGCTCCAATGTCCGTCTTCGTTGGCAGCGGGGTTGAGAGCCATCACGGCGATACGTGGGTTGGAGATTCGCAGGTCACGCAGCAGACAGGTATGCAGGATACGGGCCTTTTCCACAACCTTCTGTTTGGTAATGGCTTCGGGCACATCCTTGATGGCCAGTATGTTTGTGACCAGCGCCACACGCATGTCGCCAGCCTGGCGCACCTTCAGCACCTCAGGTTCCTTGGCCAGGAAATCGGGCAGACAGTCGGGGGCTGTCACCAGCACGTCGACCAGTCCCTGCTGCACATCCTGAATAGCACGTTTCAATGCCACACGGGCGGCCTCATTAGCTTCGGCCGATGGCTGTCCCAGCTCAATCTTGACATCCTCGTCGAAAGCAGCCAGCAGGTTCAGGCGATTGTCTTTCGCCTCCTCAGGATGGGCAATGACAGAATACGCCGTCTGCAGGTTCAAGGCTTTACGATGATAAGCGGCCGCCTTGGGCGAGCCATATATGATGGGGACACACAACTCCAACATGGCTGGTTCCTCAAATGTCTTAAGAATCTGTTCATATCCGACGCCATTCATGTCGCCGTGCGCTATTGCTACGCGTATCTTGTTTTCTTCCATAAATAGAGGTATTATAGTGGTTTGATAGATTCCTTATGTGCCGTACTCAACAGTCCGCAGGCTGCAAAGATGTCCTGTCCGCGACTGGCTCGTATGGTGGTGAACACGCCGTGCTGCGTCAGGTAGTCGCGTAACCGCTCCATCTGCCCTTCGTCAGCGGCAGGCAGGTCAACGTCAGGTATTTCGTGAAAACGTATCAGGTTGACGCGGCACTCCAGCCCTTCAAGCAGTCTGACAATCTCACGTCCGTGAGCCAACGAGTCGTTCAGCCCGCCAAAACAGATGTACTCAAACGAACAGCGACGCTGGTGGGTGAAATCATACTGGCGCAACAGGCTGACCACCTGTTCTATGCTCATCTGGCCTTCGGCCGGCATCAGCTGCCGACGCAGTTGGGGTGTGGGAGCATGCATCGAGATGGCTACATGGCACAGGCTCTCGTCAAGAAAGCGTTTCAATTTGTTCTTCACGCCGACACTACTCACCGTGATACGCTTCGGGCTCCATTGATAGCCGTCGTCGGCCGTCAGTATCTGCGTCGCACGTAGCACAGCATCCAGATTGTCCATCGGCTCACCCTGTCCCATAAACACCACATTGGTCAGTCTGTCGCGTTCGGGCAACGAGTATATCTGATTCAAGATATCAGCTACTGTCAGATTGCCCTCCCAGCCCTGCTTGCCCGTCTGACAGAACAGGCAGTTCATCTTACAGCCCACCTGACACGAGACACAGAGCGTGGCTCTCTCACCGTCAGGGATGAACACCGTCTCGACGAATTTGGCCGCTTCGCTCTCCGAACAACGAACAGGGAAGAGGTATTTCACCGTCCCGTCAACACTCCGCTGACAGTCGATAGGCGGCATAGCCCCTAACGTATAGTGCTGTTTCAGTATTTCACGGTTCTTCTTTGAGATGTTTGTCATCTCATCGATGCTCCCGACATGCTGCTGATAGAGCCAATGGGCTATTTGCCCCCCAGTAAAGGCAGGCATACCTAATTGACGGACTGAATCTTTCAGCTCGTCAACGGCCATTCCCAGCAACACTTTCCTTTCGTCGTTCATTTGCTGTTTTGACGTTTATGGCTGCAAAGTTACGAAATCTTCTTAAATTATTCGACTGTTACAGATTTTATTTGTAATTTTGCAAGAAATTTTTTGAATTTATGAGACAAATGATTGATTGTTTCCTGCCCAACGCCAACCGCGAGGCACTACAGCCAACGGTTGAACAGCTCTTGAAGAGCACCGTGGTAAGGAATATTTTCTGGATCGACGGTTTGTCGAGCAGCAATGACGTGATGAGCGTTGCTGAGCGGGCACGTGCCGGCTACACACTATTGATTACCAAGCCGACAAGCGTTTCATTGTGTGACGTTGCCCTGCAGCGCCTGGTACGTGCCGCCAACGACTCCGACGCCGCGATGGTTTACGCCGACCACATAGAACGTCGCGAGGAACAGGGACGTTGGATTGAGGAACGCCACCCTGCCATAGACTATTTCGAGGGCAGCATCCGCGACGACTTCGACTTCGGCTCCCTGCTGCTCATCCAGACGCGCTTGCTCCATACTTTTGCCATGCAGGCTGGCGAACACGACTATCAGTATGCCGGATTCTATGCCCTCCGCCTCTTCCTGAGCCGTCAGAGCACCCTGCTCCACCTCAACGAGTATCTCTACACGGAAGTCGAAACCGACACCCGTGCATCAGGCGTCAAGCAGTTCGACTACGTCAACCCCCGCAACCGTGAGGTGCAGATAGAATATGAACAGGTGGCTACAGACCATCTGAAGGCCATCGGCGCTAAGATTGACCCATCATACTATCTCACGCCCGATTTCACGGAGCAGGAGTTCCCCGTCGAGGCTACGGTAGTCATCCCTGTCTTCAACCGTGCCAAGACCATCGCCGACGCCGTCAACAGCGCACTCCAGCAGGAAGCCTCGTTCAAGTACAATGTCATCGTCGTCGACAACCACTCTACCGACGGCACCTCCGACATTCTGGCTGCTATGCTGCCACAGCGTGACAGCCAACAATTCGAGAAGCTCATCGTCATCACCCCCGACCGCACAGACCTGGGCATCGGCGGCTGCTGGAACGTAGCCATCAACGACCCACGATGCGGACGGTTCACCGTACAGCTCGACTCCGACGACCTCTATTCGTCGCCCACGACGCTACAGAGCATTGTCGATGCCTTCTACAAGCAACAGGCGGCTATGGTCATCGGCAGTTACCGCATGTGCGACTTCGAGCTCAACACCCTGCCGCCGGGCATCATCGACCATCGCGAGTGGACTGACGAGAACGGCGCCAACAACGCCCTGCGCATCAATGGTCTCGGCGCTCCGCGTGCATTCTTCACGCCGCTGCTTCGCCAGGTGCAGTTCCCCAATACCAGCTATGGCGAGGACTATGCCCTGGGACTCATTTTCTCGCGCCACTTCCGCATTGGACGCATCTACGACGAGCTGTACCTCTGTCGTCGATGGGGCGGCAACAGCGACGCAGCCCTGTCTATCGACCGCATTAATGCCAATAATTTATATAAGGATCGCCTGCGCACGCTCGAGATCAAGGCGCGCCAACTCATGGTCAGCGGCAAGTCCGACCCCTCCATGCCCGAATCCTCGCTGAGACGTTATTTCGTCCGTCAGCTCAGACTGTGGGACGATGCCCGCAAGCGCTATCGGCAACTGGCCGACGTCAAGACGCGTGAACTGTCTACAGAGACAGCCACCGTTGTCCTACAATGGAATCCCGCCCGCATGGTGTCGACAGGTGCCAAGATTGACGGTCAGACCATCAGCGAGCGTCCCTGCTTCCTTTGTGCCCAGAATCGTCCAGAGCAACAGATGAAGCGAGTCGTAGACGGCCGCTGGGAGCTGTTGGTCAACCCCTACCCCATCCTGCCCATGCACTTCACACTACCCACGCTGAAGCACACGCCGCAGGCCATCAAGGACCAGTATGGCGAGATCTACCGGCTGCTCAAGGCCAATCCAGACCTGATGGTGTTTTATAATGGTCCGAAGTGCGGCGCCTCGGCACCTGACCACGCCCACCTTCAGGCCGGCATCCCTGATGTGCTGCCCCTGCTCGACTCGTGGCAGCGTCTGTCGCGCGAGCTGACGCCCGTCATCACACTATCCGATGACGACGACCTCTCAATTATCAACGACTACCCCTGTCCGGCCCTGCTCATACGCAGCCATTCTCGCGAGTCGGGCGAGCGCCTCTTCCGGCAGCTCTACGACTCCCTGCCCTGCCGCGACGACGAGACAGAGCCGATGATGAATATCGTGGCCTGGCGACGGGCCGACGAATATCTGTCTGTTGTCTTTCCCCGCGAGAAGCATCGTCCAGACTGCTATGGCGACATCGTCGTATCGCCGGGCGCCCTTGATATGGCGGGACTCATCATTACGCCGCGCGAGCAGGATTTCATGCAGCTTACCGCCCAGCAGGCTGTGGCTATCCTACAGGAAGTAGCCCTCTCGAAAGAGGCATTTACCCGTCTCATCGAGCGTCTGAAAGACTCGCCCCAGATCCAGCCCCTCAACACCCATCATTCCAAAGAGCCACAGGTGACCGTAGGCATCATTAGCGGACTAAAGATTGTCTTCCGACTGAACAAGCCCTACACCGCCAAGGGGGCTGCCATCTCTGGTGAGCAGACTGTCGAGTTCAGCGAAGGGGCCATCCGCTGGAACGGTCAACAGTATCGTGAACTGGTGTTCGCACCCAAGTCGCCTGATGCCTCTTTCTCGCTGCGCGACGTCACCATCGGTGTCGGCTTCCACTGGGAGCGCAAGCAGACTCAGACTTTCAACGGCACGTTGCGACTGGTTGTCGAGAGCGACCGTATAACGGCCATCAACGAACTGCCCGTCGAGCGCTACCTCACGTCGGTCATCTCCAGCGAGATGTCGGCAACGTCGTCGCTCGAACTGCTCAAGGCTCATGCCGTCATCAGCCGCTCCTGGCTGCTGGCACAGATAGACAAGCGCCGCCGACAGAGCGAGGGCGCCAACAACTTCTTCTCGTTCACGAAGAAGGACGACGAGCTGATCCGCTGGTATGACCGCGAAGACCACACCATCTTCGACGTCTGTGCCGACGACCATTGCCAGCGCTATCAGGGCATCACCCATGCTGACAGCCCAGCAGTAGTCGAGGCCGTCAAGGCTACCCGCGGCCAGGTGCTGGCCTACGGCAACGAGATTTGTGATGCCCGTTTCTCAAAGTGCTGCGGCGGACGTACTGAGGAGTTCCAGTACTGCTGGGAGGATTCGCCGAAGCCCTACCTCGTCTCTGTGGAGGATCCCTACTGCCATACTGATGACAAGCAAATCCTGTCGCAGGTGCTGCAGGACTACGATCAGGAGACGCCCGACTTCTACCGCTGGACGGTAACCTATACGCGCAAGCAGCTGACTGAACTTGTCAACCGCAAGCTCAAGATAGATCTGGGCGACATCGTCGACCTCGTTCCCTTGGAGCGCGGACGCAGCGGACGCATCTGGAAACTCAAGATTGTAGGCACCAAGCGCTCGTTCACCATCGGCAAGGAGCTTGAGATACGCCGTACACTCAGCGAGAGCCATCTCTACAGCTCGGCTTTCGAAGTCGAGAAGACGAAGGGTGGCTTCCGTCTGAACGGCAGCGGCTGGGGCCACGGTGTGGGACTCTGCCAGATAGGCGCCGCCGTCATGGGCGAACAGGGTCACACGTACGACGAGATACTGCTCTTCTATTATCGTAACGCAACCATCAAGAAACTCTATGAATAGAAAATCACCTTGGGCTTGGGTGCCCACACTTTACTTTGCCGAGGGCGTTCCCTATGTGGCCGTTATGACCATCTCGCTCATTCTCTACAAACGACTGGGGCTGTCGAACACCGACATCACCCTCTACACCTCATGGCTCTACCTGCCTTGGGTCATCAAGCCCCTGTGGAGTCCGTTTGTCGACATCCTCAAGTCGAAACGATGGTGGATCGTCATCATGCAGTTGCTCATCGGGGCCGCATTAGGCGGCGTCGCCTTCACCATCCCGGCTGACTGGTGGCTGCAGGGAACGCTCTGCTTCTTCTGGCTGATGGCCTTTGCCAGCGCTACCCACGACATTGCTGCCGACGGATTCTACATGATGGGACTCGACGAGCATGAGCAAGCCTACTTCGTCGGCATACGCTCGACATTCTACCGCATTGCCACCATCTTCTCAAGCGGACTGCTGGTCGGACTGGCTGGCGCCCTGCAGGTGCTGACACGCAGCATACGCTACTCCTGGAGTCTGGTGTTCTATCTGATGGCCGGGCTGTTCATTGCCTTCTGGCTCTACCATAACTGGGTGCTCCCACGCCCCGACGAGGACAGCGAGAAGCAGTCAAAGACCGCAACGGCTATCTGGGCAGAGTTCTGCCAGACGCTTGTCACCTTCTTCCAGAAACCGCAAGTCTGGGCCGGCATCTGCTTCATGCTTTTCTACCGCATGCCCGAGGGATTGCTGGCCAAGGTGTCGGCACTCTTCCTCGTCGATGCACAGCACAACGGCGGACTTGGACTCAGCGATGGCGAGTACGGACTGGTACAGGGCACCGTCGGTGTCATTGGACTGACCATCGGCGGCATTCTCGGCGGCATCTGCGCCAGTCGCGACGGACTGAAGAGATGGCTCTGGCCGATGGTCATAGCTATCACGCTGCCCGACGTGGTCTACGTCCTGCTCTCTTACCTCCTGCCATCGAGCCTCATAACCATCAGTACGTGCGTCTTTATCGAGCAGTTCGGCTACGGTTTCGGTTTCTCGGCCTATATGCTATACCTTATTTATTATAGTCAGGGTGAGCATAAGACCAGCCACTACGCCCTCTGTACCGCCTTCATGGCGCTGTCGATGATGATTCCTGGTCTCTTTGCCGGCGCGCTGCAGGAGGCTGTCGGCTACCAGTGGTTCTTCATCATCGTCATGCTGGCGTGCACCATGACATACATTGTCACGGCCTACTTGAAGATTGACCCGGAATTCGGAAAGAAAAAGACGGCTTAGATTCCCAAGCCGCCTTGAAAGGATAAGTCTACCGCCTTGCTCTGCTGGATGCGTGAGTGGGGCGGTACGTCGTTTGTCACCCAGATGTTGCCGCCTATCACGGAGTGGTGGCCAATGGTGATGCGTCCCAGTATCGACGCGTTCGAATAAATGGTCACATAGTCCTCGATAATCGGATGACGCGGTATGTTCAGCATATTGCCGTTCTCGTCGTACTTGAAACTCTTGGCTCCCAGTGTCACACCCTGATAGAGCGTTACGTGATTACCGATGATCGACGTCTCACCGATGACCACGCCCGTGCCGTGATCAATAGCGAAATACTCGCCGATGCTCGCTCCGGGGTGTATGTCTATTCCCGTCTTCGAGTGTGCCTGCTCGGTGATGATTCGCGGAATGATGGGAATCTCCATCTTGTGCAGCACATGGGCTATGCGGTAGTGGGTCATCGTGTTCACCACCGGATAGCTGAAGATGACCTCGCCGTAGGTCTGTGCCGCCGGGTCATTGTCGAACATTGCCTGAACGTCGGTATAGAGCAGCCGCTTGATTTCCGGCAACTCGTCAATGAAGCGCAACGCCAGCTCCTCGGCGTTCTTCTCAACATTGCCGTGACACTCGGTACAGAACTGCAATCCGCAGGCTATCTGCCGACTCAGCAGTTCATAAAGCTCCTCCATATTCACACCGATAATGTAGGAGCGCATCCGCTCGTCGGCCTGACGCTTGTGGAAATAGTCGGTGAAGATGATGCCCTTCACCAGCTGCACAATGCGCTTCACGTCGACCACCGACGGCAGCGGGGCTCCCGTAGCAGGCATCATGCTGTCTTCCTTCTCGCTGTGGGCCGCCATAACGGCCACGTTACGCTGTAGTATCTCGTTGATATCTTTCTTTCCCATTACAATTTGCTGATTCCTAATACGTGTATTCAAATATCTGTCCCCATTCCGGGTCTACCTGGACGACAGTGGTCGATGGTTCCTCGGGCAACGACGGCTCTGGCTCATCCTCTTTCGGGTCATCACCGTCATTAGTAAAAAAATCACCCTTCATCTGTGTGATGCAATTGCGCTGCATATTCACCTTCGTGAACTCACGCGTGTATAGGATGATATTGTTGCTGTCGAACGCCTTCACCGTGAAGTTCACCTCGCCTGTCTCATCGTGCAGGAAGGTGTACATCTCGAACGTCAATGGCTGCCCTGTCAGCTCGTCGCCTGTATCGACAAACACCGACTGCTTCGAATCTACACAGCCGTAACCCGTCGTGGCGTCGAGGGCACCGCTGCCGCCAGTATAGTAGAACTGCCAGCGCTTCACCTTCGCAGGCTTCACGTCCGTCGTCATCAGGCGAAACATCGACGTCGCACGCTTCATGCCAATCTTCACATCCGCTCCGCTCGACGTCACCTCCATCGTACCGTAGTAGTAGAACGTGTCGGTAAATCCCGTGCCGTTCGAACTGCCTGGGTTCGTAAACTGCAACTTAGCCGGATTCGTCGTCGTGGGGTTTGCTGCACCACTATGTCCCAGCACCAACAACTGGTACGTGCCTGCGTCCAGCGTCAGCGACAACACGCCGAATTCGCTCTCGCCCGCCTCCTGGTTCTTGTATTTCACACGTGTGCCGTTCTGATAGACTGCGAAGCACACACGGCTGCACACGTCCGAGATGTTTACCAGTCCGCGTGTCGACACATTGTCCCAACCCGCATCGACACCATCGACACTAATCCTCACGTTCGCCGACGACTGCTGCGACGTCTGCGTCTGCTGTGTACGCTCCTCGTCGCCCATCTTCTCGCACGCGGCGAGACCGAGCGCCATGATTGCAGTAGCTATAATCAGATTCTTCATACTCACAATTTTTTGCAAAGATAGCAAATATTTCTATAACTGCCAAACATAATGGATTATTTTCCGTACAAAACAAGCATCAGCAGGCCTTACTTGACGAGGAAATAGTCGAAGTCGGCGATGCCTCCAGTTTCCTTGGTGGCGAAGTGGAAGAGGGCGAAACGATAGCCGCAGAAGTCGGGCCAGTCGTAGTACATCTGGAGAGTGTCGCCAATGGTTTTCCATTCTTTACCATCGAGACTATAGGAGAAGGTGGCCTTGTCGGTACGCTCACGGAAGTCACAATTCATACGCAGCCAAATTTTCCATTTTCCATTTTCAATTTTCAATTTGGCAATCTCCTTCCCAACTCCGTCGCCTTTGTCCATTGCCTTCTGCATAACGACATAGAACTGGCCGTTTTCACGTTTCACGCCCACGAAGCCGTAACGATTCTGGAAACAGGAGAGACCGGCAACGTCGCCGTCTTTCAGCCCAGAGACGTCTATCAGCACCTCGCCCTGACAGGTAGGACCATAGACGCGCTGAGTCAATGTATTGCGAGCCTCGCGGATATGCTTCACCACAGCGGTAGTTTTCAGACGCAGCCATCCCTTGCGCTCGGTGAGACTCCAGCCGTTCGTGTTGGGCACGTGGTTCCACTGCCACACGGGCTTCAGCCAACCCTGCTGCTTGTTGCCCAGGATGCTGTTCTCCCAGCGCCATCCGAAGCGGCTCTTGCTCTTCACGGGTTTCCATGAGTTGAACTCGTCGCTCTGCACGATGCCGATACCCTTCTGGGCAGGTAGGTCAACGATGAAGGGTGTGGTCATGTTCTTGCCTGCAGGCAACTCGTCTGTGGTATTGCCAGTGCCAGCGATAGGCCAACCGTCTGCGCTCCAAGTCATCGGCAGCCATACAGGCATGCGGCCAACGCTGCCGTAGTCCTTGAACAGAAAGCACCACCACTTGCCGTCAGCAGCCTGCACAATACCACCCTGACCGATACCGTTAGTGTGCATCACGACTTTACCGTCGCTATCGACCATCTCACCACCAAAAACGAGTCGTCCTTCCCACTGGCCGTTGAAGAGGTCTTTCGAACGCCAGACAATCTCCTGACGCTGGCCGTCGCAGCCCTGAATCATGAAAATATAATAGTAGCTGCCAATCTTATAGCCATGATAACCCTCGGCACGCAGTCCACGAGCAGGATTCTCGAGATTAGCGTAATCGATAACCTTGCGACGCTCCGATACCGTCACGTTCCAGTCCTTATCAACATGCATCTCGCGTAAGTACATCGCGTGGTCGTCGAACGTGTCAGCCGGATGCAGCACGTACTTCTTCACCTCCTTGCCATTGTCGTCAAACAGCAGGCCGGGATCGTAGCACTTATCAGTCTTCGACACATGCCAGCAGCCGTTCTCGATGTCGTCGGTCACATAGAAGTAAGTCTTACCTGTCGTGTTGCACGTCATAATCATGTAGTAGAGCTTCTCGTAAGGGTCGTAACGCAGGTTCGTGGCCCACTGACCATTGGCATACTCGCTCTTGCCGTTGAGCAGTCGGAAGTTATCTCCCTCGTCGAGTGAATCGTACGCGTAGTTCACAATCTCCCAGTTCACTAGGTCCTTCGACTTCATAATGCCGCAGCCTGGCGCAAAATGCATCGTCGTCGAAACCATGTAATACGTATCGCCTACCAATATGATGTCGTGGTCTGGCACATCGGCGAACAACATTGGATTTTCAAACTTTGCGCTACTCGTCATCGCTACAATCATCATACAGATACTAAAAATGATTCGCTTCATTATTGTTTGGGCGTTTGGTAATTATTTGGTTTTGTCGATTAAAGATTTCTATCCATTCGTAGGCATTTACTATAAAGAAGCCCTGTCTCATTGCTGAAACAGGGCTTCGCTTGAAAGATGGCGGCCTCCTACTCTCC
>Ga0310697_10003288_pt1 | contig 16429 bp, 21 predicted proteins | sample 172DNAGHGlowgp2_FD_203883 | JGI IMG/M metagenome (GOLD analysis project Ga0310697, IMG submission 203883) | Sheep rumen microbial communities from Palmerston North, Manawatu-Wanganui, New Zealand - 1728 DNA GHGlow gp2 (v2) (version 2) | ecosystem: Host-associated > Mammals > Digestive system >... | reverse complement strand
TTTGTGCTTCATCTAGACGTGGGTACATAATTGCCAATTTATGAGCAAGTGCTACAATTAACAATTCTACATAGTTATCAGGAATATACAAATCACTATCTAAATCAAATTTAATTGCTTCATTATAATTAATCTTTAGTCTATAATGCTGTTGTGCAAATAAAGGTTTAATTTCAATTACCCATTCACCTTCAGATTTCTGTGTATAGGTATATACTCTTGATGTATTAGAATACTTATCAAAGTCAGTATGATTAATATAATCTAATTTGAAATATTCCTTATATGGTTCATTTGTATTAGAAATTGCATAAATTGAGTTAATCTTTACTACATCTCTAACCTGAACATGTTGCATTGCTTCATAACGTTTCATTTCTTGATAACGCTGTGGATAAGGTTCGTGTACTGGTGCTCCATACCAAGTATATACTGTTCCTTCAGGTGTTCCAACACCCATTACTTTATATAGAACTGAAGGATGATCTGCTAATATAGCCCATACATCATTCTTATAATCTTCTTCAGTTAACTCATAAGCATTTAATTCATCTGCATTGTCAAAGTATAAATTATATTCACCTTTAACAAAGTCAGTTTCATCATAGAAATGAATTAAATTACTATTAGGGACGATAATAGAATTCTGAGTCCAGTTCAATAGGTTATCGAAATTATACTTATTTACGACACCTTTCAATAGCTTATATGCGTTCTCAAGTATATCACCTGGAACTGCTTGTCTTCTTGGTACCAAATTTATGCGCGCACAAGATTCTTTAATAATTTCACGTACTGATTGCATTTAAATCTCCTTTATACACAATAATTAGTCATGTGTATTCAATTCTTCCATCTTCTCTAGAATTGGAATTATATTCTTTATACGATTTCTCCATTCAGAAGGCTTAGATTTAAGAAAGAAGAAATGTACTACTTTATGTGACATTTGATTTAAGAATACGAAATTATCTTCATTTGATATATCTTCATAATGACTTTCATCTAAATCACAATGGTGCAAATTAGCCATTCTAGTCAGCTTTGCACCAGTAATTGGATCTACTTTCTGTTCTTTACGCTTCTTATCTCTAAAGTCTTTCCATTTCTTAGTAGCTCTAAATTTATTCTTTGCTTTCTGATTGTTCTCTTTCACGTAATACCTCACATCCTTTATTGTTCATTTCGTTCCATTCTTCAATGGTATATTTGTCTTTAAAGTATTTATTATACAACTTTACTGTATTACAAATTAAAGGACGATCATTGTATATTTCACATTTATTATCTTCAGTAAGATATACACAAGCACAGTCACCTCTATCTAATTCTGGTAATATCTTACCAATTACTCTGCAACAATATGCTTTACAATGAGAACAATCTATTGGCTTTAACTTATCCATAATAACCTACCTTATGCAAATATTGTTGTACTACATTATCATATTCTTTATTGGTATTTACTATTGAATGATTCTTTGCATATAAAGCCAAAGCAACTGCATCACACAAGTCAGGAGAATGACCTAAGATTTCTTTAACATCTTCCTTTGGTAATAATTGTTGTTGACCTTTACCATTTATAGTGACTGATTGAGCAATCATTTCTTCTTTAACAATATCATTTACCCAGAAACCACTACGAATTGCTTGTGCCAATTCTATATACATTTCAGTACGTGCATTAGGATATTTATCAGGGTCAAATGCTTTCTGAGCAAAGTTAATAGGTTCAATATCAATATCTTTAGACTTTAATACATCAGTCACACCAGTAGAATATCCACCAGTTCCATCAGCACATCCAGCTTTAAATTGATATTGATTCTTTAATTCGTTTATAACATCTACTTTATATAGAGTAGTTCCTTCTAAGACTTCTTTATAGTCTACCATACCAAATTTATCAATGACTACAATTTCATCTTTATCAGCACCTAAACCTGCAGCATCATATCCTAAATAATATGTTGTATCACTACCTTGTTTAGTTAAAGGAAATTCATGTCTAAAGATTATCTGTGAAGATACGTCAGCATCAAAGATTTCACCTAATACTTGTTGTCTATATAGAGTAGAACCTTCACCATAACGTTCTTTAAGTTCTTGTTTAAATTCATCTGTAGTAAATGGGTTATCTAATGCAGTAGCATGTACTACCTTATCAGGATATTTCTTACAAAGTGCAGAGAACCAGTTCTGTACTCTTGTATTAGATGGTGATGAAATGATACGTGTCTTTGCTGGATATTTAGAACCACGAAGACGGTCCTTTGCATTGTTATAAATTTCTTCATTACAATATGCACCTTCATCCATTACAAGTACATTCATTTCAGTCATACCCAAGATTGCATCAGGTGATTCTGCTGAGAAACCATATAGAATAGAACCATTAGGAAATACGATTTCATTGTTGGCTTTATTGTGTTCAACATGAATTCCTAATGATGCAGCTCTATTCTTAATTTCACGAATTAATACAAGTGTCAATGCTCTATAATTCTGAGCAATAATCAATCCTCTTGTTCCTGGATATTTCAAACATTGCAATACAATCCATATAGACAAAGCATAGGATTTACCTGAGGAAATACCACAGACTGCAATTCTTAAATCATCATCAAATCCATCAAGGATAAATTGTTTCTGCCATTTACTAAGTGAATAATTCATTATACTATATCAAATGTTATGTTAAGTGATTTATCTTCTTTCTGTTCTACTTTAAGTTGCTTAGGTTCTTTAGACCATCTTTCTTTATCTCTACGTTCTAGAATATCTAAGAAATGACGAGCCTTACCATCAGTTAACAATCTCTTAGTTAACATATTTCTTACTGCTAATAATTTACATTCATACCAATCATCATCAATTGGTTCTATAATAGTTCCAACTGGTACATAATTGAATACCAATTTAGCAAATTCTTCTTTGTTATTTGTTGAAATTAGACCAACTGTTAAGTCAGTATTAATTTCTGGTACCTTTAAGATATTACCAGCTTTGACTATTGTGTCATATAAAGTAATATGTTTAAAGTTCTCATTTAACCATTCTTGTAAAGTCATAGTTAACCTCCATGTTCTGCAACCTTAAATAATAATATCTTATTTAAGATTTCAATAGTCTTATCGAGTTTCTTCTCGATTGCATCAAATTGTGTAACGAGTATCAATGACTGTTCTGCAAGTTGATGTAATATCTTTACATCATCAGTCACGATCAATTCTTCTTTCTTTGTTTCTTCTTTCTTTCTTGGCATATTTAGCTCCTTTATATCTATATAAATAGACTCCAGAGAAAGGAATAACTCTGGAGTCTGTGAGGAGATAACAATGAAGTATATATTAGTTCAGTGCAATTTCATTTATATATTTATTAACATTCAAATCGGCATTCAATGCTAATTCAGCAATTTCTCTTAATGCTTTACCATCAGCAGGATTGTATTTCAATAATTCAGTCTTTAAGTCTATAGTTGGAAATCCTCTTCCAGTTAAATTTGTTCTCATATATTTCTTGAAATTATCTGCAGTGATATATCCACAACCAGTATTAGGATTTAAATTACGATTATCCCAACTGATTACACATTTACCACATGCCATACCGGCCATTGCAGAACGACCAATTCCAACTACAATATCAGCATCTTTAATCAAGTCTTCAATATTCCAAATTCTAGAACCTACCTCTTTAGGAACTGATTTAAATTCATATCCTAATTCAATACAAGTATTCTTTAATAAAGTATCATCACCTTGACAAATTGATAATACTCTAGGAATTTCATGTAATTCACCATTAGGTTTATATCTTTCTAAGTCAATTCCATTCCATATTGTAGGTACATCTAAGTTAAATTTATCATTAACGAAATAACGAACTTCATCTGTCACTGCTACATGTGTTGCACCTTCAACTGGATATTCAAATGTAGTATATTTACTATTCAATAGTTGCAATACTTTGCATTTATTTAAGAAGAACATTGTAGCAGTTCTCTGACATGTAATTGCAAAGTCTACTTTCTGTCCAACATACATTTCAATATTATTGTTTACGAACCATTGTTCAGTTGTTGATAAAGTATTGTTATTATGGTCAGTGCACCAATAATAGACAGTATGACCTTGTCTTAATAAAGCAGAAGCAAGGTCGACCAATAATGTAGTAGTTCCACCTAGAAATTCGAATTTATCTTGTCCCAATACAATCTTCATAGTGGTCTCTTACTTACTGAGGTATCTGGAAACATTACTTCATCCATCCACTGATATGGTGTTTGTTCCCATGGATGGTCTTTAATGTAATTGAAATCGGAGTCTAGATTAGTAGGCCAAGTGAATTGTGCTTCTAATTTCTCTACTCTATCTGTTAAATCTTTAACTTGTTTCTGAAGAATGTCTATGTCGTTCATTGTTAGTCCTCTATATCTTCCATCTCCAATGCTGCTTCAATATAATTTGACAATAAAGCATTTAATCTTTCTTTGTCTCTATCAATCTTTCTTAGTTCTTCATTGATTTGTTCATCTAAGAATTGTAAGTATTCAAATTTCTCTTCTCTTGTCATATTCTCTCCATATTGTTTCTACTTCATTGCATTTCTTATATAATTCTGAATTTCCAACTTCTTGAATATAATTAATATCTTTGTTGGAGTTATCTTTATATTTATAACATTTACATTGTAGTCTTGCTTCATCAAGAAACATATCATTTGACTCAAATACATCAATCATATTAATTGCTTGATTCTGTTCTTCATTCTTAAGAGATTGCCATCTTCTTACAAAGTTAGTAGTACAACCAATCTTATACTTATCATTCTTACATTCAACAAAGTATACATGACCAAATTTCTGAGTGTAATCGAAGTGACCAGTAATTGTATTTATAATTTCTATCATACGATTACTATCTGCATTCAATATATGTTGTCTAACACAAGAAAGAAATAGCTCTTCATTCATTGTAATTAATATTACTGATTTGAGTATAATAAATGGTTTAAATACTGTGTTTATCTTCAATTGAAGTTCCTTTGCTTCCGCTTCAGAATTGGTTGGAATCGAACCAATTTCCTCCCATCCAGTTCCTAAGCAATATCTTTCTGGTGCTGTCTTTCTATAATTCTTAGAATATTCACTTTCATCACCAGTACAAGTCCAATATAAATTGTCTCTATGTAGTATATACAAATTCTTATATTCCATAAATTACCTCTCTTAAATAATTGTTTATTACAAATTTAACTATTTCTGATATATTTATTACTTTCCAAATGCATATAATTTCAAATAATTTACCTATTCAAATAATTGTTCAGAAAGCGCTTTCTGGGCTATTCTTGCATTTACCTATACAATTTATCGTCTTACTTATAATAATAGTCCAGAACATATCAGATTTAAATTTGTAGTATTTCTGTATATAGTGTCCATAAGATTGTCAAAGTGTCCATAAGGTGTCCATAAGATCGAAATCTTTATGACACCTCTCGGGCTACGCCAACCGTGGCTTAGACGGCTTTATTTGGCAAAGTGTCCATAATGTCCATAAGATTCGTCAAGTGGCACGAAGATTTGCCAGATTACATCAATTTGACTATCTAAGAGTCAATTTATGGGGGCCTGGCGGGGCCCATATTAATAAGAATATATAAGGGGGCATTATATTGGCATTAAATTCAAGGATCCCAAATCATATATGCCCCAAAGCTAAATTAAATAATAATATAGGGAGAGTTCGTTTCGAATGCCCCCACGGCGTATCTAAATAAGAATATAATATAGATAGTTAATCTTTGAGTTTACGAAATGGTCATCATTCGTGTAGAAGTACTATTAGAATCTTGAATCAAAGAGAAGGATAGATTAATCCTGAAGAGATCTTAAATTAGACTTCTACATGAAAGTAGACCAAATTTAACTATGATTTAAAGCATTAAATGGGCATCAAAGTGGGCAACATTCATGTAACCTAGAATATTTGATAAATGTTGCATGGGACTTTATAACGAATTACTTTAAATTAACTATATTTGTAGTATAACAATTGAATGAGGTATAGAATGAATAATGAACTATTAAATAAACTGAATATTCCAACTAATTCTAATGGATATATAGATTTATTGAATGTGGATCCACTAGAAATAATGAAGAAATATGACAAAGAAACAAATGATTTAGAAACTAAACTACAAGAACTAATCAATATTAGAAAGTCAGAAAGAAAGAAATTATTTGGTGAATTAATTGATAATTTAATTTGGTATACAGAAAGAAATATTGAAAGATTATCCAAACTTAATAGTAAATACAAAGACTATTATATTGAAAGATATAACAACAAATTAAATGAATTAGTCTTAATTAGAAAGAAATTGTTGCAAATTGATACTACTACACAACAAGAGTATAATAAATCAATCGATGATATTCTGCAAATTTCATAAGTGTTCATGTAATATATAATATAGAGAGGTAAAGATGAACTTAAAGAAATATGAATATGAAGTAAAGAAGAAATTTGTAACGAATACTTTAAAGAAATTTGGTGTAGTATCATGTGAATTATTACCAATAAATTTAAATGGAGTCTTTAATAAATGTGCATATCTATTAGATATTCCTGTACAAGATATTAAAGATTATGCAAAGCAAGAAAGAATGATTGATATTCATTATATTCCAAGAGTTAAATATACAAAGACTAACATTAACTCAAAGATGGATTGGCATATCAATTTAATCTTGGTATCTACAATAGTTAACTTCTGCAATACACAAGATATTCTAATGCACTTTAAACCAGATTATCCAATTGCAGAATTAACTAATGAAGATGTTAAGACAAATCTTGTATATTGGACAAGTAAATTAAATGAACATGCAACAAAGTATATCAATGATTATTTCAATCACTTTAATGTTGCAAATCCAGAAGAATTATTACATGATAAGATTAAACAATATTCAAGATATTATAAAGACTTAGATGAAATAACAAGATTGATTGATTTGTATTCTCCAATGGTTAATTGTGAAGTACATGCTTGTAATAAATTAAATCAAGTTAATTATGGTGTTGAAGAAGAATTATTTAAGAAGAGTATTAATGTTAGAATTTATGGTAGCGAAAGAAATGAAACAATTAAATCTGTTATAACATTAGATGGAAGTAAATGTTTATATTTGCCATTAGATATAAAGATGCAATTATTTAGTTGGTATAATCAAGATAGTAAATCTTGTAGAAAGTATCTTAAAGAAATTTCTAAAGATATATTTCCAAATAAGAAGAAAGAAGAAGGAACTATCTTTAATCTTTATAAAGTAATGACTGCATTTAACAAGAGAAATCCAGATAGAATTCTAAATCTTGATGATAAACAAATTGAAATATTGAAAGAAGACTTAAAGATTATCTTCAGTTATTATAAAGATAGTTATGAATATGCTCCAGTCATCAAGAATGATGCCATGGAGAACGTTTCTATTAGAGAAGATGTAGTTGTTAAGGAAGAAGAAATTAATGACCAGAACGTCTCTAAAGACGAAGGAGATATGTTTAAATTTGAAACAGAAGAAGATGAATGTATACCAAATGGAAACAAATTGAGCGATGAAGAATTCTTTAAACAATTGACGGAGAGTGTATGACAGCATTAGAATTACAGACTGAATTAAATCAAGAAAGCCGCGATTACGCGGACTTAGGTAAGTTCAAGCTAGAACAGATTACTGATAATGAATATAATATAGTCTTAGAACCTACAAAGCATTTAAAGAAGTTATATAAATGTGATGTAATTCGATATGTTATAAATAAGAATGAAATTATTAAAGCTAATGCATTCACTGTAGATGAGCTACTTGATGCATTTAGACACATGATAATTTGTAGTTAAGTTAACCTCAACAATTTCCTATATATTTAAACCTTAACTACAAACTTTATATTATAGCTATCACATGAACAATCACACATAAAGACAACCTCTCTAGTATAAACCGGCTATAATATAAAGAAAGACTCTATAGGCGAATGTCTATAGAGTCTTATTTATTTAATGAGGTAAATATATGCTTTACTTATACATATTATTTATATCTTGTCACGGAGACTATCTTTCCGTATTCAGCAATATCAAGATCATCATTCATTCTTCCATAGTGACTATCAGCAAAGTTCTTTACAGCCCAACATATAGTAGAAGCATGTAGTCTATCCATACCACAGTCTCTTAGAGAAGAGCGAAGCATATCATCTGCAATTTCTTTATTTACTTGACCACTACCATAACACCAGTCATGAAGAATATAACAAGCATTATACTTGTAGTCATCTGACCAACCTTTGGCAAACCAAGAGAATAACTTTGGTATAGAGCCACCATCGGTCATTAGACCATGTTTAAATTTGAACACATATAAATTGACTTTATCATCTAGTTGCACATAGAAGTCATTATCAATTACATATAGTCCATTCATTTCATGCCATTTATATGGAGTTACTTTGAAATTATAATAAGAGCTCATCGTTTACCTGACCAATCATCATTGTTAAAGAAGATACAACCTAATACGAGTACAATACCTATGAATAATAATGTTCCTATCATTTCTTTAAGTCCTTTATTGCTTCTATTAGAGTATCTAGTTTAATGTTGGTAGTAGCGATTGATGTATTTAATATATTAACTTGTTTAGTTAAGTCTTCAATTAGATTGTCTCTATGACCATTATCATCTTTAATTCGATTAATATCCCAGTCATGTTTCATTAGTTTATCATGAATTTCAAGTGAGTCATTGTCTCTAGTAACTTTAGTTTCTTTACGTTGACCATCAATCTTACGATAAATGTATAAACCACCAAGCACGACCAGAATAACTGGCCATGCATAAACTGGTACTAATGGAACTATTTGTGCAATTAACTCATTCATAATTTACTTCTTGAACATAATTCTCATATCGATAATACTAGCATTAGATGATTCTCCACTACCTTTAATACCGATACGTGTAATATCATGAAGACCTTCTGAATCGAACATGAAACCATAAGTCATTGGATATGTGGTAGGAACTCCAGAGATATTCATACACTGAGATCCATGTACAAGTTCATTATTCTCATTTAGAGGAACAATAGAGAATGAACCAGAAGATGTAGTAGTCATTGTTAGATAACCGAACATCTTGTCATAACTATTGTCACCAGTTCTATCACAAACTAAATAATAGTCAATTAAATGAGTATTAGAACCTGATGTAGATTTGATAGTCTTCCAAGTTTCACCTTCAGGGATTTCTGGTAGATGTTTCCAACGTGGTCCTAATTCAGTTTCAGTAAGGACACAACCGTTATCACCAGATACAGTATTAGGAACGATATAACCTAAGTCAGAGGAACCATCATTTAGTTTCTTTCCAGATTGATATTGTACTACGAATAGGTCACCTACATTAGTAGTAGGAGTACCTCCAGTAGCTTGGATGTAGGCAATTTGAGAAGCTGATATATTATCACGTGCCTGTTTCTGTTCTTGAGTAGTGAAATCTTGTTGAAGATTTGTTGCAACTTTATTCTGTTTAGACATAAATTCTCCTTATATGCAATAATTAGCTGTGATATTTCTTCCATTTATCTGGTATAGATTCGACTACTGCTTTAACTTGAGCATTAGGATATACTGGTTTAATAGTTCCTTGATTATATGATCGATAATAACCAGTTTGCCATAGTGGTGCAATACTATCTAATGCATCTGAGTCATAAGTAGGAAATCTAGCATATAATTTATCAAACATAGTTTGTAATGATTGTGCATCTTCCATCCATGGTGTATTAATCCACATACCAGAGAATTCAGGTGCAATATTACCTGATACTGTAGTATAAGCTATACTAGATATATCGAAATTTGGTATTGATTTAAGTTTATTTGAACAATACTTTATATTAGAAGTAGTATTATCAACAGTATCTATATCTATTGTATTACCGTTTATAGCAGTAAACCAATTGAATGTTGTTACATTATGCGTATCAAATAATGGTAAAGTTTCTAATCTAGCACAATGCATTACAAATCCTTCCATATTGATAACACTTGATGTATCTAATAATGGTAATGTAGTTATATTGGTATTTAAAGCAAATAAATATGCCATATTAGTTACACCTGTAGTATTACCACCAATTACTTCTATAACTATATCATGTTGATTATTATAATATGTACTAGTTTCACTATTCCATCTTACATTTATTGACATATTAGGAACTATAGAACCAGTGACACTATCTATTCCATGCCAATCTGCATTCTCATAAGTCCAATCCCATATATTAGGAGAAGATGATACTTGTGTTAAAGTACCTTTATTATTATTTAATGTGGGTACTACTCCATCATTATACTTTAAACGTAAAGTATATGCTGGTAATGTTGGTGTAGGTCCTGGAGGAGTAGGACCTGGAGTAGGACCACTACCAGCAACTGGATTTAACCATTTATTTGTAATCTTTAATGCTTTATTATTAATAATTAACATAAATTCTCCTTAAGACTTAAGTCCACCCCAAGATGTTGGAATATTGTTGATTGCTTGTCGTGTTGATTCTGATGCATATACAATTTCATCTGATTGTGTTTGATAGTTAAATCTAGTATAATAACCACAATTTAGAAATGCATTAGAGAATTGTGTAGATGTCCATGATTGAGCTACGGCTTTATCATGTAATTTATTATACATGTTGGTAATTGATTGGCCGTCTGAAACATTGATTAAATAAGCAAACATAGAATCACATCTTGTGCAACTACTAATATCTAAATCAGGTAAAGTAGATACTTTAGAATATAATTCAGGTTCATAACTTGGTGAATGACTACCATATAAAGAACCATCAGCGAAATACATTAAATATCTAGCATTACTTGTATCAAATAATGGTATTTCAGTTAATTTAGCGCAACCGGCAATGAAATGATTAAGAAAGTCAGCATTAGACAAATCAAATAAAGGAACTGATTCCAGTGATTGACAGAATGCGAACATATTACCAAGTTTAGTTGCAGCAGATGTATCAAATAATGCAACATAATCTAAATTGAATGCATAATTGCAAAGACTAGTAAAGTCAGTAACTCCTGTAGTATTACCACCTAATATCTTTAATAAATGTGTATTATGACTATATCTATCTCCTACATCACTACCTGCTCTTGGCAATATAGAAGCATCTGCATATACAGGCTGTGGTCCACTCCAATTAGAATTCTCATAAGTCCAATCCCATATATTAGGAGAAGAAGATCTTTGTACAAGAGAACCGTATTGAACACCATTATAAGATGCAACAATTGGAGTATATCCTAAATCATATTGTAGTCTTAAAGTATATGGTTGAAGAGGTGGATATAAATTTCTGAAATGACCTTCAACATAGGCATCATTATGTTGTATATAGAAACTTTCTCTATTATACCATGGTGCACCTGTAATAGAATAGTATTCGAATTCATAACCTGAGGCTGGAGTATTAGATAAAGTAACGTATGTACCATATTTACCAGAATTAGGAGTAGCAATTACTTGTCCTCCTTGTCCTGATGTATATACGTGATAAACTGGTTCAGGATGACCAATATATTCATTGAACCATTTATCATTATGAGTAATTATGTTATGATTATATGTTAACATATTTCTCCTTATTTCCATCCTGAAGGTATTTGTGCAAGTTCAGCACTACCAGTAGTTGTGTTAGAACCACAATTATAGAATGTTTGATTATGACTAGTAGGTGGAGTAGTTTGACTTGACGCTTGTTGGTATAATGCTAAAGCGCCTGATTGTACGTTAGTGCATTGATAGAACATACGGAACATATCAGTTACTTTAGAAGTATCAAATAAAGGAATACTAGTTAATGAACTACAATTATTAAATGCATTGAGCATGTATTTAACATTAACTGTATTAAATAGTGGAACACTAGTTAATGAAATACAATTCATAAACATCTCATCCATTCTTTCAAGCTTAGAAGTATCAAATAAAGGAACACTATTTAATGAATAACATTCATTGAAGGTTCCAAACATTGATATAACATTAGAAGTATCAAATAAAGGAACACTAGTTAATGATTGACAAGATCTAAACATATAAGTCATATCAGTAACACTTGAAGTATCAAATAGAGGAACACTAGTTAATGCAGTGCAATCTGTGAACATATTAATCATTTCAGTAACGTTAGAAGTATCGAATATATTACAGATTGTCAATTCTTCATCATAGGTAAATAGATAGCTCATATCGGTAACACCAGTAGTATTTGCGCCTAAGACTGCTATTAAACTTTCATTACCTGCTCTTTGATTTGTTAATGCATAGCTCCAATCAGGATTCTCATATTTATAATCCCATATATTCTCTTCTGCATCTACTAGAGTATATGTTTCTTCTGGTACACTTTGTCTAGGAGTAGGAGTATCGCCTTGTCTATATTTAAGTCTCATAGTATAAGGTGGTAGACCTAGTGGGTTATAAGGGTCAGGAGGAACAGGGCTATTGGTTGGCTTCAACCAATGACCTTGTACTCTTAATGTTCCATTATTGAAATTAATCATAAAGTAATTTGCCTTTATTAAATTAGTCAATTATTCTGAATTCTAGCTTTGATAATAATGCTGAATCTAAAGATGTATCAGGTCCATTTCTACTCACTGTTATGTATTTACCATAGCCTTGACTTGTTGCTGGATTCGCAATAATGCTTACATTGTAAGTACCAACAGGTATACTGGCAGTTCCCATGCCGCTATCAGCAGGATTATCCCAGTTGCCACCACTAATTAGTTCTGGACCTTCGGTTGAAATAGATTTAGTATATTTAAATCCTAAAGTAGCACATGTGAATCCTTCTTCTTTAACAATTATTTGCAAAGTCTTTCCTGTGCCATCATATCCATCTGGGTAATTTGGACCTTCCCAGTTTGCTTTGTAATTGCTAATAGTTGCATTACTTGCATTCATCACGAATCCTTCTGGTTCATCAATCTTGAATACTATTGGTCTAATCTTTGTTGCCATAATAAATTTCTCCTTTAATTTCTTTAAACTTATTGTATAATTAGTGAAACGAATTAAATTCCTTTAAGCAGATTGGTTCATTAAAGTTTGTTTAATTAATGCATCTTCTTCTGCTGTTGTAGCTCTTGGTATACCTGCAATTGCATAGAATCTAGATAATTGTGCTTCTGAATGTGCGCCTTTGTATGCAGTAAATGATAACATTTGACTACCCATTCCTCTATTTGTACTATATGTTAATGAATATTCTGCATTATTATCTAGATTAATAGCTTTAAATAAAGAACCATTAACTATAACTTTATAAACTCTATCAGTAGCTAATGAGAAATCAGAACCACAATCATATCCTGTTTCTGTATGTATTTGTAATTGTTTATTATTAGCACGTAACATATAGATGTATAAAGTACCGGTATCAGTTCTGAAAGATATTATACCTCCAATATTATTTGTATCTTGCATAACTCTAATAAAGAAAGTATATGTATTATTTACTGCTTTGATATTATCTAATTCTGTTGTAGTTAAATCTTTATAAAGATAGTTATTATCAGAAAGACCATTTGTTAAATATGCAGAAGAACCACTACCATTTAAAGTCAATGTACCGTATTCAAGATAGTCTCCAAATGTAGAATTTGGAGCTTTATTAGGTATCTTACTACCATCAAAGTCTTTAGCTTGATAAATGAAATCCATATCAGAAGGCAATGATGGAGGAGCTATATCTAATATCTTATTACTAAATTTCAGTATCTTGTTATTAAACTTCTGTAATGACATATTAACTCCTTATAATTCACATTTATGATATAAGTTATTATTAGCATCTAGTACAAGCTTATAATCTTGATTGGAGACTGAGCTGTTAAATACAACAATTGCGGCTGATTCACTATTTACTGATGTACCTTGTGCAGTAATACCACTACCAATATTATAATATGAACAAGTTCCATTATATGTTGTAGAAGCTCTATTACCTGAATATAATTTCATAGTACCATTACCACCTAATTTAAATGGACTGATATATGTTGCATTATTCCATATTGCTTTAAATGTTGGTGAACTAGACCAGTTACTAATACCGCCGCAACCACATGAATAATCAGTCCAAGAACGAGAACCTTTAAATCCACAATTATAGAATGAAATTTGTGTGTGATTATATTCTGAAGCTGCATTACTATTTAAGAAACCAAACATAATAGTTTGATAATTTGAAGTAGATTCACTTGCTACTGCGCATTTATTAAAGTTTAAATTACTAGTAGTAAATTTAGCGCCGCCATTAATCATAGAGAAACCGGCTGATGCTTGTGCATTACTTCTAAATAAACATCTATCAAATGTAAAGTTATTTAAAGATAATCTTGTATTACTATCATTTACACGAGCGAAAGAACCTCCATTCTGCGAAGCTGTACTATAACAATATAAACCAGAAATAATATGACCATTACCATTTATATTTATTATCTTACCATTTCCAAACATCAAGAAACCATCAGTAGTAGATCTAGATTTAACACCACTACTCGATAAAGTAGAATATACAGTTGATGCATCTGATAATGATGTAATATCATTAAATTTAAAGTGTTTAGTTAAATTAACATTTAAAGTAGATAAGCTATTACTACTATAGAATGAATCAACTGTAGCGCCCATGTTTATAAACTGAGATGCTTTAGAAATAGTTACTGTACCTACAGAACCTGACTTAGTTAACGTAGATTGCCAACTTGTATCATTATAAGTAGTTCTATCCCATATATCCCATTTATCAGTTTGAGCATAAACCTTGGAAGAACCAAGATATGCTTCTTTAATCTTGGTCCCTCCTAGGTAAATATCTTTAATCTTTATATTTCCTAAATTTAATGACATCAAATCTCCTTAAGTCTCTGGTATTAGGTATAATACTGTTGATGTTGGCGAAGCAGGAAGACTATTGACAAGTTGTATATCAGTAATACCTGCAGTTACACCTAATGAAATAGTAGTATTATTACCGCTCTGTGTAATATTTATACCATTACCAGCAACTACATTAGAAGTATCATCTACAGAAATTACATTATTAGTAATATCAATGAAGTCACCAGCAGTATAACTAGAACCACCGCCACCTCCTGTAGAAGAGATTACAGCAGAAGCACCTGAAACTTCAATTGTAATACCACTACCAGGAATTAGATTGATTTCTTCTGGTAATAATGATTCAGTTGTCCAAACGTTAGAGAAATAAGAAGAATAATTTAATGTCCACTTCTCAATTGCATTACCAGAATTATCGTATGCAATGAAAGTCATTAATTTATTTGTGTCATCCCAATCTGTACAATATGCAAATTGATAACGAGTTGGAGAAGAAGAAGTATACTTATAAGCTCTAAATTGTCTAGTAGAATAATAATAATTACTTGGACTATTACGATTACTACCATATTCAAATGCTTGTGTTATATTACCATAGTAAGAGGTAGGTATTGCAGTAGGTAAGTAGACTTTCTGTTGCTTTGTTGTATCATCTACTGTAACATAACAAGCTAATTCAGAAGCAGGTGTAGAAGTACTTACAGTATTTCCAAGATAATATCTACTTAGATTTACAGTAGTACCTAGTGCAGAATTTGGTCGACCAAATGTAAATTCTATCTTATCTAGAATATCATCGACATATCCTGATCCTCCAGTATTAATCATTAATGTAATGTATTTACCATAACTAGAACCTGCAGGATTTGCACCTAATGCTGTAGTATATATACCTGGTTCAACAACGTAAGTAACACCGGTACCGGCAACTAATGGAGTTGAAATAGGATAATTGATAGTAGGTGCACTAGATGATGCAGGATTACTATTAGAAGCATAGAATCCAAGTATGGAACCTACACCTTGAATAGTCTCTTTAACTTTAAGTTGTATTACATCACCAGAATTAGCGGACCAAGTATCATTATCATATCCAGGACTCTTAAAGACATAATAGTATGTAGAAGGACCGGTTCTATTACTTAGTGTATCATCGTATTGTGCATTTAAGTCATAGAATGCAGAAACAGGCGCAACGTCAGTTGGATAAATAACTGTTACATCAGCACCTTCTGTATTAGGATGAATTGTAAATTGTCCTTCTTCAGTTGTTGGCAAGCCGGAGACGTCAGATCCTCCTCCAATTGCATCAATGATTACATTGGTACCAGATACAGTGACAGTAACGTTCTGACCACCAACAAGTTCATATTCAGTAGGTTTATTTAAGATTTCTGCAACACCACTA
>Ga0310697_10003287_pt1 | contig 16437 bp, 7 predicted proteins | sample 172DNAGHGlowgp2_FD_203883 | JGI IMG/M metagenome (GOLD analysis project Ga0310697, IMG submission 203883) | Sheep rumen microbial communities from Palmerston North, Manawatu-Wanganui, New Zealand - 1728 DNA GHGlow gp2 (v2) (version 2) | ecosystem: Host-associated > Mammals > Digestive system >... | reverse complement strand
CGTTTTGCCCTTATTTTCCCACCGCTGTCGCTTGAGGATAGCGAGTTTGAACTTAAGATGCCGGGCAAATACTGGAATTTTAAGAAGATCCCTTGCAAGTAAATCTCGCAACAAGATAATCACAAACAATTCTAATAAATCACATTTTTTATTTAAATCTAAAACAATAACAAAATGAAGAAGTTCTTTTTTACTGCAGCTGCCATCGTGTGCGCTGTATTGATGACTGTTAACTTAACTTCGTGTGGCAAAGAAGACAATGAGCCCCTAGGTGCCATCTATTCCATTGAAAGCAAAATCAACGAGGAAACACATAGTGCATCAGCCAATCCGGATGCCATGGCTCAAGCCGATGCTACTTACCAAGCCCTTCATAGCGAGTTCATGAGTATCCTCGCTATCGATCCATGGACTGTTAACTTTAACAAGAATAATCAGAATGAGGTCCTGAATCGTGAAGATCAAAATGCCAAGAAGAAATTTGACGAGATGATCGCCAAGGTTAATGCTTTCAAAGTCAAGCTCGATAACCTCGACAAGACTCAACCTAAGAACCAGTTTAACTGGTATTTCAACGCTGATGTGACTTGCAAACGCAGCGGATACAATATCGACAATACCATTGCTACCCAGAAGATAGTCATCAATTACGGTGGCAATAACTGATAGTGATCAATAAACAATTATACACCTAAATTATTCATCATAATAATGAAGAAGTTTTTTCACATGAGTGTTCTGGTCCTCATGACCGCACTCACCCTGGCAAGTTGTGGCGGCGGCGATGACAAGGAAAGAGACGAACCCTCGCCCTCGCCCACGCCCAAACCCACGAGCAAAACTGTAACCTATGAGGCTAACGCAACGTTCTCGCAGGACGTTATCGACATCTGTGACATAACCATGAGTTACAAGGATGGCGATGGCAAAACCGTTAGCGAAGCCGTTACATCCACCACGTGGACCAAAAAGGTGTCCGTCAAGAATCTGCCGACGACTGTCGGTGTGAGGTTCGGCGTCAAGATGAAGGACGGTGTCCAGCTGACCAAGGAGAAGTATGACCTGATTATGACGGTTGTGCACGATGTCATCGTTGACGGCAAGTCAAAGGGTAATACAACTCCCAAGGTCGTTATTCAAGGCTACGGCGCACGTCCTGCCAATGTTGCTAGTATTTTGACCTCCAAGGATGGCACGATCTTCGGCTACGATATTGCATCCAGCGGAGCTGCCGTAGAGACCAAAAACGTTAGCTTCTAAACAGCAATATTCACGATACACTGCTTATTAGGAGAAATGAGTCCTTGTTGCGCCAATGCAACAAGGACTCATTGTATTGTATTATTTGCGTCCAGTAAAATGCGGAAAATGCAGGCCGAGGGTCTGCTCGCCCCTCACGGGGCTATTTACCGGACGTTAATATACCGTGAGTTCGATGAAATTACTAACTGTCATTCAATGCGTTAGCAACTCCCCCTCTAAGATTAGAGGGGGTCGGGGGGCATTGATACTGCCAAAGGCAGTTTTTATCGCAGCAGTATCGACGCCCCCGCCCTTCGGGCACCCCCTCTTATCCAAGAGGGGGAGTTGATAATCAGCACTTTATTTTCATCGAACTCACGTTATAATAATTACACCCCTATTGCCAACGATGACATGCCCCGTGGAGCGGTTATAATTCCAGCAGTTGAATGAGGACATCTCCTCTTGATTGCTGGATGAATGGGGGCAAAAAAGCGTCGCAACCCTCTAAGAGAGTCGCGACGCTCATTCAAATAAAAATACTAACTTTAAACCTGAATGATCATCACTTGATGACCTTCTTCGTTGTCGTTGTTCCGTCGGTATAGGTGGTTATCACGATGTTGACACCATCGAACGGGATTTCGCTCTCCATACCAGCCACATTGATGTAGCGTACATTGTCGATTTCCTTGTCGGCACCCACGATCTCGATACCAGAGTTGGCCTTGATCATGGTCATGGCATCATTGGCAAGGAAGCCCTCGTTGGTTGAGGTCACAAGCACGATATTGGTCAGCATGAGCTCTGAATCCTGAGCGATGAAGCCATTGTTAGCCTTGATGGTCAAGCGCATCACGTTGCCCTCGTTACCGGCAAAGGTTGACATATCCATCGAAGCGGCCATGATCGTGTAAACATTGGATTCTACCTCGTTACGGACCATGTAGAAGTCGTGTGAAGCGCCACGGTCCACGCCGTCAACACCCACGAGTACCACATCATTGGGGAGCTTGATCTCGCAGCGCATGGCGCTGTAGTCCTGCTCGCTGTTAATCAGTTCCACATCGACGGTGCGGGTCTCTCCAGGCCTGAGCGAGACAACGGGCAGCACGAGTCCGTCATCAGTCGTCAGCGACTGGCTTGCAACCTGGGCACGGATGCTCTTCAGCGACATCGAGGATGAGCCGTTGAGCAGCATATTGATGAGCGAGGTCACGTCACTGATGTTGATGTTACCATCGGTATTGACATCGGCAGCCAGCAGGTTGACACCGGTCGGGTCACCATTGAGCAGATAGTTGATCAGGGTGGTCACGTCGCTGATGTTGACATTGCCGTCACCATTCACGTCACCGAGCTTGTAGTCCTCGGCCTCGAAGAAGAAGTTCATCCACTGGTCGGCAGCCTTGTAGAGCGCCGTGCTCTCTTTAGGAGTAACCAGGGGCACCGAGGGCTGATCAACACCGGCCCACACGTCGCTGCCCAGAGCAGGCACGTCAACAGCGTCGGCCTTGAGGGCCTTCATGCCCGTCATGCCGGCCATGGCCATGTCACCAAGATAAGTCACCGTCGAGGGCAGCCACATAGTGTCAACAACAGTGCTCACGTTATAGAAGGCATAGTTGCCGATCGAGGTCACACCCTCGCGCAACAGGTCAGGATTGAGGACACCGTCACCGGCAAAGGTATAGTCGCTCACCTCGGCAATCGTGTGGGGACGATGAGGAGCGCGACGCGGTCCACCGTCATGTCCCATACCCGGCAGGGTCACCGACTGCAGCAGCGGGTTGTGTGCCAGAGCGCCATCGCCCAGCACAGTCATACCGTCACCCAGCTCGATGTTGCTCAGCTTGGTCTGTGCCAATGCCCATTCACCGATGGTGCCGACACCCAGGCCCACGATATTGATGTTCTCCAGGCCAGAGTTGATGAAGGCTTCCTCGTCGATGCGGGTCATGCGGCAAGCGGGGTCGATGTTCAGGGACTTGAGCGCGGTGCAACCGTTGAACATGCCCTTGGAGATGCGCTTCACAGCGGGGCCGATGTTCACCTGGCTCAGGTTGAAGTCGCCCAGGAAGGTGAAGCCACCGATCAATTCGGCATCGATAGTAGCACTCGTCAGTGACTCACAACGCGAGAACACACCCTTACCCATCACCTTAACGCTGGCAGGAACATTGACCGACGTCAGGGCGCAGCCTGAGAAGGCATAATCGTCGATGGCGACAAGCGTGGTCGGGAACGTCACGCTGCGCAGCTGGTAGCAGCCGGCGAAGGCGGCAAAACCGATCGACTCGATGTTCGCGGGCAACGTCAGCGACGTCAGTTTCTTGCCGAAGAATGCGGTGCGCGGAATCTCATTGGCAGGATAGTTGGTCGACGTGCCATAGAGCAGCGTGCCAGCAGGCATCGGGAGAATGCTCACCTGCGACAGGTTGACCGACGTCAGCTCATTCAACTTCTCGGTGATGAACAAGAAGTCCTCGGCATTCATCGTACCTGTTACGGTAAGTTCGGTAATCTGGAGGTTAGACACCTTCTGGGACAACTGTCCCGCCGTGTTGTTCACGGTCAGTGCCTGAACTCCTAATGTAGTGACTGCTGCAAGCAGCAGGAAAAACAATTTGCGCATATCGTTTTGTCTTTTGTTAGTATATTTCTCTCGTTTTAACCTGCAAATGTACATATTATTCTCAACACAGCGCCACTTTTAACGATTTTTTTGAACACGACCGACTTTTGGCATCAAAAATCAGGCGGCACCCCGCAATGGGATACCGCCTGATTGGTGGTTAAAGAATGGGTCCGCTTATCGGGTGCAGAACCCTGATCTTTCTTAGCGCAGTACCTTGGCTGTCGAGGTGCTGCCGTCGCTGTAGCGCGTCACGATGATGTTGACGCCATCGAACGGCTTCTTGCTCTCGACACCCATCAGGTTGTAGTAGCTCACGCCGACCACGGTCTTGGGAGCATTCTTCTCAACCACTGCAGTCCAGGTTCCTTCCTCCTTGATATCCAAGGGATAGAGCACATAGTCGGGAGAAGGCAAGCCCTCGTTCAAAATGCCCTGCGGCTCGGGGTCACCATCAGCCCTCAGGCTATTGGGTCTATTATCGGTAGGACGTATGACTGCGGCATGGAATTCATAGGCCACACCCTCAATAAGTCCTGTGGCAGGTCCATAATCATCATTGGCCTTGCGGTTATAGTCCCACTTCACACGGAAGGTGCCGTTCAGGTTCCAAGCATTGATGTTCTCGGTCGGCTTGTGCTCGGCCTTATAAACCGAGAACAGATTCTTGGGTTGGCCTGTTTCGGGATCGTTACCGCACCAGACGGCCCAGATGTGGGCAACCTCCTGAATCTTGGGATTCACGAAGTAGAGCTGGTCACCAGCCAGACCGGGCAATGCAGATTCATCGGCCACGAAGCCGCCCACAACATTACCGTATAAGTCATAACGGTTGTGGTTGCCGGGCATGAAGTTGGCTGGAACGTAGGTGTTGTAGCCCCAATCATAATTATCGGCACCCAACAGGTTTTCTGGGAAGGGCTCTGTCCATCCGGGATACGTAGAAGCATCAGGACTATAGGGATCATTGTTAAAAAATCCAGGCTTCTGTTGAAGCACTATCCTATAGTTAACGTCATCCACATACTTGCCGATAACGGTGCCAGCCGTAATCTTGTGGCCGACGAAGGCTTCGGGATTGAGGTAGTCAGCATCTTCTCCATCAATCTCGGGCAGTTCCGAGAAGTCCAGGATCACCCAGTTGCTCTCGTCCCATTGTTCTATCGTGCCATCACGATAGGTATAATTATAACCAAGGATATCATGGACATAGTCCATCTGGTCATCGGTCCTCTCGGGGCGCTTGTCAATCGAGAAGTTGCCCTGGTCCTTGGCCCACAAGAACCTGTCACCAGTACTGGGGTTCACAACAGCCCAGACACCGATGAGCTGGTCGCTCACAGTCACCTGAGGCTCCAAGTCAGCGGACATTTTCTCCTCGATATAAGCAAGCGGGGTCGCTTCAGTACCATAGAGGAATACGTCCTCGTTGATCGATGCGCTACCATGGGTCGAGAAAGTGCGTCCGTTAGCAAAGTAACGCAAATAGCGGTTGGTACCGTCATAGTTGAACATGATAGTAGCGGGATAGCCGGCATCCTGCGAGCCAATGACCACACTGGCCTCACTGTAAGTCGAGGTCTCCTCACTGGTAGTCAGGTTGGCATTATCATTGGTGGTAACCACCAGATAGCCGCCATCACCGTTGATGTTCTTGAAGTAGTAACGTCCTGCATGAGCATCCTCGAGAACGAACTGTGCCAACTGGTTATTGCCATAGACGGTCTCGCGATTGGTATTCTCCTTGAACAGCACACCGACACTGCCGCGGTTAGTGAAGTTCTGGACAGTACTCATACCCATGTTGGCTTCCTTATTGACAATAACATAGACATTACCCGGCTGTGGAGCGGTCTTCAAGAGGTTGTACTCGACATTGGTCCTCTCCACGAAGGTGTAGGTTGCGGTTACCGGGTTGCTCCACAAGTATTCACCATCGACTACGACGTAGCTGATAGCGAGAACGGTGGTGTTTCTGGTAATTGGTTCATCCAGAATGCATTCTTCTCCTGCACTTACGGTATATTGAGCACCCGTAGGATCATAGGGGTCGAAGCCATCCATAGTCTCATCTTGAGTGAGGACATAGACTATCGTAACGGCGCCGCTACCAGGCTCGTTATGATCGGTTACCTTAACATCTATCGGTTCTACTTGCCCATCATCATTAGTCTCAATCACCATGCTACCAGGATCGATCGAGGGTTCCTCAATACCGACAAACTCATAGTCGGCACTGACAACATCAGAAAGAACGACGTCGTTGTAATTGGTTCCGTCGGTCTTCTCGGCAGGAATTGCGGCATAGGCCTCGATGTGGGTGTCGGAGTTCACCAGAATCGGGCCGGTGTACACTGCCCAGTCATCCATGTCATCGGTCTTGTAGTAGATGGTGGGGGCCGTCGGTGTCCACTCGGGGGTTTGGACGGTAATCTCCACCTCTTGCTGGCTGGTGCACTGGTCATTGCTGGCAGGAGTGATGACAGGCTGGTAAGCCCACAAGAAGTCGATGGGACAAACCTGGAACCCCTTAGAATCATAGTAGTCAACAATACCATAGACATCGAAGGTGGCACCAGCGGCCTGCTTAGTGTCAAAGAAGTTCTGGTCATAGTCGCCAAGCGCGTGGATGGTGTAATTATGACCACCATAGCTGCAAGTGCCAGCACTCCAGCGATAGAACTTGTCATAGTAGTTCAGCTGAGTGCCAGATTGGTCGGTGATATAGCCATTGTGCTTCATGTCGCTGGCACTCTCGTCGGCCACGCCGCTCAAGGTCGAGTAGCGCAGATGAACGTAGTGACCCCAAGAATTCTCGCCATCTTGAGTGCCATCATAGATCACCTTACAAGTCGTCTCCTCGGGCAGAATAGCACTGTGGCCAATCGGGCTGCTGGGCCATGAAGTGACCTCATGGCTACTAGTGCCAATCTGGATGTGGTAGCCAAAGCTCGGCTTGGATGTAACACCTTCAATCTTGCTGCCGTCAATCCAGTCACCCATTTCAAAGATGTGTTTACCCGTCTGGTCGGCTTTACCGAAGTAGATTAACGCATAATCGGTGTTGTCGCGCACATAGCAGTACTCGGCCATCGCGCCATCGTTGGTGTAGGTCGAGTGGTAAACCACCTGGACGGGGTTCACAAGGTGGGCGGTAACATCAGTCGGGCAATTGTCATTGAAGTCCTTCAGGTTCTGGTAATAATAACCAGTCTGGGTAAACGGCTTGATAATATACCAGCCCTCGCTGATGGCGCTGGCGAAGTCACCCACATAGGCAATAGCCTTCACATAGTAGCTCTTGCCTACAGTCAAGTTGATGGGCGTGCCGTCATAGTGGGTCGAAGCCTTGGTCGGATCATCCACAGTGCTGGCGGCGGGAGCGGTAGTGCCGTCCACCTCAACGATCTCGTAGTAGATGTCGGCATTGGGCGTCGTGCTGGCGATCTGCAGGGTCTGCGCGCCGTAATAGGTCTGATTCTCGAGCGGCGAGAAGAACGGAGCATTCACGTCAATCACTTTCTCCACACGGGTATAGGTGGCGCTGGCCACCTCGCTGAAGTAGTAATCATTGACAACAGCGATAGCCTTCACGGTAACCTGGTCACCGACTTCGGGCAGATTGACACTGAAAGCGTCAATATACTCAAGGCTGCCGGTCGTGGGATTACTGCCATCGGTGGTGTAATAGATGGTCGCCTCAGGGGGAGTGGGGGTCAACATCACGGTCACGCTCGAGGCTGCCACGTCTTTGCTGCCAGGAGTGATCGTCACCGAGGGAGTAGCCCAAGTGTAGGTTGCAGCCGATACAGGGCTGATGTTGCCATTGCCATCAACGGCGATGGCTTTGACGGTGTAAGTGCGGCCTGGTATGAAGGCAGGCCAGAATGAACCACTATACACGTCGCTGTCGATCGTCGGCTCGCTGCCATCGGTGGTGTAATGGATGGTGGTCCCCTCAGCAGCAGTGATCACAACATTCTGACCATAATAGTAGGTACCGGTGTGAGGTTTAATCACGGGAGCCTCAACAACAGGGGCACAGTCATAAGTGATCGTGAAGCCCTTCAGGTAAGCTCGGGCGCTGGAACTGATGGTGATTGAAGTGACTTTTGAGCCATCAAAGTCGAGCGTATAGCCGCCCAGGTTGTTGCCGATTGCAGAGGTGGTCTCTGACTGGCCGTTATTGGTCGACACGGTGAAGGTGACATTGTTGCCGTTATAACTCTTGGCATTCAGGGTGATGTGGCTCACCTTCCACTCGGTCTCGTTGTAGAGGCTGAAGGTGATGGTACCACCATTGCTCGAGTTGCCATACTTGAGACCCGTCGTGCCCTTGAAGACACGGGAAATGCCGGATGCACCGTCGAGGTAATCTTTACCGGCCTCGAAATAGTCGCTCATAGCACTCCAAGATGTTGCGTCCTGATCGTCACTGCCATTGTCCTTGAACTCAATTATGGCGTTGCAAACGGTTGCGATGGTGTAAGAGTTGGTCACCGTCGTGCTCTGGGTGCCCTCGTCGTTCACGCAGTAGGCACTGATTGTGGTGTGGCTGTTGATGGTCACGTCATAGGGGTTGGACACTTGCTGACCGTCAACATAGAGCGTGCAGCCCTCGGGGGCAGTGATGGTGATTACAGTACCTGCTGCCACAGCGCTGCTGCCGATGCTGAAGCTGGGAGCCTCAGGAGCGGGAGCAAGGTCGCGGGTATAGGTGGCGCTGACCACGTCGCTGGTCACGCCGTTGCTCGTCGAGCGGGCATAGACCGTCACGCTGCCACCCACCTGGTCAACCGTGGCGGTGAAGCCATCGGTGTAGGCTTGCCAGTTGTTGCCATCGGTGCTCCACTCGATGGTGCCGGCAGGATCACTCGTGATGGTACCACTGATGGTAGAACCCGTGAAATGGGTACCATCAGCAGGCGAAATCGTCACATCGATAACATAACGCTTAATCTTGAACTCGTTGGTTGCAGGATTGACGGTGATGGTATAGGTACCCGGCAAAATGCGGATATTATGCTTATTGCCGAGGGTATCGATGGGCTGGTAAATGTCATTCAAGTCATCGTTATACCACCAGTTATCATTGCTCACGGGACCGAACTGACCATCAGCGAAATTCGAGCCGAACTGCTTGGAGAAGGTGAAGTAACCGGCTGTGCCGTCACTTTGCTGTACCGACACTGTCGTCGAATAGACACCGTTCTCGTCACGGGTCATCTGGGCACCATTATTGTTGTCCCAGTAAGTGTTGTTCACGTCACCGATCACATAGATGGGACCCGTGTACAGGTAGTTAATGTTAACCGACGTGCTCGCGATATTGTTAGCGGGATACACAATACCTGTAGCGCTCAAGGCTTGGCCAGTATAGGTGATGGCAACAGGATAGTCGGTTACCGTACCATTATGGCTGAAATAGCCGGGGTTGCTCGAGAAGTTGGTCGAGTGGTTGGGATCATAGGAATCCACGCCCACGTTGTCACCACCTAGGTTTTCACCGCTCACATAGATGGTGCCGGTCTTACCGCCAGTCTCATTCGTATCATTGATATTCAGCGGATTAGGCTCAGCATGCAACGCCGGCTCATTGTTGCTGGTTTGGACATAGAGATAAGCCCATGAGCCATTGCCAGATCCGTAATGCCTGAATGTACTATTACTATAGCACTTGATGTAACGATCATACTGGGCGTTTTCAACAACAAATCCATTGGTATTATCAACTGAATTTGTAATAATCCACTTTGAATTAGCGGCAGTGGCGTTGTCAACGATATTGAATTGTACAGCATCAGCACCTTGGATATAACCACTGCCAGTGTACAATGTCCATGCACCAGTAGTGCCGCCCAAGGTCAATTCAAGCACCTCAGTGTTTGCAATATTAACCTTATCATTGCTGATAGTGAGATTCTGAACACCATTGAAATGTTTCGAGCCATCGTAGGCACCCATTCCGACAGATGAGTTAGCGTTCTCCAGCATGATGATGTACTTCTGACCAGCAACCAGGTCGTCAGTGCTGGTTACCTTGCGGTAGATCTTTGAATCACTTCCACCACCACTTGTGATCGTATAAGCCTGGCTGGTGACGATAGCACTGTTGTCCATACCGCTCTTCACGGCCATGGCCTTGAGCGTGCAGCTCTCAGTCAGTTCGACAGTACCGCCATTGGCGATGCTGCTCCTATTCACCACGGGATCAGTACCATCGGTGGTATAATAGATGGTTGCACCTTCAGTATCACTGGTGATAGTAACACTGGCTGAGCCAGTGAAAACGCCTCCATCAGGTTCAAACGACGGAGCCTCAACAGTCGGGAGAACAGGAGCCTCACCTTCCACATAGAGATAAGCGTTCTGATAGGAAGTCGCACAAGTAAAACCAGGCAAACTGGAGTTGAACTGAATGTAACGTTGCCCAGATCCACCATTGTTCAAGGTGCATCCCCCATCAGCGTCAAATTCAGCCTTCCACTTAGAATAGTTGGTATCCGAGGAAATTGAAGACTTAATATAGAGGTTGTCAATACTACCTCGATTGAAACTCAGATAACCACTACCGTTATTGAGCGTGAAATTCAGGGAACTGCTACCAGATAGGTCGCCAAGCGTCCACTCAGTAATATCACTGTAGTCATCGATATCAACTTGACGGCCACTGATGGTCGGACCGCTCACTACGGCACCATAACCAGTGGTGCTTGTCGTCACTGCGCCAAGGAACTGATTGCCCGACTCATAGACGATAATGTACTTATTACCCACAACGAGCTCATCATTACTAGTCACCTTGTGGTAATACTTGGGACCAGAAGGAGTACTGCCAGCAGAATAGGTAATGACTAATTTACTAATTCTTAATTGTTTGCCAGAAACATACTTTAATGATACTGATTTCTCGTCACTAGATCCAGTAGACCAAGTAAAGGACGTACCGGTATAAGTAATGGAACCATTACCTGATGCAACAGCTACTTTGCTCGGATCTCCATTTGAACAAGTTGCAACAATAGATTGTAATACATAAGATTCATGGCTGATTGTCATTGTAGTATTACCTGAATTCCAACCAATGTATCCAGAATTGTTGGAATTTGCAGAAGTAATATTAATTACAAAGCCATCTGGTGTGGTGCATGAGGTTGCTCCTGTTGAGCCACCAGACCATGATGCAGGTGACGATGAACCAATGTTGTACGTCACGGTTTCTGCCCAGCCGACGCCGAAGGTCAGTAGGGCAGTCAATAGAAAGGTTAGAATTTTTTTCATTTTACCTACTTGAAATTAAGTGAATAAAATAGGTTATTAATTGATGGTTAAATAATATTGATCATATACTTGACGTCATCAAGACGGAAGATTAATACTAAAAAAGGGAACCCACATCTCCCCAAGTCACACAATCTCGGCGATTAAGCGACTGACGGATCATGAATTCCATCCATAAACCCTTTGGTTTCATATCAATTACCCCTATAACCCATTAGGAGACACATCCCTAATATGGGCACAAAATTACACACAAATTGCAACACACAAAAAATAATAATGACTTTTTACCCGCAATTTTTATTTTTTCACTTTTCACAAGTACACCCAGGAGCCGCGGCAAAGCCGCGACACAGGGAACCACCACGACTCCAGCAATGACGCCCCGGGGCGCAGCGGCAGCGGTTCTCCGTGCCGGGGCTTCGCCACGGCCAGCCAGGAAAACACCTTCCCGCAGGAAATCTTTTCCTCATTTCCTTGCCCGGGCGATAAACTTAGGGTATCTTTGCCTTATGGATTGGGAGCGTTATAAAAGCAAGAAGAAGTATGCTGGCGACTTGAAGCCGTCGATGAAACGCCGCCGCGTCGGGCACGACTACCTAGCACGATGCATCTACATGATTACCCTGGTCGTCAAGGGACGCCGGCCGCTCCTGGGCACCGTCACCGGCGATGGTGAGAACGAGCCTGCCAACCTTCAGCCTTCCCCATTAGGCCAAGCTGTACTCCAAGCCCTCCTGGCCATTCCTCGGTTCTACCCTCAGATTGCCATCTGGACCCATCAGCTGATGCCCGACCATCTCCATGCGATTATCTTCGTCAAGGAACGCATCCCGGTCCACCTGGGCAAAATCATCAACGGCTTCAAGGTGAGCTGTAACCATGCCTATAGAGAACTCGTCAAGGACGACCTGCCCGCCTTATGGGAAGAAGGCTACAACGACATCATCCTCGAGCGAGAAGGCCAGCTGCAGCGCATGAAGGACTACATCCACGACAATCCTCGCCGCTTCGCCATCAAGCGCGCCCACCCCGATTTGTTCAGCGTCCAGAGGAACATCCGGGTCGGGGACTATACCTTTGCTGCCCTGGGTAACATTTTCCTCCTCGATGCAGCATGGCTCATGCAGGTCCAGTGCACCCGCCGACTCACCCCTGACCAGATTGCCGAGACCTGCCATGATTTCCTGTCACATGCCCAGAATGGTGCAGTCCTCGTCTCCCCGAGCATCAGCCCTGGAGAGAAAGCCGTCATGAGGGCCGCCTTCGAGCACGATTTCCCCATCATCATACTACAAGAGAATGGCTTCGCACCCCTCGCCAAGCCAGGAGGTCGCCGTTTTGATGCCTGCGCCCAGGGCCGCCTCCTCATGCTCGCCCCCTGGGAGCACCACAACGACCGAAGGCTCATCAGCCGCAGCCAGTGTCTTGACCTCAACGAGATGGCGCGCGTCATCTCCCTGAAGGGAAAGGCCTGAAAATGGCCGCGGCAAAGCCGCGACACAGGGAACCACCCCGCCCAGCCAGCAACCACCACTCGAGGGCCGCGGCAAAGCCGCGACACAGGGAACCACCCCACCCAGCCAGCAACCACACCCCGGGGGCCGCGGCAAAGCCGCGACACAGAAGACCACCCCACCCAGCCAGCAACCACCACCCCGAGGCGCCACGGCAAAGCCGCGACACAGAAGACCGCCCCACCCAGCCAGCAACCAGCCACCCCGGGGGCCAGCGGCAACACCCGGGGGCTGCGGCAACACCCAGGGCCGCGGCAGCGGTTCTCCATGCCGGGGCTCTGCCACGGCCAGCGGTACGAGGGACCGTCAGAGCGACGGCAAGGGGCAGCCACCGCAATGGTGACTGCCCCTTGTTGAAATTTCCAGGTCCTGGTCTTTACTTGACTTCCTTTACCAGATAGATCATCGTGGGGAAGTGGTCGCTGTAACCGTTCAAGAAGACACCGCCCGAGAAGGTGCGCAGGGGGTAGCCCTGACGGTCGCCCTCGCTGGAGCGCAAGAACTTGCGGTTCAGCACCTCGGCACGCAAGTAGGTCAAGGTGGGCTTGTCCTTGCTGTCGTAGTTGCGCAGGAAGTAGTCGGTGAAGATAATCTGGTCGAACAGGTTCCAGTTGCCCTTGTAGCCCAGCGTACCGATGCCCCTGTTCAGGATGTTCCACCACGGGTTGAAGCAGGTGCCGTCGCCCGGGCAGTCCTTGATTTCCCTCTTGGCACCGACGGCCTCGCGGCAGGATTTGTTCTGCGGGTCATCGTTCAAGTCACCCATGAAGATGATGCCCTGGTTGGGGTCGTCGCGCAGCAGTGAGTCCATGGTCTCGCGTGCCATGCGGCCGGCAGCCTCACGCAGGTAACTTGATTGCTCCTCACCACCGAGGCGTGAAGGCCAGTGGTTGACCAGCACCGAGACTTTCTCGCCAGCGAGCATACCGGTGACGCAAAGTTGGTCACGCGAGCGGAAGTCGGGATAGTCGGGCAGATACTTGTTGATGCGCTGGTTGGTCACGTTCAGCACCTTGAAGAAGCGCGGATTGTAGAGCAAACCCACATCCACACCACGACGGTCGGGGCTGTCATGGTGTACGATCTGGTAGTGGCGGTCCTTGAGCTCGGGCTGGCGCACGAGGTCCTGAAGCACGGTGATGTTCTCAATCTCGCTCACACCGATGATGACGGGACCTACGGCGGGAGAACCCTTGACCCCCATCTGGCTGATGGCATAGGCCATGTTGTGCTGCTTCTGCCAGTATTTTGTGCCATTCCACTGGCGAGCGCCCTGGGGCGAGAACTCCAAGTCATAGACACCGTTGTTGTTGATGGTGTCGAACAGATTCTCGAGGTTATAGAACATCACGCCATACATGGTGTAACGGCGATCCTGCTGCTGTTCCTCTTGTTCTGGTTCCTGGGCCAGCGCCGGCAGGAAAGCTGCCAGCGCCAGGGCCATAAAGAATAACTTTTTCATATCGTTTTCTAGTTTTGAGTTTTAGTCCCTAGTTGCCTAAAGCCTAACAATCACTCTGCGGCATCCCAGTTGACGTTCCAGATCGAGACGCGGTCCTTGTTACCGGTGGCAGCCGAGGGGCAGAGGTTGGTGAACTCAATCGTGAAGTCGCCATTGACGTTGCAATCCTCCTCAAAGGCGTAGGCCTTCTTCTGGGTCACGTCATTGTCGGTGATGGTCCAAGTCTTGACCACGTTGCCGTTCTGCTTGACGTCAACACGGAAGGACAGCACCTTGCCCGAGTAAGCGCAGCCATAGCTGAAGCGCAGCTTCTTCATGCCACCCTTCAATGCGGGAGAAACGATTGTTCCCACCGAGGACGTTCCACCGTTGATGGTGGGAGCCTTGGCATACTCGGTCTTGGAATCCAGAGCATAGCCGATGAAGGCGAACACGGGGTTACCGTCGGCAGCACCACCCTCAAGCAGAGTGCAGTTGGTAGCTACCCAACCGGCAGTCGAGGTATAGGTGCCCAGCGTGGTCGTGCGAGCGGGCATCGTCTCAAAGTCGGACGAGGTAGCCAGCTTGGGTGCTTTACCGAAGCTCACGTCATCAACACACCAGGTAGCATAGTTGGCATCCTGGGTAGCATAGAAGCGGAAGCCGATGTAGTAAACACCGTCGGCCCACTGGCTCAGGTCAAGGTCACCCGAGGGTACCCAGCTGCTGTAGCCGCTGGCAGGAGCCTTGGCAAGAGCGGGATTGAGTTTAGCCTTCACTGTGGCCTTGGCGGGATCCTTAGAATCGAGGACATAGACCTCAAAGATGGTCGTCGTGCTGCCGTAGCCATTGACCTGGGTAGAGAAGGTCAGGTTCTTGCTGGCGGCATTCTTGATGTCCAGGGCGGGCGAAATGAGCCATGCGTCAAAGGGCGGTTGAGTACCCTTATAGCCCGTCATGGCTGCGTAGCCATTCTCGTCAAAGGTGGTCTGGTACCAAGCCTTGTCACCGCTCAGCTTAATGTTAGCCCAGCTATCAGGCAGACCGTTGTCAAAGCCTTCTTCCAGTACAGTCACGGGGCGCTCAAAGGGCAGTTTATACTCGTCGGTAGAACCACTGTTATTCACGCCGGCCATTCCCATGTATGATGCCAAGGTACCTTTCACCTTGATGGGATACTTGTAGTAAACAGCATTGTCCTTGAGGTTAGCCTGCTCGCGGAAGGGTGAACCCTGGGGCAGAGGCACCACGATACACTTGGTGTAGTCCTTGCAATTGGGATCATCGGCAATCACGAGGGTATTGTCGAGGGTGGTCGGAGCCTTCCACTCGATGTCATTGTTGCTGCTGACGGAGGTTACCTCGGGAGCCACGGCGCCCACGATATAACCCTGCACCCAACCCTTGGCACCAGAATTCTGGGCGACGATTGCATCGCTCACGGGGTAAGGATTGGATAAGGTACCCATCGAGCCACCGCCGATCACGTCACTGGCGCTGCGCAGGACAAGCTGCCATGTCGTGCCATAGGAACCGATCAGACCGACCACGTCCACCTCGCCCTCGGGCAGGATGTCGGCGCGGAAGTCGGCATAGTTGCTATTGCGGACGGTCAATGACAGTCCATTGCCATCGCTGATGTTGCGGTTGGTCGATGCGCTGGCCTCGGAGAAGGTCTTCACGCCGTCGGCGTCGTCAAAGGTAACACCGTTGATGCGCACCAGGCGGCCCTGATACTTCATCAGCGTCTCGGGGTCGGACTTGCCGACAAAATCGCTCAGGCTCACCTCGAGGGTGTCCACCTTGCTCAGGTCAGGCAGGCCGTTGATCTCAACGAGGGATTCCCACATGGCCTGGGGCAGGAAGGTAGCCTCCCAAGCGTTACCCGAAGCATACCACTGGGGATAACCCAACTGCTGCTGGCCGTTGTACTTACCCACGTAGTAGCCCTTCATCGGCAGCACGATTTCCTGACCGATGCGGTAGTTGTTGTACAGGCTGTTCTGATTGATGGAGATGGAGAGTCCGTAGCCCGACTCGTCCATGATGTAGAGGCTCTTATACACGTTGCCACTCTCGTCACTGCTGGTCACCCAACCATGGATGATCTCGTCATCCTTGACAGTGTCGATGTAGTTGCGGTCATCTTGCCAGTGCTTGGCTTTGAATTCAGCGATGGTCATGTTGGCGTGGTGCTCGGCAGTGGGAATCACCATGGGCGGCTGGTCAAACTCATCACTGCAGGCAGCGGTGAACACCAACAGAAGCATCAGGCTGAGATAATAATTAAAACGTTTCATAGTGGTTGTATTGTTTGTTTT
>Ga0310697_10003285_pt1 | contig 16449 bp, 23 predicted proteins | sample 172DNAGHGlowgp2_FD_203883 | JGI IMG/M metagenome (GOLD analysis project Ga0310697, IMG submission 203883) | Sheep rumen microbial communities from Palmerston North, Manawatu-Wanganui, New Zealand - 1728 DNA GHGlow gp2 (v2) (version 2) | ecosystem: Host-associated > Mammals > Digestive system >... | reverse complement strand
CCTACAATGATGAGAGAACATAGAATACCCATCAGCAGGAGTGCAGCCAGTACACATATAATAACAGTTACAATTTTCATAACAACCTCCTACTTAAATACGCCGAATATACCGGCGCCCCACATGAGACCAACCTCAATGGCTGCAGTGACCAATCCGGTCCAAAAATTGTACTTGTCTGTTCGGGGTTCTCCGTGCTTGGCCAGATGGATACCCACGGACATGGCTACAAGAACGAGCCAAATAATTACGCATGCTGTTTTCATAACTTTATGATTTAATTTATACGTTTTTCCATATATGAGTACAGAGCCTGGGGTTTACGAAACCCCATATGTCTCCACCACCTATAACTGGCACCGCCATCCTTCTCCTCTATCACGTGGCACAATCCGATCGTCCGAATTGGAATGTGAGCGACCAGCCACTCGTACATCGCCTTGCCCCAACCTTCCCCTCTACGTTTTGGATTGACCTCGAATTTCTCGATGTATATATTAAACATCGGCTTGGGTAACGGCTTCCCTTGAAGTATGTAGTCTTCGTATTTGAGAAATATGGCACCTACAAAGTCGCCGTGTTCATCGAAGAAACAGTATATCAACTCATGACCATCAACACATTCATTATGGACCCATACCAGATCGTACAGTTGGCGTACTATATACTTAGGTAGTTTTCTATATGTCTTTACAATCATGTAAATATATAAAGGAAACCACCCGAATATTAACTACTCTACTATAAGACTTCCTTTCATGGTCTCCATGGGTTCCATGGGTGCATCTAATTGAACATCCTGTGTGCACTCGTTGGTTTTTACACGTTCGCAGATGTTGAGTAATCTTTGGACACATTCTGGTGCATTACCTAAATTCCATAATGGACACAGGAATACCATAGATGAGTCGTCATGTATGCCGGGCTTATATGCAAAACGAAAATCACTGAAGGACATTGTGTATATGTGAGAACATACCTCTATCCCACACAATGTATCATCTATCTGGTTCCAGGCTATGAATCGAAGGTTCTGTATCGGCATCGAATTGTTCGAGGTGAACAACGCAGCAAACGAAGATAACAAGTACTTATTGAACTCCGGGTTGGTTTCCCAATCATCCAGAAATCCCTGAATAAACGCTCTATCTTGTGCGGTTAACATACCGTTACTTTTTGATTATATTACACAGTTGCACGATGTTTTTAACCCGTTCAACCACAGTTCCATTGGGTATCTGTGTGATCTCGAGAGGAACTCCGTCCCTCTTCAGTTCATCAATGACCTCGCGGACGCAGTCATCAACAGCCTGCCGGTTATCTGCGTTGGCATCACGGTAACCGTCATCAACGATGTCAAAACATATAGGGAAGTATATATGGATAACATCTCGATGAGTACGAAGCCAATCCTTGAGAATAAACATTTGTTTTTCATAGACCACCTCGGGTACATTACCCATCTTGGACAGCCACTTGGTATATGCACACACATCCAGCAGGCCGCGGTCGGAAATATACTCCGGATACTTGGCAAATAGATACAAGTACTCGAAAAAGAAACGGTTTTGGGACCACTCATTACCATTCTGGTTGATATGGACGGTGGGATCCTCCTTGGTCATGTTACGGATAACTTCACGAATACCAATCCCTTTGAGGTTATCCGGTAGGTTGTTCATAACGCTTGTCTTACCGGTACACTGGGCGCCAACAAGTACTATTTTAATAGATTTATTCATTATTTGTTCGTTTATTTGATCACATTAAAATTCTGGTTTCATATATTCGAATTATCGGAGCACCATCCAACCTGGAGTGTGTACAATACAACCCTTTATAGACTTCATCCGGAGTTTTCAGAACGCATTCATCTTCCCAATCAAATGGTTCCTGCCACTCGATTAACTCTGTCATGGTCTTGAAGAGAAACTCCACCCTGGTGAACTCATTATCACTATCCCCGTCTTTAAATTTGACCAATTTGGCCGGGCCATTCAACATGTATTTCTGTCCATCATGAATGATTGTTAATTTGACTTTGACATACATGTGTTTGAATTTGATTTGATATAATATATCGGATGGTGGGATAAATTTAACCATTGGGTAGAGACATAGGATATATCCAATTATTCTTGAAATATAATAGAACGCTTATGATTAGAATATCACACGTTATTGTACGGGGTACATTGTCGAACCCAGACGACTACAAGATCACATCCGGTAACAAGTGGCTGGAAACATTCAACAACCTTTGTTTAATTCATACTGACCTCAAGCAGTCACGACCATCATTTGTGGTGGATTGGAAAAATGGTCACATAGGCCGATGGGATCATGACTTCGAGATATCGTCCGGATGGACTCTCAAGAATGTTACTCTTACCTATATAGATAAAAAAGGCCACACTTTATTACAAGTGCAGCCTGAAGAGTTTCGTTTCCATTACAATATATCACGCAATGGAGTGATCAAGAATTGGAAGGTTCGCAAGAAGGACTTTACCTCGGTACTCCGGTGGGCACTGTCCAATGTGGTTTAGGGCATCTATCAGTCTTGTCTAACCACACCCAGTACCTCTCCGGTGTCGGTGTCCACCACCCGACCCTCATCGTTCACCTCGCAGAATGGCGGGAGTTTATCAGGGTCGTACACTGTCTCCTCGGTCGCTGTAGATTCCTCGGTTGTTGCCTCCTGTTTCATTTGCTCCACGAATGCCTTGTTACCCCTTGACATCACAGCACCATCATCAAGTTCGGTTGTGTTGTTATTGGATGTTGTCCCCGGGTTATTTGCAGCGAAGTTTAATTCAAGCTGGAAGGCTCCGACGATTTTGTTGAAGTTGGATATACGATCGCGTATCTCCTTATCGATGGACATTATCTTTTCCTGTAGACGAACCTGTGCCATATACAGGGATGCATTGGATGGATTCTTGGAGATTGCCTTACAGAGGTGATCGTGGGTCTCCTCATCAATCTTTGCCATCTTGTATAGTTTACGGAGTCCTTCGATCTCGGTGTCTATACGACGTTTAAAATCAGGGTGTTCGTCAACGAACTCCTTGTTGTTATAAAGTCGGAGGAGATTTTGGACGTTTGATGCAGCCATTGTATCAGCATCCTTGCTAATGAGATCGATGTCGAGTTCGTATATATCCTCCATCTCATCAACCGAGATTGGAGAATCACCGGAATTGCCATCAGTAAATATACTCTTCTGACCACCAAACAATTCGTCCATCTCTTCCGATGCCCCAAATCTCAGGTTCTTCGTTCTTCCACTTCCCTTTGGCATAATTATTGGTTATTTTTCAGTATTTCGTTTATTAAAGAATTGAATTTTACTTATAATATTCCTATATTCTTCATTGGTTATTGTATGGTTCATCATACACATAAACGCCAACCCCATGGTTATTGGTTCCACAATCAATCTATCGTCATATGGGATGGCAAAATGTTGGTCATATATAGGGGCTTCATTTATCTTGAATGTATCATCACGAAACACTGTGGGTATATAATTACGGGTTGTGATGGATGGTAATATGACAAAATCAATATATTTATCATATACCATTTTCCCCCATATAGCATCGTTTGCAACACCCTCCCACATACATTCACCTTTGCTATTATATCGGGTTGCCGGATGCCAATATTCTTCACCTATTTCAACATTATATTGGTCATATTTTTCAAAATCACATAGATGTTCCATGAAAAACTCGCGGGAAAACATCATACATGTACCCGGAGTAAACCACCATTTACCATCTGTGATTGATACAATACCATGCCCATAATATTTATTAGGATTAAATTCCTTACTATTCACAAATCTATTTATAAACTCAATGTTGACAATAGTACATACATTGATATTAACAATGATATCATATTCGGGGTGCTCCAATATATATTCCATAAGTATACGACCCTTCTTATATATATCACCATCATCACATCCCATATATAATGTATTACCAATACGTTTGGTTTTTTCACCGGCAGTACATTCAAGAACATCAATATTCATTGGTGTTCTTTCAAGCCACATCATATAACCTTTCAATGCGGTTTCCGACATTTTACGGTATAATTCCTGGTTTGATGAAAAAATGGAGAATAATATTCTTTTCATATTGGTGTTTTTTAACGCATACTCATTGCTGACCTACCTCCCACACACTTACCATCCTTCCAAATACTCCAACCGGTATATTTTATGAGGGAATCGTATGAAGATTTATTGCGGATCCATACGGAATCCTCATCATTCCATATAATCCACTCAATGCCGGTTTTGTTAATCATATTACGCCATTTGGCCCGTGGGTTAATGGCCCAATCAAACTCTTTCCAGTCGGTGTCATTCAGGTCAGTAAGCCAAAATGGTTTATGACCTTTATAACCTAATACAAAATGACCCCAATCATCATCGATATCCTTCGTGCCACCTTCTCCATTGGATACCACCTCACAAGCCTGAAGGAACATGTTGTCAAAATCAACCATTTTGATTACCTCAAGCCGGTCAGTGGTCTCACCCAAACATCCGGTGAATTTGACATGTTGGAGCACATATTTCATAAGGTCGGTACCAAGGCTCCACCACAAATCAATATCCTTGAGGTCATGTCCGTTGGATTCCCAATCATCATTCTCAAAGGCATAGATATAATCCGCGGCGAGTTCATCATCCATTGTGAATCCCAGGGATTCAACCATATGTGTGCGTAATGATTTCATGTATATATAATAAGGTTTTTCAGGAGCTTAATTAGCTATCGAATACTTTTCCATAGAGGATGTGATCGCGGTATTGGTTGGCGATGTCGGAAGTTGGCCAGTAGTTACCGGACTTCTTCAACCACCTCTCACGGTTCTGATTGCGTCCGATCACATCGGAACAAACAACTCCATCGCTGTTGACGAACCAATAAGCGTGGGCGTATGAGATATAGCACATATGACCACAGTCATTTGGCTTGATACCATTACCGAGATCTTTTTTCTTGATGGTGGGTGTGATCACCTGGAGACGCTCACCATTGTTAGCGATAACAGTGATTGTATACATACCCGGCTGTGTCTCAAAAGCCACATCGATAGTTGCACGGACTGGTGCAATGTTTTTATGGTGATTGATAGGATGACCTGGATGGGTAAGATTCTTCCAGTAACCCCACACGACCACCTGGTCTTTCTCCCGGATCATATCCTCCGGAGCAATCCACTCCTTGAAGAAACGGCGATCTTTGAAAATCTCGTATCCTTTGTTGTTCTCAAAGTCCTGCTCGGACACCTCGATGAGGTCTCCCTCACGTAGCTTGAATACCGGAAAATCGGCCAATGCTTGAAATTTCATATCGTTATGTATTAAATGTTTATCTATATGTTTTACCGGTCTGTATCTGATCGGCTGGAGTAATCTCCATACTATATACTCCGCGATTTTCTTTTGTCACTTTGACAAGTTCTTTGACATCGAACTTTTTAGGATCACCACAGTAGTGAACCGAACCACACACATCCACCTTGTCATGCTCGAACACCAGCATCGCAGACTCACCAATCTTAAGATCAGCTATCCGTTTTTTGGCACCACAGTGTTCGTAGTTCAATGTGTTGCATCTTACCGCGGTTTCGTCAATATAGTCAAAGACTTCCTGCTTTTTCATATCCTTACTTTTTAATGTTCTTAAGTATATATAAAGAAACCTCTTTGAATCTTAACCGTAATTTACTATATTCATTCAAAATAGGCATTGTTATGCAAGACGATATCAACTACTTGGATAAGTGTATAAACATTATTGAGGCAAACGAAAGCGAAGAAGCTCTCCGTAAGGTACATAATGAACTTAAATTATTCACCCCGGTTGGTATGGATGAAACCCAAAGTGATATTATATGGGCTCATGCTTGGAGAACATGTACGTACGATCGTGCTTGCAATCCGACCAGGGAGGATATCCGGAAGTGTGATATGTTGTTCTGTAAAATGATGCTGAAAAAGATTCAACACTGGAGATGATAGAACTTTACTACAACCCTCGAGATCCACGATATATATTTTTAGACCATGACTCCCGAACAACCACAATCAGGGCACTCGGTAAAGACCATAAGTACCACGATAAGGAGGTAACTGAAATTGCAGCCCTGGAAGACCACCTAAATCGTTGCCCTAACTATCAATATATGGCATCTTTTGCCGGTATACCGACGCCTGTTTGTTTCCTGGAAAAACAACGGGTCAACGATCGTATCATATATTATTGTCTTACCGGTCTATGGAAAGAGATAAAGGATTGGTGTCGGAGCAAAAATATTATATGTAATGGTATTTATAACATTAAAGATTATGACAACCCAAATAAGGAAAGAGACCAATCCCTTATACTTACCCCTTTCGATATGAACATCGATGAATTTAAAAAGATGGTTGAAGATTGGGGATTAAATCTCGAACTGCGTGGTTATCAATATGATGCACCTTGGAAGATCCTTCACTATCATCAATCAATGTCCGAATTGGCAACACGTGCTGGTAAGACATTGATGGCATATGTAATATTCCGTTACATGCTCGAGCGCGGAGGTGCTCATAATATCCTGATGGTTGTACCATCCATCCAGTTGGTTAGACAGGGCGTAAGTGATATGAATGAATATAAGGAGTTCTTCACATCAGAAGCCATCTGGGCTGAAGGGGAGTACTGTGAAGGAGCCAACCTAACTATCGGTACTTTCCAATCGTTGGTGCGTCGTTGCACTAAGGGAAAACGAGGAGCTGTCAATAAACATTACAACCCCAAGTTCTTCGATAAATTCGATGTAATATGCATTGATGAGTGTCACAAGGCAGACTGTGAATCCATCAAACAAATTATGGCACAGCCATTCGTCAAGAATGCAAAACTTATATTTGGATTCTCCGGTACACTACCGGATAAAAACACCATAGAATCATATGGTTGTCAAGCATTGCTGGGTCCTTGTATTCAAACCATAGAAACAATGGATCTTGTGAATGCCGGTTATCTTGCCAAACCAATCATTCAACAAATACGCATTAAGTACCCGGATAACCTCACTGATGAGTATATTAAGTACGGCGAATATCTGTGCTCCAACTACGTGGTTGAAGATGGTAAGAAAGTACTTCGCCCAAAAGAAGAACGGGATATGACAATGATACACGTAAAGAAACCGCCCATTGTCATCCAGCAGATGAAGGATAATGTGGAACTCGGGCTGCTCCCAAAAGAATCCTACCGGGATAACCTCGTGGATATGTGTAAAGCTCAGGGAGCCAACCTGTTGGTGCTTGAACAAATGATAGCCGAACACTCCAAGAAAAAGCTCGAGGTGATGCGGGATATTACGTTCGAGTGGAGTAATAGCAACGGTATCATATTTGCACACAACGAGACATATGTGGATTATCTTGAAAAGTACTTCAAAGAAGTATGGCCGGATAGACCTATATATAAGATGAAGGGCTCAACCACACCCAAACGACGTGCCACCATAATCGAAGCAATGAACAACAAAGATAATGATGCAATCCTCATAGCAAGTTATGGTGTGGTGAGTACTGGTTTGACGTTCAAGAACATCGACTACGCCGTATTTGCACAGTCGTTTAAATCAAAGATAATTAACGGTCAATCTCTCGGAAGAGGCCTTTTATTGGCGGAAGGTAAAACAACGTTTCATCTATATGATATTGTAGATATTTTTCCCACAGAATGTTTGAAAAAACAAGGCGAGTCTAAAATCAAAATGTATCGAGAAAAGAATTTTGAATATTCTATCATACACAAATAGTTTATTATATAAATAATCAAAGTATAATATGAAGTCGCTTTATCAGTATATTCTCGAAACCCGTACATCATACGCGTATGGAGAGGGATTGTCTGCTGTTGATATATTAAAGCATTTTAACGGACAAAAACCAATCGATGGCACTAAGTCTCCAACTCATGGCAGTATGATGCCCTATACGCTCATTCAAAAATTTTTCGAGATATACAATCGAGAATTTTCATCAGATACTTCCAAGTACCCATTCCACTTTAGTAAAACCGGTCTCATTGAAATTCCTATCGAATACCATAAATATGCCGACGAACTGAAACGGACTCTTGATTCTTCTGAATCCAGGAAACGTGGTATCACTTATGAAATCAGCGATACAGAATTTATACTGAAGCGGGCTGGTGACGAGTTGCGCCTCAAGTTTCATGATGGTTCATCCAGTGGAACACCTCGAAAAACTAAAAGTATTAACCTTACTCCAACATTATCTTTGCAGGATTATATTGGTAAAGTGAAAAGGAAATCATCAAGAAGTCCCTATGCAAGCAGAGAAGATTGGTTACCAATACTTATCGACCATATTAAGAACTACTTATATGATGAGTACAACCCTTCATATAAACCTTCAACCAAATACTTCTTATTGAAGAAGCGTGAGGCTCAAGATTCCATCCTACATGTTGATAAAACCAATCAGGAGATGGCTCTTGATATATTGAGGAAATTGGGTACATTGATTATTAACAGTCGTCCAGGAGATAACAAACTTAAGGCTCAACTTGTTGTGAATGGTTTGGATAAACCCATACAGGTACAATCCTCCGGTAAGTCCATGGGTGGCGACGAAGTTAAAGACGCAGATCAGGAAAGCGCAACCGCCATTGTATTCAATAACATCATCCAGGAGATCAAGGAGAACCCTGGTTTCCGTCCATCCGATGAATGGTTGATTGATATATGTACTTCTATAAATGAAAGTTTGGGTCTTAAACTCAACACCGGTTGGGCTAAGTCAATAGGGCTTGCCAGTATGTGTCTCATTGATCACCTTTCAGGTCTGGGTGCTAATGTTGGAAACTTCCGTATGGAACGCTCCCAGGGTCATCAAAAGGGTAGACATGTAGCCGATGCTATGTTGGCCTTTATCAAGAAGTATGCTAAACACATTGGTGTTCAACGAGATACCATAGACCCGTCCGATACTTTTGTATACGATATAACCAACAAAAAGAAAATCCTGGATATTATTTCAGAAGCTTCTTCATTGATTGATAAGGATTTCGATAGTGTCCGTCAATTTATACTTGATAACTTCTATACTCAAAAGACACCGATATTTGGTGGTATAAGCCTCAAGAAGGTCAACAATCCTCACCTTGAACTATGCAATATTAACGATGAACTTGATAAGATGATCGTTACCAAGATAGGTGAACCAATAATTTCAAAGGAAGGCAAAGGTGTAAGTTGTTCCGTTCTTGTTGATGGTAAGTTCGGTGAGTACAGCGAGCAGGCTCGTATAGACTTTCGAGCATCTGGTGGTAACACCATGAGGGCCTCCGTGGTTCTTCTCGATAGGAAGGGTAAGTCATTGTCGCAGGGTGGTGACTGTCCGATTAAGAAATTCGATGACCTTGTTGGTCTTAAGAATCATTATACCAGAAATAAGGAGGAAAACTTTGCTATCTTCCAGGAGTTTATCAAAAACGAACCCAAAGATGATATAGCTAAAATTATAGCCATGGGCGTGAAGAGAAGCAAGTATAACTTGCCATATATAATCATTCACTAATATGCCAGCAACAAGTAAATCACAACAACGTCTATTTAGCATGGCCCTGGCCGTACGCAAGGGTGACCTCCCACGCAGCAAGGTCTGGAAGGCTGTACTTGATATTGTAGACTCCGATATGACCAACAAGGAGATCGAGGACTTCACAGTATTAAAGGAGGGTATGCGACCACTATCCGAGTATATGGTGGAGGCCATGAAGAAACTTGGTTCCGGTGAGGAAGGAACTGTATATGATATGGGTGATGGTAGAGTGAAAAAGGTATTCAAACGTAAAGTGCCCATTGCCTACCAGTTGCTCAAGTCAGCAACTGATATGGGGATCATCTATGCTCTTCCAAAGGTATACGAGGTGGGTGAGGATTATATCATCCGTGAGAACTGTACACCCAACACACCCAAGTGTAAGGAATACTACCAGCTATCCCAAAAAAGTCCATGGGTAGGACATGATAGTGCCATGCGGTTGGTACTGGATGGCCACTATTGGTACGATGCGGATAAGAATTGTACTTGCACCAATATACGTGGAATTATTCGTGGAAAGATGAATGATGTCATTGAATGGCTCGCCTGTCTTAAATACGAGATTGAACAAATATGTGGTAAGACCGCAGGCCTGGGTGATTTCGCCGAGAAGAACCTGGGCGAGACCCAAGACGGAAGAGTGGTCCTGATAGATTTTTAGTATTATATAGATATGAACTATCTCGATACTATATATAATGTAACTCCATCACCTCAGCGCACCGGGATAACCAATAATATACTCCCGTACTATGTTGATTATAATGTGATGATATATACAGGTGGACGAATCCTTCCATTGAATGATCTGTTTTATACTGCTCGTTTTAATGGTTATTGTGTGCACGCTGATTGTAGGGAAACACTTGTAAAACAAAGATTTTCGTCTACAAAACTATCTGTTAATGATATAACATTACATGTGATTGACCAGTTGGGTGGCCAATTCAGACGTAATCTACCATACGGTGGACAGGAATTGCCCGGTGTACCACATGTATATCCATTCCTTGCAGGATATGATGTTGATTTTCTTACCCGTGTATACGAACTTTCTAATAAACAGGTGGATTCAGACTTCGATCCCAAGAAAGAAAATTGGGGTGAACTTGCAGCGGATTTTGCAGCAAAATGTGTAGGTGGTAAGGATAGTAATTCTCCATTCCCCTGGAGTGGTTTTGGTGAGATTATATATTATAATCCCAAACGTAAAGCATACGAGAACGAAGTTGGGATATATGCTGGTAAAACACCACTTGCACCCATACCTGAGTTTATCCAATTTTCCCAAGAAAACCAAAAACACCCCATCATACAAATCCATTATTGGATTGGAAACGACAACTCATATAATGATCTCATTGATTGGACAAGGAAGAATCCACAGGCCAACATAATCCTGTGTCATGGAGGATATGAAAAAGGAGACAATATCAAGGACTGGATTCTTAAAATCTGTAAACTTCCAAAGAATGTTCTTGTGGAGATATCCTGGACATTACTTGACATGATATATGGGAATAGAGATTGGATATTTGATCATCTGCCTTGTGTTCATTACGTGTATGGGTCGGATACAACTCCATATAGCGTGGGTGCCGGTAGAGACCCCGCCGTTGAGATAGATAAATTAGTACAAGTTGCAGCTATGTTGACCAAACCCAACATATCACATCCACTCGAAGGTAATTCATATTACCCATTCTATAGAGTACCCAATAGTATGAATAAATAATATCGCTTGAACCACCTACTCTCTAAAATCTCCTCTATAAACAAAGATCTCACCGTCCCCTATATAATTTATCAGGGACGGTAAGATCTTTTATTAGGGAGCGAATTATCGCGCTTAAATCGAGTATTTGAAGTCTACCTTATTAACCAACTTTTTCAACACACCCTACTTAGTCGATATTTTTAAAGAAGCTCACGCGACGATTGATTTTGGACTTCAGATCACCAAAGGCAATCTTCTTACCCTTACCGGCGACAGTGAGCTGATCTTTCTTGACACCCAGTTTAATAAGTGTATCTACAACAGTCTGAGCACGCTTCTCAGATAAAGTCTGATTATATTCATTCGAACCGGAAGCATCACAGTAACCAGCAACTATGAAACTAACTGTTGTATCCTTGCTCATAATTTTTGCAATCTCCTTCAGACGATACTTTTGATCGTTGGGGATGTCATAACTATTCATTGGGAACTCAATGGAGAATGGTAAAGCGTACATAATATCCTGGTTGGCCTTAATATCATTGATGATACTATCCAATTCCTTTGTATGAGTGTCATCTATTTCCTTTAATACGATCACTTCAGCCTGTTGATTTTCCAACCTGGCGATCTTTTCGAGAAGTTCCTTTTCACGAGGAGCACACTTTTCATGCTCGTGGGAGATACTATCCATCCTCTTCATATACTCATAACTATCGATCTGGGCCAATTCATACTGCTCGAGGATAGATTTGTCCGATTTGGTTAGGCCGAAGTTGTATGCATAACCAACCCGTAAGAATAGGTGACTGGTGGATAGACTACGGCGAACATCCGCAGTGACATCAATACCAAGTTCCGTATATATGGTATTATGTTCATATACAAACCAACGATAACCCAATCCGGCGTCTGCATTTAATGCAATCCAGCCAAATTCATTATTATCAATTGCTGTACCACCATCCATAAATCCATAGAGGTTTTCACCATACTGGAAACCAACCAGTACCTGGGCGTAGCGATCGTATGCGTTGGTGTTGGAGGTGAATACACCAGGGCACTCCACAATACCACGGAATGTCCAACGGTCGGAAAGTTGCTTGCTCACACGAAAACCAAGACCAAGGTTGAGATCCTGGCCGAGAGTAACATTGTCGAATTTCATCTGTTCGGAGATAGTCACGTTACCACCAACGGACCAATTGCTCCAGAAACCGGGAGTTGGCTGAGCAGAGATGCTAAAAAACATCATAACTGCTGCGATAAAAGTTAGAATTTTCTTCATTTGTGATTTTTTATTTATGTTTTTTATTTAGGTTTTTTAATAATAATTTATACAATTCTGGTTTCAAACATCAACCCAAACTGTTGACGAGAAAGTGTACAACCAGCAGCCCCCTTATGGCCACCACCGGCGTAGTTCTCCTTGAGCCATGCACCACAGTCAAAATCTTCATCCTCATTGACGTTGTACATGCTCATTACAATCTTGTCATTGTTGGCATCCACCTTGAACACCAATCCATGCCGGATATCGGTACCACGGAACATCTTGAATGATTGACTGTTGAAACGATCTGTAGTGATAATAGCACAGGCCTTCCGGTCACCATCTTCGGTCCGGATAATCCAGTTGGTATCTCCGTGGGATCGAATGGCACGCTCAGTGCGTTCGTTATCGAGTTGATATACAATACGTCCATATGCGAGGGCATCGAGAGCAATCCTTTCGTGTTCCGGATCGATATCCAGCAAGGCACCTACCCAGTTACTGAACCAGGCCACCTTGAGGTTGGATTTGCGAGTCACTCCGGTATTGAATGACATCAACTCATCTTCACCTTCTTGAGTGGCATACTCTTGTTTATTCTTCCAGGACCACGAATCGTAGTCCGAAAGCCACATCAGATAATCGGACGGTGCAATTCGCTTGGATTGATTCTGGATTGCCCAGTGGTCGGCAAGGTAGTCCCAGGTGTTCAACAGGGCGGACTGGTCGGTACGGCGAAGACCGGGAGCCTCTCCACAGATCTCACTTTCAGAAGCCTTGATGATGGGATGGTGATGATCGCACCAGTGGAAGTTTCCTCCAAACTGTTCGGCCATGTGGTTCATGGCCTCCACGCTGTTAAAGGAGATGTCCACCATAAACACGGTCTCGAACTTATCCCACTTAGTCATACGCGGCTTCTTGTTTGATGGATTGCGTACCCATTCGACCAGCTCGTTCCAGTCGGCAGAGAGGTCTGCGTAGTTGACGCCATAGAACTCAAAGTCCTCCGGTTTGTACACCGTGTCGTTGATGACAGGGAATCTGGTCAACCATGCCTGAACAATACCGGCAGAGCAGGCGCCATCGTTATCCTCTTTGTGATAAATAACAAGTACTTTTTTCATATTATTTCAAATTTTCTTGATGTTCTTTGATATAATGGTATATAGGCGCAGGGCAATAATGCTGAACATAATTCATCTTACCACGACGGATATACTCACGAACCCTGGAGGATGATATATTTATTACGTACTTGTCCAGTACCGGGATCATTATGGTCTGTAGGTACGAGTCACAGTAGGATATCCCAAAGTCCTCGTAGTAGGTGAGTGCAAGATTGAACTCCTCGGCACCATTATCAGCTCGCAGTCCACGGATGATATGGACGTTATCATAAAGGTTCAGGAAGTTGGCTACAAAGTCAGTAACCAGACCATCCCACATATCCACATCAACTCCATTGTGAGCCCATGATTGGTATTCAATGAGATGTTCAATCATGGTAACCCGTTCCTGCGGAGTGAACATATAATTCTTCCGGGGATTACTACTGACCAGGATGATCACCTTGTCGTATAACTTGCTGGCTTGTCTCACCACATATTCGTGGGCTTCCGTAAATGGATCGAAAGATCCGGGGAAAATGGCTATGTTTTTCATCAATTCTCCTCTTCAAAACCATTGTTTGTACTCTCCTCACATCCTGTTTCGTCATTGATAACCTCCGGGTCGCCATCCCGTTGGATGTTCTCGAGGAGATCTCCGTTGTACTTGCTGTCGATCAGCTCATCCTCGGCTTTCTCGAGGGCCTCGGCAGCATTGGATGCCTTCACTGTGATATCCACATATGTGTGATAGCTAAAGTGTACTGTATAAGACTTCTGTTTCATGTTGTTTGTATTTGTATGTCTATATATAAAGGAAACCGGTGAAATGTTAACCGGTTTCCTTTGCCAATTTATCGAACTCCCGGAGTAGTGCTGCCGTGGCTCTCCGGATACCGTGTTCCTGATCTGGTCCGCCAGAGTAGCATACCCGAACCGCATGTCTACCAAGTTTGTTTTTGATGGTAACATATATATCACCATCACCCCCTCGGATCAATGTGAGTTGGGCAGGTTCGATATCGCAGTTGGCAGATTCCAACCAGTACTCACCATCCATATCACCCAAGTTTATTTCTGATCTCCAGCATCATGGAATCAATAAGTGGACGGTCGATAGCCTCCGGAATGTTGGAGTGCTCGATGGCAAGTTCCATCTTTTCAATATCACCGGTGGCAATATCCATAAGCTCCTCGTATTCAAACTCATGAGCACGAACCCTCAAAAGGAACTTATCGTCGATACCCTTACGGTTCACCCTATAGGTTCCACCTTCGGCGATCTCGGTGCAGGTGCGAACCAGTCTGATACACTCACTCATGTTCTTGGCGTCGTACGACTTGCCGAGGTTGGACTCGTAACGAATCGGATTGCGCTTGGCCTCCCATTCCTTCTGGTTCTTGTAGTCCTTGCAGTGAATGGTATATGCATCCCGATTGAAGAACAGGAATGCAACCGCGGTCAGACCTTTGGGAAGGTTATTGATATGTACGTCATTACCATTGGGTTTGCAGAATCCACCGGGATAGAGGAATACAGCATATGCATCCCGTGCATGATTGAGTTTGGCCAGAGAGATGTTTTCCTCCTTCAGGTGGTTTATTTCAAGCCACTCACGAACTGGTTTGGTGTCATTGTTACAAGTGACATAGCAGAAGTCCACCGGGGTCTTACGTTCAAGGATTGGCTGATTGATCATCTTGTTCAGACCACGAGCCTTACGGATCTGGGCTGCAGCGTAGTGACCGAATGGTTTGAAGCACTCCTTGGTAAGGAACTTGTCTCGATTCTCGAAGAAGACTTGGAACCCAGGATTCACATGTATCCTGAAATTACCATCCACAAACAAGGACTCCAACACAGTTGGATTGGAAGTGGTCAGGAGTCGGGTGAATTTGTTGAGCTCCCACATGGTGTCGTCATGTTTCTCGTCTGCCATCTCATCTTGATAGGATTCAGGCAGGGTGGACAAAAGAGTCCAGTTAGGAAGGTAGAACACTCCACCATAATCAATATCGGAACTCTCAGTGGCGATGCCGTGGCAATGGGAACCACGAATGTATCTGTAAAGAATCTTATTTTCCATAATTAATCGGTTGTTTGAAGGTAATAGGAAAGGTCATCGTCCTTGAGATTGTCGAGACACCAGTTATCGAGTTCCTCCCACAGTTCCTGATAGACCATTGACATCGCGTGGTTTTTTGCGTCGTCATGTTCCCAACACTTATGGTTGAGCACCATCACCAATTCGGTGACATGCTTAATATCGGACTTCCAAGCATCACTTGCACGTTTGTAAGTATCGCGGACTGCTTTCTCACCTCCGGTAAGGTCTGCAATGGTAAAGTCTGAATAGAAAGTTGTATGAGTCTCGTGACCCATCTCACCCATAAAGGCTTCCCAATTAGCCTGGGCTAATGCTGCTTTTTGTAAGACGTTCATTTTGATGGACCTATTAAAATTTGATTAAGACCAACTGCACTAATGCTCATACCAGCCTCGGAAGCTGCATGAACATCAAATGATCCCATCGTGGTATACGTGCCGACTGCCTTATTGAATCCCTGATGTTCGTCAACACGGAACTCTGCATACTCACCGGTATTACCTATCTCACTACCAATCCAGATGGGTTGATTGGACTTGAGAATGAGGCTGTGTCTCTTGCCGTCCTTGTCGTAATATCTG
>Ga0310697_10003284_pt1 | contig 16451 bp, 14 predicted proteins | sample 172DNAGHGlowgp2_FD_203883 | JGI IMG/M metagenome (GOLD analysis project Ga0310697, IMG submission 203883) | Sheep rumen microbial communities from Palmerston North, Manawatu-Wanganui, New Zealand - 1728 DNA GHGlow gp2 (v2) (version 2) | ecosystem: Host-associated > Mammals > Digestive system >... | reverse complement strand
GCTTCTGGGGCAGGGGTGGTGGACCTGGTACAGGCCTTCAAAGTGGACCTGGTCCACTGCGGTGGATTTCGTCCATTGTTTCCACAAGAAGAACGCCCGATGGAAAGGAAAGCGGTTGGCAGGGGCGGAGAAGGAGCGCAGCGCCCCGGGCAGACGGGGAAAGCGGTTGCCGAGGGCGCAGAAGGAGCGCAGCGCCCCGGACAGTCGGGGAAAGCGGTTGCCAGGGGCGGAGATGGGGCGCAGCGCCCCTGGCAGCAGGGAGTTTCCTTGACAGGTGGACCTGGTCCGATTTCAGCGGGTGGACCTGGTACACCCAGTATGGACCAAAACGGCTTCTGGGGCAGGGGTGGTGGACCTGGTACAGGCCTTCAAAGTGGACCTGGTCCACTGCGGTGGATTTCGTCCATTGTTTCCACAAGAAGAACGCCCGCTGGAAAGGAAAGCGGTTGCCGAGGGCGCAGAAGGGGCGCAGCGCCCCTGGCAGTCGGGGAAAGCGGTTCCCAGGGGCGGGAAAGGGCCTCCACCTGGCCTTCCGGCAGGGGTCAGAGCAGGCGCAGCGCGATGTGGGCACAGGCTTCGGCGTCGGCCAGGGCGTGGTGGTGACGCCGGAGGTCGAAGCCGCAGGCGGCGGCGACGGTCTGGAGCTGATGGTTGGGAAGGCTGTGGCCGAAGTGCCTCCGGGAGGCGGTCAGGGTATCGAGGAACACATAATCGGGATAATCCATCCGATACACCCGGAAGACTTCCCGCAGGCAGCCTTCGTCGAAGCGGGCGTTGTGGGCGACGAGCGGAAGGCCTTCGACCAGCGCCCCGGCTTTCTCCCAGACGTACGGGAACACCGGAGTGCCGTCCGTATCTTCCGGGCCGAGCCCGTGGACCCGGCGGCAGAACCACTGGTAGTATTCCGGCTCAGGATGGATCAGGCTGTAGAAGGAATCCGTGAATTCACCGCCCCGCACGACCACGATCCCCACGCTGCAGACGCTGCTGGGGCACTCGTTCGCCGTCTCGAAATCGATCGCCGCGAAATCCGTCATGGCCGCGCTAGACCCAGAGTTCCGCGAGGTCCAGGACCAGGCGTTCGGTCTTCTCCCAGCCCAGGCAGGGGTCGGTGATGGAGCGGCCGTAGACGCCCTCGCCCGGCTTCTGGCATCCGTCCTCGAGGTAGGATTCGATCATCATACCCTTAACCAGGCGCCGGATGCCGGCGTTGTGGCGGGTGCTATGGAGGATTTCCTTCGCGATGCGGATCTGCTCGATATACTGCTTGCCGGAGTTGGCATGGTTGGTGTCCACGATCACGCCCGGGTTGGCGAGGTCGCTCTCCGCGTAGAGTTCGCACAGCCGGGACAGGTCCTCGTAATGGTAGTTCGGATGGCTGATGCCGTGCGCATCGACATAGCCACGCAGGATGGCATGCGCCAGGGGGTTGCCCTTGCTCTCCACCTCCCAGTTGCGGTAGATGAAGGTGTGGCCGCTCTGGGCGGCGCGCAAGGCGTTCATCATCACGGAGAGGTCGCCGCCCGTGGGGTTCTTCATGCCCACCGGGATGTCCAGGCCGCTCGCGGTCAGGCGGTGCTGCTGGTCTTCGACCGAGCGCGCCCCCACGGCCACGTAGGACAGCACGTCGTCCAGGAAGCGGTGGTTCTCCGGATAGAGCATCTCGTCCGCGCAGGAGAACCCCGTCTCGTTGATCGCACGCATGTGCAGCTTGCGGATGGAGATCAGGCCGCGGAGCATGTCCGCATGGGCCTGGGGGTTGGGCTGGTGGAGCATGCCCTTGTAGCCCGCGCCGGTGGTGCGGGGCTTGTTGGTATAGATACGCGGCACGATCACGATCTTGTCGGCCACGCGTTCCTGCAGCGTGCGGAGCCGTCCGATATACTCGATCACCGCATCCTCGCGGTCGGCCGAGCAGGGGCCGATCACCAGCAGGAGCTTGTCGCTCCCGCCCGTGAAGATCGCAGCGATCTGCTCATCGTTATTCCGTTTGGCAAGCGCCCCTTCTGACGAGATCGGGTACATCTCCTTGATCTCCTTGGGGATCAGCAGCTTGCGCTTGAAATTCATGTTCATGGTCCAGACTATTTTTTGTCGAAGAAGGCGCGCCGGTACGTCGACAGGCGCATCATTTCCTTGAGGGTCTCGGTGTCCCCTTCGGCCAGGGCGTCCCGCATGCGCGCGAACTGGCGCATGAACAGGTCCATCTGGTCGAGGAGCTCGTCCTTGTTGGCCAGGAAGAGTTCCGTCCACATGTGTTCGTTGATCCGGGCGATGCGCGTCAGGTCGCGGAAGGAGTCGCCCGTGTACTCCGCCAGGTGCTCGGACTCCTTGCAGGTCATCAGCGTCACGGCGATGCAGTGCGTGAGCTGGGACAGGAAGCCGATCATCTCGTCATGCTCTTCCGGGGAGAGCACGGCTATGTGCCTGAATCCCAGGATGCAGCCCAGCGTGCGGATGAGCTCGACCGCCTCCGGCGTATTCCGCTCCGTGGGCGTGACGATGTAGTTCGCTTCCGCGAACAGGCGGCAGTCGGCGTACTCCACGCCCGAGCGCTCGCGGCCCGCCATCGGGTGCGCCGGCACGAACTCGAGGTCCGGCCGCAGCATCTCCTGGATGGTCGGAACGATGCTGCGCTTGACGCCCGTCACGTCCGTGATCACGGCACCGGGGCGGATGTAGTCCTGGTACTGGCGGATCCACTCCACGAAGGCATGGGGATACAGGGCGAAGATGACGATATCGAAGCGCGACACGTAGTCCCGGGTCACATCGGTCTGTCCGTGGGCGATATAGCCCTTCTCCAGGGCGAAATCCAGGGTCTGCTGCCGGCGGGCCAGTGCGCCCACCTCGAAACCCAGCGAGCTGAGCTTCTGGGCATAGGAGCCGCCGATCATGCCGAGGCCTACGATGAGGACTTTCTGGTAATTGATGAATCCGGTCATGGCTGTGCGAGGTAATCGGTGCCGAAACGGAGGGCCAGCTGGTCGCATAGCACCACGGCGACCAGGGCGGTCACGACCGGGCAGATCCGGCGGATGATGGCCGGATCGTGGCGGCCGGTCAGGGACAGGTCCACGTCCTTCCCGGCCACGAAATCCACGCTCTGCTGCGTCCGGGAGATGGAAGGGGTCGGCTTGACGGCCATGTTGAACAGGACGGGCATGCCGTTGGAGATGCCTCCGTTGATGCCGCCGCTGCGGTTGGTAGCCGTGACGACGCGGCCGTCCTGCATCCGGAAGGGATCGTTGGCCTGCGAGCCGCGCATCCCGGCCAGGGCGAAACCGTCGCCGAACTCGATGCCCTTGATGCCGCCGACGGCGAACACGGCACGCGCCAGCACGCCTTCGAGCGAGTCGAACCAGGGCTCCCCCAGCCCGGCGGGCAGCCCGCCGATGCCGGTCTGGATCACGCCGCCCAGCGAGTCCTGCTCCGCCTTCGCGGCCAGCACCGCGGCTTCGACCTGCTCCTCCAGGTCGAGGATCAGGGGGAAGCGCCGCGCCTCGATGCGCGAGGCATCCGCGGCGATGTCCGTGAACGGGGCATCCTCCACGCCGCCGCAGCGAAGGATATGCGTGGCCACACAGATGCCCTTGGCGGCCAGGGCCTGCCGGCAGATGGCGCCGGCGGCCACGATCCCGGCGGTCACGCGGCCGGAGAAGTGGCCGCCGCCCCGCGGATCCTGGAAGCCGTGGTATTTCATTTGAGCGGTGAAGTCGGCGTGCGAGGGGCGCGCCACGCGCTCCAGCTGGCTGTAGTCCGCGCTGCGGACATTCTCGTTGGGGATCACGATGGTCAGCGGCGTCCCCGTGGTCCGGCCGCGGTACACGCCGCTCAGGATCCGGAACCGGTCCGGCTCCACGCGGGCGGTATCCGCCGGGCCGGCGGGCCGCCGCCGCGCCAGGCACTCGGCGATGTAGCCTTCGTCTACCGGCAGGCCGGGGGCGAGGCCGTCCAGGACCACGCCTACGGCCGGTCCGTGGCTCTCGCCGAACAACGTCATCGTGACGGAGGTGCCGATGGTATTCTTCATAATGTCCTAATGCGTGTAGAAGGAACCGACGAGCTTGAGGCGGTCGCAGAGCGGCCCGAGCTCGCGCATCAGGCTGTCGCCCTCGTCCGTGGCCACGTCGCCGTCCAGTTCGAGGAAGAAATAATAGTTCCACAGCAGCTCCTTCATCGGACGGCTGTGGAGGTTGCACATGTTGAAGTTGTGAGCACCGATGATGTTGAGCGTCTGGGCCAGGGCGCCGGCTTCGTTCTTGACGGTGTACATCAGGATGAAGTGCTTGCCCATCTTGCGCTTGTTCTCCGTGTCGAGGCGGAGCATGCGCGAGAAGGCGGCGAAACGCGTCGTGTTGGTGCGGCTGGTATTGATGCGGGGCTCCAGGACCTCCAGTCCGTAGAGCGCCGCGGCCTCGGCTGTGCCGATGGCGGCGCGGGTCGGGTCCTGCTTCTCAGCCACCTTCTTCGCGGCCATCGCAGTATTGGAGAACTCCTTGGCCTCCAAATTGTTGCGCCGCAGGTATTCCGCGCACTGCGCGAGGGCCTGCGGATGGCTGTAGACCTTGCGGATCTGCGATTTGTCGGTGCCGGGCAGGCCCAGGAGGTTCTGCTCCGCCTCGACCTCGATCACCTGGTTGACGTAGAGCGAACCCGAGAACATCAGGTCCGTGACCGTGGACACCTCGCCGGCGTAACTGTTCTCGAAGGGCAGCACCACGACGTCGACCTCCCCCGTCTCGCAGGCCCGGTAGGCCCCGGCGAAATCAGGATACGCCAGCAGCTCCGCCCCGGGGAACATCCGGATGGCGGCGATATAGGCGAAGGCGCCGGGCACGCCGCTGTACGCGACGCGCAGGCCGCTCATCAGGCGCTTCTGGTAGTCGCGCGACAGGCTGATGACCTGCTTTTCGAAATTGACATAATACTCCCGGATGTCACGGTCGGCGATGCGCGAGGCCCCGCGCCGGATCACGGCGTCTTCGCGCTCGGGATCCGAGATCCCGAGCCCGTGGGCCTGCTTGTAGGCCGTCACGCGGCGGACCTGCTCCATCCGGCGGGCGAACAGATCCGCCATCTGCGCATCGACCGCGTCGATCTCTTTCCTGATTTCTTCGAGATTGTCCATGATGGTAATACCAACTACTACATTTTTGCAAAAATAAAAATTATCTTTGCGAAAGACAAATCCATACCCATGTTCTTTTCCTTCCGAACCTTCACCCTCCCGGCCGCGCTGCTGCTCTGTACGGTTCTCTCCGCCCAGACCGGTTTCGAGGAGCTGATCCGCGAGAATCCGGACCGCGCCGCAGGCGTGCACCACTCCTACGAATACCGCCCGTCGGTCCAGACACCGGCCCCGGCCGGATACAAACCCTTCTATGTCAGCCATTACAGCCGCCACGGCTCCCGCCGCAATATCGGCAGCGCCGCCGAGCGCGCCTATGAATACATGTGCGCCGCCCGGGAGGCGGGCATCCTCTCCCCGCTCGGAGAGCAGCTCTACCGCGATGTCGATGCCATCCACGAAGACCACATCGGCATGGCCGGCGAACTGACCGCGCGGGGCGGGCGCGAGCACCGCGCCATCGCGCAGCGGCTCTACGAGCGCGTGCCCCGCGTCTGGAAAGACCGCAGGCGCACGCGAGTCCAGGCAACCCTCGTGCGCGGCCTGGAACCCGTCAGCGGTCCCTACTACCGCTGGTCCGAGCTCAAGTCGCACCTGGAGCGCCGCATCGCCCGATTCAGTTTCTAAGCCATGCAATACAGAAAGGACAAATACGGCCACGACCTCTCGATCCTCGGCTACGGCTGCATGCGCTTCAGCCGCAAGGGCGCCGGCATCGACATCGACAAGACCGAGCAGGAGATCCTCGAGGCCTTCCGCGCCGGGGTCAACTACTACGACACCGCCTACATCTATCCCGGCAGCGAGGCCGCCCTCGGCGAGATCCTCGCGCGCAACGGCATCCGGGACCAGGTCAACATCGCCACCAAACTTCCGCAATACATGGTGAAAAGCCGGGCTTCGCTGGACAAGTTCTTCGACGAGGAGCTCTCCCGCCTGCGCACGGACCGCGTGGACTACTACCTGATGCACCACCTGACCGACATCGCCCAGTGGGAGCGCCTCAAGGGCGTCGGGGTACTGGACTGGATCCGGGAGAAGAAGTCCGCGGGCGCCATCCGCAACATCGGATTCTCCTACCACGGCAACACGGCGAACTTCCTCAAGATCCTGCAGGACTACGACTGGGACTTCTGCCAGATCCAGTACAACTACCTGGACGACACCTCCCAGGCCGGCGTCGAGGGCCTCCGGGCCGCGGCGGCCCGGGGCATCCCCGTCGTGATCATGGAGCCGCTGCGCGGCGGCAAGCTGGTGGACCTCCTGCCGGAGGAAGCCAAGAAGGCCATCGCCCGCAACGGGCGGGGCTGGACCCCGGCCCAATGGGGCCTGCGCTGGCTCTACGACCAGCCCGAGGTCACGGTCGTGCTGTCCGGCATGAACTCCCTGGACATGGTCCGGGAGAACGTCCGGACGGCCTCGGACGCCCCGGTCGGGAGCTTCACCCCGGAGGACTTCGCCCTGATTGACGAGGTCAAGGGCCTGATCCGCGCCCGGGAGAAGGTCGGCTGCACCGGCTGCGGCTACTGCATGCCCTGCCCCAAGGGCGTGGACATCCCCGGCAACTTCCGCTGCTACAATACGATGTACTCGGAGTCCCGGACCACGGGATGGATGCAGTTCGTCCAGACCGTAGGGCTCACCCGGGAGCCGGCCTTCGCCTCGCAGTGCATCCGCTGCGGCAAGTGCGAGAAGCACTGTCCGCAGGGCCTGCCCATCCGTGAGAAGCTCCAGGAAGCGGACAAGGCCCTGCGGCCCCTGCCCGTGCGCCTGGTGCTGTGGATCGCCCGCAAATTCATGTTCCGCCGATGAACCTGGACATGTACATGACGGCCGGCGCGGGCATCCTGGCCCTGCTGCTGGGGGTCGCCTTCACCCGGAGCCTCCCGCTGCTCAAGCGCCTGTGCATCCCGGCCCCCGTGTCGGGCGGGCTCGCCATCTCCCTGCTCACCCTGGCCGTCCATGTGCTGTTCCATGCCGATTTCACTTTCGACGGGACGATCAAGGACCTCTGCATGATCCTCTTCTTCACCTCCGTCGGCTTCCAGTCCGACCTGCGCGTGCTCCGCCAGGGCGGACGGCCGCTCGCCGTCATGATCTTACTGGTGGCCCTGCTGATCGTGGTCCAGAACCTGCTCTCGCTCGGGATCGCCCGCGGGATGCGGCTGGATCCGCTCGTGGGCATGGCCACGGGCTCCATCCCCATGTGCGGCGGACACGGCACCGCGGGCGGGTTCTCCCCGGTCCTGCAGGACCTCGGGCTGGCGAACGCCGCCTCGGTCACGATGGCCGCCGCGACCTTCGGCCTCGTGGCGGGATCGCTGATCGGCGGCCCGCTGGGCGAATGGCTGATCCACAGGCACGCCCTTGCCCAGCCAGCCGGCGGGCAGGACGACCCCATCGTCAGCCTGGAGGCGGACGGGGCCGCCGCGGAGAAGCGCGTCGTCTCGCCCGTCTCGAAGGAGCAGACCTTCCGCCGTTACGCCCAGGCCATCTGCCAGCTGCTGCTGTGCGTCGCGCTGGGCATGGGCGTCAGCAAGCTGCTGGCCCGCACCGGGATCACCTTCCCGACCTATTTCGGCGCGCTGCTCGTCGGCGCGCTGGTCCGCAACCTGCTCGGCAGCCCGCGGCCGGGACGGACCCCGCCCTTGTGCACCGACGAGATCGTCGCCATCGGCAACATCTGTCTCTCGCTCTTCCTGGGCATGGCCATGGCCACGCTCAAGCTCTGGGAGCTGGCCGGGCTGATGCTCCCCCTCGTGGTCATCCTGCTGGCGCAGGCGCTCTTCATGGCGCTCTTCGCCGCGCTCGTCGCCTTCCCCGCCCTGGGCCGCGATTACGACGCGGCCGTGCTCGCCAGCGGCCTGTGCGGCTTCGGGCTCGGCGCCACGCCCAACGCCATGGCCAACATGTCGGCCGTCTGCTTCAAGTACCATTACGCCGTGCGTCCCTTCGTCATCGTCCCCATCCTCGGGGCCATGTTCGTAGACATCATCAACACCGGCGTCATCACGTTGTTCCTCAATCTCATAGCCCCATGATCCCCCGTTCCCGCCTCCTCTCCCTCGCCCTCGTGCTGCTCGCGGCCTGCGCATGCGGCCGCGTCTCCGCACCCCTTGTCGGCATCAGCTGCTCCCAATCCGGGACCCGTTCGGACGCCCTGTCCAGAAACTACCCGGAAGCCATCCTCCGCGCGGGCGGCACGCCCGTGATCATCCCGACCCTGACCACGGAGGCGGAAGCGGAGCGCGTGCTCGCCCGCCTGGACGGGATCGTCTTCTCCGGCGGGGAGGACGTCAATCCCGGCTGGTATGGCGAGGAGCCCCTCAACGAGACTGTGGAGGTCAACGCCTCCCGCGACCGCAGCGACAGCCTGCTGGCCCGAGCTGCGCTCCGCTCCGGCAAGCCCGTCCTCGCGATCTGCCGCGGCGAGCAGCTGATGAACGTGATCCTGGGCGGCAGCCTGTGGCAGGACATTCCGACGCAGCTGCCGGACGCCCACGTGCACCGGGGCGTCTCGCATAGGATCGGCATGACCGGCGAGGGTTTCCTCACCCGGATCTACGGGCCGGACTCCCTGGAAGTCAATTCCCGGCACCACCAGGCCGTCAAGGACCCGGCGCCCGGCATCCGCGTGACCGCCCGGTCGGACGACGGGCTCGTCGAGGCCTGGGAGACACCGCAGGTCTGGGCCGTGCAGTTCCACCCCGAAGCCATGCTGCAGGATGACGCAAGATGGCTGGCACTCTTCGAAGCCTACCTGGACCGCTTGCGCTAGCAGGCTGCCTTGCCGCCAGGTTATGAATTTTTTATGAAAGATGCATGTCTGTCCACCGGGCAGGCATGTACATCCAAGTGAAATGAACTACCTTTGCGGCGAGATGGATACTGTTACGATTATTACTTCCCTGCTGACGCTTCTCGCCGGAATCGGCGTCTTCCTCATCGCCTGCCAGATGATGAGTTCCAACCTGGAAGCGGCCAGCTCCGAGAGACTGAAAAAGCTGTTCTCCAAAGCCTCCGACAGCAAACTGCTGGGCGTGGGCATCGGCGCCCTCGGCACGGCCGCCATCCAGAGTTCCGGCGCCACGACGGTCATGACCATCGGCTTCGTCAACGCCGGCATCATTTCGCTGGCCCAGGCCGCCACCATCATCTACGGTGCGAACATCGGTACCACCGTCACGGCCCAGATCGTGGCGCTGGGTATGTTCGGCGGCAACTCCGTGTCCACGAGCGTCATCTTCTCCGCCTTCGCCGGCCTGGGCGCCTTCCTGAGCCTCTTCGCGAAGAAGAGCAGCGCGAAGACCGTGGGCGGCATCCTGGCGGGCTTCGGCCTCCTGTTCGTCGGTCTCGAGCTGATGAGCGGCTCCATGGAGTCCTTCGCCGCCCTCGACGGAGTCAAGACCTTCCTGGCCGGCATCCGCAACCCGCTGCTGCTGGTGCTGCTGGGTGCCATCTTCACGGCCATCATCCAGAGTTCGTCCGTGATGACCTCCATCGCGCTCGCCATGGTGGTGACGGGGCTGATCGGCATCGACCAGGGCATCTACCTGACCATGGGTTCCAACATCGGCTCCTGCGTGGTCGCGGTGATCGCCGGTGTCACGAGCGGCACCAACGCCAAGCGCACCGCCCTCATCCACCTGCTGTTCAACTGCGCCGGCGTCTTCCTCTTCCTGGTCGCCGCCTGGGTGCTGGGCTGGTTCGACACCTCCTACGGCAGCATGTTCAACAAGCTCTTCCCGTCTGCGCCGCAGGTGCAGCTGGCCATGTTCCATACCTTCTTCAACACGGTCACCGTGGCAATCATGCTGCCCCTGACGGGAGCGCTCGTCGCGCTGGTGACACGGATGATTCCGGACAAGCCGGTCGTGCAGGACGAGGAGTTCTCCCTGCGCTATGTCGATGACAACATGCTCCGCACGCCGCCTGTGGCCGTCTCCCAGGTCAAGCGCGAGATCCTGCGGATGGCCGGCATCGCCCTGCAGAACGTCGACCGCAGCCTGGAGATGGCCACGCGGCTGGACTTCACCGCACAGAACCTCTTCGCCCGCGACGAGCGGCAGCTGAACTTCATCAACCGCGAGCTGATCGCGTTCGTGGTGCGCCTGAGCGGTCGGAGCGGACTTGGCGAGAAAGACCGGACGTACCTCTCCGGCACCTACCGGAGCATCCGGGACCTGGAGCGCATCGGCGACTACGCCGAGAACATCGTCGAATACGCCACGGCCCTCGCAGGCTCCGGCCAGCAGTTCTCCGACGACGCCAAATACGAGATCAGCCAGCTGAAGACGCTGCTGCATCAGCTGTATGACAATGCCATGGAAGCCTACCAGGACGAGAGCCTTGCCGCCCTGGACCAGGCCAACGTCATCGAGGAGGAGATCGACGACTACACGCAGCGGATGGAAGAAGGACACATCGCCCGCATGGAGAAAGGCATCTGCACCCCTTCCGTCGGCGCCCAATACCTCGAGCTCTCCTCCAACGCCGAGCGTATCGCCGACCACATGATCAACATCGCCAAGTCCATCCGGACCCTCAAGGCCATCGAGAACTGATCATGTCTGTCATCCTCAGGCAAGGCCTCCGTCTCGCTCCCGCCGTGCGGGACTGGGAAAGCATGCTCCGGCTCATCCGGGAATTCGGGCTGGTGCCCTTCTTCTCCAACCCGATACCCGGCTATTCGGTGGAGGAGCACACCCCGGCGGAGTGCTGGTTCACGGAAGACAACCTCGGTCCCTGGGACTGGAAGATCGACTGCGTCCAGAGCGGAGACATCGCCTACGGCAAGTTCCTCTGCGGGGGCAAGGCCGCCTTCGCCACGGTGGACGTCTACCGGGAGCTCATGAACTGGCGGCGCGCCAGTCCCAGATACCGCCCCACGGCGGACCAGCAGAAAGTGCTGGACTATACCCTGGAGCACGGCAGCGTCTCCGCCGCGGAGGTCCGCAAGCTCATGGGCATCAAGAAATCCGCCGCCGACACGCTGCTCGCCCGGCTCCAGATGCAGACCCGCCTCGTCACGGGCGACATCTCGCGCGTGTACCGCGGCGCGGAACTCACCTACAACGGCTGGCAGCGGAGCAGCTTCTGCACGCCGGAGGCGCTCTTCGAGGAGCTGGATTTCCCGTTCCCGGGCTTCAAGCCCCGGTCGCTCGCATCCACGCTCCGGCCGGAGGAATCCCTCGCATTCCTCAAGGAGACGGTCCGCAAGGCCTGCGGCGATGTCCCCGACCGGCTCCTGATGAAGCTGCTCGGCTGAGCGCCGGGGGCTCGATTTCCGCGTTATTTTGCTTATCTTTGCATTATTATCACCGCAAGTATCTGCTTCTATGACCAAACGCCTCTTCCAGCAAATCCTCCTGCTCCCGGCATTGCTGTTGTGTCTCGGAAGCATTTCTTCCGCCCAGGACATCCCGTCGGTGAACCTGGAGAACGAAGTCGTGCAGAGATTCATGGCCCACGGGCCGTACGACGGTTTCGGGACCCAGGCCAGTTATTTCGACGACAGTGCGGAGTTCCCTTCCCGCTTCGCGTGGGACAAGCCCGTCTCCGTGGACCTGGCATGGTCCGGGGATGAAGACGGGACCTACACCTTGATCCTTTGCGAGAGCCGGACGGCGACGCGGAGAGGCAAAGTCGTCCTCTCCGAAAAAGTCACGGGCACACGATATCGGCTGACCAACCTCATCCCGCAACGATACTACACCTACAAGGTCCGGAAAGGACTCAAAGTAGCCCTGAAAGGAAAGATCCGGACCGAGGGCCAGGTGCGCATGCTGGACATCCGGGACTGCGTCAATGCGCGTGACCTGGGCGGCTGGACGACCCTGGACGGCCGGACGGTCCGCTATGGCCTGCTTTTCCGCACCGGGAGCATCGACGGCGCATATGACGGGGTCTTCGGACTGAACTGCGGCAACAGCCGCTGCCGCGACCCGCACCACGAGGAGGCGCAAGGCCAGGTCGGCGACCCGGCCCGTTACACGCTCTCCGAAGAATCCGTGAAGGCGCTGCGGTTCGTCGGGATCGACGCCGACCTGGACCTGCGCGGCATGACCGGCGAAGGCCTCTGGGGCAACCAGTGCATGACCCATACCCGTTCCCTGGGCCTGACCAAGATCCCCGAGGCCGACTTCTGCCAGATCATGACCGACGTCGCCCTGCACCAGCCCTTCGACGATCCGGCCGTCGTCCGGGACGTGGCCTGGATCATCGGGGAACTCAGGCACGGACGCCGCGTCACCTTCCACTGCCGGTCCGGCGCCGACCGCACCGGCGCGGTAGCGATGATCCTGGAGGCCCTGCTGGGCGTGCGGGGCGGCGACATCGCCCGGGATTATGAGCTGACTTCCCTCTCCTCCGAAGGCACCGGCCAGACGCGCAGTGCCACGAATGCCCTCCGCTCAGGCTACGGCTTCTTCGGTAGGGGCTTCACGACCTTGGAAGTGAACGAGTCCGACCCGGACAGGCGGCTCCAGAAGCAAGCTTACACCTACCTGAGCACCGCCTTCCCGGAGTACGCCATCAGCACTGAAGACCTGGACTGGTTCATCGATTTCATGCTGGAATAAACGAAGACGGCCAGCATCAAGTGCTGGCCGTCTTCGTACCCCCGAGGCGAATCGAACGCCTATCGTCGGAACCGGAATCCGAAATTCTATCCATTAAACTACAGGGGCATGCCCGCGGGCGTGCCGTTGGGGAATGCAAATATACTGAATTTTTGTAAATTTGCGGTCTGAAACCCATTTATTTTTAAACGGTATTATGAAAACTGCATACGTATTCCCCGGCCAGGGGTCCCAGTTCTCCGGAATGGGCAAGGACCTCTATGAGGGCAACGCCCAGGCTCGCGCCCTGATGGAGCGGGCCAACGAAATCCTCGGCTTCCGCCTGACCGACATCATGTTCGAAGGCTCCGACGAGGACCTGCGCGCCACGCGCGTGACCCAGCCGGCCATCTTCCTCCACTCCGTCGCAACCGCCCTCTGCACCGAAGGGCTCTCCGCCCCCGACATGGTCGGCGGCCACTCCCTGGGCGAGTTCTCCGCCCTCGTGGCAGCCGGCGCCGTGGACTTCGAGGACGCGCTGCGCCTCGTGGCCGTGCGCGCCAGCGAGATGCAGAAATGCTGCGAGCAGGTGCCCGGCGGGATGGCAGCCGTCATCGCCCTGCCGAACGAGAAGGTCGAGGAGGTCTGTGCCGGCATCGACGGCATCGTGATCCCGGCCAACTACAACTGCGACGGGCAGGTGGTCATCTCGGGCGAGAAAGAAGCCGTGGCGCGCGCCTGCGAGGCGCTGAAGGCCGCGGGAGCGAAGCGCGCCCTGCCGCTGAGCGTCAGCGGCGCCTTCCACAGCCCGCTGATGGAGCCTGCGCGCGTGGAGCTCGCCAAGGCGATCGACCGCACGGAAGTCCACACGCCCCGCTGCCCCATCTACCAGAACGTCACCGCAATGCCGGAGACGGATCCGGTGCGGATCAAGGACAACCTCCTGCAGCAGCTGACCTCGCCGGTCCGCTGGACCCAGTCGGTGAAGAACATGCTCGCCGACGGCGCGACGACCTTCCGGGAGATCGGTCCGGGCGCCGTGCTGCAGGGCCTGGTGAAGCGGATCGCTTCGGCCGCCGGGGCGGAGGTGACGATCCTGTAAATCAGAAAAGGCAGCCAGTCGGCTGCCTTTTCTGATTAAGATACCGTGGGGGCCTAGCGGGCCTCGACGTACTTGTGCAGGGTGGCACGGACGGCGCCGACACCGGCGTACAGTTCCTTCACCATGCCCTCGATCTTCTCGCCGAGACCGGCTTCGTACAGGTCGAGGCCGAAGACATCCTTGCGGCTGTACAGCGCCTTGAGGCAGCTGTAGTCCTGGTCTGCCTTGCCGATCTGGAGCGGGGCCACGATGGCCTGGAGCTCCTCGAGCATCGGATCCGGGGACGGGTCGAACGGCGTGCCGTCGTCCTTGATTCCCTTCAGGTAGCGGGCATAGCCGGCCAGCACGAGCGGGATCAGCTGGAGGTTCTCCATGTCGAGGCCGCGGGCGATGTACTTCTTGATCGTCTCGCCGAAGCGGATGGCCAGTTTCTGGGAAGTATCCATGGCGATGCGCTGGGGCGCGTCGGGCATGAAGGGGTTCGGCAGGCGGCGGCCGATCACGGCGCCGATGAACTCGTAAGGGTTCAGCACGCCGGGATCCGTCACGACGGGCATGGCCTCGATGTAGCCGATCTTCTGGATGAAGGAGCGGATGTCGTGATCCGCCATCTCCGCGGAGATCAGGGTGTAGCCGAGCATGCAGCCGTAGATGGACATGGCCGTGTGGAGCGGGTTGAGGCAGGTCGTCACCTTCATGGTCTCGACCTTGTCGACGGTCTCACGCGTGGTGTAGAGGGCGCCGCCGAGATCCAGCGGCGGACGGCCGTTGGTGTAGTTGTCCTCGATGACAAGGTACTGCGTCTCCTCGGCGTTGACGAAAGGAGCCGTGAAGGTGTGCTTCTCGGTCTCGATGTAGTCGTTGTCCTCGAAACCGTCCTCGGCGAGCATGGCCTTGACCTTGCCGTGGGGACGCGGGGTGATCTTGTCGATCATCGACCAAGGGAAGGTGATCAGGGTCTCGTCCTTGAGGTAATCCAGGAAGGCCTGCGGCACGAGGCCGTCCTTGACCCAGCGCTCGGCATAAGCCATGACGCCGGCCTTGACGCGGTCGCCGTTGTGCGAGCAGTTGTCCATGGACTGGATGGTCAGGGGCAGGCTGCCCGCTTCCCAGCGCTCGCGGAGCAGCGCCGTCACCTTGCCGAGGGCAAAGACGGGCTTGAGCCCGCGGGCGAGGTCGGCTTCGTTGTAGCCGTAGCCCTTCTCGGTGATGGTGAAGGAGATCATCTGGAGCGAGGGGTTGCGGAAGATCTCGACGAGACGGTTCCAGTCCTCGAACTGATAGTCGGCCTTCAGGGCTTCGGTGACGCTGGCGATGACCTTCTTCTCGACCGTACCCGTGGACTGGAGGCTCACGGACAGGGAGAGGTTGTCATAGGGAGCGTAAGCCTTGTCCACGACCTCGAAGTCGAAGGTCTCGGCCACGATGACACCGCGATCGTAACGGCCGGTGTTCAGCGCATCGTTGAGCATGGAGGCCGGGAAGGCACGGAAGATGTTGCCGCCGCCGAAGTGGACCCAGGTAGGCTCCTTGCGGGTCTTTTCGCGAACCGCGGCGATATCGAACTTGGGGAGCTGATAGCCTTTCTGCTCCCACTCCGCAGGATTGAAATCCTTGGAAAGAATGTCGGTCAGTTTCATCTGTTACTCAGCAAAAAGCCTCTTGATGTGTCTCTCGCAGATGTTCTCGGTGATCTGGTCGCCGATGACATCGGTATACTTCTCGAGTGCGGGAAGGAATTCGTCCTTCAGCTCGGCAGCGATCTTGTAGCTGACGTGGATGAGCTGGCGGAAGGACTGGTTGTAGAGCGGCTCGGCCTGGTTGTGGCGCATCACCTTGGCGTAGGTCTCGGCATCCCACTTCTCCACTTCCTCGGGAGACGGGAGGGCCTTGACGTCGACGTCAATGACGGTGGCATAAGGGACGGTGAGTTCCTCCATGCGGCCCAGGGCGTTGATGTAGATCTTCTTGGCGAGGGCGAGGCCTTCGGGTGCCGCGAGGGCGAGGCCGATGTTCTCCTCGAGCCAGGTGGTGCCGGCGGTCTTGATGTGGATGCCCTTGTCGTACTTGCGGATCAGGCGGCCCATGATCGGGTAGATGCTGAACTTGTCGGATCCGGAGTGGATGGAGAGCTTGAGGTTCTCGGGCAGGCCGTATTCCTTGATGGCCTCGTCGATGACGAGCAGGTCCTGCTCGAACTCCTTCTCGAAGCGCTCGAGGTCACCGCGATAGTCCACACCCTTGTTGAAACGGCCCGTGAACTTCGGGGCGATGGTCTGCACAGGGATCTTCTCCTTGGCGATCTCCTTGAGGATGTAGCGGAGCTCTTCCGGGGTCTGGGCCTCGTCGACCTCGTCCATGGAGACCTCGGTCACGAAGTTGCCCTCGCCTTTCTTCCCGGCGATGTGGCGGTAGATCTTGCCGGCTTCCTTGATGGCCGGGAGGAAGCGCTCCTCCATCGTGCCGGTGTGGCCGATATAGTCCGCGACGTCGATGGTGAAGAAGTCGCAGCAGTCGATGAAGCGGTCCACGTTCTTGAGGTTGATGTGGTCCGCGTCCACGAAATACTGGTCCTTGTAGCCCAGCGCCTTGACGGCGGCGTCGGCTTCCTCGCGGGTGCTGATCGGCTCGGTGCCGATGATGTCATGCTCGCGGTTGG
>Ga0310697_10003283_pt1 | contig 16456 bp, 10 predicted proteins | sample 172DNAGHGlowgp2_FD_203883 | JGI IMG/M metagenome (GOLD analysis project Ga0310697, IMG submission 203883) | Sheep rumen microbial communities from Palmerston North, Manawatu-Wanganui, New Zealand - 1728 DNA GHGlow gp2 (v2) (version 2) | ecosystem: Host-associated > Mammals > Digestive system >... | reverse complement strand
GGCGTGCTGACCCCCGCCGTCACCGTCACCACCGCGGTGGAGGGCTTGCGCAGCATTGAGTCCGTGGACAGGCTGCTCGGCTCCGGCCAGGGCAAGGTCATTCTCATCACCCTTCTCATCATCTCCGCCCTTTTCAGCATCCAGCATGCCGGCACCAGCCGCATCGGCAAGGCCTTCGGCCCGGTCATGCTGGTCTGGTTCAGCTTTCTCGGCGTCACGGGCCTGCTGCACATCTTTGAAAACCCCGTCGTCCTCGCGGCGTTCAACCCCGTGCGGGCGGTGCGCGTGCTCTTCAGCCCCGTCAACAAGCGCGGCTTCATGATCCTCGGCAGCGTCTTTCTCGCCGCCACCGGCGCGGAGGCGCTCTACTCCGACATGGGCCATGTCGGGCGGGAGCATATCTACCGCAGCTGGCCCTTTGTCAAAATCTGCCTGATCCTCAACTATCTGGGCCAGGGCGCCTGGATCATCCAGAACCGCGGGAGCAGCATGCTCGCCGCCATTGAGGACATGAACCCCTTCTTCCTCATGCTGCCGGAGCTGCTGCGCCCGTTTGCGGTGCTGCTCGGCGCGCTCGCGGCGATCATCGCCTCCCAGGCGCTGATCACCGGCTCCTACACCCTGGTGTCCGAGGCGATCCGCCTTGACCTCATGCCGCACATGCTGATCCGCTACCCCTCCGACACGAAGGGCCAGCTCTATATCGGCACCGTCAACACCGTGCTCTGGATCGGCTGCTCCATGGTGGTGCTCTACTTCCGCTCCGGCAGCCGCATGGAATCTGCCTACGGCCTTGCCATCACGGTCACGATGCTGATGACCACGCTGCTGCTCGCGGTGTATCTGCGCAGCATCCGGAAAAAACCGCTCCTCGCGGGCTTCGTGCTCATTGTCTTCGGCGCGATCGAGAGCGTCTTCTTCCTCTCCAGCCTTGCCAAGTTTGCCCACGGCGGCTATGTCGCGGTCATCATGGCGATGCTGCTGTTTGCCGTCATGGTCATCTGGTACCGCGGCACGGAGCTGGAGCAGAAATACACCGTGCGCTTGCGGGTGCGCGACTATCTGAAAAACTTTGAGGCCCTGCGCCGGGACGAGGCCACCCCGGTCTGCGCGCAAAATCTGGTCTACATCGACAAGAGCAACGACACCGAGACCCTTGACCGCGACATTCTCTACTCCATCCTGGACAGGGATCCCAAACGGGCCGAGGCCTACTGGTTTTTCAGCATCCATCTGATGGACGAGCCGGATGTAGTCCGCTATCATCTGGAAACCTACGGCACCGATTTCATCTTCCGCGTCCGGCTGGAGCTGGGCTTTAAGAACGACCAGCTCCTCAACGCCTATCTGCGCCAGATCGTCGGCGATCTGCTGGCCTCCGGGGAGCTGCCGCCGCAGGAGCGCAAGTTCTCCATCTACGGCCCCTCCAACGTGGGCACCTTCAAGTTCTGCTTCATCAAGCGCAGCGTCGCCGCCGGCACAGTGCTGACGCGCTTTGAGGAATTCATTCTGACCGCCAAGTACCGTATCCGTGAGCTGATCGGCTCCCAGGCCCACTGGTACGGCCTGGACACCTCCTCGCTGATCGTAGAGTCTGTACCGCTCTCCGCGCCCGGCCGCCAGGCCCGTAACACCAAGCCGGAGCGCGTCTGATATGCCCCTTCTTTGCCTCCCCCGCCCGGGGGAGGCAAAATTATTGCGACAGCGTGAAATTACGGGTGGTATTTTCCGTTATTATCTGGTAAAATATAGTTTAATTAACGATACAAGTGAGGGAATACTTATGCCTGATATAGTGTCTGCACGCGGAACAATCGGCGAGAAGCGCAGAATCCTTCTGGTGGAGGACGAGCTTGTAAACCGCGAAATCCTGTGCGCGATCCTTGATGCCAGTTATGAGGTCATTGTTGCCGAAAGCGGCGTGGAAGCCCTTGAAAAGCTCTATGACAACAGAGAGACTGTCAGCCTTGTCCTGCTTGACCTGATCCTGCCAGATATCCACGGGCTGGATATTTTGGTACGCATCAAGAATGATTCTCTGCTTGCCGGGATCCCGGTGATCGTGATGACCTCTGACCATGAGGCTGAGGTTGAGAGCCTCAACCGTGGGGCCACGGACTTCATTCCCAAACCCTACCCCGGGGCCAAGGTCATTCTGGCCCGTGTGCACCGCGCCATCGAATCCTCGGAAAACCGGGATATCATCCGCCTGACGGAGCGCGACAGTCTCACGGGACTGTATAACAAGGAATACTTCTTCGGCTATGCAAACCAGATGGACGCGCACCTCAAGGACCGCCCCATGGACGCGCTGGTGGTAAACGTCAATCACTTCCGCCTGATTAACGAGCGCTATGGCAAGGCCTTCGGCAACAACATTCTCAGGCAGGTTGCGGAGAACACCGCAAAGGCCGTCGGCCCGGAGGCCATTGTCTGCCGGCGTGAGGGTGACATTTTTCTGGTCTACTGCCCGCACCGGGACGACTATGCCGCGCTCTTCAGCCAGATCTCTGACGGGCTTGACAGCCGCGTACGCATCCGCATGGGCATATACCCCAACGCCGATAAATCCGTCGATGTAGAGCGGCGCTTTGACCGCGCGAAAACCGCCGCGGACACCATCCGCAGCAGCTTTACCCAGTCCATCGCCGTCTACGACAGCGCCCTGCATGAGTCTGAGCTTTTTGCCGCGCAACTTCTGGAGGACTTTCCGGAAGCTCTGAAGCAAAAGCAGTTTCTTGTCTATCATCAGCCGAAGTTCGACATCCGCCCGGAGATCCCTATCCTCAACAGCTCCGAGGCGCTGGTGCGCTGGAAGCACCCCACCCTCGGCATGATCAACCCCGGCGTTTTCATCCCGCTCTTTGAGAGCAACGGCCTCATACAGCAGCTCGACCGCTATGTCTGGCGGGAAACCGCTGCCCAGATACAAGATTGGAAGTCTCGCCTCGGCTTCTCCCTGCCGGTTTCCGTTAACGTCTCGCGTGTGGATTTGTTTGACCCCGAGCTTCTGCATGTTCTGCAGGGCCTCCTTACGGAATTTGAGCTCACCCCTGCGGAGTTTCTGCTGGAGATCACGGAGTCGGCGTATACGGAGGACTCGGCCCACATCATCAAAAACGTCAACCGCCTGCGGGAAGCCGGCTTCAGCATCGAGATGGACGACTTCGGCAGCGGCTATTCCTCGCTGAACATGCTGACCACCCTGCCGGTGGACGTGCTGAAGCTGGACATGCAGTTTCTGCGCAGCGCCTTCCGTGAACGGAAGAACACGAAGATACTCGAGGTCGTCATCGACATTGCCGAATCCCTGCGCATTCCCACGGTGGCTGAGGGTGTGGAAACTGCGGAACAGCTTCTCACGCTCAAGTCCATCGGCTGTGACATCGGGCAGGGCTATCTCTTCTCCCGCCCGATCCCGGCTGAGGAATACGAGCGCTTTCTCATCGAGCGCAGGGATACCCCGGACGAGCGCACCAAGCTGCCGGAGCACAGGCGCAGAGAGCATTTGAAGGAAAATCTCGCCTATGACGCGCTGCACGACCCGGCGACGGGACTCTATAACGAGAGCGCGTATGAGATCTTCATGCGCGATATCGACCCGGAGCACAGTGCCCTGTTGATTTTCACCATTGACGACTATGAGCTTCTCAAGGCCCGCAACGGCCGGGAGAACGCGGAGCGTGCCGTTGAGCGCGTGGCAGAGGTGCTGCGCGGCAGCTTCCGCTCGGCAGACTATGTGTGCCGCATCAGCAACGAGGAGTTTGCCGTCATCGTCACCCGTATCGAGAGCAGCAAGCGCAGCGTGATTGAGGAAAAGATCGCCCGCATCGGCGCGGAGCTGCTGAAGCCGACGGAGGGTTTGCCCCCCATCACGCTCAGTGCGGGCATTGCCTTTGCCGATCGGGAGCACTCCCGGGAGGCGCTCTTTGAAACCGCCGACGCGGAGCTCAACCGCGTCAAGGAGCAGAAGCGCCTTGCTCGCAGCAGGGCCAGATAAGCTTGACCATGGGCAGAAAAAAAGTATTTCTTGAATGGCTGCAGATCGTCTGCGGGCTGCTGGTCTTCTCCTTCGGCGTGCACCTCACGATCTTTGCCAATATCGGCCTTGCTCCGTGGGACTGCCTCGGCATGGGCGTATCCTATCACACGCCGCTCAATTACGGCCTTTCCATGACGGCCATCGCCATCGCAGTGCTGGTGATCGACCTTCTGCTTCGTGAGCGTATCGGCTTCGGCACGATCATCGACGCCCTGCTCACAGGAAACTTCGTCCAGATGTTCAACGATCTCAATCCCCTGCCGCTGAATGCCAAGCTCTGGCTCGGCATGGTGATCATGCTGGCAGGCTACGTGTTTAACGCCGTGGGCATGTGGATCTATATGCGCGCCGCGCAGGGCTGCGGGCCGCGCGATTCCCTGCTCATCGGCCTCGGAAAGCGGATGCCGCGCGTCCCCATCGGTGTGGTTGAAATCCTGCTGTGGGCGGTGGTGCTGCTGGCAGGCTGGCTTCTCGGCGGTCCGGTGGGCATCGGCACCCTGCTCAGCACCTTTGCCGCGGGCACGGTGATGCAGCTTGTGTATAATCTCCTGCGCTTTGACCCCCGCGATGTCCGTCACCGCGACGTGTTTGAGGTCCTGAAAGAATTGAGCGCACCATAAAAAATCTGCAAATTCATGCGAATTTGCAGATTTTTTTATTCCTTTTGCAGGGCCGGGATGTGCTTTATCAGCAGGCCGCGGAGCCATCTGTCCAGCGGCCGGATGATCCATTCCGCAAGCCAGGCCAGCGCCGCCGCGCCGAAAAAGCTCAGAAGCCCGACGGGCAGCATGTACCAGAACTGTCGGTTCAGATCCGGCACCGCCGCCTTGAAGCGGGGATAGATCAGCGCGTCGGTGATCCAACTCAGCAGATAGATTGAGAGCGAGAGCCCCGCAATGCGCGCGACCCAGGTCTGCATCGCGCGGGGGAAGCGGTCCGCCCCGGCGTTTTGCAGGATGAGAAAGCACAATACCGCGCAGACATAGCCCTGGTAGTGGTCATAGCGGGTCACGTCGATCGTCCACTCTCCACCGGGGCCGAGCAGCAGCACGTCGATCCCCACAAAGGCCGCCACGAGAATGAGCAGCAGGCCCGCCGCCTTCCTGGCGGAGACCTTCGGCCGGGTGCGGTTCAGATACGCGCCGGTAAAGTAATAGGCGATGGGCGAGAGATTCTTCCACCACACCGTCAGGAGATGCACCGGGCGGTGCAGCATGCTCGGCAGGATGGAGAGATAGAGGAAGGTGCCGATCAGGATCAGACGCTGCCGGTCCGACTCCAGGCCGTTGAAGGCCAGGTTCAGAAATGGGATCATCAGGAAAAGCCCCAGGTACATGAGCAGATACCAGGCATATTCGATGCTCTCAAAATTAATGATCCCGCTGATCATCTCGCGCAGGCCCAGCGGCTGATGCAGCAGGAAGCGCCGCGCGAGATAGGTAAAGGCGCTGCACACGAGAAAGGTGATATAAATGCGCAGAAAGCCCAGATAATAGCGCGCGGAGAGCTTTTTCCCCGAGCAGAGATAACCCGTCAGCATGATGAACATGGCGACGCAAGTACCCACGATCATCCGGAGACCGACGGAGGCCAGCTTGACAGGAAAGGCCGTGTTGAATTCATAGAGGCCGGTGTTGTCGAAAAAGTGGGAAAAGACGATGAAAAGCGCCGCAATTGCCCGGATAAAGTCCAGATTGATGTCGTGTTTCTTTGCCATCACTTCACCACCACGTTTTCCTTCCCAAGCCGCTCCTCCAGCTCCGCAATCAGTCCCTCATGGATCAGGCAGGGTGTGCCGATGCGCTTTTTCTCCCGCTCACAGTAAATAATCATCTGCTGCCTGCCGGGGAACATGGTGAGGATCAGCTTGATGCGCTCAAGCTCAGGGTCCTCAGCGCTCCTGAGCTTTACCCAGAGCTTGGCCTCCTTCGGCGGCGGCAGCTTCTCACCGGGGGCGTTTGCATCGGAGAGGGGGCGGATGCTGTCCACCATGAGCTGCGGCTCCTTCTCGTCGCGCACGGAGATGCGGCCCTTCACAAGCAGGGCGGCGTTTTCCTTCACGTAGACGCCGCCGGAGTCCAGCGCCCGCTGAAAGGCCATCAGCTCCATGCTGCCGGTGTCGTCCTCGAGCTGGATATAGCTCATGAGGGTGTTGTTCTTGGTCGTGCGCGTGCGGGCCGATTCCACCACGCCCGCGACCGTGATCATCTGGTTGTCCTGGAAACGACGGGGGCCGTCCTCGGCGGCAAAGTCCCCCATCACCGCACCGATGGGCACCGCCCCGATGCGGCGCGCCGCGTCGCGGTAGGCATCCATGGGGTGGCCGCTGAGATAGAGGCCGGTGGTCTCCTTCTCCATAGCCATCTTCTCCATGGGTGTGTACTCCTCCATCTCCGGGATGGGGATGACCGCCGGGGGCTTTTCGCCCGCGTCATCAAAGTCGCCGAAAAGGTCGAGCTGCCCGGAGATGTTGTCCCGCGCGGACTGGGCAATGGAATCCATGATCGCCCCGACCACCTCCATCAGCGCCCTGCGCTTGTAGCCCAGGGAGTCGAACGCGCCCGCCTTGATGAGATTTTCCACCGCGCGGCGGTTGAGCTCCTTGCCGTTCATGCGGCGGCAGAAGTCCTCAAAGTCCCGGAAGGGGCCGTTTTCATTACGCTCTGCGACCAGGGAGTCGATGGCCCCCCAGCCGATGCCCTTGATGGCGACAAGGCCGTAGCGGATATTCTGCCCGGCGACGGTGAAGTTTGCGCCGGAGGCGTTGACATCCGGGGGCAGGAGCCGAATGCCCATCTCGCGGCACTCGGCAATATACTCGGCGACCTTGCTGCTGCTGTCGAGGATGGAAGTCAGCAGCGCCGCCATGTACTGCTGGGGATAGTGGCGCTTCATGTAGGCTGTGCGGTAGACCACAATGGCATAGCTCACCGCGTGGGCCTTGTTGAAGGCGTAGCTGGCAAAGTCCAGGATTTCATCATAGATGGAGTTTGCCACCGCCTCGGGAATGCCGCGCTTCACCGCGCCGTCGATGCTGCGGCTCTCGTCACCGTGGACGAAGGCAATGCGCTCGGCGTCGATGATCTTGTGCTTTTTCTTGGACATGGCGCGGCGGATGTTGTCGGCCTGGCCGAGAGAAAAGCCCGCGAGGGAGCGGAAAATTTCAATGACCTGCTCCTGATACACGATGCAGCCGTAGGTGACGGCGAGGATGGGGCGCAGGCTCTCATGCTTGTATCGGATCTTCTCCGGGTGCTGGGACCACTCGATAAACTTCGGGATGGAGTCCATCGGCCCCGGACGGTAGAGAGCGATGATGGCGGTGATATCCTCAATGCTTTTGGCCTTGATGCCGGTGCAGACGGCGGTCATGCCAACGCTTTCAAGCTGGAAAACGCCCGATGTGTGGCCCGCCGCCAGCATGTCAAAGGTCTCCTTGTCATCCACCGGGGCCTCCGCCACGCGAAAGTCCGGCTCCTTTTCCCGCACAAGGCGCTCCGCGTCGTCCAAAACCGTGAGGTTTCGCAGCCCCAGAAAGTCCATCTTGAGAAGGCCCAGCTCCTCCAGCGTGGTCATGGGGTACTGGCAGACCACCGACTCGTCGTTCATCGCAAGGGGGACATATTCGTACACAGGCCTGTCCGTGATGACGACGCCCGCAGCGTGGGTGGAAGCGTGGCGCGGCATACCCTCCAGGGCCTTTGCCACGTCGATGAGGCGCTTGACGCGCTCGTCCCCCTCGTACATCTCGCGCAGGGGCTTGGATAAGCGTAGGGCCTCGTCGAGCGTCATGTTGAGCGCCATGGGCACCTGCTTTGCCACCGCGTCCGTCTCGGCATAGCTCATGTTCAGCACGCGCCCCACGTCGCGGATGGCGGCGCGGGCGGCCATGGTGCCGAAGGTGACGATCTGCGCCACATGGTCATGGCCGTAAAGTCGGTTCACATACTCGATGACCTCGCCACGGCGGTTGACGCAGAAGTCCACGTCGATATCCGGCATGGACACGCGCTCGGGGTTCAGAAAGCGTTCAAAGAAGAGGCTGTATTTGATGGGGTCCACGTCGGTGATATGCAGGCAGTAGGAAACGACGCTGCCCGCAGCGCTGCCGCGCCCGGGGCCGACGGGGATGCCGTTTCGCTTGGCGTAGCCGATGAAGTCCGAGACGATGAGAAAATAGTCCACGAAGCCCATGCGGTGGATCATATCCAGCTCATAGTCGAGCTGTTTGTGGATTTCGGGCCGATCGGGGAAGCGCTCTTTGAAGCCCTTTTCGCAGAGCTTTTGCAAATATTCCCAGCTGTCCGTCTCCCCTGCCGGGAGCTTGAAGCGCGGCAGCTTGTAGTTGCCGAACTCGAAGCGAAAGTCGCACATGTCCGCGATTTTCTGGGTGTTGTCCGCAGCCTCCGGCAGCTCCGGGAAGAGGGCGCGCATCTCCCGCTCGTCCTTGAGGTAAAACTCCTGGGTCTCAAAGCGCATGCGGTTCGGCTCGTCCACGGTTTTGCCCATCTGGATGCACATGAGCACATCCTGATAATAGGCGTCAGACTTGTCGATATAGTGTGCGTCGTTGGTCAGGGCGAGGGGGATGCCGGTCTCGCGGCTAAGACGGATGAGTCCCTGAGCGGCCCGCGCTTCCTCCGCGATGCCGTGGTTCTGGATCTCGAGGAAGAAGTATTCCGGGCCGAAGAGGTCCCGCAGCTCCAGGGCTTTGGCCTTCGCGCCCTCATAGTCGTTGTGGATCAGCATCTGGGGAATGGCCCCCGCAAGGCAGCCGGAGAGGCAGACAAGGCCCTCGGCATGCTCATGCAGCAGCGCCCAGTCGATTCTGGGCTTGACATAGAAGCCCTCGATAAACGCGGCGGAAACCATGTAGCAGAGATTGCGGTAGCCCACCTCGTTTCGGCACAGGAGGATCAGGTGGGAATACTCGTTGTCCACACCGTGGACGCGGTCGGTACGGCTGTGGGGGGCGACATAGACCTCGCACCCGATGACGGGCTTGACCCCCGCCGCCTCGCAGGCTTTGAAGAAAGCGACCGCCCCATACATGACGCCGTGATCCGTGAGGGCGACGGCGGTCTGTCCCAGCTCCTTTGCGCGCGCGGGCAGCCTGTCCGTGCGGCACGCGCCGTCGAGCAGGCTGTATTCGCTGTGAACATGAAGATGGACAAAGGCCAAAAGCCATCCCCCCTCCTGGATTTTTTCCACGATTATCATGATTATGATATCGTTTGTCCGCCGTCCTGTCAAGCATGTGTGTTTGTTCACCGTCCTGTCAAGCGTACTCGTTGACAGCATGAAAAGCGTTTGTTATAATAAAGTGAATTCTGGTAAAAACAGGAGGAAATTTTCATAAAAAAAAGGCTTTTATCAGTTTTTTTCGTGTTTGCATTGCTTATCTGCGCCGGCAGTATACTGACCGCAGCCGCATCGGCAGAGTCTCCGGAAACGGTCTGGGTCGATGTTTCCGCGCAGACGCTTCAGGCCGGCGGTCTGCTGCCGGAGGCTGTCCCGCAGCTGTATACGCCCAGGGGTGACCCGTATGCGGATGTCAAGACAGAAATATACACAGCTCTGATTTCCAAGGCCGAGATGATCAATCTTCGTTCCTACTGTCTGGCAACGAAGGATGTCTCCGGCGTTTTTCACTCGGTGCTCAATGAAAACCCGGAGCTGTTCTATGTTGATGGCGACTTCCGTTACAGCTACGATTCCAATGTTGTCACCAGCCTTTATCCCAGTTACGACAGCAGCTACACCGACGAGGACGTGGACACCTATCGCGCCGCCGTGCAGGCTGTCGTCGGCATGCTTGACCCGAACTGGAGTGACGCAGAGAAGTTCCTTTTCCTCCATGACTATCTGGTCACCCACTGCGAGTATGATCTGACCTACTCCCGTTACAGCGCCTACGACGCACTGGTTGTCGGCAGCGCGGTCTGCCAGGGCTATGCGTTAGCCTTCAATGATTTATGCACGCAGAGCGGCATCAGCGCTGCCGTGATCACCAGCCAGGACCTCGACCACGCCTGGAATCTTGTCGCAGTCAACGGTGAGTACTGCTATGTGGACTGCACCTGGGATGACCCCTCCAACCACTGGTACGAGGGCTACTGTGCACACAGTAATTTTCTGCTGAGCAGGAACACCTTTGCCAAGTCGCACAACAGCACGGACTGGACCAATGGCACCAAGAACGTCTATTCGTCCGTCGCGACCAGCTCCCGTTATGACAGTGCGTGGTGGCAGGGTGTTATCACGGCTGTGGCCCGCATCGGGAATCTGGGCGCCTACACGCTGAAGAGCGACAACGCACACATCTATCTGCGGGATTTTCTCAGCAGCAGTGTCCGTGAGCTCTCTCTGCCCGATGTCGCCTACTGGAACGTCTGGAACGGAAATGGTTCTTACTGGGTCGGAAACTTCAGCTCCTCGGCAGCGCTTGGCGGCAGCTTCTATTTCACAATGCCCACGGCGATCTGGTCTCTGAGCACAACCGGCGAGATGAACCGTGTATACAGCCTGACGAAGGTCGAGCAGTCAGCAGGCTATCTCTACGGGATGGTCAGCAGCGGTACTTCGCTGTACTACAATATCGGCACGGAAGCTTGTGATACCAGCTTTCAACGTGCAGAATTCTCCCCCGGCCCTGCCGGCGGCGAGAGCAACGGCTTTACCTATACGGTACTTGCTGACGGCACAGCCAGCATCACTGCCTGCACGCGTTCCGGCAAGATTGTAATTCCCCAGACCATAGACGGTTATACCGTTACCAATCTCGCCTCCGAGCTCTTCTATGGGCGCAGCGGCATCACCAGCGTCACCATCCCCGCGACAGTACGCAGCTTCGGTGAGGACAGCACAAATAATAACTTGGACTACGTGTTCTCCTACTGCTACGATCTTACGCGCATCGAAGTCAACAAGAACAACCCGACTTTCTGCTCTGTGGACGGCGTGCTGTTCAGCAAGGACAAAACGACCCTCATCAACTACCCCTGCAATCACAGCGGCGAGGTCTATCACACCGAGGCATCGGTCTTCTGCTGCACCGCCTTTGCCTCCTGCCGCAATTTGAAGTTCCTTTTCATCGACAAAGCGAACACCACCTGGTCTACTTATACATTTTATGATACTGCCGACCTGACAGCGTTTTACATTCCCGGCGGCGCCACAGAGAAACAGGTCAAAGCCGAGCGTAAGAATGGCCGGGTACAGGATGGTACGTCCGGGAATCCGTGGTGCGCATTGGAAAGCACCGGCGCGCTTATGTACCTTCCCGCCAGTCTTGAGCAGATCGAGGCAGAAGCCTTCCGGGGAACGGAGATGCCTTATCTTATCGCACCTGCTGGCTGCAAGCGCATTGAAGCAAATGCCTTTGCCGACAGTGCTCTTCGCTATCTGCGTGTCGGCACGCAAACCGTAATTGAGAACGGTGCGCTCTCTTCCTCCGTCGTGGTCGACCGGAGATAATCACGCTTAAAGGCGTACAAAACCGCAGGGGTTCACGCGGACCCCTGCGGTTTTTATATCGAAATCTATGCTTCGGGGACAAAAGTCATCAGCTTTTTCAGGCGATGGCTGAGACAGCTCTTGCTGACGGGCGGGTAACTTAGCTGCGCGAGATCGGCAAGGCTCGCCTCGGGGTTTGTGACACGCAGCAGGGCTGCGTCCTTCAGGGTCTCCGGCAGCACGTCAAGACTGCCGTAATCCTTCACGATGCGGCGGATGGCGGCAAGCTGCTCCTGCGCGGCGGCGACGGTCTTGTCGGTGTTGGCGCTGTCGCAGTTGATCTGCCGGGTGACGGTGTTGCGCATCTCCTTTTCCACCTTTGCGGTCATGACGCCCATGGCCGTTTTCGGTGCGCCGACGGCGGTAAAAAAATCCGCGATGGCGTCCGCCTGCTTGAAGTACAGCAGGGCGTTGCCAGCGCGCTGCGTCTCCCGGGGCGAAAAGCCCATGTCCAGCAGGATGGTGTAGACCTCGCGGCTGACGCTCTGGTGCGCGGTGGCAAGCTCCAGGTGATAGCGCTTCTCGGGATCGGTGACGCTGCCGCCCGCGAGGAAGGCCCCGCGGACGAAGGCGGCGCGGCAATGCTCCTCCTCCAGCACGCCGAAGTTGACGTGGTGGGAGAGGGTGCCGTCGATCTCCGCGCCGAAGGCGGAAAAGATCTGCCGGAGCTTTTCGCTGTCCGTGACGGTAAAGCTCCGCTTGCCGGAGGCGTTTTCCGGCGGAAGCGTGTCAAACGTGAGAGAAAAGGCGCGTTTCAAAAGCCGCGGCAGACGCGCGGCAAAGTCGGGGCTTGCGGTGATGATGCGGATCTCACGCGGGGAAAAGCAGTTGCAATAGAGCAGCACGCCGTAGCACTCGGCTACGGCGTCATCCTTCCGCTCGATCCGGTCTCGGCACAGCTCCTTTTTTGCGTCTGAAGAAAATGACATGCCGCGCCCCCTTATTTGTCGATGTCCCGGTTGACATTCGTTGCGCTGATGCCCTTGGCCTTGAGAAACTCGGTCAGGGCCGCGGCAATGGCGACGCTGCGGTGGCGGCCGCCGGTGCAGCCCACGCCGATGGTGAGGTTGAGCTTGCCCTCCTCCACATACAACGGCACCAGAAAGCCCAGCAGATCCTCCACCTTTTCCATAAAGGTGCGGGCCTCAACACTGTCGAAGACATACTGCGCGACGGGCCGGTCAAGGCCGGTGTGGGGGCGCAGCTCCTCAATGTAATAGGGGTTCGGCAGAAAGCGCACGTCGAACACAAGGTCCGCGTCCAGGGGGATGCCGTGTTTAAAACCGAACGCCTCCACCGTGACCTCGAGCTTCCGCTTCGTCCCGGCGGGCGAGATGAGGTCGAAGAGCTTGCTTTGAAGCTGCCCGAGCGTGAGGCTGGAGCTGTTGACGATGAAGTCCGCCCGCTCCCGGATTGGGGCCAGCAGATCCATCTCCTGATAGACCGCCTCCTCGATGCTGCCTCCCCGCTTTGCCAGGGGGTGGGGTCTGCGCGTCTCTTTATAGCGGCGCACGATGGTGGGCACGTCCGCGTCCATGTACAGGATGCGGCAGTTGCAGTTCATCTCCTGGAGCTGGTCGATAGTTTTTAAAAGCTCGTCGAAGCCGTTTTTGGCCCGCACGTCCGTCACCAGGGCAACCTTCTCATAGCGCCCGCCCGTGGCGATGCAGAGCTCGGCAAACTTCGGCATCAGCGCCACCGGCAGATTGTCCACGCAGTAGTAATCCAGATCCTCCAGCACGTCCGCCGCGCGGCTCTTCCCCGCGCCGGACAGCCCGGTTATAATTAAAAAATCCATTCATTATTCCTCTTTTTTCTAGTGGAGTGTTTTTTCCCGTTTTTTGAGAGGCTCTGTGCGTTTCCGATCTCACGGCTTACAACTGCCGCACGGTGAATACCCGGCGGCGATCAGTTCCTCACGGGTGCCGGTAAAATCCATCCTATTTTTTTCTTTAATCTTGTCAACACTCTTACAAGTCGGATAGTGGAATTTTTCTGTGTTGGTGTTGACGATATAGGTAATGCCGGAGATAGTATTGGATGCGGCAGAACCCGATTTTGTCACCAACGTGAGATCAGTACCGGTTTCAGCCTTTGCCGCTTTCAGACCATCGTTATAGCCAAGTTCATACATGGCAAGCATATCCTCTTTTGTATAGAAAGCGCTGTCCTCCAATTCATTTGGACTTGAGTACCCCACCTGTGCTGCTGCAGCAGGAACGAGGGAAAGTGCCAGAATCAGCGCAAAGAGGATGGCAAAAACACGTTTCATCATAATTGCCTCCAAAAATCAGGACGTAAAAAGAAAATCTCACGGCTCTGTGTCTTTATTTTTTATGTTCATCACGGGTCACTGTTCGCTCCAGACCCTGTGCAGCGGGACCTGGGGGCCGTGGTCTTCAAGCTTATAGTCGGGCGGCAGCAGGATCATCTCCGGCTCGAGCACGACCTTGCTGTGCTCATAGACCGCGCGGCGGATGTATTTCATCAGCTCATGTACATCGTGGGACGTGGCCCCTCCGATATTCACGACAAAGCCCGCGTGCTTTTCGGACACCTGCGCCCCGCCGATGGTATAGCCCTTGAGCCCCGCCTCGTCAATGAGCGCGGCAGCAAAGTACCCCTCGGGCCGCTTGAAGGCGCTGCCCGCCGAGGGGAGATCCAGAGGCTGCTTTTCGCGGCGTTTCGCGTTCAGCTCGCGCATTTTCTCCGCGATGGTCTCCGGCTCACCCTTTTCCAGGCGGAACACCGCGCTCACGATCACGCAGCCCGGCGTTTTCTGGAAGAAGCTGCTGCGGTAGCCGAAGGCGCACTGTTCATTCGTCAGCTCATAAAGCGCCTGCTCCGGCAGAAACTGGATGACCACGCTCTCCACCGCGTCCTTGAGTTCCCCGCCGTAGGCCCCGGCATTCATCATCAGGCCGCCGCCCACGCTGCCGGGAATGCCGGAGGCAAACTCCAGCCCGGTGAGCCCGTTCTGCTGGGCAAAGCCGGCAAGCCTGGAAAGCGAAACCCCGGCCTCGGCATAGATGGCACCGTCCGGCAGGAGAAAGAGCTTCGTGAGCTTTTCCGTCGAGATGATAAAGAGCTCCTTCAGCCCCTCGTCCGGGAAAAGAATATTTGTCCCGTTGCCGAGGATATAGGGGGCCAGCTCGTGCTTTTTCAGCAGATAGCAGATCTGCGTGAGCCCTGACACATCCTGCGGCACGGCCAGCGCACGCACCGGGCCGCCGATACGGAAGGAGCTGTGGGCGGACATGGGCTCGTTTTCATAGAGCGCGAGGCCCGGCAGCTTCTCCCTGATCTCCTGTATGGCAAGTTCCAGTTGCTCCATAGTAGTCTCCTAACATTGTTGGTTTCCATTGCTGCCTGCTTCGGGTCGATCTGGGGATCGACCCCTATGGGCTTTCGGTTTTGCTTTCCTCCGTAGGGGCCGATGCCCTCATCGGCCCGCTTGTTCCCATTTCGGGTCGATCCGGTGAGAAGGTGAATTGCCCCGAAGGGACATGAGAAGCTGGTCGGGCCATTGACCCCTGCGGCTCGCATGTTCTCAATTGACTTAGAACAGTCCCGCGTCGATGGCGGCGTCGTGCTCCATGGCGAGGGCAGCAGCGGCGTTGTAGCCCATCTTCTTCTGGCGGTTGTTCATGGCGGCAAGCTCCATGATGACGGCGAGGTTGCGCCCCGGGCGCACCGGGATCGTCACCTGCGGGATATCGACGCCGACAAAGCTTGCGCTCTCATTGGTGAGGCCCAGGCGATCATAGGCCTTGCTGTTGTCCCACGGCTCCATCTGGATGCATAGATCCACATTACTCTCAGGCTTGACAGCGCCCATGCCGAACAGGTGCCGTACATTCACAACGCCGATGCCGCGCAGCTCCATATAATAGCGTATGAGCTCCGGCGCGCTGCCGACGAGGGAGTGGCGGCTGACACGGCGGATCTCCACCGCGTCGTCCGCGATGAGGCGGTGGCCGCGCTTGACAAGCTCCAGCGCCGTCTCGCTCTTGCCGATGCCGCTGTCGCCCATGAGGAGGACGCCTTCGCCGTAGACCTCCACCAGTACACCGTGCACCGTCACGCGCGGGGCCAGGTATTTTTGCAGCGAGTGGATCAGATCCGCCTGGAATTCCGAGGTGTCCTCATCCGTGATGAACACGTTGCGGTCATATTTATCCGCCATTTCGATGCATTCAGGGAACGGCTCCACGCCGTGGCAGAACACCAGCGCCGCGATATCATGCTGCATGAAGCGCTCAAAGGTGAGGCGGCGATTCTCGAGGGAAAGGCTGTCGAGATAGGTGCTCTCAACCCGGCCGATGATCTGGATGCGGCTGGGGTCAAAGTAATCGTAAAAGCCAGTGAGCTGCAGGGCAGGCCGGTTCACGTCCGAGGTGGTGACCAGCGCCTCCTCATAATCGGAGGCCAGGTGCAGGGCCGTGATGCCGCCGTGCCTCTCGATGATCTTTTTCAGTTTGACGGAATACTTGCTGCGCATACTCCTCACTCTTATCCTTTCTTATTCTTTTTCTTATTCTTATTGTAAAATATATATTACCCATTTTTCTTCTTTTTGGCAAGTCCTTTCCACACATCCGGGCGTTGAAAGCAAAAAACTTTTTTCCGCCAAGCTTCAAAATTTTCCTTGCATTTGCATGGTCAATCTGCTATTATAAATGAGCTGTCTTGCAGACAGTCAACACATGCAAGGAGGTGCTTCATCCATGGCGAAGTGCGAATTCTGCGACAAGGGCGTTACCTTTGGCATTAAGGTCAGCCATTCTCACAGACGGTCCAACCGTACCTGGAAGCCCAATGTGAAGCGCGTCAAGGCCATCGTCGACGGCTCTCCCAAGCACGTCTACGTCTGCACCCGCTGCCTGCGCAGCGGCAAGG
>Ga0310697_10003279_pt1 | contig 16466 bp, 10 predicted proteins | sample 172DNAGHGlowgp2_FD_203883 | JGI IMG/M metagenome (GOLD analysis project Ga0310697, IMG submission 203883) | Sheep rumen microbial communities from Palmerston North, Manawatu-Wanganui, New Zealand - 1728 DNA GHGlow gp2 (v2) (version 2) | ecosystem: Host-associated > Mammals > Digestive system >... | reverse complement strand
CTGGTACTGCTGTCCGTTGCTATGGCGGCAACTATTTTACAATCAAGTCAGCCTACACATTGACAAAGATTGAACTTACTTTTGGTGGAAGTGATGGAACGAATGCTATTTCTACCGATAAGGATACCTATTCTGATGGTACTTGGGAAGGTAGCGAGAGCGAAGTTACATTCACTATTGGTGGAACTACTGGTAACAGACGTATTGCCTCGATCAAAGTGACATGGGAAGAAGGTGGTTCCACTCTGCAGGAAGCCGGCCTTTCCTTCGGAAATACCACTTCTTTCGAGGTAGATCAGAACTCTGACGGCACATTCCCTGCTTTCCAGGCTCCTACGCTCACCAAGGCTACGGATGCTGAGGTTACTTACAGCTCAAGCAAAGAAAGTGTTGCAACAGTTAATGCCGAGACAGGTGCTGTTACGATTGTTGGCTGTGGAGAAACAACCATTACTGCTCAGGCTAAGGCTACAGAAACCTATAAGGCTGGACACGCATCCTATACCCTTAAGGTTAACATGTATATCGACCCCACTGTAGGTACAAAAGAGAACCCCTATACCGTAGCACAGGCCCGCGCAGCCATTGATGCTGCCAAACCCAATAATGTTGAAGATGCTTATGTAAAGGGTATTGTATGTAAAGTAGACAAATATAACGATAAATACTTTTCTATCACATATTGGATTTCCGATGATGGTACTGATGCCAATTCCCTGCAGGTCTACAGTGGTAAGGGACTTGAAAGTGCCGATTTCAACAGCATTGAAGATGTGACAGTTGGCGATGAGGTTGTCGTCTGCGGTACCCTTCAGGACTTTAATGGAACTTATGAATTTGATAAGAATAACTACCTTGTTTCGACAACTCATCAGGATGCACCTGTAGTAGTTGACGTTGCTACCGTCAACTCTCTGACTCCTACCAGCCTCACTGTGGGTGACGAAGGCACATTCGTTGCTGACGTAACGGTTGCTGATGGTGTTGCTGATGACGAATATGAAGTGACCTTCGCAACGAGCGACGACAATATCCTCGGTGTGGATGCAAAGACCGGCGAATACCAGGCCTATGCCAAGGGTACTGTGACCGTTACCGTTCATGTAGAAGCTCTTGACGAAGCACACTTCAACAACGTTGACAAGGAGTTCACCGTCGTCGTTAAGAATGCTCCCGCTGCTACTGGCGACTACAAGCACGTCACCTCTACTGACGACATCGAAGACGGTCAGTACCTCATCGTCTATGAGGAAATCGCCCTCAATGGTGCGCTCGGCTCAGGAATTGACCACACCCAGAACTACATTGGCGTAGCTAAGTCGGGTGACTTCATCGTAGCTACCGATGCTGCCAACGCTGCTTCCTTCAACGTCACTGCAGTTAACGGCGGCTATGCCATCACTACACAGGATGGAACCTATATCGGCCATACCGGCACCAAGAATACACTCAATGCTCAAAATACCGAACTCGTCAACACCCTCAGTATTAATGAAGAAAATGGAGAAGCAGTAATCGCCTGTGGCGAATATTATCTGCGCTTCAATAAAGCTTCCGACCAGGATCGTTTCCGTTACTATAAGAGTGGCCAGCAGGCTGTCTACCTCTACAAGCGCGTCAACGAGACTGCTCCTGCCGTCACCTTCAACGTAAATGTTACTGAAGCCGGCTATGCTACACTGTACTACGGTGCATCGAACCTCGTTGTTCCCGAAGGTGTTAAGGCTTCTACCTACACCGTTACCGAAGGTCAGCTTCAAGCGAGCAAGGTCTATACCGCTAACAAAGTCATTCCTGCCGGAACAGGTGTTGTCCTGGAGGCTGCCGAAGGCACCTATACCTTCACTGCTACCAGTGAAGTTGCTGAAGCCGCTGATGCCAACATGCTGAAGGGTTCTGATGGTGGATATCAGGACAAGACCGAAGGCTACAAGTACTACATCCTCTCTTACGACAAGCAGGGTCAGAACGTCGGCTTCTACTATCAGGAAGAAGGCGGTACTAAGGTCAGCAACGGTGCTCACAAGGCTTACCTGGCTGTTCCCGAAGAGGTGGCCGGCGAGGCTAAGTTCTTCACCTTCGGTGGTGAGACCGGCATCAATGCTGTTGAGGCTGGCAAGACCAATGGTGTTGTCTACAACCTGCAGGGTCAGCGCGTAGAGAATGCTCAGAAGGGCATCTTCATCATGAACGGCAAGAAAGTCGTTCGTTAATATTAAAAGATGATCATATTAAATAATTTAAATAACGAAATGATTATGAAGAAATATATTCAGCCCAATATCAAGCTGCGCAGTCTCGAGGCAGAGACCCTCTTGGCAGCCATTTCCCTGAACAACGAAGTTGGTAATGGAGAGCAACTCTCGAAAGGTAACATTTGGGAAGACGAAGAAGAGGAATTCTAAGTGGTCAACCAACATGATTAGTTGGTTCCTCGATAAGGCTCCGCAGGATGGACATCGCTCCGCCTGCGGAGCTTTTTTTTCTTTAGCAGAAGTTAAAAACTAATAGTCATGCCGAATCAAAGACTTCTTAGTGCCGAAGCAAAGACTTCTAAGTGCCGAAGCAATGACTTCTTGATGTAAAATAGCCTATTTTACTGACCAAAATAGTCTATTTTACCGACCAAAATAGCCTATTTTACCGGGCAAAATAGCCTATTTTACTTTTCCGATTGATACAGATGTCTTTTCCGATGCTAAGATATGCCTTTTCCGGTGCTTATGAGACGACGGGGACAGAAGGGCTTATAGGAGCGTGTATGATGGGTCCCCCCACTCATGGGAAGGGGGTTAGGGGTTCTGCTCTTTCCTCAGTTTCAGCCATTGGCCGTAGGTGAGCATTCGCCAGATCCATTCCAGTGGGCCGAAGCGGAAGTAGCGGAGCCAAAGTGCGCAGAGGGCTATCTGCATGATGAACACGCCGAGTGCCCACAGCTCGGTCATCCATAGTGAGGTGTCGGCACCCATTCCGAAGCCGACGCCATAGAAGAGGATGACTCCGCAGAGCGATTGCGAGAGATAGCACGTCAATGCCATCTTTCCCGGTTGGGCCAGCAGGTTCCATATAAGTCCTTCCTTTTTGTCGGTGTCTTTGTGTATAGTAAACCTTTCGAATGTTTTGAGGAGTTCTGTTCTGAACCTTTCCCTCATGGTGTTCTCGTAAAGAAGGCAGAATGCGGCGGCATAGGCGAAGCCCATCGGATAGACGCTCAGTGCGTAGAGCAGGCTGTGGACGACGGGTCCCCACGGGTGTCCGCCGATGCTGCTCCAGGTGTAGAATACCGACAACGGCAGGCCCATCGCGAAGCCGATTTTCTGGACCTTCCGTAGCCACTCCCGGCATTCGTGGAGGTTGGCATAGAGGCGTTGGCGTCCGATGTAGAGTCCGATGAGGAAGAGTCCGAGCACCTTGAAGTAGCGGTTGCCGCTGACAAACTCCCATATCCGTTCGACAGCCCCCTGCATCAGGAAGCTGTGCATGGCGCCATAGCTCTGTCCGTCGCGCAGCCATGTGCCGAAGTTCTCTTCCGTCACCCCGTAACGGTCGCACGCCGCCCACCATGCCTCATAGCAGCCGTCGGCCAGCGAATAGCCCGTCAGCCAGCGTGACAAGTCGATGGCGACGGGCAGCAACAGGAAGAACGCTGCCCATCGCAGGAGTTGTCGGTCGGTGCACTTCCAGAACAGCGGCAGCAACATCCCCATCAGGGCATAGAGCAACAGGATGTCGCCACTCCACAGGAGCAACAGGTGGGCAAGGCCGATGAGGCACAACACGGTCATCCGTCGGTAGAAAATCCTTCTGCCGTCGGCACCGCGGCTCATGGCGTTACCGATAATGATAGAGAAGCCGATGCCGAACAGCAGTGAGAACAGCGTGTAGAACTTTCCGTCGACAAAGAAGCAGAGCAGTGCCTGCACCATGTTGTCGGCCGTCAGGTGGTGGATGTCGGGTGTCGCATAGTTTTGGAATGTCCACAGCGAGAACTCCGGGAAGTTGGCGAGGATGATGCCCAGCAAGGCAAAGCCTCGCAGTGCATCGAGCACTACGAACCGCTGCTTGACAGGCCCAATTTGTTTCTGTGTCGTTGTTTTATGTCTCATTTCTCATTTCTCTTTTTAGTAATCGTTAAAAAATAAATTGGTACGATTTTATCTCAGATTTTTAGGCTGTTTTCGTGTTGAGAAGAGGGAGCATAGCGGGCTATGTGACCGATGAATAGCACGAAAAGAGGCAAAAAGGTGAGGTATCGCATCCATAAAAAACAGGGTCCAAAATCGTACCAAGTTATTTTTTAACGATTACTTAATGCGCTTCCAGCCAGTTGTCACCCCAGCCACAGTCGGCCACAAGAGGGACGCGCAGCGGATAGGCCTGCTGCATCTCCTCCAGCACGAGGGCCTCTACCCTATCGTGTTCTTCGGGCACGACGCTGAAATTCAGTTCGTCGTGGACCTGCAGCAAGAGTTTACTCTTCAGTCCTTCTGCCTTCATGCGCTGGTAGATGCGGATCATCGCCACCTTGATGATGTCGGCCGCCGAACCCTGTATGGGTGCGTTGATGGCGTTACGTTCGGCAAAGCCACGCACGGTGGCGTTATGTGAGTTGATGTCGGGCAGATAGCGGCGGCGGTGGAAGAGGGTCTCGGCATACCCATGCTCGCGTGCGTACTGCTTCGACTGTTCCATATATTCGTGCACCTGTGGGAAGGTCTCAAAGAAGCCGTCGATGAGCTGTTTGGCTTCGTCGCGCGAGATGTCGAGACGTTCAGCCAGCCCGAAGACGGTGATGCCGTAGATGATGCCGAAGTTGGCGCGCTTCGACTTGGTACGTTCGTCGCGCGACACTTCTTCGATTGATTTCTTATAGATGGTGGCGGCAGTGGCGGCATGAAGGTCATGGCCTTCGGTGAAGACTCGAATCATGTTTTCGTCGCCCGACAGGTGGGCCATCACACGCAGTTCTATCTGACTGTAGTCAGCAGAAAAAAATTGACATCCGGGCTCAGGTATGAAGCACTTGCGGATTTCCTTTCCGTCTTCGCCTCTGACGGGAATGTTCTGCAGGTTCGGGTCGGAGGACGAGAGACGACCCGTTGCCGTCACCGCCTGATTGAACGAGGTGTGGATATGTCCGGTCTTCGGGTTGATGAGCTTTGGCAGTGCGTCGACATAGGTTCCAAGGAGTTTCTTAAGTCCCCGATAATCAAGGATATCGGCTACGATGGGATGCTTCGAACGGAGTTGCTGCAGCACTTCTTCCGAGGTTACAAACTGTCCCGTCTTTGTCTTCTTCGGTTTCTCGATGATCTTCATCTGCCCGAACAGGATGTCGCCCACTTGCTTCGGACTGGAGATGTTGAACTGTTGGCCTGCCAGCTCATAGATGTGGCGCTCGAGTTCCATCATCCGTTCGGTGAAAAGTTTTGACGTTTCCCTCAGCGCTTCCGTGTCGAGTCGGACCCCGTTGCGTTCCATCTCTGCCAGGACGGGCACCAATGGCATCTCTATGTTGTAGAACAACTCCTCTACCCCACCCTCTTTCAGCTTGGGCCGCAACACATTATATAATTTAAGGGTCACGTCGGCATCTTCACACGCATATTCATAGACAGCCGAGGGCGGCAGGTCGCGCATGGAACCCTGACCCTTCCCCCGCGGTCCGATGAGCTCGTCGATGTGGATGGTCTTGTAGTTCAGGTAGACTTCCGCCAGGTAGTCCATGTTATGACGCAGCTCCGGTTGCAGGACATAGTGAGCCAACATCGTGTCGAACATCGGACCGGAGAGCTCGATGTCATAGTTCGCCAATACTTCCAGGTCGTATTTGATGTTCTGCCCTATTTTCAGGATTTTAGGGTCTTCATAGAGTGTTTTGAAAACATTAACAATCTTTACGGCTTCTTCACGTTTGGCAGGCACAGCGACATAATAAGCCTCATTTTCCTTCACGGAGAAGCTCAAACCGACCAATTCGGCATCCATCGGGTTGACGGACGTCGTCTCTGTGTCTAAAACGAAAAAGTCGTTTGTAAAGATTAAATCACGCAGTTTTTTTGCTTCTTCCTCTGTTTCAATGAGTTTGTAGGAATGGGGGGTTGAGGAAAGGGTTTCAAAACTCGAAAATTTTGGTTCTTCCGCACTCTCGGGCGCAAAATTTGAAAATAAATCGAGTTGGGTGTTAACGACTTTTGGTTTTATTTCTGTTTTTTTAAGAATCTTGTCCGCAAGTGTCTTGAACTCCAGTTCGTCGAAGATTTTTCTCAGTTGTGCTTCGTCGGGGTCGGTCAGTCGGAGGGCGTCCATGTCGAGGTCGATTGGAACATCGGTTCGGATTGTTGCGAGGAAGTATGACATGCGGATGTCGTCGACGGCGTCTTCCACTTTTTCGCGCAGTTTACCTTTGATGTCGGTGGAGTGGGAGAGGAGGTTGTCGATGGAGCCGAACTCGTTGATGAGTTTGACGGCTGTCTTCTCACCGACCCCCGGGCAACCGGGGAAGTTATCCGACGAGTCGCCCATGAGTGCCAGCAGGTCGACGACTTGGGTAGGGTAGGAGAGACCATATTTCTCGCAGACCTCTGCCGGGCCCATCGTCTCGTAGCCGCCCCCGTGACGTGGACGGAACTGGAAGACATTGTCGCGCACCAGCTGTCCGTAGTCTTTGTCGGGTGTGAGCATATAGGTTTCGACACCTGCGGCACCGGCTTTCAGGGCGAGTGTTCCGATGATGTCGTCGGCTTCGAAACCGTCGACCTGGAGGATGGGAATGCGGAAGGCCGAGAGTATATCCTTGATAATAGGTACGGAGAGGCGGATGTCTTCGGGAGTCTCCTCGCGTTGGGCTTTATATTCGGGAAAAGCCTCGTGGCGGAAGGTCTTTCCGTGGTCGAAGGCAACACCGATATGCGTTGGTTTCTCCTTGGTAATCACTTCGTTAAGGGTGTTGACGAAGCCCATGACCGCGGATGTATTGAGACCTTTTGAGTTGATGCGTGGTGCTTTGATGAAAGCGTAATAGGCACGATAGATGAGTGCGTAGGCATCGAGTAGAAATAACTTCTCCATAGTGAAAAAATGCTTATTGGCTGTAAAATTACAAAAAAATCGGCATTTATACGAAAAGAAATGATTAATTTTGTAACAACTTTCAGAAAGATATGGATTTTTTACATCAGATAAAGCAGCCTATAGCGGCTGAAATGGATGAATTCATTGACCTTTTCAACGAGTCGCTGACCCATGAGGATGGTTTGCTCGGGCAGGCATTGTTGCACATCAGACAGCGGGCAGGGAAGCGGATGCGTCCTATGCTCATCCTGCTCATGGCCCGTAACTTCGGCGTTGTGTCGTTGCAGACACAACATGCTGCCGTCGGACTGGAACTGCTTCACACGGCATCGCTCGTCCACGACGATGTGGTCGATGAGAGTACGGAGCGTCGCGGACAAGCCTCGGTGAATGCCTCCTACGACAATAAGGTTGCCGTATTGGTGGGCGACTATCTTCTCTCTACGGCCTTGCTGAGTGTGGCCAGGACAGGTAATCAGCGCATTGTAGAATATCTTGCGGAGTTGGGCCGGACGCTTTCCAACGGCGAAATTCTCCAGTTGACGAACATACAGAACCAGGAGATATCGGAAGAGGTTTACTATCAGGTCATTAAGCAAAAGACGGCAGCGCTCTTCGAAGCCTGTTCCGCTATCGGTGCATTGTCTTCCGGTGCTGATGAGGACAGGGTGGAGGCCGCCAAGCGGTTCGGTCAGAACCTCGGCATCATCTTCCAGATTCGTGATGACATCTTCGACTATTATGATGCCGCCGAAATCGGAAAACCCACCGGCAACGACATGGCGGAAGGCAAGCTGACGCTGCCCATCATCTATGCCCTTCATCGTTCTCCCTACGACTCGATGATGAACCTCGCCCGAAAGGTGAAAGCCGGCACTGTCAATCCCGATGAAATCGCCGTTTTAGTGGAATATGCGAAGCAGAGCGGCGGTATTGAATATGCTGAAAAGCGAATGTATGAGCTGCGTGCAGAATGTCTCCATTTCATCGAGAAATATACTTCCGATCCTGCCATCCGGAAAGCCCTCGAAGCCTACCTCGACTACGTCATCGAGCGGAAGAGCTGAAAGAGAGATTAACTAATCAACGATAAAAGTCATCGCATGGAAGCGTCTCTATAGGAGTGCATCCATGCGATGACTTTTTGGCGAATACTATGGTGTATGTGTCTTTGAAAGTATTACTTCACGAAGATTTTTTGGGACGACGCAGCCTTGTTATCGGAACCCTTGACGTTGATGATGTTGATGCCTGGCGACATGTGAGCGGAGTTCAATTGCACCTGCTTCTGTCCGGCAGGAACGATGATGCGGTCGACCATCTGCCCTGCACCATTCACCACCTGAAGTTCACGGGCCTCGTCAGAAACATCGTCCAGCTCTACCGTCACCACCTCATGGCGTTTTGGCATACGCGGAATGATGTTTATTCCCTCGACAGTCTTCACCTTTTGCACGGTACTCGTCTCTTTATCTATGCGGTAGATGTATGTAAGGTCGTCATCTTCTGCCACCACAAAAAGATACACCTTTGATTTCATCTTAAACACCTGAAGATAGCACATAGAATAAGCGTTGTTGAATGTCACAGTACTAAGGACTTCACCTGTTTCGGATTTAATTTGCAGACCGGAACAATTACCCGAATTATTTTCAATCAGCGTGATATATTCAAATTTTTCATCGTTGTTGAAAAGTGTTTGACTCAAATAGAACTGATTATCGTCAGCAAAAGTGTCGAAGTCGTAGAACTCTATATCTTCTGCTTCTATGTTGGAAATGCGCTTGATGACTTCAAAGTTCTCATCGAAAATGACGTAATCCTTCGTATTCGTATCATTTCTTTGATTGACATAGATACACGGTTTTTCCTGATAGGCAAAGACCTTTGGTACAAAGCGGAATGTATTGCCTGTGTCATAGGTCTTGACTAATGTCTGGCCGAAGGTACTGCTGCTGATTGCCAAGGCCAGGAATAAAAAGAATTTTTTCATATTTGTGAATGTTATTAAAAATGCTTTTTTTCTGGTTAGAAGAACTTCACATCGTGGCCTTCGAGTTCGGAGAGCAGTAGGTTGGCCAGGCGTGAGGTTCCGAGGCGGAACCACTTGTTAGTCAGCCACTTCTCACCGAGCACTTCCTTGACGATGGTGTAGTAGGTGATGGCATCCATGACGGTGTTGATGCCGCCGGCAGGCTTGAAGCCAATCTGTATGCCCGTCTCGTCGTAGTATTCCTTGATGGCCTGGCACATGACGTAGGCAGCTTCGGGTGTGGCTGAAATCTTCTCTTTGCCTGTAGAGGTCTTGATGTAGTCGGCACCGGCATACATGGAGATGATGGATGCGGTCTTGATGTCAGAGGCATTGCGCAGGCAGCCCGTCTCGAGGATGACCTTCATGGCCTTGTCGCCGCAGACAGCCTTCAGTTCACTGATGTCGTCGGCCACGCCTTCGTAGTCGCCCTGCAGGAATTTGCCGACGGGCATGACGATGTCGATCTCAGTGGCACCGTCCTTGATGGCCAAGGCGGTCTCGGCAATCTTTACTTCGATGAGCGCCTGAGACGAGGGGAAGGAACCGCTGACACAGGCAATCTCTACGCCTTCCACTTCGAGGGTGTCGTTGACGATGGCAGCGAAGCAGGGATAGACGCAGATGGTGGCTACATGGGGTAGGGCAGGGTACTCCTGGTCGAAGCGGTTGACGCGTTCGGTGAACTCCATGACAGAAACGTCGCTGTCGGTGGTCTTCAGGGTGGTCAGCTCGATGCTGCCCATGAGAAACTTCTTCACCTCTGGCGTGTCGTTCTGAGGAACCTTTTCGGTGAGGATGGTGCGGACGGCAGCTTGCACGTCGGCATCGCTGACATTGAGGTTGTACTTTGATAGTGCCTCTTCAATACGGCTTTTGTTTTCTTTGTTCATCATGATTTTTATGCTTTAAGTTTTGGGTTTTGTAAATGTCTGATGGAATCTCTCTTAGTTTTCTTTTCCATTGATTTGCGGAAGGCTTCCGTGAGGTCGACACCCGTCTGGTTGGCCAGGCAGATGAGCACCCAGAGCACATCGGCCATCTCTTCTTCAAGGTTGGCTTCCTCGCCGGCCTTAAAGCTCTGGTCGCCATACTTACGGGCAATGACACGCGCCAGTTCGCCGACTTCCTCGGTGAGACAGGCCATGTTGGTGAGTTCGGAGAAGTAGCGCACGCCATACTCCCTGATCCATTGGTCTACTTGCTGTTGTGCTTCCTTGATGGTCATTTGGCAAAGAATTTAAAAATGATGAAGATGGCGATGATGGCACCCATCATAATGCAGATGTTGACGATGTTGTCGCGGCGGTAATGCTGCCAGTCGAGGGCCTTTACGACGATGGTAACGCCCCACAGCAGCAGTCCCACGACCACCATTAAGGCACCGAAGGTCATATTGGCAATGCGGCCTATCAGCCATCCTGAGGCCAGCAAGATGATGCTGGCATATTCTATTTCTTTCAGGTATCTTTTCATTCCTTGTTTTTTGTATCCATACAGATGGTGACGGGGCCGTCGTTGATGAGTTCAACCTGCATGTCTGCCCCAAATTCTCCGGTTCCAACGGGTTTTCCCAAGGCAACGGTCATCGCCTCGCAGAAGCGGTTGTAGAGCGGAATGGAAATCTCGTGGGGAGCGGCATGGATATAGCTCGGTCGGTTGCCCTTCTTGGTGGAAGCCATCAGCGTGAACTGGCTGACCACGAGGATGTCGCCGTCGACATCTATGACCGAACGGTTCATGACACCCGCATCGTCGTTGAAGATGCGCAGCTGCACCGTCTTCTTCACCAGCCAGTCGATGTCATCTTCACCATCGTCGGCACCAATGCCCAACAACACCAGCAGACCCTGCCGGATTTCAGACTTCATCTGTCCACCAATACAGACGGAAGCCCGTTTCACGCGTTGTATGACGACTCTCATAGTGCAATGATTTATGTTTGCAAAGGTAAAAGAAAAATCTTGCTTATGCAAAAAAAGTAGAAGATTATTTCTTCTGTTTATTTAATTTCTCAATTCTTTATGGTAAATTTGCAGTCAATAACAGAAATACAGATGGAAAACAGGATTAAAACAGCTTTCGTTATCTTTTTGACAGCGATTACGATGAGTGTGAATGCCCAGGACTCGTTCAGTACGGCAGAAAAATGGTTCAGCGACGTTCCCGAAAGTCAGCCGCTGGCAGTCTATTGGTACTGGATAGCCGGCAACATGTCGAAGGAGGGTGTGGTGAAAGACCTTGAAGCCATGAAGCGTGCCGGCATCAACCGTGTGCAGATCGGAATGATAGGCGAAGGTCAGGGCACGCCGGCCGGTCCCGTCAGGATGTTCACTGACGAATGGTGGGACATCCTTCATACGATGTTCAAGAGAGCCGGCGAACTGGGTATCACGGTAGGCCTCTTCAACTGTCCTGGCTGGAGCCAGTCGGGAGGTCCGTGGGTGGAAGAGGACCAGTCGATGCGCTATCTGGCGATGGCTACCGATACCGTTGTGGGTCCGACGAACTACAAGAAGCCTCTGCCTGACATCGCAGGAAAGCCCCAGAATGTCCGCGTATTGGCTTATCCCATCGTCGGCAGCACTCGTATCTTCACGACTGGAGAAAACGTCTCTGCGGCCAAGGAAATCCATCTTTCGGCCCCAGAAGAGGGTGTCGTGCGCAGTCTGACGCTCTATCCCGTCGCCACTCGTGCCACTCGCGGCGAACTTTTCGTAAAGGATGCTAACGGCCGTTATCGCAGCATCCGCTCGTTCGATATCGACCGGAGTAATGCCCAGACCATCGTCGGCTTCCATCCGTTGGCGCCCGTCACGGTGTCCTTACCCGAGACGAAAGGCCGCGAGTTTCTGTTGCAATTGGCTGTCGAGGGTGTCATCGGCAGGGTAGAACTCTCCGAAGAGCCTCGTGTGGAGCGTTGGCCCGAGAAGACGTTTGCCAAGATGTGGCAGACACCACACCCTATGTGGGATGCCTACATGTGGCCCTTACAGCCGGAATATAACGATGTCAACATTCTGCAAGCCAGTCAGGTGAGGGACCTCACAGAGCATGTCAATGCCGAAGGTATTCTCGACTGGAAGGTTCCCGAAGGCCGTTGGGTGGTGATGCGTACCGCCATGCTGCCGACAGGGACGACCTGCAGTCCGGCACCCCGGGAGGGAACGGGTTTGGAGACAGACAAGATGAGCAAGCGCCACATCCGCTCGCATTTCAACAACTATATCGGAAAGATTCTCGAACGTATTCCGGCTGAGGACAGGAAGACTTTTAAAGTCATTGTCGAAGACAGCTACGAGACGGGCGGACAGAACTGGACCGACGACCTCATTGACGACTTCAAGCGCGCCTACGGCTACGACCCAGTGCCTTTCATCCCCGTGATGTATGGTCAGGTGGTGGGCAGTGAAGACCTTTCTGACCGTTTTCTCTGGGACCTGCGCCGCCTGGTGGCCGATGAAGTTTCCTATAACTATGTGGGCGGACTGAGCGAAGTGGCTCACGAACACGGACTGACGACGTGGCTCGAGAACTACGGTCACTGGGGATTTCCCGGAGAGTTCCTGCAGTATGGCTCGCAGAGTGATGAAATATCTGGTGAGTTCTGGAGCTGGGGCGACTTAGGAGATATTGAGAACCGTTGTGCGTCGTCGTGTGGACATACCTATGGAAAACGTCTCGTGTGGGCAGAGTCATACACCTGCGGTGGTTCCGATTTTACGCAGTATCCTGCCGTGATGAAGGCGCGCGGCGACCGCTTCTATACCGAGGGTATCAACGCCACACTGCTCCACCTGTATATCCAACAGCCTGACGACCGTCGGCCAGGCTTCTCGGCATGGTTCGGCAATGAGTTCAACCGTCATAACACCTGGTTCTCACAGATGGATCTGTTCTCAACGTATATGAAGCGATGCACCTATCTTCTGCAACAGGGTCGCTACATGGCTGACGTCGCCTATTTCATCGGTGAGGATGCACCGAAGATGACGGGGGTGCGCAGTCCTGAAATACCGAAAGGTTATAGCTATGACTATCTGAATGCCGAAGTGTTGATGAAGGCTCATGTTGAAACGGGAGAACTGGTGTTGCAGAGTGGAATGCGATATAAAGTGTTGGTATTGCCGAAGATAGAGACGATGCGCCCAGAACTCTTAGAGCAGCTCAGTCGGCTGGTCAGTGACGGTCTGGTCGTTATCGGGCCGGCCCCGCAGCGGTCGCCAAGTATGCAGGGCTATCCACTTTGTGACGAGCTTGTGAAGGCTTTTTCTGAGGCCATGTGGCAACCCGAAAAGGCTCCGCTGACGGGAAGTGTCAAGTATGGAAAAGGCCGTATCTATCGGGATGCCACACTCGAAGAGGTGTTTGCCGAGATGCATCTTGTGCCAGACTTTACGACTGCCGACCCATTGCTGCCGTTGCTTTTCATTCATAAAACACTGACGGACGGCGACTTCTATTTCGTCTCTAATCAGAGCAGCAAGGTACTGAATTTCGACGCAGCCTTCCGCATCAAAGACTGTCCGGCAGAACTGTGGAATCCTGTCACCGGCGAACGGCGGCGGTTGCCTCAGTACAGGCAGTTGACGGAGGCCACGCTCATACCGATGCAGCTGCAACCCGATGAGAGTGCCTTTGTCGTCTTCCGACGCACAGCGAAGCCGGCATCAGCCGATGGGGAAAATTTCCCTGAGCCAATGCTGGTGAAAGAGGTTGAGACCCCTTGGCAGGTTGCCTTTGACGAGGGTAGGGGAGTGCACCATGAACTGAGAGTAGACTCCCTCTTCGACTGGTCGCAGAGCAGTGACTATAGAATAAAGTATTTCTCGGGTACAGCAACCTATTCCACCCAGATTAAAATAGGGAAGCTGCCGCGTGACAGACAGTTGTATTTGGACCTTGGAAGGGTGATGGTGATGGCCAAAGTAAAGGTCAACGGGCATGATGTAGGAGGTGTCTGGACATCGCCTTATAGAGTGAACGTAACGAATGTGTTGCGCAAAGGACTCAACACCATTGAGGTTGAGGTCGTCAATAACTGGCGTAACCGGCTCATCGGAGAAAAGGGCGCAGTGCCCGAGGGTGAGCGTTATACCTTCCATACCTCCAGCGCTCTCAATGCTGACTCCGACCTGCAGGCGTCAGGATTGCTCGGTCCTGTCGTCATCGAGGCCTACGACTATCGCCTGATAAGTGACTGAAAATAATTAGTTTGTGAAAATTCGTATAATTCGTAAAATTAGTGGTTCTCTATGACTTCCGAAGATGAATTCTATAGGATTAACTTTCGGAAACCATAGGATTGGCTCATATCGTAGACGGGCTTGGAAATCATGGGATGAACAGCGATATTCTAAAATGGTTTCTATTTATAACTTGTTGAATAATAGTTACTTGTGAATTGTCGGTGAGACTTCTTTGTTCCAAATCAATTAGCATATTTTGGTACGCCTATTATCACACACAGGTAATAGGCTTATCACACATTGATAATAGGCTTATCACACATTGATAATAGGCTTATCACACATTGATAATGGGCTTATCACACATTGATAATAGGCTTACCTCTTACAAGTATGGATGACAATAGATTGCTTCGGTATGGGCGAAGCTAATAAGCGGGCATGACGAAGGATAGTTTCGTTATTTTCCGCTAAGGTGAAAGTGCTGATAGACGATGGCGGCCTTCTTACTACCCAGCAAATCCGTAAGCTGTTGTAAGTCAGCTTCTCTGATGTGGCTTATCGTCTTAAACTTTTTCAAAAGAGCATCCCGGCTCTTGGGTCCGATGCCTTTGATGTCGTCGAGTTCACTGTGCAGGGCATGTTTTGAGCGTTTGTCACGATGGAAGGTGATGGCATAGCGGTGCACCTCGTCTTGGATTCTTGTCAGGACGTGGAAGAGCTCGCTATCGGTCTTAATACCAATCGTTTGCGGTGGATTTCCAAAGAGAAGTTCATTGGTGCGGTGACGGTCGTTCTTGGCAAGTCCCGCTATCGGAATGTGAAGTCCTAATTCATCCTCTACAACCTCGCGGACGACTGACATCTGACCCTGTCCGCCATCCGTAATAATCAAGTCGGGTAGGGGAGTGCCCTCTTCTATCATCCTGCTATAGCGGCGGCGAACAACTTCCTGCATCGAAGCATAATCGTCAGGACCTTCAACAGTCTTTATATTGTATTTACGATAGTCATTTTTTGAAGGCTTCATGGCCTTGAAGACTACGCAGCCGGCGACAGCATCAGTACCTGATATATTTGAGTTGTCAAAGCATTCTATCTGATACGGCATCTTCTCCAACCCAAGCTTTTGTTGCAACTCCTTCATCAGTCGTGTCTGCTTCTGTTCGGGATTGAGCTTTTCGGCCTGTTTGAGACGGTCGAAACGATATTGTTTGCCATTCATCTCCGACAGGTCCAAAAGGTGTTTCTTGTCACCGCGCTGAGGGATAAAAAACTCTGCGTCGGGCAAGTGCCAGCCCATCTCGAACGGCACGATGACCTCTTTGGCTTTACTCTTGAAACGCTCTCTAATCTCAGGGATGGCTGTCAACAGTAATTCCTCATCCGTCTCCTCCAGTTTCCGCTTGTATTCAAAGGTGAAACTCTGGGTGATGGTTCCGTTGTTGACATGGATGTAGTTGATAAATGCATTCTTCTGTCCGTCGTCATCCGTGATGGTAAAGACATCCACGTCTGTAATGGTATGGCTGACCACTTCGCTCTTCGAGACAAAGCCATCAATGGTGATATACTGTTGTTTAAGTTGTTCGGCCTCTTCAAATCTCAGCTCTTCCGCCCTTTGAAGCATCTCCGCATGGAGCATTTTCAATACATCCCGGGTGTTTCCTTTCAGTATTTCTCTGGCTTGGGCGATGCTTTGCTGGTATTCTTCATAGCTTTGCTTCCCTATACAAGGGCCTTTACAGTTATGAATATGATATTCCAGGCAAGGCTTAAAACGACCCTGTTCCACACCTTCTTTCGTCAATGGCAGCCTGCAGGTGCGGGGCTTGCATACCTTTTTAATCAGCTCCAAGACCGTATACATACTCGAAATATGGCTGTAGGGACCATAGAAAGTACCATATTTCCGGTTGATGGTTCGAGTCTTGAAAATGCGTGGAAAAAATTCGTTGGTGATGCAAATGCTCGGATAGGTTTTGCCGTCTTTCAACAAGACATTATATCTGGGGTTGTATTTCTTGATGAGGCTGTTTTCCAACAGCAAGGCATCTTCTTCCGTATTGACGACGGTATAGCTGATGTCCCAGATCTTACTGACCAGAACCTTTGTCTTATAACGGTCTACTTCCTTGTGAAAATAGGATGACACACGGTTCTTCAGACTT
>Ga0310697_10003278_pt1 | contig 16467 bp, 10 predicted proteins | sample 172DNAGHGlowgp2_FD_203883 | JGI IMG/M metagenome (GOLD analysis project Ga0310697, IMG submission 203883) | Sheep rumen microbial communities from Palmerston North, Manawatu-Wanganui, New Zealand - 1728 DNA GHGlow gp2 (v2) (version 2) | ecosystem: Host-associated > Mammals > Digestive system >... | reverse complement strand
TGCGCCATGAGGTAGGTCTTGAGGCCATTGAAGTTGTCGTGCGAGAAATAGTCCCAGTACGCTTCCTCGAGGAGTCCGCCGAACTTTCGCGTTTCGGGATCCTCGGACATCTTGCCAAGCAGCCAACCGAGGGCGATCGTCTCGCGGTTGGCGAGCTTGTCGGGGTCGAACGCGGCGGCCTTGGCGGCGAGTTCGGCGCAGGAGGCGCGGCGGGCGGGCGTGTCCGGCTCGGACAAAAGCGAGTAGAGGTTGGACGCGATGTTCTGCCCTGCAGGCGTGAGCTCGGTGTGGACGAAGTCCCCGGCCGTCGCGAGCGAGTCCTTCGAGGCGATCTCAAGCGGGACGGCTGCAGCCGACATGCCTAAGGCGCAAATGGCCGCCAAGAGTATGCTGTTTTTCATTTTCCCTCCTTTTCGCGCACAATCGCGAGGACCTGGCGCTGCGTGGCCACGAATTCGGAAATCGGCAAGGGCTTGCCCTGCGGCTGGAACACGAAGCTCCCGCCGAACTTATTCTGCAGATAGTCAAGCGTCTGCGCGGCCTCATCGAAACGCCCGATGTGGAAGTAGTAGTTGTACTGCGCAGTGACGAGCTGTGGAACGATCTCATAGCCGTTCGGCATGAGCTGCCCCTGTCGCCCGCCCTGCTCGGCCTCTTCCAGGTACCGCTCTATCTGGAGCATGTCGCGCTTGCGGATGGCGCCGTAGATGACGTATGCGTCGGCAATGCGGCGGACATTGGATTCAGGATACGTTACGGACAGCTTCTTCACCGCCTTGTCCACGGCGAAGTCCGATCCCGGCATCCCGGGCATGGCCTGTGAAATCTCGAGAAAGAGACGAAAGACGTCCACGCCGTACTTGTGGAGGTCGTCGAACACCATGCGCTTCACCTCTGCCCTGTTCGCGGCGAGATAGGCGTCTGCCGCGTCAACCGGCGGCGCGCCAACGCCGAAATACAGGAAAGCGGACACCACCGCTCCTCCGCCGACTGCGCCGGCGAACAACGCCACGAGAAAACGCTTCATCTCATGCTCCTTTCTATCTCCGCCATTTCCTCGTTGATTACGTACGGACTGAGCGGACCCTCATTGTAATGTTCACGCGAGAACGGTATGAACCGCGGGTCGTAGAAGCACTCCACCACTTCGTCGGCGAAGAAGGCGCCGAGTTTCGTGAGCTGCAGCACGTTGTCGCCCACTTCCTCCACAAGGCCGAACTTCTTGAGCTTCTGCAGGATCGGCCAGAACTTCGTCGTCTCCACGTCCACGCCGGTCATGCTCTTGAAGTGGCGTTTGCGGAACGTCCAGTTCTTGAGCGGCAGGATGATGCACCAGCGCTGCTGCGCCTCGGCGTCGCGAACGTAGCCGCGGTTGAACGGCAGTTTGCCCTCGGAGATCTTCTGGTAGTACTCGTCGAAGTACTGCGTATTCAGGACAAAACGGTCGTGCAGCGACGAGAACGCCGTCTGCCCGAAGCTCATCTGGTCGTAGAGAAGGCAGCACTGGTTGAAGGCATAGAGCGAGATGTCCTTCCGCTTCTTCGTGAACACGCGGCGCAGGTTCTCGTGGTAGCCATGTTCGGCGAGATAGTCGATCGCCATCTGCTTCATGCGCATCGTGTCGTCAACTGGCGGCACGTCGTCGGGATGTATCTCCTCCATCTTCTTGATGAGTCCCTGCTGGTCGCCGTACGCCTCAACCTTCAGGCGGTAGAACTGGATCTCGGGGGAATCGAGCGTGACCATCTCCTTCAGGTCTTCGAACCAGCTCTCGAGCGTCTGCTCAGGATAGCCGAAGATGAACTCGATGTCCAGCTGGTAGCCGTAGGCGAGGGTGTTCTTGATCGATTCGAGCGCAGTCTTCTTGTCGTGCGCGCGGTTCATGTGGCGGATGATCTTCTCGTTGAGCGACTGTATGCCGATCGTGAGGCGGTCCACGCCGTAGTCGCGCATGATCCTAAGCCGCTCGTGTCCGTCGGGCCCCACGAGCGTCCAGGGGTCGACGTCGTAGTTGAACTGGCGGAGGTTCGACATGTCGCACTTGGAGGTGAACATCTTGAGGAAGCGGTCGAGCTGCTTCGGCGTGAGGTCGGTGGGGGTGCCGCCTCCGGCGAGGGCCACGCGCAGCTTGATCTTGTCCATGCCGAGCAGGCTCTTGTATATGTCGATTTCCTTCGACATCGCGTCGATGTAGCGGTCCTTCTCGCAGTCGCTTGCACCGTACTGGGATGGATAGTGGCAGTAGATGCAGCGCTTGGGACAGAACGGGATGTGGTAGTACACGTCCATCAGCCCGTTGGCCGGCGGCTCGTACCCCTTGAACATCTCCTCCTGGGTGATCGGCGGGTACTTCGTGATTGGCGGATAATGCACGGCAGGCACGAAATCGCCGTGCTTACAGTGAAGTCCAAGACGCACCATCTCGTGGAAATCTTCCACGCGTTTGTCGGCAAGAGCCACAAGATCTTTGAAGTTAATCATTTTATTACGTCCTCTTCACGGTAAGGATGCCTTACATGCATTTTCTGACACATCTTCTCCGACGGGTCATCCGCCGTTAAGGGCGATCAGCAGCACGCCTGCCACGGCGAGCACCATGCCCGCCAGTTCACGCACCTTCACCTTGTGGTGTCCGAAAAGTATCATGAACGGAAGTACGAACAGCGGCTCAAGGCTCAGCAGCGCCCCCGCTGTTACGACGTCAAGGTACTTGAACGCCGCCATGGAAAGCCCGAAACCGCCGAACGCCACGACCGCAGTAACCCCAATGAACCCAGCGCCGTAGCGCAGGTCCCTGAACGGCTGCGCCCACACCTTCACCTTGCCGGCGCAGACAGCGAACAATGCAAGCGCCAATCCGCCTGCGGCCATCCGGTAGAACGTCACGGCGAACGGTGACACGCCCGCCTCGCCCGTCATGACTGGTTTCGCGATGACAGTGGAGACGGACGAGCAGATGAACGAGGCGATCCCTAGCAGCACCCCCTTCACCGTTGACTTCCCGCCCTCGCCCTGCTCCACGGGAAACACGAGAAGCGCCATCGCCGTCATGATGAGCGCGATTCCGCCCCACACGGGAAGAGACGGCATCTCGCCGAGACAGAGAACGCCCAGTATGCCCGAGAACACGTTCGGACACGTCAAGAGCAAGATCGTGAGGAGAAGCGGCGACAGCTGTCCAAGCGCCGCAAAGAAGAAGCAGTCCCCGATGGCGATGCCGATGATACCGCTTGCCGCGAGTAGAAGCAGATCACTACCGCCGGCCGCAGCTCCGCCGACAAAAAGTAGAAGCGGTGCGAGGAACAACGCCGCCACCAGCGATTTCACCGTCGTCATTCCAACCGGGTCAAGTCGCTCGCCCAGCTTTTTGAACAACACACCGCACAGGGCCCACGAAGCCGTTGAACCGAGTGCAACGATGATTCCTAACGTGGAATTCGCCATCACGCAGTCTCCAGCTGCTCGCAGTCCCTGCGAGTGTATGACAATATGCCTTTCATTTCAAAGAATTATACCATAGTAGGCTCGTAGGCACAAGGACAAACTCGCATTGACTATGCCGCCGTAATTTGCTAGAATCCGCGCATGGACACGGCAGAATCTAATTTTTCAAACACTTCAAGCACAAACATCAAACCGAAAGCGCGGGCATTGCTGCCTTTCGTCATTTTCGTGCTGTTCTATGCGGGGTTATCAATAGCGGCGGGATCGTTTGACGCCGTTCCCATGGCCGTCGCTTTTTCAGTGGCCGGCGCGGCTGCAATCGCCATGGATCGGGGACGACCGCTTGTCCGCAGGATTAAATCTTTCACCCACGGCATGGGCGAGCCGAACCTCATGCTGATGTGCCTCATATTCGTCTTTGCCGGTGCCTTTGCCACGGCGGCCAAGGCATCCGGCGCGGTGGACGCCGCCGTTACAATCGCGCGCGCGCTCATCCCCGCCCGCTTCATGCTGGCAGGGGTGTTCATGGTGGCATGCCTGATCTCGTTGGCACTGGGAACAAGCTGCGGGACCATCGCGGCCCTGATGCCGATTGCGGCGGGTTTCGCCGGTGAGCCGCCGTTCACGCCCGGAATACTCGCCGGCGCGGTGGTAGGCGGGGCAATGTTCGGGGACAACCTTTCGGTGATTTCCGACACAACCGTCGCCGCGTCCAAGACCCTTGGCATCGGCATGCGCGAGAAGTTCGTGGCCAACGCCGCCATCGCGCTGCCGGCCGCCGCCGTTGTGGCGTGCGCATACGCCATGATGGCTGGCGGAAGCGGTGCCGCAGAGGCGCCCGTTGCCGCGCTGACCGCCCGAGACTTCCTCCTAGTTTCGCCTTACCTTGCCGTGCTCACGCTTGCCATAATGGGCGTGGACGTGCTTTTCCTGCTTTTCGGAGGCGCAATTCTCGTTGCAGCTATCGGCGTAAGCACCGGCGCGTTTGGCTTTTTCGACGCGCTTCGTCATCTGGGACGCGGCATGTCGGAGATGAGCCAGACGCTGATCATAGCGCTTCTTGCGTTTGGCCTGATTGAGTCCGTCCGCGAACGCGGCGGCCTTGCGTGGATCGTCGACCGGGTGTCACGCATAGCGCGCGGCCCGCGCACGTGCGAACTGGCCATCTTCCTGCTTGTCTCGCTCCTGAACGTGTTCACGGCGAACAACACGCTGTCCGTCCTCCTCTCCGGGCCGATGGCAAGTGACTGCGCCGACAGGTTCCGCATCGGACGCGCGCGGCTCGCCTCCCTGATAGACACCGCCTCTTGCATCGTGCAGGGGTTCCTGCCTTACGGTGGACAGATCCTGATCGCGGTCGGCCTGGGACGCGCCGCCGGGCTTGACCTAGCTTCCGGCGATGTGATATGCGCGCTCTATTACCCGCCGGTGCTCGCGGCGGCGGTGTTCATCTCCATGTTCATGAAGAGGCGTGGGAGCTGAACGTTGCCCTGTTCACCGCCACATGCCATGAACCAGCACGCGCCAGAGGTAGCAAAAGCCCGAAACGAGATGAAGTGAAAGAACCACGCTGGAGACGAGGAGCCACCATTTCTGTCTTGAGCCGACATTATCCTTCACGCTCTCCCCTGCAAGGTAAATGAACCTGTCCATGGCGGTGAACCATATAAAGAACAACGCCAGATTATGCGCCCAGAAGAAATTGGCGTGCCATACCCGCCAACCAGTCTCAACCAGGAAGGCCGCCTGAGACACCGCAACGACGTACATGATCCAGGCCAAGGCGTCGGCGGTGGTGGCCTTGCGGGCCGTCAGGCTCCAGAGCAGAACCGTCAACGGGAAAAGGGTTCCCAAGAGCATGGACACGAAGACATTTGGAGTACCTGTCGACCAAACCTTCAGGAAGGCGATTCCGATTCCCGTTCCTCCTGAACCGGGCGAATACAGCGCGAGCCAGGTCTGCCAGACGATGAGCAAACCCACGGGGACAAAGGAGGCGGCGACAACTGCAATCGGCTTTATTGCGGCCACCCTGAACTGCACCAGCTTGATCAGGGACAAGAGAACCATCGCGGGAAGGAACATCTGCAAAAAGCTGGGCTTTGAAAGGGTCGCAAAAAACACAAGTAACGAGAGTGCGACCAGCTTAAACACCCCCATGCGCATGGCAGAATTCTTCCCGATGCCATCCATAATCGCCGCATACCACATGAAGCAGGGAAACGCCAAAAACTTCACCATGACGTTGGTCGGGCTGTGCAGCAGATTCGGCGCTCCCTGCCCAAGCACGATGTTGGGATTGAAAAACGGAAGCCAAATCGGCATCACCAGCACAAGGCATGTACATGCGACACGCACCATGTCCATTCCTGCTTCCCGATATTTCCGCGAGAAAAACCAGGCTGCGCAGGCCCATGTCCCAACGAGACATCCCGACGTCACAAGGGCAACGGCGGAGCGTCCCTTGCATCCAAGCACGTTCATCACCAGCCATGTCAGGACGTGCCACACGGGGTAGCAGTTGGTCTTTAGGAAATCAAGCGGATGACGCAGAGCTTCCCAGGTAATTCCCTGAGCCAGGCTAAGGTGCGTGTGATAGTCGATTGGCACATCGATCAACTTCAGCACGGCAGCGGCATATATGAAAAACAGCAGTGAACCCAGGCCGCACCACGTAATCGCAGACAGAACTTTCTCTTTATTCATGGTCACTACTTTTCCTCCATGCGATTATGTACGGAACGGCCATGAAGTAGAACGGATAGACCGCCACCTTGTACCGGCCATGGCCTTCTATAAGCTGCTCGATGAACGCGAACTCAAGGATCACGAGCATTGAAAATACGCCCGGCAATGCCTGGCTGAACGACTTCCTGGTCGTGAAGAACATGCCAAATGCGCCCAGAAGCAGGAGTATCCTAAGCACAAAAGAGCCGTTGTCAGCAAGCAGGCAGATGCGCGGAGAGACGTACCGTCCTCCCTCCTTTCGCGGGAAGTCCCGCATCATGATGGAAAAGTGGGACACCGCGCCCGCCGGGCACGCATGGGAGCCATGGATGTTGCAGAACTTCCTCGCCATCAGCTTCGGATACTTGCGCCAGTCGCGCTTCACTGCGGCACGAAGCTGTCGCTCGCGCTCCGGCTCGTCCCAGCGTCTGAGCCTTTTGACGAAATCAGAGGAAAACATTCCGTCATGCTGCACGTCCAGCCCTATCAGAAGCTCGTAGACGATCAGCGATTCCGCAGGCTTCCCATCGGCTACTACAGGTTGCTCCACGTCCCCCGCAAGCGCCGAGATGGAACGCTGCCCGACGAACAAGGTTATGGATTGGCATCCGATTATGACGCAGAACACCATGAGCGCCCTTTTAGCCCGTTCCATTCCGACTTTGCGCATCACCCACAGGACAAGGCATGCCGCCGCCGCGAACTTGAACACGATGCCTATTCCCCTGAACAGATGCGAGAGGCCGAGGAACGTCCCGCACATCGCCGCCGACAATGCAAGCTTGCCGTACGGCTGTTCGTCGTCAACCGCCCGCAGGAAGAAAAACGCGGCGTAGCACAGAAGCATCGACGAAAGGCATTCGCAGGCCAGCAATGCCGAATACACGATCACGACGGGAGAGAACGCAACCAGTATCGCCGTCAGGCGCGCAACGGCCTTGCCCCCAACCTTCCTGCTCATGAAATATATCGGCAACAGAACCATCGCGTGGCATACGCCGTTCAGCATCTGCCCAAACGCCAGTGTCCTGCTCCACAATGCGCCCAAAGCGGAAATCAGCACCTCGTAATTGCTCCAGTCAAGTTCCCGGGCAAGGTGCATGTGGCAGATTCTCCCCGATTCCAGCGCCATGAGGGCCGCACGGGAATCACCCGGCGCGGACATGCCCACCTGTCCGAATTCCGGTAACCACGCGATCATGGCGCGATGCACGGCAAGGCAGGCAAAAACAAGAAGCCATATTTCACAGCGAGAGAACCAGCGGCCAAGGTTCCGCTCGCCGAATTCCAGGAAGATCCATGTCAGCGACACCACGACGGCATAGTACGCGCACCATGCAAGATGCGGCATCGTGACGCACACCTGCGCCACGAGCATCATGCAGAAGAAGACGCTTGCAGCGACGGTGACAAGCACCGTGCAAATTTTGGACAAGCTGGAGAAAACGGATGCCTTCATGCCTAGCCCCTCTTGTATCGCCGGGCAATCGACGACCATACCGCCTCAACCGTTGCGAACGCATACGGAACGATCAGGAAATAGAACGGGTAAATGGAGACCTTGTACCGTCCGAGACCCTCTATCACCTGCTCGATGACTGCAAATCCCAGCACGATGGACGCGGACAGCACACCGGGGGCGATGTCGGAGAACTGGCGCCTCGCCGACAGGAACAGGCCTATGCATCCAAGGAGGAATATCAACTTGAAGAACATCGTCCCGCTGTCAGCCAACGGCCAGACCCAGCGCGGTTCACGTCTGCCGTTCTTGCCCCTGAACGCTACCTGGAACGTGCTGACCGCTCCATGGTGGTAGACGCTCGACCCGTGGATGTTCCTGAATTTCTGCACCATCAGCTTCGGGTATTTCTTCCAGTCCCTGCGTATTGCCGCCTTTACGGCCTCTCCACGCTGCGCGGCTGGGATGGCGTAGAATTCGCGTGCGGTTTTCCCTGAATAGAATCCCTCGTTCTCGACATTCAACCCAAGGGCCAATTCATAAAGGAAAGCCGACGACACCTCTCCCGGCGCGACGGCCGCCTGCCTGGTCCCGACCAACTCGGAAAGCACCATCTGCCCGACATGACTTGCACAGCGGTATGTCGGATAGAATACCAACGCTGCGGCCACCAGCCTAAGGAGAAAAGCACGGTTCCAGCTTCTTAGTGCCCCGATTGCCAAGAGAACAGCAGCGGCGATGACGAACACGGAAGAAGTGCTCTTGAACAAACCGGAGAAAGCAAGAAGCACGCCGCTAGCGAACATCATCAGCACTACATTAAGCCTGTCACGACTTAAGTCCATTGCGTCCAGGAAGCAATAGGCGGCAAGGACCATGAGCGACGCAGAAAGGATTTCGCTTGTGAGCACCGTGGAGTACATCACGATTGTCGGCGAGAAGCCCGCCATGAGGACCGTGAACCGGGCGGCCCTGCGGCCTGCGACCCGTTCCGACAGGCGGAACAGCGGAAGAAGCGCGACGGCGCAACACGCCGCCTGAAACAGCTCGCCGAGCTGCTGGCCTCCCTTGAAGACCACCGCCAGCATGGACATCAGGATCTCATAGTTGCACCAGGTCTGCGAGCGCGCATCGTGAAAATGGCAGATCTTGCCGGCCTTCATGCTCTTGAGAACCTGCGCGGGATCGTATGTCATGGTCTCGGGGATCTGCCCAATGGCGGGAAGGAGCATGATGAACGCAACGTATGCCGCAAGACACAGCAGCGCCAGCGAGTACATTTCCGCCCGGGCGGAATACGATGGGTGCCTCCGGCTAAAGCACTCGAAGAACGCCCATATCCCGAGGAGCGAGAATCCATACAGCAGCGCGCCCAGGAAAGGCGGGCGCATCACGAAGCCGTATGCGAACTTCCCCGTACACGACGGGATCATCAGCGCAACGCCGGCCGCGATCATGCATGCGGCGAACAAGACCGCGACGCATGCGATTGCACGTATGGCGAGCGTCCCGACATCTGACTTATTCACGGATTTTCCTCCCCTGATATTTTCTCCAGCTGCTCGTATACCGTCTGCGAAATGTTCTCCCGAACGTCAAAGTAAGTGGACGCAATGGCGCGCTTATCCGGTTCCAGCTCGAAGTCCCGACCGTTATAGTATTCTATCAGCTGCAGCACCTCTTCAAGCGTGTCGACCGTATTGTAGAAATTCTTCCTGAGCGCCAGCGCTGAGTCAACCTTGCCTCCGTCCTGGTGGGCGGAATGGTCGATCAACGGGTCGTCTTTGTCAGGGATCCAGTAGATAGTCGGCTTGTTCTGGAACATGAAGTCAAACGACGCGCTTGAGAAGTCCGTCACCATCGCGTCGGCATGGCGTATCCAGTAGGCGATGTCCTGCTGCGACACGACCTTGATGTCGGGTCCGAAGTCGAGGTTCGGGACGAACTGCGACAGGCGGTGGTGCGGCGCGACGACCAACTTGACGCCTATCCGCGCCAGCCGCTTCAGGTTGCGTTCCGAAAGCAGCCCCACAAGTCCCTGCCAGTATGCGGAGGACATCAGCCTTTTCCCACCAACGTTCAGTCCCTGCCGCCAGGTGAACATCACGAACACGTGGCGTTCGGGATTCTGCGCCTTTCTCCAGTTGCCGTCGAGCAGATCGAAGCGGGGAAGGCCGGCGACGAAGAACCTGCTGTGTTCCGCCTTCCAGTCGTCGCCCTCGATCAGCTTTTGCTCGCGCCTTGAAAAAACGTTGCAGTAGTTGTAGGTGCGCCTGAACGTCGCCTGGTGCTCCGGCGTGAGCCAGCACCCTGTTACGCCATGCTGTAAGAAAACGAAGTTCAGTCCGCGCACGCCGCGCAACCACTCGTCAAGAAAGGCGTCGAGCTGCCATTCCACGACGAACGCCTTGGCGCGGACAAGCAAATCGGCGTGGCGCAGCAATTCATCGTTGCGGCAATTGGTCTCCATCACGACCACGTCCTTCATGTTCCCTTCGCGCACAATCTGCTTGTAGAAAGAGCTCTCGCGCCACACGAGATACCGCGACGGCACGTTATGGTCCTGAAGCCATTTGAAGAACTGCCAGGAGTCAACCTGGTCCACGTTTGGCGACGCAAGCTGCCCCGCCACAAGATACATGTCCTGCTCCGCGCTGCGTCGAGCCGCCTCTATCGTCTGCATCGGCTTAATTGCCTCGGCGGGAACGCCCTTCCACCACTTCGCGAGTTCGACGATTTCCGTGCAATGCCCGGACGCAAGCCATGCCTCGACGGCTGGCGTGGACTTTGCGTGGTATTCAAGATCCGCGCTGACACGGTCGGCAAAGGCCGCGCATACCGTCACCGGGTAGTTCGGCCTGTAGTAATCCGCCAACATTTTCTCAAGAGCGTCCAGGTACTGGATCTTCGCCGCAACGGCGCCCTGGGATGTTGCCGAACCCGAAAGGCGCGCGACGGCGGACGACGAGTCACCGCGCCGGTAATGGTACATCACGTCGCGGATGCAGAACGCCCGTTCAACCAACGGCATCAGGGAATGCACGAACATGGCGTCTTCGGACAGCTTCATGCCAACCGGGAATCGAATCCCCGCGCCAATTATGAAATCACGCCGGTACACCTGCGTGCAGGACGATCCGTAATAGCGCCATCTCGGAAGCTCGCGCATCGAGAAGACCCGGTCGAAAATCCAGTCGTCGGAATGGTTCGACAATGTCCAGTAGTGATCCTCGCGCTCTTTCGTCCGCGCGTCGAAACACTCGTAGTCGAAGAAGCAAACTTGAAGGTTGTTTTCGTCGCAAAGGCGGATGGTCTTGTCGGCAAGATCGGCGGAAACCCAGTCGTCCCCGTCAACGAACGCCACATACCGCCCGCGCGCCATGTCGAGGCCGAGGTTCCTGGCAACCGACACGCCCTCGTTTTCCTTGTGGACCACCCTCATGCGGCCGTCCACCTTCGCAATCTCGTCAAGAATCGCCGCCGAGGCGTTGTGCGACCCGTCGTCAATGCAGATGATCTCGATGTCCTGCTCCGTCTGGCGCCTCAACGACTCCATGCATCTGATAAGATAGCGCTCGGCGTTGAATACCGGCACTATGAACGACAACTTTGGATTGGCCGCCGGCGGTGCGCTCTTCACGGCAGCCACGTCGCCGGAGACGGACGGCGCCAAGTCGCATGGCGGAGCATTGAAGATGTCGATAGCGGATTGATATGCGTCGTCGTCCATCCCTACGTCAAGCAGGTCGAGAACGAACGGCAGCCGCAACCTGTGCAGGAGTGCCGAAAGGCGGGACTTGTTGGCGTCTCCAGGAAACGTGCGCAAAAACACAACTGCCTCATCCAACGCCTGCCCCACAAGGTCGTATGCCGCCTCCCGCACGATCTGTTCGACTTTCCGGCTCAATTCGGAGAACGCTGACTCCTCATCCTTCCCCTTCATCGCGCTCTGCATCCCTGCCAGACGGCGCGTTGAGCGCCTCGCCACCTTCGGCAGAGCCTCCACCCGCTCTCTCCTGGCGTTTTCATCCATCAGTCGCTTGTCGCCGGCAAAGTAAAACGGAACCATGTTCCACAGCGCCCTAGTAAAGGCGTTCTTGCCGCGTTCAGGCATGACTATGCCGTATACCCTGATGAGATGCCTGCGCATGTACCCATAAGGCAGGAACTGCTTGACAATACCGCGCAGGCGCTTGAGACGCCGAGTCGAGAAAAATGCGTCAGGAAGGATTCGCAGCGACGTGCCGCCGCGCGGGACCCCGCATTGTGTCAACTCGCTTACCTTCGCCCTTGCCTCCTGTAGATCCCACCAGCTTTTAGAGTACTGCCTGTCGTAGTAGCGGCTCTGCAGCACAAGGAAGTCGATCGGCTCCTCGCATTCCCTCAGCGTCTTGAGGAAGAACTGCGAATTGTCGTTGCTGATGTCGTCTTCCTGCACGGTCTTGAACAGGGGATGCTCCAGCGCCACTTTCCTAAGTTGCCGGTAGAAGCGGCAATAGGCCGACGATTCGCATATCGACACGAGCGAGTGGAAGAAAGAATTGTAGGCGGAGCGGACAAGCGGCATCCGAAATGCATCGATCATTTTCCGACGCTCTAGCTCGCCGGCGACTTCAACCCACGCGGAAATGATGTTTTCCGTATGCTTCGCGTTTGACTGCTGCTGGCTGCTGCCGCTGGCCACTCGGTAGTAGTAGAGGGGGTCGTTCAATATTACCTGACGGGATGCCGTAGCGTGTTCAAGGCAACAGATGTAGACGTCGTCGGCGTACGTAATCTCCTGAAACCGGATTTTCTCGGCTTTCAAGAAATCCGACTTCACAAGTCGGTCCCATGGCCCCCAGGCCAAGGGATTGAACACGTCTTCCCCGAGGTCCTCGGCCGAATGGGGAACGGGCAATCGAGCCCGCGCGCCCGAGAACAGCCTGGCGGATCCCAACTCCCCGGTGCTTGAATCGTACTCGCGAAACCCCCACGAGACGATGTCCGCATCCGCCGCCTTCGCCGCGTTGTACGCCTTCTCGAACAGGCGTTTGTCGCACCAGTCGTCAGAGTCCACGAATCCGACATATTCACCGCGCGCGACATCTAGCCCGGCGTTGCGCACGGCGCCAGCATTAGTATGCCCGCGCCGGATCACCCTTATGCGCGGATCTTCCCTGGCGCAGGCCTCGCATATCTCCGCAGACTCGTCCGACGACCCGTCATCGACGCAGATGACTTCGATCTCCTTCAAAGTCTGACCTGTGATTGATTTCAGGCACTTGCGGACGTACCGTGCGACGTTGTATGTCGGCACGATGACGGACACGGCTATCTTTGGCTGTTTCATCTTTTATTTCCTCACCTGCCCGTGGCGCATCATGTCGCGAAGTTTGCGCGGAGCCCACGTCAGCATCCGCCCGATGCGGAACGAAGCCGACTGCTCCATCGCCGTCTTTTCATGCAGGACTTTCGCCTTTTCCCGCTGAACCTGCGCAAGATCCTTCTCAAGCCCGACAATGCGCTTTCTGTCGTCCTCGAGCTGCCGCCGGAGTTCGCCGTTGGCCCGCTGTGAACTTACGCGCGACCAGTATTCAGCCGAAAGCCTTTCACGGTAGTAGTTTTCCTGCTGCACGAGAAAATCAAGCGGAGTCTCATTTTCCTTCAGCAGCTTTATGTACGTCGCCGTCTGGGAATTGGCGATGTCGCCAACGCCTATCGTGGAATAAAAAGGATCTTCGAAGTACAGCCTGCGCAGCTTGTGGAAGAAATCGACATACCCCTGGGTAGTCGACATCGCGTTGAGCGTGTAGGTGAGAGAATTCGCGGAAGCCGCGACAAGCGCTTTCCTGAACTGGCTTGTCATCCCTCGTTTTTCAAGTTCACACGCCACGAGCTGCCACGCAAGGACGGCCGAATCCAGAGATGCGGCGTTATGCGCCTGGAGGTTTGTCCCCGTCCCCACGCGGTAGGTGTACAGGACTTCGTCCACCAATGCCTGCCGCGTGGCAAGTGCCAAGGCCATGCAGCAGAAATAGACGTCGTTCGTGCGCTCTATCTCCTGGAACCTCAACTGCTCGCCGCAGATGAAAGAGCGGAGGACAAGCCTCCCCCAAGGCGCGTACGTTATTGGCGAGAAAACCGTTTCCGCAAGGTCGTCACGCGAAAAAGGCTCGTTTAAGGCAAGCATCTCCCTTAGGAAAACGCGTGGAGCCTCTGCCTTCTGCGTCCGCATGTCATACTGTGCGTAACGCCAGGACACGACATCCGCATCGCAGCGTTTCGCCTTGTCATACGCCTTTTCGAAAAGCGTCAAGTCGCACCAGTCGTCGGAGTCAACGAAGCCAAGGTATTCACCCGTGGCGGCGTCCATGCCGGCGTTGCGCGCCGCGCCGGCGTTCGTGTGTTCGTGGAGCAGCACTTTCACGCGGCCGTCCTTGGCCGCATATTCCCGAAGGATCTCCGCCGATCCGTCCGTTGATCCGTCGTCAACGCAGATGATCTCCACGTCCCGCAGCGTCTGCCCCAAAACCGAATCAAGGCATTGCCGAAGGTACGCTTCGACATTGTAGACTGGTATGACAATTGAAACCTTGGGCATAGGCAGATATTATACCATAAATAACGAATCAGCATGAACGTGAACTAGCAGTTCATCTTTCCCTCGACCAATATGGACGCGATGCGCTTCGATGCCAAACCGTCGCCATACGGATTGACGGCATGCGCCATCCGATGATAGAAGTCGGGGTCGTCAAGGAGCCGCTCGGCAGCCGATGCCATTGCATCCGTCTCCGTACCGGCGAGGATGACCGTGCCGGCATCGACCGCCTCGGGGCGTTCCGTAGTGTCGCGCATGACGATCACAGGCTTTCCGAGCGAGGGAGCCTCTTCCTGCACGCCGCCGGAGTCCGTCATGATCAGGTAGCTCCTGCGCATCATGAAGAGGAACGAAAGGTAGTCTAGCGGCTCTATGAGATGCACGTTTCCAAGGTGTCCGAGTATGTCCGTGACGGGCTTGCGCACATTCGGGTTCATGTGCATCGGGTAGACCACCTGCACGTCCTGGCGCTTCGCCACGCGGGCGATTGCGTTGCAGATGTGTATGAAGCCCTCGCCGAAGTTCTCGCGGCGGTGTCCCGTGACCAGAACCAGGCGCTTCGACGCATCCAGGAACGGGAACTCCGCCTCCAACTTGGCCGTCAGCGCCTGATCTCCGTCCATTATGGCTACTGCGTCGTGGAGTGCGTCGATTACGGTATTGCCCGTGACGAACACCGCCTCAGGATTCTTGTTCTCCTTCAGGAGATTGTCGCGCGAGCGCGGCGTCGGCGCATAGTGCTGCGTCGCGAGGCAGCCGGCGATCATGCGGTTCATCTCCTCGGGCCACGGCGAGTAGACGTTGCCCGTACGAAGGCCGGCCTCGACATGCCCGACCTCGATCTTGTGGTAGAACGCGGCGAGCGCGGCCGCCATGACGGTTGTCGTATCGCCCTGGACGAGAATGACATCGGGTTTCCACTGCTCGAACACGCCCTCCATGCCCTTCAGAACCTTGCACGTCACGTCGCCAAGCGTCTGGTTCGGCGCCATCACGTTCAAATCGAAATCGGCCGTGAGTCCAAAGATGTCCATCACCTGATCGAGCATCTGCCGGTGCTGCGCAGTGACGCACACCTTGACCTCCAGCTCTTGGTGTGCCTTGCACGCCTTGACGACCGGGGCCATCTTGATCGCCTCGGGACGCGTCCCGAACACTACCATCACTTTCTTCTTCATTTTATCAATACCTCTCTTTTGCCATCTGCTTTCTCAATTTCCCCATCACCCATTTTATGCCCAAAAGCCATTTCAACTGCTCCACAGCCATTGAACACGCCAACGACGCTGCCAATACCATGGCAAACCCGACCATCGGCGAGAACTGCTGCAGGAATTTCTTGTAATACATATTGAAGTAGGAATGAACGAGGAATATGTTCATGCTATGCTTGCCAAGAAACACCAGCCCCCATTCCAGTACCCTGACCCTAGACACAAAAGCAGCCTCTATCACATATATGGCAAATGCAAATAAACCGGCCACGAAGCCCTCGTATAGAGGAAGTGTGCCGAAGTACGACCTCACATGAATGAGCAACGCAGCAATCACCAAGAACGCAGTTGCGGAAAGATAGCACAGAGACCTCTCGATTTTCTCCATAGCCCCTTCTTTTGCCATAATCATACCCAGGGCAAATATCCATGTCCACACACTCCATGTCCACACACCTAACTTGATGGCATTCTCGACCAGCATAACACACAAAGCCACAACCAACAACCACGGCCATGACTTACGGCATAGCCAACTCAAGAAGGGGAATATCAAATAAAGGGGAATTACAACCCCCATATACCACCAGGTTGGGCAGAAACAATGGCCTGGCGCACCCAATCCTGAAATGTCATAAAAGAATTGTGGATTCCAGCCCATTGGATAGACCTGGACGAACCCACGCCCCTCCAGACAGCAAGAGCACAATATCCATATTGCCGCCACGAACCAAAAGTTGACCAACAACTTTACAAGATGGAAAATGTCCATCTTGAATCCAGCCCCACGTATCTTCACGCGCATAAGTCCAAACCCAGACAACATGCAGAATATCGCAATGCAGAGCTTGCCGCCATGTTGTAGCGTTATCTCAATCGGATTCTTATCGCCATACAGCTCAAGACAATGATGGAACAACAACAGACAAATCGCCACTCCCTTGCAGACATTGGTAACGACCACATCAAACGAGCGTTCGGGAATCCGCCTGCTGAGAAGTCCATTCAATTTTCCAACCCATTCCATCTTGGATACCATC
>Ga0310697_10003276_pt1 | contig 16471 bp, 9 predicted proteins | sample 172DNAGHGlowgp2_FD_203883 | JGI IMG/M metagenome (GOLD analysis project Ga0310697, IMG submission 203883) | Sheep rumen microbial communities from Palmerston North, Manawatu-Wanganui, New Zealand - 1728 DNA GHGlow gp2 (v2) (version 2) | ecosystem: Host-associated > Mammals > Digestive system >... | reverse complement strand
TCGGAACGACTGAAAGACCTGCCCGTGCGCGTCGATTATCTCACTCGCGCCCGCACGCCCAAACAGACCAAAGAGCTTCTCGCCGACTTGGAGGCCGGCAAAATCGACATTCTCGTCGGCACGCATAAGCTCATTGGCAAAAGCGTAAAGTTCAAGGATTTGGGACTCCTCATCATCGACGAGGAGCAGAAGTTCGGTGTCGCCACGAAAGAGAAACTGCGCCAACTGAAGGTAAACGTAGATACGCTGACGCTCACTGCCACGCCGATTCCGCGCACGCTGCAGTTCTCGCTGATGGGAGCACGCGACCTCAGCGTCATCCAGACACCTCCACCCAATCGCTACCCTATCCAGACCGAGGTGCATCTATTCTCGCCCGAGGTCATCGCCGAGGCCATCAATTTCGAGATGAGCCGCAACGGTCAGGTGTTCATCGTCAACAACCGCATCGCAGGACTTTCGGAGTTGGAAGAAATCGTACACAAATATGTTCCTGACGCCCGCGTAGCCGTAGGCCATGGACAGATGCACCCCGAGGATCTGGAGCGTGTGATGACAGACTTTGCCGCCTACGACTACGATGTGCTTATCTCCACCACCATCATTGAGAGCGGCCTCGACATTCCCAACGCCAACACCATCATTATCTGCGGAGCACACAATTTCGGACTCGCCGACCTGCACCAGATGCGCGGACGCGTGGGGCGCTCGAACAAGAAGGCTTTCTGCTACCTGCTCGCACCGCCTCTCGGAGCCCTGCCACAGGAGTCACGCCGACGCCTGCAAGCTATTGAGAATTTTTCCGATTTGGGCAGCGGCATCCACATCGCCATGCAAGACCTCGACATCCGTGGCGCAGGCAATCTTCTGGGCGCTGAGCAGAGCGGCTTCATCGCCGACCTCGGCTATGAGACTTATCAGAAGATACTCTCCGAAGCGGTGAAGGAACTAAAGAACAACGAGTTCAAGGAACTCTACGCCCAGCAGGTAGCCTCCGGCGAGGTCACCAGCGGCGAGGATTTCGTGGAGGACTGCCTGCTTGAGACGGATATCCCGATGGCGTTCCCCGACTACTTTGTGCCTGGCAGCACAGAGCGGATGCTCCTCTACCGCGAGCTCGACGGCTTAGAGACAGACGAGGCCGTGGAGGCTTTCCGGCGCCGTATCACCGACCGTTTCGGCGCCATCCCCGAGGAAGCCGAGGAACTGATTCGCGTCGTCAGGCTGCGTCGCCTGGGCAAGTATTTCGCCGCAGAACGCATCATGCTCAAGAACCAGCGTATGCGCCTCTATTTTGTCAAGGACGATGACTCGCCGTTTTTCCAGTCGCCTGCTTTTGGGCAGTGCATTGCCTACTACTCGCTCCACCCTGCCGACTGTCGGCTCGACGAAATCAAAGGACGCCGCTCCATGCTCATCCAGAACATAGGCAGCGTCCATGAAGCTTGCGCCCTGCTTGAAGAAATCAAAGGCATAGCACCCTAAGCGTTCCTCTCCAGAGCCACTTTTCGGTCTTATACAGAGTCGCCGTAGCGCTCCCGTGTAATCTGTGCGAGGGACTTGCCGCGCGTATTGGGTGCACCAATCACACCGACAATCAAAGAGATCACCAGCAAGGCTATCATGCAGTAGGCTGCGAGGGTAAAACCTTCGCCGTTCTCGCCGTAGATATAGGTGAAGATGAGTCCCCAGACAGCAGAGAGTCCTCGAACGACAAAGAACATAAGCCCCTGAGCGCCAGCACGGAACTTGGCAGGAAACAGTTCACTGCCCCAGAGGGCATAGAAAATCTGCACGCTCAGACCGCCCTCGATGCCCCACAGGATGGCGAACGCCCAAAGGGATGCTGCGCTGCCGATGCCCGTCGTGACGACCATTGCCCAGGGAGCGATGGCGAAGAGGAGCCCCAGGACATAGACGAGCTTGTGGCTCGTGCGGTCGATGAACAATGAGAGGACAGCCGTCGTGGCTACGGTGCAGAACCACAGCACACAGCTCAGCCAGTTGGCCTGCTCGTTGGTGACGCCGCCAGCGGTCTCATAGATATGCGGCAGGAAGAAACCCATCACAGAGGCCACGAGATTCCACGTCAAATAGATGACGGCGAGGTAGGCTGCGGTCTTCACCGCAATCTGATTTGTGAACAATAGCTTGATGTTGTCCACAATGCCACTTTTCTTCTCCTTGCTTGCTGTAAACTCCTTGCTCTCCTCCAGCTGGCGCTGCAGTGTCCATGCGATGAAAGCCACGACGAACAGCGTGCAGAAGACCACGCGCGAGGAGAACACCTGCACAGCCGCTTCGGCGGCATCAGCGCCTATGACGGCGTGAGCAACCGATTCCACAAAGCCATAGAGGTAGCCGCCAGGAGCGAACAGCATACCGAACAGCAGGATGATCATGGGACCCAAGCCCCATGACATCTGCGAGATACATATATTGCGGCCACGGTTGTTGACCTCTGAGCTCTCAGAGATATACGTCCACGATGCAGGCACGCCGACGCCGACGCTGATGCCCGTGATGAGGAAGCCGCAGAGCAGCATGGGGAAATTCGTGGACAGCATGACGATGAGCACGCCCGTCATATACACGAGCAGGTTGTAGGTGAAGATGAACTTACGTCCGAACTTGTCGGCGAGAAAGCCACCGATGATGGCACCGATGGCTGCGCCCAAGGCATTGGCGCTGATGGCGTTCAGCCACCCCAGATGCATCTCGCTCAGTCCAAGATAGTTCTGCCACAGGGTGATGCCGCTGGCACCCGCCACGATGGCGCCTGCATCGAGATAATTGTTCAAAGACACCGCAATGGTACTCTTCAGAGAGGATTGTTTACTCATTTGTAGGAAGTTTATTTATGTTGAAATTCTTACTTTGGTATTTCTTCTTTTAGCGCCCTAAAGTCTTCCTCCGAGATGTTGTCGATGAGATATTGGCGTATCTCTTCTTCAGTTGGAAGCTGGAGACGATATTTGCTGACAAAGAGATTCTGCGAGAGGCCTTCTGTGGCATATCGGACAGTGGTTTCACCATAGTCGGTGCAGAGCAGGAGGCCGATGGGCGGGTTGTCGTCTTCCTGCATCACTTCGTGCTTATAATAATTAAGGTAGAGGTTGAGTTGCGAGGCATATTCGTGGCGGAAACGGTCGATATAGTACCCCACCAGCCAGTTCCTTGCTGTCAGGGCAAGGTTCACGGCATGGGCGGCTTGCGACTGCAGCACGTCCTGCACTTGGTTGATGTGTCCTACGAGTGATTCAAAGTTCATAAGGAGAGAGCTGAGAACATATCCCCCATGCGCAGACCTTACTGCGCATGGAGAACTAAATCAAGGTATGAAGTTGTGTATGACATTCTTGGAAGCACCCCCCTCCTTGACGGAAGGGGGTGGGTCTTTTATCTCTTTGATGTCACGTTCTTCTCGTAGTCCTGAATGGCAGGGATGAATTCCTCGCCGACGGGAACGCTGTTCTTGAGGTTGAAGTAGTCGAAGACGGCACCGAAGGGGAGCGACTTGGCTTCCTCGAGCAGTGCGAGTCGCTCGAAGTGCTGGCCGCGGTCCTCGTACTGGCGCAGCTTGGCGAGGGGTTCGAGTAGGGCTTGGAGGAGGCACTTCTGGGTAGCGCGCGTTCCTATTATATATGCTCCGATGCGGTTGATGCTGGCGTCGAAGTAGTCGAGGCCGATGTGTGCGCGGTTGAGGGCGTCGGCGCGGACGAGCTCCTTGAAGAGGTCGAGTGTCTGGTCGTTCATGATGGTCACGTGGTCGCTGTCCCAGCGGATGGGGCGCGAGACGTGGAGCATCAGTTCGGGCACGAAGAGCAGCAGCGAGGCCACCATGTCGCTGACGTTCTCGGTCTGCTCATAGTGACCCGTATCGAGGGTGTACATGAGCTTGCGGGTGGCGCAGTAGCCGGCCACGAAGTCGTGTGAGCCCACGGTGTAGCTTTCCAGTCCGATGCCGAAGAGTTTGGCTTCGAGACAGGTCTTCATGCCGGGCAGGTCCTCCTTGAGAATCTCGTCGAGGCTCTCGGCGAAGATCTCGCGGTAGCGCTTGCGCTCAACGGTCATGTCCTTGGAGCCGTCGTGCACCCACACGTTCATGATGGCGGGGTCGCCCTGAGCCTTACCCATGGCATCGGCGATGCGGCGGCAGCGCTTGGTGTGCTCAATCCAGAACTCGCGGATGGCGGGGTCGGGATTCGAGAGGGTGAGGTTGCCGCTCTTGGGGTGTGAGAAGCTGGTCGAGTTGAAGTCCAGTTTCAAACCCTGCTCCTTAGCCCACTGCATCCAGCTCTCGAAGTGCTTGATTTCCACTTGGTCGCGGTCCACGAACTTGCCGCCGAAGTCGCCGTATATCTCGTGCAGGTTCAAGCGGTGGTTGCCAGCAAGGAGGCTCTTGGCGAAGGCCACATCGGCGCGCACCTCGTCGATGTTGCGTGCTCGTCCCGGATAGTTACCGGTGGTCTGGATGCCTCCGCTCAGCGCCTCGTTGCGCTCGAAGCCCACCACGTCGTCGGCTTGCCAGCAGTGGAGGCTGATGGGGGTCTGTTCCAGTTGAGCAATGGCCTTGTCGGTATCGACGCCGATGGCGGCATAGCGTTCACGTGCAATCTCGTAGGATTTGCGAATTAATTCTTCTTTCATGAGTGAATGAGTTGTTTTTAGTTTATAAGTCGTTTGCGGCGCAAAGATAGCGATAATAAATAAAAAAGAAGAAGAGAAGTGAGAAAATGGCAACTTTGTTTCAAAAAAAGTACCCGCCGAGTCAGTTGAGGCATGCAAAGAGGTAGCCCATTGGAGCGCCGTTGGCACCATAGTGGCGCTATAGGACCTCATCTGCCTTCCGCAGAAGATGCAGGTCATGCGCGCATAAGACCTGCGTCTTCGGGGCTTAGGACTTAGGTCTTCGGCCGTTAAGGCCTGCGTCTTCTGTCCCCTTTCGACGCTGCAAAGGTACGAAAAATATTTACACCATCCAAACAAATCTGCGAATTTCCTTTACATTTTTTGTAACCACGCCGCTTTTTCTTGATGGCGTTTCACCGTTTCGCCGTTTCGCCGTTTCGCCGTTTCATGAACCGCTTTCTAATGCGAAACAACCAGAGTTACTTAATGAGTGAATTTACTTTTACATTTATATATAATATTATTAATAATATTATATATAAATGTAACCATGAAATGACTGTAACCGGAACATGAAATTCGCTTGAAGAAACGGCGAAACGGCGAAACGGTGAAACGGCCGGTTGTACTGATATTGTTTACTATTCATCTTTATTCTAACCGAATAATTTGCCCTAAACGAAAAGTTGCACAAACACTGTAAATCTGACGCAAAAAGTTTCGAGAATATGCTGAGAATTGCCATTTTTTTTGTATCTTTGCACCGAATTTAAAACACACGTTTAATACACCCGCGTAAGAAGAGTATGACAGACTTGAAAGTACTAGAGTTGAGCGAACAGGAGATCGTTCGCCGCCAGAATATGCAGGCGCTGCGTGATATGGGCATTGAGCCTTATCCCGCCGCCGAGTTTCCCGTAACCGCCTGGAGCGCGGACATCGTGAAGGACTTCGTGGACCTGCCCGTCATCGGCAAGGACGAGGAGGGCAACGACGTGCGCGAAACGGCGACGCCCGAGAACAGCCCCGTCGTGAGTGTCGCAGGACGCATCATGAGCAAGCGCATCATGGGAAAGGCTGCCTTCGCCGAGCTGCAGGACGCGAAGGGCAGGATTCAGGTCTATGTGCAGCGCGATGCCATCTGTCCCGAGGAGAACAAGGACCTCTATAACGTCGTGTTCAAGAAGCTCCTCGATCTGGGCGACTTCATCGGCGTGAAAGGTTACGTCTTCCGCACCAAGACGGGCGAGATCAGCGTGCACGTCATGGAGATGACCGTCCTCTCGAAGTCGCTGAAGCCGCTGCCCATCGTCAAGACCGATGCCGACGGCAACGTTTACGACTCGTTCGACGACCCCGAGCTGCGCTACCGCCAGCGCTACGTGGACCTGATCGTGAACGCCGGCGTCAAGGAGACCTTCCTCAAGCGCGCCACCATCATCCGCACGATGCGCCGCATCCTCGATGAGGCAGGCTACACGGAGGTCGATACGCCTATCCTTCAGAACATTCCCGGCGGCGCTACGGCTCGTCCGTTCATGACGCACTTCAATGCCCTGAACCAAGACATGTACATGCGTATCGCCACGGAGCTCTACCTGAAGCGCCTCATCGTGGGCGGCTTCGAGGGCGTCTATGAGATGGGCAAGAACTTCCGCAACGAGGGTATGGACAAAACCCATAATCCCGAGTTCACCTGCATGGAGCTCTACGTCAGCTACAAGGATCTCAACTGGGGCATGGGCTTCACCGAGCGCATGCTGGAGGAAATCTGCACGGCCGTGAACGGTAAGCCTGAAGTGGAGATCGACGGCAACGTCATCTCGTTCAAGGCGCCCTACCGCCGTCTGCCCATCCTCGAGGCCATCCAAGAGAAGACGGGTTTCGACTGCAATGGCAAGAGCGAGGAGGAGATCCGCGCCTTCTGCAAGGAAAAGGGTTTGGACGTGGACGAGACCATGGGCAAGGGCAAGCTCATCGACGAGCTCTTCGGCGAGTTCTGCGAGGGCACCTTCATCCAGCCCACGTTTATCACGGAATACCCCGTCGAGATGTCACCGCTGACGAAGATGCACCGTTCGAAGCCCGGCCTCACTGAGCGCTTCGAGCTGATGGTGAACGGCAAGGAACTGGCCAACGCCTACAGCGAGCTCAACGACCCCATCGATCAGGAGGAACGTTTCAAGGAGCAGATGCGCCTGGCTGCCAAGGGCGACGACGAGGCCATGATCATCGACCAGGACTTCCTGCGTGCCCTGCAGTACGGTATGCCCCCCACCTTCGGTATCGGCATCGGCATCGACCGCCTGGTGATGCTCCTCACGGGTAAGTTCGTCATCGGCGAGGTGATGCTGTTCCCGCAGATGAAGCCCGAGAAGCGCATCCCCAAGGATAAGCCCGAAGCCTTCATGGCCCTCGGCTTCAAGGAAGAGCTCGTGCCCATCCTCTACAAATGCGGATACAACCTGGTCAGCGACCTCGCAGGCGAGAAGGCACAGAAGGTGCAGCAGCTCATCGGCGAGGTGATCAAGAAGTATAAGCTAGACATCGAGAAGCCGAGCGTGCAGGAGTTGGAACAGACCCTCCCCCCCTGCCCATCCCTGTGAAGGGGGAGAGTAATTACCAATCAAGGCGTGAGGCACTACCCTTCTCAGGAAAATTTTATTTTTCACTCTTAACTTTTCATTTTTTCATTTTTTCATTTTTTCACTTTTTAGCCCGTGTTAGGATTCGGTAACAAGCAGTCAAAGGATACCGCTCCCTCCCTTACAGGGAGGGCGGGGGGTGGGTCTGCGCCTGGCCCTGGCTCTTTCTCCATCGCTGTTATGGGCGGCGGCTCGTGGGCCACAGCCATCGCCAAGATGATGCTGGAGAAGAACGACGAGATCTGGTGGTACTTGCGCCGTCAGGACCGCATCGACGACTTCATCCGCCTCGGCCATAACCCTGCCTACCTGCAGAGCGTACACTTCGACACGGAGCGGATTCATTTCTCAGCCGACCTCAACGAGGTGGTGGAGAACGCCAATACGCTCCTTTGGGTGACTCCCTCGCCCTATCTGAAAGGGCACCTGAAAAAATTGAAGGTGCGCCTGCGCGACAAGTTCAACGTGACGGCCATCAAGGGTATTGTGCCCGACGAGAACCTCTGCGTCTCGGAGTTCTTCCATCAGGTCTATAACGTGCCTGACGAGAACCTGGCCGTGCTCGCAGGACCATCCCACGCCGAGGAGGTGGCGCTGGGACGACTGACCTACCTCACCGTGGGCTGCTCCGACGAGGAGAAGGCGCAGGCGTTCGCTGACATGTTAGCCTCTAACTACGTGAAGACAAAGACCTCGCGCGACGTCATCGGCATCGAGTACGCCTCGGTGCTCAAGAATGTCTATGCCATCGCTGCCGGCATCTGCAAAGGATTAAAGTACGGCGACAACTTCCAGGCCGTGCTCATGTCCAACGCCTTGCAGGAGATGAACCGCTTCCTGGCCACCGTGCACCCCATCCAGCGCTCCATCTTCGAGAGTTGCTACATGGGCGACCTCATCGTGACGGGCTACAGCCAGTTCTCCCGCAACCGCGTCTTCGGACAGATGATCGGTCAGGGCTACAGCGTCAAGAGTGCACAGATAGAGATGGAGATGATTGCCGAGGGCTACTTCGGTGCCAAGTGCATGAAGGACATCAACCGCCACTTGCACGTGAATATGCCCATCCTCGATGCCGTCTATAACATTCTTTATGAACGCATTGCGCCGACGGTGGAAATCAAGCTGCTCACCGACAGTTTCCGTTAGAAACCAGCAAGGAACCCACAAAACGCGCCATGAAACGAATCGTATCACTCCTGCTCCTGTTAACGGCTCTCACCGGGACACTCCGTGCCGACACGATCTCCGATCTGCTGGGGCGCATCCTGCCCGAAAACGCCGATGCTGCCAAGTTCAATTGTACCACCACTGGCAACAGCGGACAGCAGTTCACCATCGCCTGCGACGGCAAACAGGTGACAGTCACCGGCTCGGACAACGTCTGCGTGGCAGCCGGCATCAACTGGTATCTGCAGCACTACGCCGGCATCGACATATCGTGGAACGCACCTACTGCCACCCTGCCCAAGCATCTGCCCGTCTGCGAACAGGAGACCCACGAGTCGAGCGTTGATTGGCGCTACTACCTCAACTTCTGCACCTACAGCTACTCCATGGCCTTCTGGAACTGGGAGCGCTGGCAGCAGGAACTCGACTGGATGGCACTGCACGGCATCAACATGCCGCTGGCCATCACGGGCATGGAATGTGTTTGGCGCGAGGTGCTCATGAACACCTACGGCTACACGCTCGACGAGGTGAACACCTTCGTGTCGGGCAGCGCCTACTACGGCTGGTTCTTCATGAACAACCTCACCGCCTGGGGTGGCCCGCAGCCCGAGAGCTGGTACAAACAGCAGCGAGAGCTGGGGCGCAAGATCTTCAAACGCATGAAGGATTTCGACATGAAACCCGTCATCCCCGGCTACGTAGGCATGATTCCCCAGGACTTCATGTCGCAGGCAGAGCCCTCTGCCATCGCCGACTGGCAGACAGCGGACATCGTCAACGGCGGCAACTGGTGCTCCTTCGTGCGACCTTACTTCGTCAACAACACCGACCGTCTCAAGGACTTTGCCGCCAACTACTACGCCGCCTTTGAGAAGCTCTTCGGCGATGTCTGCGACACCCATTTCTATGCCATAGACCCCTTCCACGAGGGCGGCGTGCCCGGCGGCGTCACCAGCCCCACGGCTTCAGTCAGCGCCATGTGGGAGGCGCTCACCGCCTACGACAGCGACGCCGTGTGGGTAGCACAGCACTGGCAGGACAACCCCACCACCATCCTCACACACACCATCCCGTGCGGGCGACTCATCATCCTCGACCTCCACGGCGACCAGTACGCCGACACCGCCTGCAGCGGCCATCACACCACTTCGAGTGGTGAGAATCACGACTGGGTGTGGGGACAGGTCTCTAACTTCGGAGGCAACGTGGGGCTCTTCGGGCGCATGGACCGCCTCATCAACTGCTTTTATGCCGCACGCAATAGCAAAGAATCCAACAAGCTCGTGGGCATAGGCGCCCTACCCGAGGGAATCGAGAACAATGCCATGCTCTACGACCTGCTCTACGCCCTACCCTGGACCAACACTGACTACACACGCCAGACATGGCTTCAGGACTATGTGAAGATGCGCTACGGAGTAGCGACAACCTCCGACTCACCCGAGAAACGACAGGCCTACGAGACGCTGCTCTCGGCATGGACCCGTCTCGGAGACGGCATCTACCAATGCCCCAACAACGCCCAGCAGGGAACCACCGAGAGCGTGTTCCTCATGCGGCCATCGCTCACACCCGGAACCGTCAGCAGCTGGGCCAGCTCCACCTGGTACTGGAATTTCGCCGAACTGCGCACAGCACTCTATGAGATGCTCTCTGTCAAAGATGTGCTGACGAACAACGACAACTACCGCTACGACCTCGTGGACCTGACCCGCCAGGCACTCGCCGACTATGGCAAGGAACTGCTCGACGAAATCAGGGAGAAGGGAGGACAAGAGACAATTGACAGATTCCTCCTACTCATCCTCGACCAGGACCAGCTCCTTGGCACACGCTCCGAGATGCGTTTAGGACGTTGGACAAGTGCCGCACGCGCGCTCGGAATCACATCCGCCGAGAGCGACCTCTACGAGGAGAATGCCAGGATGCTGCTCACCACATGGGGCGACCGCCTGCAGTGCGAGAACGGAGGTCTCCATGACTATGCCAACCGCGAGTGGAACGGCCTCCTCTCATCCTACTACTATCCACGCTGGAAGGCATTCTTCAAAAACGGCAACGCAGCACAAAGCTGGTTCAACGACTACGAAAAGCCCTTCGCCACTGGCACAAGCGGTGCCATCAGCAACTATCTGCCCAACGATGCGCCCTATGCTTTCGGCTCCTTCAGCGCCACCGCCAAGGGCGACGAGATTACGATTGTCCGGGAACTCTATAAAAAATATTTCTCGAATCTTATCCCCGAAACAGGCAAACTGACAAGCAAAGGTACACGCTAAAAGCCTTTTAATATTTATATTATATAATACGGAAATGATTAAATTAGACATCACCAAAGTCGCTCCCTTCGTGAGCGCAGAAACAGTCAACGCCCTCAGCGCACGCGTGGCCGAGGCACAGAAATCACTCGAACAGGGCACCTGCCCAGGCAACGATTTCCTGGGCTGGCTCCACCTGCCCTCCGGCATCACCCCTGAGTTCCTGGCCGACATCAAGGCTACCGCTGCCACGCTGCGCAGCGAGTGCGATGCCGTCGTCGTCGCAGGCATCGGAGGCAGCTACCTCGGGGCTAAAGCGGTCATCGAAGCTCTCTCCAACAGCTTCCAGTGGCTCGTGGGCAGCAATGGACCCGCCATCCTCTTCGCTGGCAATAACATCGGCGAAGACTACCTCAGCGAGCTGACAACATACCTGAAAGGTAAGAAGTTCGGCGTCATCAACATCTCCAAGAGCGGCACAACAACCGAGACTGCCCTCGCTTTCCGTCTGCTCAAGAAGCAGTGCGAAGAGCAGATGGGCAAGGATGACGCACGCAAAGTCATCGTGGCCATCACCGACGCCAAGCGCGGTGCTGCACGCACCTGCGCCGACAAGGAAGGCTACAAGAGCTATGTCATCCCCGACAACGTGGGCGGACGTTTCAGCGTGCTCACCCCCGTGGGACTGCTCCCCATTGCCGTGGCTGGCTTCGACATCGACCAGCTCGTCAAAGGCGCACAGGATATGGAGAAGACTGCCGCTGCTCCCTTCGCAGAGAACCCCGCAGCACAGTACGCTGCCGCCCGCTACGCACTCTACACCGCTGGCAAGAAGATTGAGATTCTGGCCAACTACCAGCCAAAACTCCACTTCATCGCTGAGTGGTGGAAGCAGCTCTTCGGCGAGAGCGAGGGCAAGGACGGCAAGGGTATCTACCCTGCCAGCGTTGACCTCACAACAGACCTCCACTCCATGGGACAGTGGATTCAGGAGGGCGAGCGCACCATCTTCGAGACCGTCATCAGCGTGGAGCAGCCCGAGCACAAACTCCTCTTCCCCAGCGATGACGAGAATCTCGACGGACTCAACTTCCTTGCTGGCAAGCGCGTGGATGAAGTCAACAAGATGGCCGAGCTGGGCACACAGCTGGCTCACGTAGATGGCGGAGTGCCCAACATCCGCATCGCCATTGACCGTCTCGATGCCTACCACCTCGGACAGCTCATCTACTTCTTCGAGAAGGCTTGTGGCATCCACTGCCAACTCCTCGGTGTCAACGCCTTCAACCAGCCTGGCGTCGAAGCATACAAGAAGAACATGTTCGCCCTTCTCGGCAAACCTGGTTACGAAGCTGAGACTGCTGCCATCAAGGCAAGACTGAAATAAAGACTCACCCCCCGCCCCCTCTCTTTCAAAGAGGGGGAGAGGGGAAAAGGGAGTGTCAATACTATCCGGTTAGATTAGGTAAGGATGATGATGGAGTATAGGATGGCAGCTCCTGATAGATATGGAAAAGTGATAGAAACAATTAACGCTGAAATAAAAGAGCACTCAACAGGTAACAGACGACCAGAGGAAAAGCTCCCCCTCTTTGAAAGAGAGGGGGACAGTGGGGTGAGTCTGAGAGCCTTCTTCTTCGACATGGACGGCGTACTGTTCGACAGTATGCCGGGCCATGCCTACGCGTGGGCGAAGGTGATGACCGCCTACGGGTTGCCGATGCGCGAGGAGGATGCCTTCGAGAATGAAGGGCGCACCGGCATCGGCACCATCAGCATTTTCACGCAACGCTACTGGGGACGCGACGCCACCGAAGCTGAAGCCCAGGAACTCTATCGACGCAAGACCATCGTATTCAACGACTACCAGGCAGCCAACGGTGGCGAAGCACCCGAGATGCCCGGAGCTGCAGACGTATTAAATAAGGTTCGTGCGCAAGGTCTCATGCGCGTTCTCGTCACAGGCTCTGCACAGCAGTCGTTGCTCACCCGACTTGAGAAGCACTATCCAGGCCATTTCGTGCCCCAGCTCATGGTCACCGGCGATGATGTACGCTACGGCAAGCCCAATCCGGAGCCATACCTCATGGCACTGAAGAAAGCCGGCATCACTGCTGACGAAGCCCTCGTCGTAGAGAACGCTCCACTGGGTGTCCGCGCCGCAGTGGCCGCTGGCATACGCACCATAGCCGTCAACACCGGACCCCTCGACCCGCAACTTCTCCTCGATGAGGGAGCCTCATGGCTCTTCCCTTCCATGCAAGCCCTCGCTGACAGCCTGGACGAGTTGCTCACCCAAGTCTGAGGATTGACGCTGCTTCCCGCTCGAAGCTGCCGCGATGCCTTTCGCTTGAAAAATCCGCATTCAATCCGCGTAAATCTGTAGAGGGATTAAACCTTTTTGGGGCGGAGCTGTCAAAGGAAAGTGATGCGATTCCTTTTCCTTCTTTTCAACCTCGCCCTCCTGCCTTCGCTCGCGTGGGGACAATGGTTTAATGTTCGTGGAACCGTCTATGAACACGCTACGCTGCAGCCCTTGCCTGGAGCGAACGTGGCTGTTGCGGACTCGACGGGAAAGATTGTCGCAGGGCGCCAGAGTCAAGAGAACGGACAGTTCGTGATTCCGGGTGTGCCCATGGGAAAATACACGCTGAAGGTGTCGTTCATGGGCTTCAAACCGCAGAGTTTCTCCCTGCAGCTAACAGGCAAGGGTGGCAACAAGAAGGTGCAGGACATCCTGATGCGCGAGGATGCCACAGTGCTGGCGGAGGCGGTGGTCGAGGGCAAACTGCCCGAGATGACGGTGGTCGATGACACGGTGATGTACCATGCTGGAGCGTTCTCTCTGCCTCCCGGCTCAATGGTCGAAGAGCTCATCAAGAAGCTTCCAGGCATCGTTATCGGTGATGACGGCAAGATTACTCACAACGGAAAAGAGGTGCGCAGAATCCTCGTGGACGGAAAGGAGTTCTTCAACAACAATCAGGAGCTGGTGCTGAAGAATATACCCGCCGAAATCGTGGATAAGGTGAAAGCCTACGACAAACAGAGCGACCTGGCACGCATTACAGGCATCGATGACGGCGAGGAGGAAACGGTGCTCGACCTGGAGGTGAAGAAAGACAAACGACGTGGCTGGTTCGGACAGGTGACAGGCGGCTACGGGACAGAGGACCGCTACCAGGGACGACTGAACATCAATCGCTTCCTTGACAAGCAGAAAGCCAGCATTGTGGGCAACGCCAACAACACCCAAGGTAGCGGTATGCAAGAGAACCAGGACATCGCCGGCAGCATGAACCTGGAATGGGACAAGCTGGAGCTGAATGGTGGAATGACGGGGCGCTTCAGTCAGGCATCAGGCCGCTCGTGGAGCAACTCGCAGAACTTCGAGAACCGCAATGCTGCCTACACCAACCGACGGAGCAACAACGGTAGCCACAGCAACGCGTTCCAGACGCAGTGGAGGATTGAGTGGAAACCTGACACCATGACCAATATCCTGTTGCGGCCACAGTTCCGCATCAACGGAAGCCGCAGTCACAGCAGAAGCGAAAATGCCACCTTCAAGGACAATCCCTACGCACTGACCGAAGACCCGCTGGAAAACCTGGAAGCGCTGCGCGCCATAGGCGTAAACCATAACCAGCAAGCCAACCGCAACTCGTCGGACAACATCAACGGCTCGCTGTCTGTGCAAATCAACCGACGCCTGAACAAGCCCGGACGAAACATCACGCTGAACATCAGTGGAGGCCTAAATCAGGACGAGAGCAACAGTAGCAGCTTCTCGCAAATAGACTATTACCAACTATTGGCCAAGACGGGCGGCGACAGCATTTACCATAAGATACAGTACGATGACTCGCACAACAAAAGCAAGAACTGGTCGGCACGCATCTCATATACGGAGCCTATAGGCACGGGGCAGTTCCTCCAGTTCTCCTACAACTATTCATACCGCTTCAACGACCGCGACCGCACCGTGGCAAGCATCTTCGACCCGCTGGTGGAGCAGCATTTTCTGGGCATCGACAACTACGACGGGCACCTGGAATGGGCAAAGCGTGATACAGCTCAGTGCAACTACACCGAGAATCACTATCAGAACCACGACATACGCGTACAGTACCGACTGATCAACTCCAAGGTGAGACTGAACATCGGTCTGAACGTGCAACCACAGGTGAACCGCGTGGACTATACGAAAGGCTGGAAGCACTACGATCTCTCGCGCACGGTTGTCAACTGGTCACCGACAGTGAACTTCCGCTACCGCTTCTCACGGCAGCATCAAGTGGATGTCCGCTACGGAGGTCAAAGCGGACAGCCATCCATCACGGATCTGATTCCAGACACGCTGTCGAATGCCAACCCGCTGAATATCAGATTGGGTAATCCGAGTCTGAAGCCCTCATTCACACATACGTTGCGCGCTGAGTGGCGTCTCGCACAGCCCGATCTCCAGCGCAACTACAACTTCAACATCGAAGGCCGCGCCACGCAGAACGCCATCGCCAGCAGAACTGAGTACAAGGAGGATACCGGAGGACGAGTCACAAAACCCGTAAACATCAACGGCAACTGGAACGGACGCGCCAACTTCAACTTCAACACCGCATTCACAGACAAGCGATTCCGCATTGGAACTGGCACTGGCTACAACCACACGACCAGCAACGGCTACGTCTATCGCTCGGCGAACAAGGAGACTGTAAGAAACATCACACACTCCGACAACTTCAGCCAAAGCCTGCGGCTCACCTACCGCGAAACGTATGAGAACGAGAACACCTTCGAGATAAACCTCCGAGGCTCTGCTTCTTATCACAAAGCACGATCATCCGCCACATCAGCATCCAATCTGGACACGTACAACTTCTCTTATGGCGGCAGCGCAATCATGAACTTCTGGTTCGGACTGAACCTCTCCACAGACATCAACCAGAACAGCCGAAGGGGCTATGCCGACGAGCTCATGAACACCAACCAGTGGATATGGAATGCGCAGGTGTCCTACTCCTTCCTCAGCCGCAGGGAAGCCACACTAAGCCTGCGATGGAACGATATACTGCGCCAGCGAGACATGGTTAGCCGCAGTATATCCGCCACTTCGCGCACAGACTCTGACAGCGATCGCATCACCTCATATCTCATGCTCTCCTTCACCTATCGACTCAATGTTTTCGGAGGCATACGAGGTGGAGCACAACGCCCGCAGAGGAGGGGAGAACGGACACGCGAGGCTGTATTTTAACTGATTTTAAGGATTTCTTTTGCTTATTTTCCCAAAACGCTGTATTTTTGCAGCGTTTTTTGTAAGACCATAGATCATGAGCGAAAGACTCTTCATTTTCGACACAACATTGCGCGACGGCGAACAAGTGCCCGGCTGCCAGCTAAACACCATCGAGAAAATCCAAGTAGCCAAGCAGCTGGAAGCCCTCGGCGTGGACATCATCGAGGCCGGATTCCCAATCTCCTCGCCTGGAGACTACAACAGCGTGATAGAAATCTCTAAGGCTGTCACATGGCCTACCATCTGCGCACTGACACGAGCCGTGGAACGCGACATCGACGTGGCCGTAGAAGCCCTCCGCTTTGCCAAGCACCGCCGCATTCACACTGGCATCGGAACCAGCGATTCACACATCAAATACAAATTCAACGCCACACGCGATGAGATTATCGAGCGCGCTGTAGCAGCAGTAAAATATGCCAAACGCTTCTGTGAGGACGTGGAATTCTACGCAGAAGATGCTG
>Ga0310697_10003271_pt1 | contig 16485 bp, 14 predicted proteins | sample 172DNAGHGlowgp2_FD_203883 | JGI IMG/M metagenome (GOLD analysis project Ga0310697, IMG submission 203883) | Sheep rumen microbial communities from Palmerston North, Manawatu-Wanganui, New Zealand - 1728 DNA GHGlow gp2 (v2) (version 2) | ecosystem: Host-associated > Mammals > Digestive system >... | reverse complement strand
GCATTATCCCACCACATCTGAGGATCCTGCTCAGCCCATCCGGCCTTTACAGCCATGATAGGAGCCTCCTTCTCTGGGTAGAAAGCCGTTGCTACACACTTGCCACTATCGGCATTAACGAGCGATGCCTTCACTGAAGAGCTACCGACATCGAAACCTAATAGATATCTGTTTGCCATAATAATAAGTTGTTATTAATCGTTTATTATTAGTACGTTTTTACCGCAAATTTCCCTATTTTTTTTCATTTTGGCAACTTTTTCACAAAAAAAAGTGATTTTTTTACGATATTTTGAATACAATTAAAATATTTTGTTTACCTTTGCACATTAGAATAACGTTATTCCGGATTAATATACATTCATATATGAAGAAAAAAATACTAATACTTGACGACAAAGAGACCATTGCGAAGGTTCTCTCTATTTACCTGATGAGCGACTATGATGTACAGTGGCTACCTGATGGTTTGCAAGGAGTCAAATGGCTTCAGGCAGGCAACACTCCCGACTTAATCATCTCTGATATCCGTATGCCGGGTATGCGTGGTGATGATTTTCTGGAGTGGATCAAGCAGAACGAGCTGTTCAAACACATTCCCGTGATCATGCTTTCCAGCGAAGACTCCACCAGTGAGCGTATCCGCCTGCTGGAGATTGGTGCTGAAGACTACATCGTAAAGCCTTTCAACCCCATGGAGTTGAAGATCAGAGTCAAGAAGATCATTCCTTAACTGTATATTATATATATGATAGGTGTAGTATATCTCGGTAGTAATCAGGATACCCAGGAAAGACTGAAATACATTCCTGGCCGACTGGTTCAATACGCCAAGAATTACAAAGAGGCTGCAGCAGCCTGTTCTACTCATGTACGCAATGAGCATTTCATTGTCTTCTATGAGCAGACTGTTCAGGCCGAGGACATTACCGCCATCACCTATCTCAAGAAGCGCAACAAGAGTATCTACATCATCCTCCTCACCCATGAGTTGACGAAAGATGATCGTCAGGTTTATCAGAAGTGCGGTATTAACGACACGGCAGACATCAACGCTTCTATCACCGAACTCAATAAGAAGATTACCTTTATAGCAGACCGCGAGGTACAGCTATTCGATGACCAGGCACCCCGTTACAGGATGCTGAAGTTCAAGATTCCTGTATGGAAACGCCTCTTCGACATCTTCTTCTCAGCCCTGGCTATCATTATCCTTTCACCGGTATTCTTGATTACGGCCATTGCCATCCGTCTGGAGAGTAAGGGCCCCGTTATTTTTAAGTCAAAGCGCGTCGGCACCAATTACACCATCTTCAATTTCCTCAAGTTCCGCTCCATGTACTGCGATGCCGAGGAACGTCTGAAGGAGGTAGCCAAGGAGGCCGGCAACCAATATTTGGACAAGAGTGGCGAGAAGAAGGAGGAAGAAGATCATACCATCACTGCCCCACTTGGTGCAGAGGCCGAAATGATGATGATGGATCTGGGCATGGAGTCCGACATGATGATCAGCGACGACGAAGTCATGCTGGTAGGCGACGACTACGTAGTAGCAGAGAGCGACTATGCCAAGGAAAAGCAGGAAGAAATTGAAAGTGCTTTCGTAAAAATCGAGAACGACCCCCGCATTACCAAGGTGGGCAAGTTCATCCGCAAATACAGTATCGACGAGCTCCCGCAGCTCTTCAACATTCTCAAGGGCGACATGTCGATTGTTGGCAACCGTCCCCTTCCTCTCTACGAAGCTGAAAAGCTCACGGCAGACAAGAGTATCGACCGTTTCATGGCTCCTGCAGGACTTACCGGACTCTGGCAAGTTGAGGAGCGTGGCAAGGGCGGCATGATGTCAGCCGAGGAGCGTAAGCAGCTGGATATCGAGTACGGTCGCAACTACAGCTTCAAGTTGGATATGCAGATCATCTTCCGTACGCTGACAGCATTTGTTCAGAAAAATAACGTTTAAATAAATCAAATCATACATTAACCCATAACACAATGAACAAGTTTAAACGACTAATATTCATGGCAGCCATCGTCGGAGTAAGCACCCAAGCCTACGCTCAGTTCGACGAGAGCGGAATCGCCGCTGGATTCTTCGACTCCAGCAAGGATAAGGAGATTAACTTCTCAGAATTCCATCTGCCACCATTGGCTATTCTGTTTGAAAACGCCAAGGCAAACCCTCAAATTATGTCCTTAGAAAAAGCACGCCAAATTGCCCAAGCAGAAGTGGCCAAACAAAAAAGACACATTTTCTCGTATTTGACAGCCCATGCCAGTTTCAGTTATGGTAAAGGTGACTCTTGGGGAACTTCAAGTTCTGCCTATAATCCGATATTGATGCAATATCAGGGAACAGAAACCAACTATTGGAATTTGGGCGTTAATTTATCGCTTCCTGTGGAAGACATTTTAGATTTAACTGCAGCTGTTAAACGTAAAAAAATGGAAGTTGATCAAGCTATTTTAGCAAAAGATATTGCCTTTGATCAACTAAAGTTACAGATCGCATCCCTATTTGTAAAAATCACTAATGATTTAATTACTTTGAAAACAGCTGGTGAAGCTGCTGCTGCATATCAAGGAGCAGGCGCATTAAACCTAGAAGAATTCGAGAATGGCAATCAAGAAATCAGTGCATACGCCATGGACAAGCAACGCGAATTAACAACTGTTCAAAGTTATCAAAGTATGCAGACGTCTATTACTACTGACATTATTACGCTGGAGATATTAACTCATACCCCTATTATTACAAATTCCACTACTGAGATAACACTTGACGAGAAATCTAGCAAGTCAAATAAAGAAATCGCCAAAGAAAATAAAGCTGTGGAGAAGCGAATAAAGAAGGCTGTTAAAGAAGAAGATAAAAAAGAGAAGAAACTAGAAAAAGCTGAAGCTAAAGCTGAAAAAGCCGCTGCCAAAGCTGCAAAAAAACAGAATAAGTAACTAAATTTAAAAGATTATGGATTTATTCAGATATATAGTTAGGTTCTTATATAAAATTCGTTGGTATCTCATCATCCTGCCATTAATTGCTTTGATAGTTGCATGGTTTTCTACCCGTCACATGGAGCGAGTGTATGACACAAACACAACTATTTATACAGGTATGATTACTGCCTACAATATTGAAGGAGGATCTGGAGTCGCAGGAGGTCAATCACAAACCAACATGACCAACCTCATGTTGTTAATCACAACAGATGCGACGATTCACGAAGTATCACTTCGTCTTTTCGCTCGTTGCATGATGTATGGTAACCCGAATAAGGATAACAACTATATATCAGCTGAGCATTTCCGCCAGTTAAATAATAGTGTACCTGCAGAAGTCAAAGCTCTCATTAACCATAACAGCGAAAATGCAACTTATGCGAATTTAAAGGCATACGAAAAGCCTTCTGCAGATAATTATATTTTTGGATTAACCAACTATCATCCATGGTTCGGTATTAATAATATTACAAGTCGACTAAAAGTTATTCAATTACGGGGAAGTGATATTATTGACATTGGCTATTCTGCAAACGATGCAGGTATTGCATACAACACATTGGATATTTTGAATGAAGTATTCGCCCGTCAATATGCTCAACTTCGATATGGTGAAACCAATAATGTAATCAAATTCTTCGAACGCGAAGTAGCTCGTTTGTATCGTATCCTAACCAATGCAGAGGATGATTTGATTCGCTATAATGTGGAGAAACGTATTATCAATTATGGTGAGCAAACAAAATTAGTATCAGGAATGGATGCGACTCAAAAAACCACTGATAACAATTTGTTGATTGATAAAACGACTACGCGTGCCCTGATGGACTATTTAGAGCGCCAATTAGGTGATCGTGCAAAAGTGATTAAAGCCAATAAAGATTTTACGAATCAGGTAACAGACATCTCAAGAATCCAATCTCGTATCTCGAACCTTCGATTAATGAGTAGTGAAGGAGGAGGTTCTGGAGTAGAATCACAGTTAGAATTAGCTAAAGCTGAAAAAATGCTTCAAGACGCAACTAATAATGTAAGAGGACTAGTTAAAGATATTGAAGCTGGCACCTACAGTACCGATGGTGCCGGTGTAAAGGCAAATGATATGATTAGCAAATGGTTAGACCAAGTCCTACTATTAGAGAAGACGAAAGCACATGAAAGTGCTCAAGACGTCATGCGTCAGAAAATAGACAAAGAAATGCTTTATTATGCCCCAATTGGAGCTACAATAACCCGAAAAGATAGACATATTGGCTTTATAGAAGGTAATTACATGGAAATGTTAAGAGCTCTTAACTCTGCTCGCTTGCGTCAGAAGAACTTGCAGATGACCACAGCCACGCTACGTGTGCTGAATCCTCCGATGTTCCCAATGAACGCACAACCCACCAATCGTATGATGATACTCTTGGGTGCATTCATGCTTACATTCTTGTTGACTGCTATGTACTTCTTTATCATAGAATTACTCGACAGAACATTACGTGATCGTATGCGTTCAGAACGCATTACTAAAATACCAGTTATGGGTTGTTTCCCAAAAGAAAGTACACTGCGCTATCGCCGCTTCAACAAGACCATAGCAGACATGGCATTACGCAATTTGAGCAAATCACTGCTCCCCCATTTCAAGGAGGGCCAGCAGAATGTGCTCAATCTGCTCTCTACGGATGCTGCCAACGGCAAGAGTTATATCGCACAGGAGTTAGAGAATTATTGGATTTCCATAGGTCTGCAGGTTCGCCGTTTGACCTACGATGAAGATTTCTTGGCAGAAGACAGTCGTTTCATTATGGCTAACGATATCAAGGATATTTGCCCTGATATTCTGCCCAATGAAATTGCCATTATTGAGTATCCTAATTTGGATGACAATTCCATACCTTCTGGATTGTTAAACATGGGAACAGTGAATCTGATGGTAACCCGTGCCAACCGTACTTGGAAAGATGTGGATCAGAAGGCACTTAAAGAGTTGCAATCTCAATTAAAAGATCAAAATACGCTCTTTATGTACCTGACAGAGTGCCAGCGCTATGCCGTAGAAGAGTTTGTCGGCCAACTCCCACCATATACTAAGTTTAATAACTTTGTATACCGCATATCACAAATGGGTCTAACGGCTGTTGAGAATAGCCATGCAAAATAAGGAATGACAAAGGATTATATCACATATTCCCGAGAAAATGGAGGAAGAGTATTATTACTCTTTCTCCTGTTTTTACTTGCAGTGTATCAATTAGCGACATCTGGATTACAATCTTTTGCAATCATATGTATTCTTCCTTGTATCATTCTCTTTATTTATATTGCCTTTAAATGGAAGATGTTTACCTTTTGGGTATTAATTACCATAAACTATTTCATACAGATGAAGGACATATCCCTTCCTGTACCGATGTCACTTCCAAATGAAATACTCGAATTATTATTATTAGGAATCGCAGTCATCGACGCACAGCAAGATTCCCATTTTGAACGAGCAGGCAACTTGATGTTGCTTGCATTGTCAATATGGTTCGGCTTTTGCTGTATTGAGGTTTTCAATGATACTTGCGCTTTAGGAATAGATGTTGCATCATGGTTTATTGGCTTTAGATTAATGGCTTTGCAACTCCTATGGATTTTTTTAATCTTTACTATTTATATATCATCTCCTAAAATGCTCATGACATACCTCATTATCTGGGCATTATTTTCTTTGTTTTCCGCCTTCTGGGTATGGAAGCAGGAAACGTTTGGTTTTACCGATGCAGAAAAGTTTTGGATTGAAACCCGTGGAAGAAAAACACATATTATAAATGCCGGAACTTTAATTAGATACTTCTCAACCTTTAGTGATGCTGCTAATTATGGATGCCATGCGGCAGGGGCAGCCGTTGCATTTATCATTATCGGTATAACGTCTAAACTTAGAAAAGACAAATTGTTCTTTTTACTCATTGCTGTTGCAGTAATATGGGGGATGTTCCAATCCGGAACCAGAACTGCGACCTTTACTTTAGGTGCAGGCCTATTTGTATACGTTTTTCTTTCAAAATCTTTTAAAATTGCGATTCCCTTTACTATCGTATTTGGCATTCTGGCATGTTTACTCATATTCACAACAATTGGAAATGGAAACCAGCAGATTCGAAGAATGAGGTCTGCATTTAATAAAGATGATGCATCAGCAAATGTTCGAGACATTAATAAAGATGCCATTAGGAAATATATTAAAGATGCGCCATGGGGGATTGGTATGGGTATGAGTGGAGCTAATATTCCCGCAAACAACAAATACAACAGACTTTCAACCATTCCACCAGATTCTGAGTATGTATTTATATGGGTTCATACTGGCCCAATAGGTATTTCTGTTTTTTTATTTTGCATGGCAATCATGTGGATAGGAGCATGTCGAATCGTATTATTTAAGCTCAAAAACAAATCATTAATAGGAATTGGAGGAGGACTATGCGGAGCTTTTGTTGCGATCCAATTAGGAGCCTACGCTAACCAAGTTCTTTACCAATATCCAAATGGTCTTACCTTTTTTGGAGGATTAACTATTGTTTATGTTTTACCTTATATAGAACCGGAATGGATTAAATACGAAGAAACCAGGTTAGCAAAACAGGAAGAAAAGAAACGTCTAAAATTAGAAAAGAAACTTGCGTCAAGGGTGTGAATTATCGATAATAACAGTCAATTATAACGGTCTTAAAGATACCTGTGCATTGATTGAGTCAATCCCCTTCAATGAAAACATGGAGGTGATTGTGGTAGATAATGCATCAAAAGAAGATGAAGCAAGCATCATTCAAAAAAGATTTCCGCAAGTTAAGACCATTCGCAGCGACAAAAACCTTGGTTTCGCTGGCGGAAACGACTTGGGTATTAATGCAGCCGAAGGCAAGTTTCTTTTCCTAATTAACAACGACACATTATTTAAAGAGTTCAACGTTCATGGATTGATAAAACGTTTGGAATCTTCACCAAATATTGGTATTGTCTGTCCCAAAATCCGTTTTGCCCGGGACAATAATCCAATCCAATATGCAGGCTACACGCCACTATCAAAGATCACCATCCGTAACAAAGCCATTGGTTTTGGTAAAGAAGACTTAGGGCAATACGACACACCCCACCCTACACCTTATGCCCATGGCGCCGCAATGCTAATTAAACGAGAAGCGATAAATAAAGTTGGCCTAATGCCCGAATCATATTTCCTCTACTATGAGGAACTTGACTGGTCTATGATGTTTGCTCAAGCTGGGTATGAAATCTGGTATGAACCTGCATGTACTATCTATCATAAAGAAAGTCAGAGCACAGGTCAATGCAGCCCACTCCGCACTTACTATATCACTCGCAACCGCTTACTTCTTGTCAAACGTAACTGGCAAGGAATCTATAAATATCTTGCATATTGCTATCTATCATGTATAGTCGCTCCACGAGATATCTTCAGATACCTGATAAAAGGCAAATGGAATCTTTCATTAGCTGTATGTAAAGGGATTTTTTCATTTTTCAATATTCAATATTCAATTTAGTTAATATGAAGCTCGATTTCTGGTTATTTCTATATATCATCGATTGGACCCTCTTTATACTGGTTGCAATGACAGTACTCTATTTGGGAGTCTTTGCCATTGCCTCTTTGTTCAACAGAAACACCACTTTCACAAAAGCAAAGAAACAAAACCGCTTTGCCATTTTGATTCCATCTTATAAACAAGATGAAGTCATCGAACATACCGTAGTATCCATACTTGGACAAGTCTACCCCATGCGTATGTTCGATGTAGTAGTCATTTCTGATCATCAGAGCGAAATGACCAACATGAAGTTAGCCCAATACCCCATCACACTTCTAACACCTGACTTTGAAGAAAGTACAAAGGCAAAATCACTTCAATATGCCATCTTAAATTTACCCGAATTTAAAATATATGATATAGCATTAGTCCTTGATGCAGACAACATTGTAGGTCAAGAATTTCTAACCCAAGTCAACGACGCCTTTGAAACGGCGGCTACAAAAGCCATTCAATTACACCGTATCTCAAGAAACCGTGATACAGCAGCCGCCCGCATGGGATCTATCTTCGAAGAGATTAACAACGCTATTTTCCGCCGTGGTCATATCACCATGGGCATGTCTGCAGCTTTGGCTGGCTCTGGAACAGCCTACGATTTTAACTGGTTCAAAACAAATGTTATGAAAGCTAAGACGGCTGGCGAGGATAAGGAAATGGAAGCATTGTTATTACGTCAGGGTTATTTTATTGATTATTTTGATAACATCTTAGTATATGGTGAGAAGAAACGCACCACCATCAAAATGAATGAACAACATGGGCGCTGGGCATGGCAACAGATTCAGAATTTTGTTCGTAACGTCAAGTTCCTGCCAGGAGCAATCTTCCGTAAGCAATACGATTTGGCAGACAAAATTATCCAATGGATGTTAGTTCCTCGAACAAATATGGTGGGTATCATTATGCTCATGAGCATTATCTTGCCATTCATCTATATGACATTGGTTATTAAATGGTGGGTATTGGGATCATTAGCGCTCTTTATTTTTGCGTTAGCGACCCCAGATTATTTAGTCGATGAGATGTGGGATAAAACCTTCCTTCGTTCTCCTTTTGTGACACTTTGGGGAATTATCAGTACCAAACTTCTTGGTTATAAACTAAACATAAAGAAGAAAAATAAAAGATGATGTGGCAAGTATTTCATATAATTGATATTGCCCTTTGGGTAATCATCTTTGGCTCTGTAGCCTATGTGGCATTCTTTGCAATTATCTCTCTCTTTTATGAGAAAGAAGATCGCATCGCTATCCATGCCTCAGCCCTCAGCAACAAAATTAATAAGTTTCTTATTCTCTACCCCGCCTACAATGAGGATCGTGTGATTGTAAATGCCGTTGAGCACTTCCTTGAACAAGACTATCCCAAAGACCATTATACAGTTGTTGTCATCTCAGACCACATGCAGCCAGAGACCAACAACTACCTTAAAACATTGCCCATAAAGCTTCTCACACCAACGTTCGAGAAGAGTTCCAAAGCTAAGGCTATGCAATATGCCATTAATGAAGTAGAAGGAGAGTTTGACAATGTGGTTGTATTGGACGCAGACAATGTAGTGCGTCCCGAATTCCTGTCACAACTGAACGTGTTGTGTACAGTATATGAGGCTATCCAATGCCATCGTTGTGCAAAAAATGCAGATAATGATGTTGCTGTTTTGGATGGAGCCAGTGAAGAAATCAACAACACGATCTTCCGCAAGGCGCATAACCGTCTTGGCCTTTCTTCCGCTCTTATTGGCTCAGGCATGTGTTTTAGTTACAAGCTCTTTAAAGAGAATGTATTCAAACTCACCACAGCGGGTGAAGATCGCGAGATGGAGGCCCTCCTACTTCATCAGGAAGTGTTTATCAAATATGCGCCTGATATTCATGTCTTTGATGAGAAAGTGAGTAGTCAGGATAATTTCCAAAAGCAGCGTATGCGCTGGATGACAGCCCAAATACAAAGTCTGCTGAGTAATCTTCCAAAGATCCCCAAGGCCATTATTCATGGAAAAATAAATTTCATCGACAAAACCATCCAACAAGCATTAATTCCGCGTTCAATCCTAATTGTATTGCTCACTGGTATTTCTATCATTGTCACACTGATCGTTCCTGAATGGTGTGAGAAATGGTGGGTACTTTTGGGAGTGTTAGCTATATCATTATTCATTGCCATCCCAAGCCAGTTACGTATCCGCTCTTTCAGTAAAGTTCTTGCAATCCCAGGACTTGTATTAAGGATGGTCAAGAACATCTTACATATCGATCGCAAGAATACTGACTTTATTCACACAGAACATAGTACATAAATGAGCGGAAGAGTACATAAAAGTGTGTTGAATGCTGAAGTAAATCTTTTTTTTTACTTCATTACACTTGTACTGGCTTTTTTCTCGCGCAGAATCTTTCTGGATTGTCTGGGGGCAGAGTTTATAGGACTAACAGGAACACTGGGCAATATACTTGGTTACCTTAATCTTGCCGAGTTAGGCATTGTCAGTTGTATCAGTTTTTTCCTTTTTAAACCGCTTCAGACAAACAATCGCCAAGAGATACAAGATATACTCTCCTTACTAGGATATTTATACAATTGGATCGGAGGAATCATCTTATGTTGTGGAATACTCGTTAGTTTGTTTTTCCCTCTGATATTTGCAAAGGCTGAATTAGATTTAAGTATTATTTATTTTGCCTTTTATTCTTTCCTCGGATCTTCACTTATTGGATATTTTATTAATTATCGACAAATCCTCTTATCTGCAGATCAGAAAAGATATCTTGTTGCCATTTACCTTCAATCTGCAAACCTAATTAAGACGGTTATCCAAATTGCATTAGCTTATACCTATAAAAATGTATACCTATGGGTAGGAATAGAGTTCTTATTCGCCATTTTGGGCTGTATTGTCCTGAATTGGAGAATCAACAAAGAGTATCCATGGCTAAAAGTGAACAAGAAAAGTGGAAGAGCCCTACTTAAGAAGTATCCGGAAATCATAAGCAAAACAAAACAAGTATTCATCCATAAGATTAAAGATTTTGTTTTGGTTAAGAGTGATGAATTGTTTATATTTGTTTTTGTATCTCTGAAGATGGTTGCTTTTTATGGCAACTATATGATGGTTATCTCAAGACTTATATCACTATTCTCTGCCATGTCTGGAGGTGTTGGAGCTAGCATAGGCAATCTTGTGGCCGAAGGTGACAAGAAAAAGATGATGAAAGTTTTTTGGGAGTATACCACAATTCAGCATACGATTTCTGCATTACTTTGCTTTTCATTATATTCCTTCCTAGAACCTTTTGTCGCTCATTGGCTTGGTTCTGAATATATTATGGACAATAGGATATTAATCCTCTTAATTGTTTTCATCTATATTACAAATTCAAGGAAATCAGTCGATGGTTTTAATTATGCACATGGATTATACGCAGACGTTTGGTCTGCATGGGCAGAACTCATTATCAACATCGTGATAACAATTATCTGCGGATTAAAATGGGGTATCATTGGCATTCTACTTGGGAAGATTACGAGTTTAGTTGCCATCGTGGTTTTTTGGAAGCCATATTACCTATTCACATCAGGTTTTCATGAACCTGTAAGAAACTATTGGAAAGGTGTACTAAGGAACTATGGTATCTCCGGGTTTGCTATTTGCTCTTCGTTGTATCTCATCCATTTTATACCTGTTAATCCATATAATAGTCTCTGGGATTGGGTTATCTACAGCGCAATTGGAATGGTTGTCTTCTTGACCATTGATCTAACTTCTACCATGTTATTTGCCAAAGGCGCTAAAGACAGTTTTAACCGAATAATAAGATTTAGAAAGAAATGAAGTATTCCATCATCACAGTTAACTACAACAATAAAGAAGGTCTGCGTAAAACCATCAAGAGCGTCATTAATCAAACGTTCCGAGACTATGAGTATATCATCATTGACGGCGGTTCCACAGACGGGAGTATTGACATCTTAAAGGAGTACGACAAACATATAACTTATTGGATATCTGAGAAAGATAATGGTATCTACAACGGAATGAACAAAGGTATCGCAAAAGCTACGGGGGACTACCTGAACTTTATGAATTCCGGAGACTGCTTTTTTGATGAAAATGTCCTCCGACATCTGAGTGAAAAAGATCTTTCTCAAGATATTATTGTGGGAAGGGACTATCATTTCAATGCAAAGACCCAGCAAGGCTTTGCGACACTCCTCCCCCCACGCATATCTATGCTTACCTTTTTCATACAGACCCTCCCCCATCAAAGCACATTCTTCAATCGGAAGCTATTCAAAGATTGTCCTTATGATGAAAATTTAAGGATCGTATCAGATATCAAATTCTATATACAGAAATTGTGTATAGAAAATTGTAGTATTAAAATGGTTAACGATATTATCTGTCAACGAGAACCTGACGGTATCAGTAAATCATACCACGAACGAAGGATTGCTGAGCATCGGGCTGTTATTGAGCAGGCCCTTCCTATTGGAGCAGTTAAGGACTACGATACACTTGCGCTATTAGACAAAACTACGCTATACAGATTATTAGCGCTTATCGAATCCCCAAAGAGCCGTAAATGGATCACATACACAGTCAAAATAATGAGTAGAATATTTAAAACGAAATAAGTCATGAAATCAATAGTTATCATATTTCCGTATTTCGGCAAATTACCCGTACAATATAAGATGTGGCGTGAATCCGCCCTCCGTAATCCCACCATTGACTTCATGTTCTTCACTGACGCTTACGTAGAACCGGCCAAAAACATCATCGTCCACAAGATGAAGTTCGAGGAATTTCGCGAGTACATTCAAGCTGTATTCGACTTCCCTATTGTCTTGGATCGTCCCTACATATTGTGCGATTTCAAGCCCGTATATGGAGAAGCATTACAGCATTATATTTCAAAATACGATTTCTGGGGTTATGGAGACTTAGATGTTGTATATGGAGATATTAGAGTATTCTTTACTGAGGAAATCTTGTCGAAATATAAGTTCTTCCTTGGATATGGACATTTAACACTCTACCATAACGATGAGGATACAAACACCTATTACAAGACAATAGTTTCTGGATACCAAGATTATAGAGAGGCATTAACCATTCATAAACAGACCTTTTTCGATGAATATGGCCACAAAGGAACTGCTGATAAATGGAAAGAATGTCGGACTAAAGACTGTTATCTTGAAATTCAATTTGACAACATATCACAACCAAAAAAATCCTACCACATGAATAGCCTTACTAGAAATTGGTGTCAAGTTCTTTTTGAACATCAAGGCAGCAAACTCTTCATGCTTCGTTTCTATAATGGAAAGTTGGAGAAGAGAGAGTCTCTATATGCCCATTTCCAACATCGCCAATTTATGAAAGACTCTGTAAAGGACTACGATCATTTTCTAATTACCCCTGGAGCCATGATAGATTATCCCAAACATCTTTCAGAGCTCAAACTGAGAATCTATAGTAGAAAGCGTAATCTGATGACAAAATACTACCAATGGAAAGACCGCATCCTTTGGAAAACAGGGAAAGGACATATCCGATAATATTTTAACAATATGAAAATAGCAATTCTTACCTCAGGTATATTACCAGTTCCCGCCGTAAATGGAGGAGCTGTTGAAAATCACATCGATTTTTATCTAAAATACAATCAAGAGAATCGTCTACATGACATGACTGTATATAGTATCTACGATGATAAGATTAAAGGTCATCCAGCCCTCCTATCTGATGTTAATCATTATGAGTACATCGATGTAAAAAGTGTATGGGCAAAAATCAAGAAGAACCTATATCATCGCATTTACGGTGAAGGATATTATCATTATACAATAGAGTACTATTTCCGTGAAGCGAGGAAACGCTTGAGAAAAAAACATTATGACATCATCCTACTGGATAACCGACCTGGATATGCCATTAATATTGATGTGCCCAAAGACACACGTCTCTTCCTATATTTACACAACGATCTGCTCAACAATCGAACAAAGGAATATCAGCAGATTTATGACAAAGCATCCCGAATTCTTACTGTTTCAGACTACATCTCGAGTTGTGTCAGAACTATCAATCCAAACGACGATAAGTGTTTTTCAATCTTAAATGGTATAGATTTGCATGCTTTCTCTCCAAGCATTCCCTCAACAATAACACGTAGCCAATTAGGACTATCTGAGAATGATTTTGTTATGGTATTTAGCGGAAGGATTACAAAACAAAAAGGAGTTAGAGAACTCATTGAGGCAATAACTAGGCTTAAAGACATTCCCAACATTAAGCTATTGATTATAGGAAGTCCGTTTTATGGAGACACGAATAATGAAAACGGATTTGTCAGAACTCTTAAGCAACAAGCAGAACCAATTAAAGACAGGATTTGCTTTACAGGCTTTATTCCATACAAAGAGATGCCTGGATATTTGAAAATTTCAGACATCGCCGTCATACCTTCACTTTGGGATGATCCATGCCCTAATACTGTACTTGAGGCACAAGCTATGGGACTGCCACTTATTACGACACGCCGAGGTGGAATACCAGAAGAGGTAACCGAAGAGAATGCTGTCTTATTAACAACAGATGACCGTTTTGAGGACAACCTAACATCTGCTATTCTCGATCTTTACAAACATCCTGAAAAACGCCAGCAAATGAGTAAGGCGGCCATTGAGAATTCCAAATACTATAATCATCAAAGATATGCAGAAGACTTTTATAGAGGTCTAGCATTAGAATAGAATATGTAATATGAAGATATATTCCCAAAGGCTCTCCGCTGTCATTACTTGGCTACGGTTTCCGCTGATATTCTTTATTATTCTCCTGCACTGCTATTCCGTAGTGAGACTGGAAGGAAACCATAGCATTTACTTCAGGACCGTCTATCCTTTTGCCTTGTGGATCGGGGAAACAGGCGTTCCTGGGTTTTTCTTCATCTCCGGCTATCTATTCTTCCTGAGCAAGAAAAGCTACAAGCAAAAACTTGAAACCCGATTCCACACACTATTTATTCCATATCTGCTTTGGAACGGCTTGTTGTTGGCATTATACATTATCTCCTATATAGTTGGACATCCACAAGACATTAATCATAGAAATATAGCCGATTTTGGAATTATCGATTATCTACGTCTTTTCTGGGACAGAGGATCTTTCGATAATGGAAATTTCGTTCCCCTACTCTGTCCATTATGGTATATCAGGAACTTGCTAATTATGTCTATTCTCTCACCATTGTTATATTATATAATAAGGTATGCGAGAGAATTGTTCTTGTTTGTAATAACAATTTGGTGGATGCTAACATACCATAATGCGTTCATACCCCAAACCATCTTATTCTTTTCCTTAGGAGCATATTTTTCTATTCTACAGGTCACTCCACTTGAAGTCTTTTATAAAAGAAGAGCGATATTTCTTTTGCTATTCGTCATCTTCGGTATATGCGATATTGTTACCCACACATTATGGAGTACACCTATTAATCTGCAACTTCACAGACTTGCCCTAATATTCAACATTCCTGCTTTTATCCTTCTTGCAGATTATTGTTCACAACGTGGGTTATCAAATAAATTACTACCTAATGCTGCCTTCATTGTATTCTGTGTACACTACCCTATCATCGTTGTCCTCAGAAAAACCTGCATCTCTTTATTTGCGAATGCATCAGACTTCACACATGTGCTATTATACTGGGTATGTGTTATCGTTACAACAATAATAAGTATCTTAATATATAAAGTACTTAGCAAGTACTCTCCTAAAGTAAAAAACGTCTTATCAGGTAACAGATGAAAAGAATTATTTGGTCTCTCATATTCATCGCTGTATGTATTTGTATATCATTAGCATATAAGATGTACAAGTATTACGCCCCGCCACAAATACGAGAGCCATACCAGATGAATAGCACAGGAGATGACACTTTGCGGATAGCCTACATCGGAGATAGTTGGGCATTTTTCCATAAGGAGTATAATAGTATTATAGAACTTTTTCTTTGTGATTCTCTTCATCGACCAGTAATGGTTCATTCATTTGGCATTTGCGGTTTTACTAGTAAAGAAATTTATGAGAGCATGCATGATGACAACGAATTCAAAGATTTCCTTGAACAGCACAAATATAATTATTGTTTCATTTCCGCAGGGATCAATGACACATACAAAAAAATGAGCATATCATACTATCAAAATAGTATAGATGGTATTATCAAATTATTACTTGCCAACCAGATTCGACCGATTATCATGGAGATTCCTGATTATGATATACATAAAACTTATAAATGGCAGACTGCAGACAAGAAGGCGCTACGAAGATTATCCATGTTTATAAACAACAAACCTTTAGATTGTAAACAGTTGTTCCGAGATGCATTAGACAAGCTCATCCAAGAGAAGGGTTATGCAGACAAAGTCAGCACTATCAGATACCAATCATGGAATAATGATTATTTAAATGATCTAAATACTTTATACTTAAGAGACGGTATGCATCTTAATGAAAAAGGCTATGCCAAACTAGATAGCGTTATTGTGCATACTATCATCGCTCTTCACTGATATGCCCTAACATAGTCGATGTAGTATCTTAAGGGGAATTGGGAGAAATTTGGCTCACTCGCCCTCGTTGTCTTGGCAATAACCTTACATTCCAGCTACCTCATCCGCCTCAGCCCCTTCCTTGGGCATTATCTTTTTGGTGTAAAATACGAGAAATGATCTCAAAATTCTTAATTCTGAGGTGTACTGATTTAGGTTGACAGTTTATACTCTTAATTTCAATACTGGTTTACAAACCATTTTATTTACATTATTTGTCTATGTTCTGCTTATTCCTAAGCGAGTTGACATATAGAGCGCTTTG
>Ga0310697_10003270_pt1 | contig 16489 bp, 13 predicted proteins | sample 172DNAGHGlowgp2_FD_203883 | JGI IMG/M metagenome (GOLD analysis project Ga0310697, IMG submission 203883) | Sheep rumen microbial communities from Palmerston North, Manawatu-Wanganui, New Zealand - 1728 DNA GHGlow gp2 (v2) (version 2) | ecosystem: Host-associated > Mammals > Digestive system >... | reverse complement strand
AGAGCCTTTGCGTCAGTATTGATAGCGATGTACTCGATGTCATTAACACCGGAATCGACCATGCAGTTTACAGCGTTTCCGCCGCCGCCGCCAACGCCTATGACCTTTATGTTAACATCGGGTTCCATTGCTTCTTCATAATTAAAATCTGACATTTCGAAACTCCTCCTACTTTTATTTATCTGTATCTTTTAAGTAAATTTCACCCTATAAATACACATATCATTTTAGCATATTATTCGTAAATTTGCAAGCAACTGAGCAATTTTCTGAAATTTCGTTGATTTGCACAATCGAATCATATCATTTAGTCTCGGCTTGCACGTATTTGTCACTGATCATTGTAAATATCGGTGTTCTCGTAGCCGTCATAGCCGAATCCATCGCCGTAATCGCCGGCTCCGCCGTCCTGACCGTAGTCTTCCTGACCTGTGCCGTAATCCTCCTGACCTGTGCCGTCATCCTGCCAGCTGTTATCGGGGTCGGGCTGCCAGCTGTTATCGGGAACGGCAGTTGTGGTAGTTGCAGCCGATGTCGTCACGGGCAGACCGTTCTCGTCGGTCACTATCGGTGCAGTCGTAACATCGTCAGCCTCGCCGCTCATACGGAAGCTGCACTGCTTCGAGCCGATCATCATAAGATAGCCCTTCTTGCCCTTGATGCTCTCATCGTTCATAGCAGCCTGTGCGAGGTCGAGCTTGTATTCAACATCGCTCCAGTTACCCATTTTAAAAATGAGTCCGCTCCTGTAGTTTACGGTGATAGCGTATTCGTTAGTGAGGTCGATCGTCGAAATATCGGTGTTATCGTCTCTGTCGAAGCGCTTTATCAGCTGACAGAAGGCGTCATACTTATTCTCGTTCTTTGACTGTATCGGCTTGCCCGGCTCGGTATCGGCAGGATCAAAGCCGTAGATTATCGGCAGATTCTCCACATCCGTGTAGAAGTCATTGTCAGCGAGTATCTTTCCCTTCCGGCTGACGAGGAGAACACCGTGCTCGTACTGGATATTGTAAGCCGGTACGCAGCGTGTGACCTTTATGCGGAGCGTCGAGGGAAAATCCCTGTCAACGTCAGCTGTCTCGACGTAGAGAAGCTGGTCGAGAATGCGCTGCTCAGCCTTTTTCGTATCGGTCCTGAACAGGTTATCGCCTGCGTGTATCCCCGAGACCTCGACAATATCCATAGAGGTATATGTCTCAGATTCGCCGGAAACGACTATCTCGTCAATATTGAAAAGGAATGTGAAGCACATCGTTACGCCCACAGTGAGCACCAGAAGCAGCACAACGACCGTATAAACGCTCATCATACGCTTGCGGCGGCGCATACGTTTGCCGCTGTTCTTCCTTTCTATGTTGGTTTTTTCGACATCGTTCATATTAACACCAAACCTCTGCCGTCACGCCCGGCATATTTTTCCGCCGAGTGAGCTGACAGCCTCCTCAAATTTTTCATATCCCCTGTCGATGTGCGCTATACCGCTCAGACAGGTCGTACCCTCCGCCGCGAGAGCCGCAGCAGCCATTGCCGCACCTCCGCGAAGGTCGGTCGCTTCGATGTCCGCGCCCCTGAGCCTCGGGACTCCGCGGACGACTGCCACCTTCCCCATCACCTCAATGTCCGCCCCCATTTTGATAAGCGCACCGGTGTGACGGTAACGGCAGTCAAAGATATTCTCCTCAAAAACGCTTGCACCGTCAGCCGTCGCAAGAGCCGCCATAAGGACAGCCTGCGCGTCCGTCGGGAAGCCGGGATGCGGCATAGTGCGTATCCTGTCGCGGACCGCCTTCAGCCTGCCGCTGCTCCTGAGGTATATCCTGTTTTCAGCCGTGTATATGCGGCAGCCGGTCTGCTCCAGAACGGACAGGAACGGCTCCATTTCGGCTGTACAGGCATTTTTCAGTATTATCTCGCCACCTGCCGCAGCAGTCATCGAGAGGTAAGTTGCTCCGGCGATACGGTCGGGCATGACCGTGTGCTCGCAGCCGTGCAGCGTATCGACGCCGCTTATCACGATACTGCTCTCGCCGTCGCCCTTTATATCAGCGCCGCGCCTTCGCAGGAAATCGCACAGGTCGTGTATCTCCGGCTCTCTCGCAGCGTTGTTGACGATAGTTTCGCCCTCCGCGCACACTGCACAGAGGATAATATTCTCGGTCGCTCCGACCGAAGGGAACGGCAGCGTTATCTTAGCTCCGTGAGCTCTGCCGCCGGGTATACGGCAGCGTATCCTGCCGCCGTTTTCGGAAATATCGGCGCCCATCCTTCTCAGCGCCGCAAGGTGCATATCTATCGGACGCGGACCGAGCTCGCAGCCGCCGGGTATACTGACGGCACACTCCCCCGTCCTTCCGAGGATAGCGCCCATAAACATAATTGAAGAGCGCATTTCGCGCATAAGCTCCTCAGGGATCTCCGAGCCTTCGGCACCGCACGGGTCAATGACCGCAGTGCCGCCGGAAATACTGCATTTGCAGCCGAGACAGCCCAGTATCCTCGAAGCCGAATAAACGTCCGTCAGCGCCGGACAGCTTTTCAGCACCGACTCGCCCTCGCCGAGCAGAGCCGCTGCCATAATGGGAAGAGCGCTGTTTTTGCTGCCCTGTAGAGTCAGCTCGCCGCTGAGACGGCTCCCTCCCGTAATGATGAATCTCTGCATAATACCACCTCGCAGCTTTTTGTGTATATTATGCATCGAGGTGTGTTTATGTCACAGGTTAGCCTGTAGGAATCTGTCGAATGTCTCAGCCATTTCATCGGGAATGAAAGCGTACATCATATGCCCCTTGTCGGAGAGATGTACCTCGCCGCCGCATTTCTCGGCGAAATCCTGTCCGAATTTCCGCCAGCTGAGGTTCTTGCAGAGCGTTTTCATATCGCTGATGAAGAAGCAGCACGGACATTTCAGCGCTCCCGTATCGGCAGCCTTCTTCGCGTTATCGGTCATAAGGCGTGATTCCTCGTAATATTCGCGGTTCGCGATATTCTTGTAGAAGAGCCTGCGGTAGACCTGCTTCTCCTCGTCGGTGAGTTCATTTCCGGTCATAAGTCCCGAGACATTCTCGGTCTTGCTCTTTATCAGCTTCGCAAAGAAGCCGTCCTTGGCTATTTTTTGCAGGAGCTTATGGGACTTGTCAAGCTGTGCGAGCCGCTTATCCTCGCCTATCTCCTTAGACTGCTCCACCGCGAGTTCGGGCACACCCATATCCATGCTCAGCACTGCCTTGACCTCGTCAGGATAGGTATTCGCCCAGTAAACAGCCTCGAATCCGGAATACGAATGCGGTGCGAGCACATATGGCGGCTCGATGCCTGCCTTGCGCAGAGCCTCACGGTCAGCCGCAACGAGATTCTCTATCGTGCGCGGCTCATCAGTGCCGTCACTGAAGCCGTAGCCTGCCTTTTCAATGACAGCAATGCGGTACCTCTTGGACATCCGCCTGTATATCGGCTTGTATTCGAGTACAGGACAAGTCACGCCGCTTCCCGACATAAACACTATCGTGACAGGCCCCTCGCCCTCTGTGTAGACATTCAGCTTTGTGCCGAATACATCATACTTGTTCTCGTATTTCATTTTTTCCCTTTCGCGATGAGCTTCTCGACAACAGCGAGTATGCGCTCATTCGTATCGCTGAGATGAAGGTCAGCCGCGCTCTTCGACATCACCTCTACGCGGTCGGGAGCGTTATAGAGCTTCTCTATCTCGGAAATTATCCTGTCATCGGTGACGTCCTTCTGCTCGATAACGACAGCTGCTCCGGCTTTTCCGAGCACCATCGCATTGTGGTACTGATGATTGCCTGCAACTATCGGCGAAGGAATGAGTATCGAAGCCTTTCCTGCTGCTTCGAGCTCCGCAAGAGTGGAAGCACCGCTCCGGCAGATAACGAGGTCGGCAGCTGCAAGGCATACGTCCATATCGTTTATGTATTCAGTGATGCGCAGACGGTCGCTTTTCAGCGGTATACCGGCTGCCTCCATAGCCTGCGGAAAAGTCTCCTTGCCCATTCCGCCGTAGCCGTGGATATGGTTGATGCTGAGCTTCTTTCCGTAATGCCATTTTATAGCGGCGGTCATCGTCTCATTTATGCAGCCTGCACCAAGACTTCCGCCGAACGAAAGTATCGTGAAATCGTCATTGAAGCCGAGCTTTCTGCGAGCTTCGGACTTGCTTATGGTATTGATATTGCTTCTTACGGGGAGTCCTGTAACGCTGTACTCGAACTTGCTCTTGTCCATAAAGTCGAGTGCTTCCTTGACGGTGAGCATAACGTAATCGACTTCCTTTGAGAGCAGTCTGTTCGTTACGCCGGGATAAGCGTTTTGTTCGTGGATAGCAGTCGGGATACCCATTCTTGCTGCCTTGCGTATAACAGGTCCGGCAGCGTAGCCGCCCGTACCTATCGCAATATCGGGCTTGAAGCCCTCGATTATCTCCTTTGCCCTTCTTCCGGAGGTCACAAGGTAAGCGACAGCCTTTGCGTTCCTGCCGATGTTCTCGATAGAGATACGGCGCTGAAAGCCTGCTACCTTTATCGTTTCGAGCCGATAGCCTGCCTGCGGAACGAGCTTAGCCTCCATTCCCTTCGGCGTGCCTGCGAACAGGAACTCGGCATCGGGATATTTCTGCTTTATTATGTCGGCGATAGCAAGACCGGGATTGATGTGTCCGCCTGTGCCGCCGCACGAGATAAGGACTCTCATAAGAATGCTCCTTTATGCGTTTTTAGGTTCGTTGTAGTCGTCGCTGCCGTCATCGCCGTCCTCATCCGGAAGCGGAACGGTCTCCTCCTTTTCAGGCTCATAGTATCTGTGCTGCGATATATTGAGCATTATGCCCATTTCCGCAAGCTGCATTACGAGCGCCGTGCCTCCGTAGCTGAAGAACGGGAGCGAGATACCGGTATTCGGTATGAGATTGCTTACAACGGCGAGGTTGAGGACGGTCTGTATGCCTATCTGAGTGGTTATACCGACTGCGATGAGCATACCGAAGCGGTCCTTGCAGCGGACTGCGATAGAATAGCCCTCGATTATGAGGAGGAAGAATACAAGTATTATCGCGAGAGCTCCCACGAAGCCGATCTCCTCGCAGACTATCGGGAAAACGAAGTCGTTCTTTGTCTCGGGGAGGTAGAGATACTTCTGACGGGAGTTTCCGAGCCCGAGACCGAAAAGTCCGCCCGAGCCGATAGCTATGAGCGAATTCGCGGTCTGCCACGTAACGTCGAGGACGTCCGAGAAGGGGTCTCTCCACGAGGCGATACGCTTTGCAACGTAGCTGTCCGGAACCTTCGACTGCCACGATACATAACCGAATGCCGCAAGCAGAGTGCCTATAGCAAGCACCGAATACTGCTTCCAGTTAGCGCCGCCGCAGAGTATCATAACAACTGCGATAACGCTTATGAGCATGATACCGGAAATGTGCTTCTCAGCCGCGATCAGCAGTACATACACACCGAGCAGAGCCACATATTTCAGGATACCTGTCTTGAAATCGTTCATTTTTCTTCCGTCGCGCTCCATACTGTAGGCAAAGAATATGATGAGCGCGAGCTTTGCGACCTCAGAAGGCTGAAGGTTTATCGGACCTATGTCTATCCAGCGCCGTGCGCCCATCGAACCGCCCTCATCGTTACCGATGAGCAGTACCATTACGAGGAGAACGCCAACGCCGATATACATTATTCCGGCAATATTGAAGTTTTTCAGTATGGGCAGCTTTATCTTCATAAAGTTGTGGTAATCCATCTTCATAAAGAATATCATCGCGACAAAGCCGATACCGGCAAAGACTGCCTGCTTCTTCGCGTAATAAAGGCCGTCGCCGAAATCGCTGTATGCCCACGCATAGCTCGCGGAAGCCATCATTATGAGACCGACAACGAGAAGTGTCATTACATAGGCAAAGAACGGGACGCTTATGTCGCTCGACCTTGTATCACCCACGAATGCACGCAGGATACCGCCGGAGCTTCCCTTCTTTTTAGTCTGTGCAGCCATTTATTCCTCCTACAGTCTTAGTCCGGTTCAGCTGAGTGCCACCAGAGTTACTATTCCCAGTACGCCGAAGATGATACCTGCGAGCGAGAATGTGATGACTATCTTGTACTCACTGTAGCCGCTCATCTCGAAGTGGTGGTGTATGGGAGTCATCTTGAAAATGCGCTGACCCTGATGATCAGAGCGGAGCTTTTTGGTGATCTTGAAATATGTCACCTGTATCACTACTGAGAGCGCCTCGAATATGTAAACGAGAGCGACGAGCAGGAGAAGCAGGTGCTTGTGGAAAACGAGTCCCACGCCTGTAACAGCCGCGCCGAGGAACATCGAGCCCGTGTCGCCCATAAAGCACTTGGCGGGGTTAAGGTTCCAGATAAGGAATCCGAGACAGCCGCCTGCAAGCGCCATAGTGAAGAACGAGAGCTCGTTTTCGCGCAGGAATGCGCAGCATACCGTGAATATCAGCATAGCCACGAACGTCACCGAGCCGCACAGACCGTCAACGCCGTCTGTGAGGTTTACCGCATTCGTGAGGTAGATGATAACGGGTATCATCAGCACATAGTAGAAAATGCCGAGCGAGGGCGACTCCCAGAAGCCGAGGTCGATGGTAGTCTTGCCGTCGCCGAATTTGAATATCATAAACAGGAAGCCGAGCCCGAACAGGGTCTGAAGTGCTATCTTCTGCCACGGGGTCAGACCGTCGTTGTTCTTGCGTGCGACCTTGGTGTAATCGTCTATAAAGCCTATGAGTCCGAACAGGAGCGAGAAAACGATGACGCTCAGCAAACGGAAAAAGGCATTGTGAGTTTCCGGAGCTGTTGAATCGAGCCCGTATCTGATACGGTAAGCCCAGTATCCGCCGATAGCGGTTATGACTGTCGATATGATGAACATAAAGCCGCCCATTGTGGGTGTACCCTGTTTTTTGGCGTGCCACTGCGGACCGTCCTCAGTCTTGATAGGCTGACCGAACTTTATCCTGTGCAGGAAGGGCACCAGCCATTTGCCGGATATACCTGCTATCGCGAACGAGAGCAGTGCAGTGAACAGGTTTATTATCCATAAAGACATAAAACAAAACAACTCCAATTTTTATTATTGACTTATTTTCATTACAAAAGCTTCAATCCGTCCGCGACTACCTCGCGCTCATCGAAGTGGATATGCTCCATTCCGCCGATTATCTGATAGTCCTCGTGACCCTTTCCCGCAAGGACGATAATATCGCCCTTCTGAGCCGTTTTCAGTGCGTGATAGATAGCCTCGCGGCGGTCTGTCACAACGTCATACGGAACAGCCGAGTCCTCAAGTCCGGTGAGTATCTCGCGGATTATAGCCTCGGGGTCCTCGTTTCGCGGATTGTCTGATGTGACGATGAGCCTGTCGGCGTATTTTGCCGCAGCCTGAGCCATTTTCGGACGCTTTGCCGCATCGCGGTTTCCTCCGCAGCCGAACAGACAAATGAGTCTGCCCTCGGTGTACTCCTTTACGCTGCGCAGGATATTCTCGACAGCATCGGGAGTGTGCGCATAGTCGCATATGACCGTGAAATCGCGTCCGGTCGGGATGACCTCGCATCTGCCCTTGACGCCGTTATAGTTTCCGATAGCGTTTATCACTGTCTCGGCAGGTATGCCCTCGCGCAGACATACCGCGATAGCCGCCGTAAGGTTCGAGACATTGAAAAGTCCCGGTATACGTGTCTTTACGAGGCGCGACTTATTTCCGCAGCAGTACCAGAAGCTGCTCCCGGTGGACTTTATCTTTATTCCGTCCGCGTAGATGTCGGCATTTTCTTTCACGCTGAACGAATACTTCTCGCATTCTGTCTCGCTGTAGAGGCGTCTGCCGTATTCATCGTCGGTATTGATGATCGCCGCATCACAGATGTCGAAGAGCATTTTCTTCGCCTGATAGTAGTCCTCCATATCCTTGTGGTAATCGAGGTGATCCTGAGTGAGGTTCGTGAACACAGCCGTCCTGAAATGTGAAGGACCGATGCGTCTCTGACAGAGCCCGAAGGAGCTGACCTCCATAACAACGTATTTGCAGCCTGCCTCAGCCATTTTTGCAAGCACCGACATAAACTCGAAGGTCAGCGGAGTGGTGTTTTCGGTGTGTATCACCTCATCGCCTATCTCGTTCTGGATCGTTCCGATAAGACCTGTTTTGAAGCCTGCCGACATAAGGATATACTTGATAACGCTGGTGGTCGTGGTCTTTCCGTTCGTACCGGTAACGCCTATCAGCGTCATTTTACGTTCGGGGTGACCGAACCACGCCGCACAGAGCTTTCCGTACATCTCGCGTGTATCGCCGACGACTATCTGTCTGTCGCCGAGCCCGAGGTCGCGCTCGCATACCACCGCAGCAGCGCCCTTTTCAAGCATTTCCCCTGCGGCGTCGTGACCGTCGAATCTTCCGCCCTTTATGCAGACAAAGAGGCTGCCGTCAGTGACTTTCCGCGTATCGTCGGTGAGCGAGGTTATCTCTGTATCACCGATAGCTGTCACAGCGTTTTCTTCGATAAGGTCTCTTAATAACATACTGACCGCCTCCGTATCTTTCTTAGTTATCAATCTCCGTCTCCGTAGACTGAGAATTCAAGCTCTATCGTAGTGCCGACAGGCTTCTTCTCGCCCGGAGCGATGCTCTGATTGCTTACCGCAACTCCTGCACGGCGGACAGATGCTCCGCGCGCAACGTAGTTGAGCTGACAGTATGCAGCAGATTCGTTTGCCATTTCCGGTGTAAGTCCCCTGAAATCCGGGACCTCTGTATAGTCGACGGTGTGGCTGCTCTCTGTGTAGAGGTATACCGTTCCGCCCTTTGAGATCATTGTACCTGTAACAGGCGACTGAGCCACAACTGACGAGCCCTCGCCTATCTTCTTGTAGTTTATGCCGAGTCCCTCAAGGGTATTCACTGCGTCATCGACGCTGCCCTCAAGGAGAGGTACCTTCACATCGAGGTTCGCGAGCTCTTCTGTGGTGTATTCGGGGCTTATCCCGAGGTAGGGAAGAACATCGGTAAGGATATTTCTTGCCGTCGGAACAGCGACCTGACTTCCGTAATAGCCGATCGTCTTGTCAGGCATATCCGCGAGCACAAGAAGGATTATCTCCGGATCGTCCGCCGGGGTGAAGCAGCAGTAAGAAGCACCGTACTCCTGATCCTCGGCATTCTCCTCCTGATCCTTCTGCATTACAAGACCCTTCGCGGTCTCCATAAGACGCTGAGAAGTACCGGACTTTCCGCCGATGGAATAGCCCTTGATAGTAACATTTCCGCCGCCGTTGCCCGAAACTACCTTTTCGAGGCAGTCGCGCATCTTCGCGGAGGTCTCCTCTGAAACGACCTGACGCTTTACCGTGCGCTCGTTCTTGAGAACGACGTTGCCGTCCTCGTCGAGTATCCTGTCAACTACATAAGGCTGAAGGAGGTAGCCTCCGTTTATTGTCGCACAGTATGAAGAGATCATTTCCATAGGTGTGATAGTCTCGCCCTGTCCGAACGAACATACCGCGAGATCGACATTGGTCATAACATCGACATCGAAGCCGATACCTGCCGCCTCTGCCGGGAGGTCGATGCCGGACTTTTCATCAAGTCCGAATGCACTGAAGTAATAGCAGAACTTCTCCACGCCGAGACGTCTGCCGATCTCCATAAAAGCCGGGTTGCACGAATTCGTGAGAGCGGTCTGGAAGTCCTGCGGACCGTGACCTGCTGTGTTGTGGCACTTGATAGGAGCGAGCGCACCTGGGAGCGTTACCTGTCCGCCGCACACGAACGAATCCTTTTCGAGGTCGATGAGGTTCTCCTCGAAGGCTGAGGCACTCGTGATGACCTTGAATACCGAACCGGGCTCGTATATCTCAGAGATACACTTGTTTCTCCACTGGTTCTCACGGGCAGCGATCTTAGCATCTACCTGCGCCTGACCCTTGAGCTCTTCTATCTGCGCGGCGACCTTGGGGTCGTAGATCTCATACGGCTCGTTGAGGTCGAATGAGGGATATGTAGCCATTCCGTATATCGCGCCCGTCTTGGCATTCATCAGGATAGAGCAGCCGCGGTTCTTTACGTTGAACTGCTCGACCATTTCCTTGAGGTGCTTTTCGAGGATATACTGGATATTCATATCTATCGTCAGGTAAATATCATTTCCGTTCTTTGCCGGATACGTCTTTGAGTACCTGTAGGGCAGCTCGTTTCCGTGGGAATCCTTGGCGGAGATAGTTCTTCCGTCAGTTCCGGCGAGGTAGTCGTCGTAGTAAGCCTCAAGTCCGTATATGCCGTAGCCGTCAGCGGCAGTGAAGCCGATGACCGGGGCGGCGAGCTCGTTCTGCGGGTAGTATCTCTTTGTGTCCTCCTCAACATTGAGACAGACCATACCCATATCCGTGAAATATTTCAGCAGCTCATCGGCAGCTGTCTTTTCCACCTGCTCCTTGAGAACGTGATACTGGGTCTCCTCGTCCATAGCGGCTGAGACCTCCTCGGGCTTTATGCCGAGCTTTGACGAGATGAGCGCCACTGCCTCCGCGCGGAACGCCTCAGCGGAATCGGGCAGCTTGTTCGTTACTACTATCTCCTGCTCCTCGCCGTTCTCATTGGTAGTTGTCTCTATCTGAGCCTGATAATTGCCCTGCTTGATGTCCTCCTTCTGCTTGTCGATACGCTTCTGAAGGTCCTCCATATCCGTGCGGAACTGCTTCGGGTCGAGAAAGACCTTATAGACAGACGCGCTCTTCGCGAGCGGAGTTGCCTTTGAATCGTATATCGAGCCGCGGTGGGCAGGGATGATTATCGAGCCGAAGTGCTGTTCGTTAGCCATTGCCTGGTACTTTTTGTTGTTTAGCACCGAAATATTGAAGAAATTTCCTGCAACAAGCGCGAAAAGGACGAAGAATCCTGTCTTCATCACAAATCGTGTCCTGAGCTTCATTCCGCGTGTAGGAACATTCTTTACAGCCATATTCTACTCACTTTCTATGATTATCGTTGCAGTAACTCAACATATCCGCTGAGAAACTGTACGTTTTACTTACTTTGCTGATAAAATAGAAGAAGGCAGGGTATTTTGAGTGCCCCGCCTTTGAACATCCGGTTTTTTTATGTGATGTCCTCTTCTATTGATACGACGAAGTATCGCTCCGCCTGTAAGGCGTGGGGACGTCCGCCCCTGTCCGTATTTCCGTCCCCGGACAGGGGAAGCGTTCCCGGTATTCCGATCACTCGTTGTATCTCCAACGTTCTACTATAACTACGGCATATATATTTTTTCGAGCCGTTAGCTTCTTTTGTTTTGTTGTGGGGGCAGTCCTGTTTCTTTTTTATATTTTATTGACTTACCCTCTGAAGTATTCCACGCACCGGTCGATAAAGTTCCGGAGCTTAGCGAGGATACCCTGATCCTGCTCTGGAATGTTGACAACGTCGTCAGTCTGTATCTCGATGTACTTGATCTGAGATGAGTCTATCTTCTGCATACCAAGCACGTTTTCGGCGTACTCTTCGACGTTCTTTGCGCTCACCTTAGCCTGCAGCTCTGACTGGAGCCTGGCGTTTTCCGCCTCGGCAAGGTTCAGCTCACTTTGCAGGGATGATACCCTGCTGTACATCGTGTTGCGTCTGTTGAGACTGTAGATGACACAGCCCAACACAGCAAATGCAAGGGCAGAAATAACAATTATTCTAAAAACAGAACCGCTCTTTGCTTCCGTTTGTTTCATGGTAATTCGCGGTCTTTTAGCACGGGATCTCCGCTCTGGCTGCGAATCCGGCTTTTCAACAGGCTTTGCTGCAGCTTCATAACTATAAACCGAATCGCGTTCAGGCATTTATATCTCTGCTCTCCTTTCGATAATTCTGAGCTTAGCGCTCCTTGCTCTGTTGTTTCCTTTGAGTTCTTCTTCATCTGCCTCTATGGGCTTTCTGTTTATAAGCTCCCCTTCTGGCTTGCGTCCGCAGACGCACACGGGGAAATCCGGCGGACATATACAGCCTCGGCACCATCCGGCGAACCTCTGTTTGACTATTCTGTCCTCGAGAGAGTGGAAGGTGATAACGGCGAGTCTGCCATTCGGCTTCAGGCTTGCGAAGGCTTTGTCGAGCCCCTCGGAGAGGTGGTCAAACTCACAGTTGACCGCTATCCTTATTGCCTGAAAGGTCTTTTTGCAGGGATTCTTCTCACGTCTCGCTTTCTGCGGAACGCTGTCCCTGACTATGTCTGCAAGCTGCAATGTTGTTTCAATGGGAGCTGTTTGTCTTGCGGCGACTATATTTGCAGCTATCCGGCGTGAGAATTTCTCCTCGCCGTACTCAAATATGATCTTCGCAAGCTGCTGCTCATCGAAAGTATTGACAATGTCTGCAGCGCTCATACCGGTCTTGCTCATACGCATATCGAGCGGAGCATCGGTATGATAGGAGAATCCTCTGCTTCCCTCGTCGAGCTGATAGGACGAAACGCCCAGATCCATAAGGACACCGTCAACAGCCTCTATCCCGAGTTCTCCGAGCACCTTGTCGAGCTCCGAATAATTCCGGTGTATCACCGTCGCATTCGGGAACCTTGAAAGCCGTTCGGTCGCCGCCTTGACGGCATCGGGGTCACGGTCGAGAGATATCAGCCTGCCTTTTTCGCTCAGCCTTTCGGCTATTGCAGAGGAATGACCACCCGAACCTGCTGTGCAGTCGACGTAAGTTCCGTCCGGACGGATGGCGAGCCCGGTAACGCAGGCACCGAGCAGCACGGGGATATGATTGAATTCCATTTCAGAGACTCCTTGAGAATGTGTTATGCACAGCCGCGCCATGCCGGAAGCATTCGCTTATCAGAGAACAACACCTTTAAGGGCAGCCTTCTTTTCCTCACGCGAAATAGCCTTTCTTGAAGCTTCGTAAGCCTCAGGGTTCCATATTTCAGCGTGATCGTAGTTACCGATGACCACGACCTGTCCCGAGATACCGACACTATCCCTGAGAAACTGGGATATAAATATCCTTCCCTGCTTGTCCGGCACCTGCTTTTCAGCACCTGCCATAACGCCTCTCAGGATATCGCCGCCAACATCTCCGGGGAGCCTGTCGTGGATATTCTTACAGTAACGCTTGAATCCTTCAACGGAGAAAGCGGATAAATAAGTTTCCTCATGACTCAGACAAATAAAAAATTCACTGCCAAGGAGTTCGCGAAGCTTGCCGGGGAAGCTCATTCTGCCCTTAGAATCAATACTCGGGTAGAACGTACCACATAACGGATCGAATAAGACATCGTCCATTTCCATTCTGCTTCGCCTCACTTTCACTTGATCTCAGGAATCTTTCACCTAAAAGTGGGTCAGACTTGCAACTCTTTACCCCTTTTCACCTCCCTGTATATCCATTATACAATGTCAGGCGGTTAGATTCAAGTAAAACGGGAAAATCAGGCATAAAAATATTTCAACAAAACATCTAAGTTTTTAGACATTTTGTTCAAATATTAACTCAAGCCAGTAAAATAGAACAAACATTTTTGCTAATCGTAATTTCATTTAACATCAAAATTCACCTCTTTTCACCCCCCGGGACACCTCCGGCTCACTCAAAGTGGGAAAATTCACCCACCAAGCCGCACCTCTCATAAATCGCAAATAAGTCTCTGAGCGCACGGACCTGTCCGGCGCTCAAAGACTTACAATATAGTATCGTATCTTTATTCTGTATTATTATGTATCGGAAGCTGTAGTTGATTCTGTAGAAGTAGTACCGCCGGAGTGAGCACTGCTCGCCTCCTGTGTGGTGGTTTCTGTAGTTTCCTCGCCCTGCGAAGTCGGCTCAGTTGGCTCCTCGCCGTTTTCGCCGGTAGTCTCCTCGACCTCAGTGGTCTCCTCAGGATCCTCAGGTGCGGGCTTGTATCCGCCGATGTCGGTGGGCTGGCTGTTGGGGTAAACGACGCCGGGAGTAAACTGATAATCGGCATCGACTACCTTTATCTCGGAAGTTCCGTTCGGTATCTCCTCACCGTCGGGTCTGGGAGTGTAATACACGTTGAACTTCGACGATTTGAGCCCCAGTGCGAGCTTGAACTCATAGCCCTTCACAGTGAGCTGGTCGTCGATATTGACGTATGTGACATATCCCGTAGCATCGGAATACGAAGGCTGTATCCACCTTGCCGGCTCGTCTGAGAGCTTGATGCTGTAAGCCTTTTCTATCATATTCCTGAGCTGGAAATCATCGACATATGTAACTGTTCCGTAATGCGGGTCATAGCAGGCATCGTAATCGCTCGAAACTGAGCGCAGATACGGAAGATCCGCCCAGAAGACCTCATTGCAGTTTGCGGTGACACCGCCGCTCGAAGCGGAGAACATCGTGAGCGCATAGTCATTGTTGTAGTACAGCGCCTGACCGAGCACCTCGCTCACAGCGTCCACAACGACCTGCGGAGGATGCGGCTTGCATCTCAGGTCGGCGGAATCGCCGTTGTGGTACTTGCAGTAGGTGTATACAGCGACTGCCTGAGCCTTGATAGCCTCATAGCTCATACTTCCGCCGACTTCGTTGAACACGATCTGCGAGACCATTGAAAGAACATCGCCGGAAACACCGTTGACGGTGATCTCCTCCTCGTCCGCCGTGCCCGTATCCATCAAATATGTATCCGGGTAGTAGTGGAAGAGAATGTCCTGATATGTCCAGCCTGCGTAGGTAGCGTAGAAATTGGCGCCGTTCTGGCTCATTCCGACTCCGTGTCCCCAGCCGTAGGTCACTATCGCGAACTTTCCGGGAGTGGACTCGATGACGGGCTCGCTCTCGAACCACGGTATATCGCCGACATATCCACCTGTAACGTTGAGCTCGACAGGTGTCGGCTTCCTGCTTTTCTTCTTTGCTCCTGTGCTTCCCGATTCGGGAGAAGCCTCATAGCTGATGAGAGAGAGGCTGTCATCATAATCGTCGAGCTTTGCCTTGTACCACTCTATCTCCTGCTCGCCTTCCTCAGCCTTTTCAGCCTCAGTTGTCGTCTCGGCAGATGTAGTCTCAGTGGCAGACGTGCTCGTCTCAGCCTCAGTTGATGTAGTATCTGCGGCGTCTGCTGTAAAGGTAGAACCGGTAAATGCAAGTACCGTTCCGGCTAAAGCAGCCACCGCCCTTTTAAAAGGTGTTTCTGTCTTCATCGCTATCACCTCTTTCATAGAGTCTGTACATGACTACTGCTGCGCTTCGGAGGAGGACTCCGACGCTGCCTCAGTAGGTGCGTGTGCCTTTTTGTATTCCTCAGTCCGTTCGATCGTGGAGAGGTCTCCTGCCTTCTCGCCCGGACGAAGTCTTCTTGCAATGATAATGAAACGCGAGTTATCCTCGTCTGCATAGCAGGTAGAGAGCGTGAGAAGCGGGTCGCCGTACTTCACGTCAACGCCTGTATCAAAGAGCTGGCAAGCCTTCGCGGAGGTGATATATTCGTTGTATATCTCCTCGTTGTCGAGCTCTATCATTGTCCAGTAACGGAAATCCGCGTAGTTATGACCGCTCGTGATACAGCAGTAGCAGATAACATAGTCATAATCGCGGTAATTCGAACTCAGCTCGATGAACGGAGCCTGCTCGAAGAAGCCATAATCCTGACGGTATCTTCTGATAGAGCCGAACATCGTATTGTTTGCCATATTATGACCGTAGATGACGATATTCTCGGACTGGTCCTTCTCGACGCTGCCGAAGCGGTCCTCATAGTCCATAAACAGGCAGCCCTCGCGGTGTTCCTTTCTGTCGAGACCGTGCGAGAGGTAGTATTCGTTCCCCTCGTACTCCTGTCCGCCGTAGAAGAGCTTATCCGCCGGGATATAGCCGGGGTCGAGCGCAACTGCGTAATCCACCTTTGTCTGGTCTATTTTCAGCCAGCCGATGATGTCCTTGTTCCATTTGCGGAGCATTTTTGCCTTTTCTGTCATACCCTTTTCGGAGGGGACATAGTCATTATAGACCGGAAAGGTGAGCGGCTCTTCGGAGACAGTCGTCTCCGTAACGGTCTCGTCCTTGCCGATGACGTGTTCCTCCTTTTCGCTGCATCCGGAAAGTGATGCGGCTGTGAGCAGACCTGCCGCAGAAAGTGCTGCACAGGCTGCCAAAAGCTTTGCTTTGCTGTTCATTTTGATCCCTCGAAATTTGCTTTATGATCGCTTCTTCACGGTCCGTAGGGCACGAACGGTGCATCCGGATCATATTTTGCTTCCGGCTTCTGCTGCTGATAAACTGTCGGCCAGAGGGGATTCGGATTGACCTTGCTGTTCTTCGTTCCCTCGTAGAGGTCCTCGCCGGGACGCACTCTGCGCGCCATGATTATCAGTCTGCCGCGGTCATTGCCAACAATATCGGTATTGCAGGTGTAGAGCGTCAGCAGCGGATCGCCGTATTTCACATCGACCTCGGTATTGCGGATAGTTCTGCGCTTTGCGTTGTTCACGAAGTCGTAGAAAGC
>Ga0310697_10003269_pt1 | contig 16493 bp, 20 predicted proteins | sample 172DNAGHGlowgp2_FD_203883 | JGI IMG/M metagenome (GOLD analysis project Ga0310697, IMG submission 203883) | Sheep rumen microbial communities from Palmerston North, Manawatu-Wanganui, New Zealand - 1728 DNA GHGlow gp2 (v2) (version 2) | ecosystem: Host-associated > Mammals > Digestive system >... | reverse complement strand
GTAAGTAGCAATTGCTGTTGCTTCTTTATCTGTTAATTCAGGTAATCCTTCTTCATCTGCTACAATTCCATGATACAAAATATTAACTTTTCCATAGTTGTGAGTAAAGTATAATTTATCTCCAACCTGTTGGAACTTTAACATTTTTCCTTCCATATAATAAGGACTCTAATGAACTTTATGAGCTTCAATATACTATTCTGTAAAAGATGAATCAATATTAGGTATATCTGATTTATTAGTAGTTACTTCAAAATCTTCATACCATGTTGTAACCATTTCAACACAGCTTTCTCCATTAGCATCTAAAGCATTACAAGGAAGTGTTACCGAATTATCTGTGGGATCAATACAGGCTTTATATCTGTAAAGTCTAGTATTCTAATTGCCAATTAATCCCCAAGCAAGAAGACCATATTCTTCTAATTCTGAGTCTTCCAATTCTATTCCGTATAACATATCCAGAAGAACGGAAACATAATGAAAATTCGTCATCCTGCAGCGTATCTCTAATCATTCGGTAATAAAGGAGCACTGAATTGTTTATAATAATAAAGTTTTTGCTTAGTTAGTCTCTCTTTAATTAAAGGATCTAAGAAGTTATATGCACTATCTGCTTGTGTTGAAACGTCTTCTCCAGAAGTTCCATCTTTACATTTACATTGAAATTCTTCTAATTGTCTAGGATCTTTAAAAATCCCTATAATAGACACCTCTTTTATTAAAGGTGCTCCAAAAATATAACAATCCAACATTCCATTAGAATTTGGAGTAACGTCTATAAAAACCCAGGGTTTTCTTTTTCCACGTTTTCTATATTTCTAAATAGTAGAAATAATATCAAAAGGTTTAGTATAAACAATAAATGGATGCTACTTATCTGTAGAACCTATATAATATATAGCTTTCTTTAAACCATAATCAAATAAAAGCTAGGGAATTTCAAAATGAGCTACTGGATCTCTACCACAAGTATTTTTATTACATGGACATTTATCTAATGACTAGCAATCTACAGGAATACAATTCAAAGATACAAGTAAATCTTGAATTGGAAGTATTCCCTGCATCATATATTCTTTTATAATTAGCAAACGCATATCAATAACATCTTGTTCTAACTATTCAATAGATAAAGAAGGATTCTAATGGTATCCACGTAATCCAGATACAATATCATTATATATAGCGTCAGCTAATCTTCTTGTTGAAGTCCATTCCATATAGGTATATATTAAAAAAGCTAGACTAGGCACTATGGCCTGGCCTAGCTTATTATAATTAAATTAAAATTTAATCAACTCAAGGATTTTGTCCTGCATCTGGAGTAGTTCCGCCTTCTCCACCAGTGTTTTCACCTTCGGTAGTTCCACCTTCAGTGCCTCCTTCAGTAGTAGAATTACCTTTATCGAGGGCTTTATAAGGTTCTTTCAAAACATCATCAGCACGAGTAAGGAATTCTCCACCATCAATAACAGATTTCAAAGCAGTCTCAAATGCTGTCAAATCTCCATTATCTAATACATAGAAAACATGGGTAGTAATAGAAGTAGCCTTTTGTCCAACTACTTCTCCTGCAATACCATATCTATCAGCACACATTCTAACAATGTATTGATTGTATACTGCTCCAGGTACAGGCATTTCTGCCTTGTTTACAGCCCAGAAATAGGTATTTGCCAAAGTAGGCAATCTGAGATTGTGGATAATCCAATTATAATCACAGAAAGCTTCAATTCCAGGATAAATAGGAGTTTCATCACTAGCAAGATCTACCAATTTTCCATCTTCAGATACTTTCTTACCTAACGATTCTACTTCTCCATCAAAAGTATAAGCTACGGGAACACCAGTGATCACGTCAACGAAATCGCCTTCAAAGTTGCAGCAATCTACTGTATCATGTTCTGGATCATATTTTTGAAGAACAGCCTTCTTAATAATTTGATAGCCATTAACAGCCTCAAAAACAACTTCGTTACCATCAACGGAAACATTCAAAATTTGTTCTTGAGTCATGAACAAAAGATACTTATCAGCAATCTTAACAACTCTTTTTGCTACATCAGAAGCTGACTCGTTTGCTTTTACAGGAAATTCGATATAGAAAGGTTTTCCTTTATAAACAAAAGCATTAGCATAGAAAGAATCTTGAGAGTTCATGGAAAGTCCAATATACAAAACAATTCTATAATTGCCTGCTTGAGTAAGATCCAATTTAGTCAAATCAAATGAAACCTTTGCCAAAGCTTCTGGAGTGTGAACCTTCTTTTGAATATTGACTACATTTTCTTTGTTAAATCTGGTATTACCAATTCTGATTTCAGGCTTCAACTCAGTTCCACCTTTAATAACGTTTACATTTTTGGCGAGTTTTTTACCTTTTTCGGCATTTCCGATAGTAATCTAATTAAAAACTGTCTAAGTTGTAAATTCAAACATAATTAAAAATTAAAATTATTGTGTAGACTAAGCTACAGGTTCTGTCTACTGCTGAGCTGGATTGGCAATAGACTAACTAACTACTGGGTGTGTTTGTAATCTAGGGTCGGAAATATTTTCCATTATAATGTTTACCAACTCATTTATTATCTCCCAACATACATAGTCGGGGAATTCCAATACATCAGACTTATCTTCAACTTGATCAATCTATTTTTGAGTAAGTCTATAGAACATTGGAACTTTCAAATAATCAATAGTAACATTTTTAAGTCTAAAAACATCCTTTTTATCTGTACCTACCCTAATTTCACATAACACTGTTTGAGAATGTCCCTATCTATCATAAGCAGATCTTTTAGAATTTCTTCTATTTTCTAATTTCTAAGCACCGTAGTGAATATAGAAATAAGGTCTACGATAAGTAGGTTTATTCCAGAAATTGTTTACTATAGTATTCCAAGCATCAGCTGTGAGTTTGGTAGCTCCAATTTCAAAGATGTCATTCTAATCATAACATCTATAAGTTTTTTGTACTTCAAAAGTACAAGTACAATTTAAAATGTGAAAATAGTCTTTAGGCAGATTAAACTGATAAAGACCTTTATATATTTTAGAACTGCTATCATAAATATCTTTATCACTAACATTTATAGTTATTTCAACAGGATTAACAAAAGCATTATCAGGATAATTCCTTTCTGGATCCCAAGGAACAACTTCATTAGTTGAATTTTGATTGTCAGATCCTTCTAAATCTGGCAAATAATTAAATGTATAGATAGCAGTACCCTTTAGAGAATTAAGGTCATCTGTTACTTGTTGATTGATTTCGTATATATTATATCGTTTATTAACGTATTGACTGATAGCTTTATTGACAAACATATTAAAATCCTCCAATAAAATATTTGGAGCATTTTCTTTATTCATTTCTACCAATACAGCTTCATATACATCTCTTAAACTCATTTGGGTTTATTTTATAAGAGTGAACAGAATCAATCGTTAGCTTTTTTCTTAGTTTCTCCCATTAATTCTGGGTAAGTATCTTGTTTAATTAATTTATAAACATTAGCATTTTTAGGATCTTTCAAATACATTATGGCAGCTTCATCAGAGGCTCCTAAGACCACATTGTCTGCATATGTATAAAGTTTGTTTTTATAGACAATAACATGTTTATCTCTTGCTTCAATAAAGAGCAAGCGTACTGCGGTATCCCCTCCAGTATAAATATTAATGATTTTCTTTGGATCTTGCTCTGCTATTTGTAACAAGTAATCTGTAACATCAGCATCAGGCATATGATCCATTTTATGGCCAAGTAAACGAGCTTTTAATGCCCTTCCTTCTGCGCCACGATCGTCATTATAGATATAACTTTCCGCATCGTGCTTTAGTTTCTTACGAGATACCCGACGATTAGTTTCTACTCCAGGTCTCTCAACATAAAGCTCTGCTACTCCGTATCTTCTGGAATCCCCATTAATTAAAGAGTTTCCTTTTTCATCTTTAGCATACATATCCGGAGCAATATAAGGACAATACTAAATGGCTTCCCAAATAAAACGCTCTCTTACATTATCGAGATCAAAAGTAGTTCCATCTACAATATCAAAAACATCGTCCTCTCTAACAAAGTCATATCTATTTGGATCGTTCAATTCATCCTATGAAAGGATCATATCACCTTTAGAATCCACTCTTTTTACACAATCTGCATATTTTCCTGTTCTAGGATTTTTACATGGTTGAATTTTAATAACATTTCCAACCTTACCTCTTACACTTCTAAGAATTATTTTATTTGATAAATTAATTTCTTGTTTAGTTTCTTTTGCCATATTAAATTTTTACATATCAACATTATATATTAAAATAGGCTCCTGAGGATAAAATTTCCTCAGGAGTAGCTATTTTAACAGTATCTTAAATTATTAGATAAATCAAAGTTCTCTCAAGATAGCAGATCTATAAGGATTGAATACTGCAATACCAGAATATCCCCAGAGAATTCTCTTAGAACCAGCAACAGGACTTGCTACTTCACCTGAACTCAAACCATCGAGACCACCAACACCAACATACTTATTGGAAATCATATCTCCACCTTTCAAGCTAAACATAGCGATAGGAGGTTGAGCAGAAGTCTTATCTGCGGTAAGGTCTAATGCCAAAGCATATCCCTTTTCTGAGCCATATTCCAAGGTCATAGCTCTATCTACCTTAAATGTAATAGTATTACCAGCATAGTTATAAGAATCAAATCCTTTTGCTCCTACAGATACATAGTCGTTAGCCTTCATAGACCACAAATAAGTACCATCAGTATGGAACTGTGCTAAGTAATCACCAAGAACTCTATAAAGGTCTTGCCAGAACTTGTTGTTGCAAAGGAATACATAGTGGTTTCCTGTATCCTCGTTTGCTTTTTCATTAAGCATTGAAATTACAGTTTGCAAGGTAATAATGCTCAACTTATTATAAGCATATTTGCTACAGAAAGCTTCACATTGTGGAATTACACCATCGCTTATATAGATAGGACGACCAGTATCGGGTTCTACAATAGTAGGCTTACCATTAGCATCAATGTTACTCTTACCAAACAACAAAGCTTGGTTTCTTGCAGTCAAGAAGTTATCCAACAAGTTCTTTTCAAGCTTATCTAATCTATAGATAGTTTCTCTGTGTTTGCCGTCAGTGTCATCTGCCAATTTAACAAATCTATCTTCATAAGCAGCATAAAGAGCAGAATAAGAAGCATCATTTCTGTGAGTAGAAATATAACCTCTATGTCTCTCTACGTTAGATTGCCATTTTACATGCTTAATCAATATGTTTCCATATTGCCTGACTATATCTTAATCTAAATATTTAAATACGAATCCTTTACAATGTTGTCTTTGTCCTAATGCAACTAATTTTGCATTTTTATATCCAGCTTTTACACAATCAGTCATAGTTTCAAAAGTTTCTAAAAGATTTCCTTCATCATCATATTTTCCAACTTTTCCTCCTGTATAAGGTTTTTCAACAGTTGTCATTTTTCTATGAGGTTTAAGATTTTTTAATTTTTCAACTTTATCATAGGAAAATTGATGTCCATGAAATTGAAAACCTTCTTTTATAGCTCTAGCAATATGTCCTCCTCCAGTATAATTTGGATCAACATATCTTCCAGCCTGATGTATTCCTTCAAATTCCTTTTCAAAATTTCCTTCTAAATCATACATATAAACTTTTGTTCTATGAGATATATGGAACTGTCCACCTTCAACTAAATTATAAACATCTCCACGTCTTAAAAATTCCTCTGTTACAATTTGTTTTTCTAAATCATACGCTTCTTCTTCAGTATCGAATACTGCTAGAGTAGTTCTTATAAAAGCTTTTGTTCCATATTTTTTAACAGCACATTGAAAAGGGGTTTTTGGGTTCATATAAGTACAAGGTTGAGTAATTCTAACTCCACATCCTATATATCCATCAAAACCGTCTGGATTACAAGTACAATGTACTCCAACATAAATTTTATTATTAATTTTATTTGTTGTTTGATATACTATATATTTTTTCATATTTAAACTTTAGATTTATTCCATTTCGGAGTTTATTTCTCCTACGTCCGTTCGGACTAGTCGATGAACGTTTCTAAGCATCTCTCTTTGAGTTAATGTTGTCTTAGACTTCGCTGCTGATTGGCATATCTTAAAAGACTTAGCGTTCCAGCAATTAGAAATATTTTTTTTAATTTAACACTTAAGCAACTAAGCGGAGGAGAGCCATGTATTTAGCTTTTTTACGAAAACCCTCCTCGTGTAATTCAGGCATATAGTTACTAATCCATCTTGTAGTATCGCCAGGTTGACAAGCATCAACTTGAAGTAAAGTGTCATAATTATTAGCAACCAATCTTACAGTCTATTCCCAATAATTATCTCCCTTTCTTACAGGATTAGTTAAACAGAAACACTATTGTCCTGACTTTTCGATTTTAAACGTATCAAATTTAGCATAATAGCGTTCTTTAAATGCCATAATAATTTCAGTTCCACCAGCTCCGTCGCCTTCTGGTACAGCTGCAAATTCTACACGTTTAATATAATTGTCCTCGATCTCCCATTCAAACATAAGAGAATTAACGGACTAGTACTTATTACCGCTACCTTTAGCATCTTGATAGAAAACGTTTCTCAAAGATTCGGTAATATAAGCGGCAGTATTATTGGGATACATTCTACTTACAATTCCAAGTCTAGTAGGCTTATCTCCAATATACTTATAAAAATCTTCAAAGGTTCTTGTATCATCCATTGTAGGAATGTTTGATACGAAACTCATTACTTTCATATATCACTTCTCTATATTAATCATCGTCGTCCAAATCATTTATACTATTATATGTACGGCGATTAGTTTTTCTTGAGTTATCTATGTATACGGAAGGTTTAGATGAAATACCTTTTTTACCATCTTCTAAACCTTTCTTATATTGGCTGTCTGATACCAATTTTATCTAATTAGTAAAATAGTCTGAGATACTATTAAAAGCATCTTCTCCATTAAGAATAAACCAAGCAGCTTTTACTAAGGTTTGTGGGTCCTATAATGCTTCATATAAATAGTTTCTACCCGCTTCATCTTGTGATAACATAAATTCAGCTAAAGTCTCTTTATCCGTATCATCAAAAGAAATATCCAAATTGCCTATTGAATTAAAATTATCAATAGCATCAACTACATTAGCTTGATATTGTTCAAAAATTTGTCGTTGATATTCTTCTGCTTCTGCTTGTTCTTGCTGAATTTTAAAATCTTCTCTTTCTTTATACTCTTTACGAATTCCTTCTACTTGTTTTTGATATAGCTCTTCACTTTGTTGTTTAGCAACAGCCAGTGCTTGAGCAGCATCTTCATCCGAAAGTTCTCCAACGCGAGATTCTAAATCTAATAAATAGACTTCATCATCTGTTAAGTCATCGATCTTATAAGAAGGCTGCTAAACAATTTGGTCTCCAGAGATTTGTTGTAAATATTCTTCTGGAGTAAGGTTATTTCGCCTAATATCACTTAAAAGAGCAATTTCTTGATCTGTTAAATCTACATTGTTCTATGGATAGTATTCTTCATATTCAGTTGGAGTATTTAAAATGTTGAATTTCTCTTCATCACTAAGATCTTTCCAATCACGTTCAACTATCTATCCATTATCATCTTCAAAATTAATTCTAGAGGGATCATCAATCCCTTTAGTTCTTAAAAAATCTGACATATAGTCCGAATCCCTATGTTCCTATTGGCCTTCGGGGATCGAACTAGGTTGAGAAGGCTATTGTTCACCAGTCTCAAGAATGTCGTCATCATCTAAATCATTAATTCCTATTGGCATATTTCTATAAATTTATTAAGTTAATTTAAACTTATTTAGTGATTGTTAAAATCAAAATTCAGATTAAGAATTACTATTATTTGAAATATTCTATTCTAATTCAGATATTTTTGCCTCTAACTATTGACAATAATCCATTACCCATCTTATATCAGGAATTAAAAGTTTTTCTGGATCACTTATTTCAGAATTAACTGCTGGCAATCCTGCATCCTATTCCTCAGTATAATTTATAGGAGAACTCGGCTATGGAGTAGTATTTTTATATAACTTTCTATTAATAATATTAGTATCAAAAACCCATCCTTCTCCATTTTCTAAGTCATAGAACTAAATTTCAACTCCATTCAAGGTGCCATTTCTATAGGTCATTGTTATTCCCTGATATTCACCATTTATAATTTGAATATTTTTATAAATAGGCTATGATAAAGATTCAGTCAAAATATAACTTCCAGAATCCTCAGTAACTTCATATTTAGTTCCTATTAAACTTAATATAACTACTTCACCAGCTGGAATTACTGGATAAGTTTCTAAATTTATAATTTTATTAGAAGAAAATTCTCCTTTAGATATAACATAAGAATCAGAATCTAAAGCTGCATTAATTATATTCTAAGGATCTAAATTTTGTAAATTACCTAAAGCAGTCTGTATGTCTCTTATATCTTCTTGTCCTACAAAGGTATAAAAAGTCCATTTTTTATCAATATACGCTAAACATTGTTTATTACTAGGTGCAGGAAAATACTAATTATTTAAGGTATTTAAAAAATCATTTAAAGTCAATTTTAAATCTGAATTAGCTCCAATAAAATAAATATCCTATCCAATATGAACAATTCCTTTTGTAATAACCTTTTTAGCATCTTCTAAAGACTCAAAAGATAGTCCTATATTTTTCTATGCTAAGCTTATTTTTTCCTAATCTAACTCCTATTCTAAAGCATAACTTATAAATTCCGCAGCTACTCCTGATATCTAAATTGTTTCCCCATCAATTGAAGCATATATATTTCCTTCAACTAAATAAAATCCATCTGCATTTATTTCTGATGTAGAATTAACTCTAGTTAAAATTCTTGGAACAGTAACTGCTATTTTACCTTGATTATCCAATAAATCAACAAATTTATTTCCAAATCGTATTTTTATTTTTCCAGCAGTATTTAAAATTAAATTTTCAGATAATGAGCCAATTTCATTATGATTACTTCCAAATACATTCATTTTTTATTCTTTAAATAGTTATCTAAGTCTTTTATGCTCCAAAGTAAAGGAAGTCCAGAACGTTTTTCTCCTTGAGGAATTAATCCTTTATTTACATACTTTTCAAAAGTAGGTCTTGAAACTCCAATATACCGAGCAGCTTCTATTTTACTTAAATATGGGAAAGAAATTTTCTGAAAAATATTAATTAGATCTTCCTAATCCTTTTCTGAAATATAGGAATTGCCTGAATCTATATCTTTAATCTTTTCCCATAATAAAGTTCTAAGAACTTGTAACATCTTTCACTTATGTTTAATATAATAATAGGAATATCCATATAATATAATTCCAATTAAAATTATCTATAATACTAAAGGAGTAAATGTATCTGAAGAAAGATTTATATAATAATCACTTACAGTAATAATGTCATTTAACGCAATATAATATAGAGGAATTCTATGCACATAACAGAATTTAAATCTAATAGAAATTGCGTATAAAATCATCCAGGGTAATACAGTCACATGAGCAAAATACCCGATTACTATTGCATCTATTCCTAAAAATCCGAGTATTGTATATACTAAATATAAAAATCCAAGTATATGTAATATATATTTTATGAATAATATAAATAGTTTATTTGCAACCCGGTTTTTTAACTCTTCCTCCCTTACCATAAGGTTTTCCTTTACTTACACCAGATTTTCTGGGCATTGGTTTTGGTTTTGGCATATGTTTTAAAATTTTAAAATTAACATTACAAATGTATAATTATAATTATCAAAAACAAAAAAAAGTAGATTCTTATTCAGAACCTACTTTCTTTTCTAACTTTTTTATAATATTATAAGATCGCATATTTAAATTTCCATTTAAATTAGCTAATTCTTCCTCATCTTGAATTTCTAATATCTAAGATATATGACAAATCAAATGAAAATATTCGTGAGAAATAGTATTGATTAGTTGTGAAAAAGAACTTGTTTTATTAACAACTATAACAGAACTTTTTAATTTTATGTTTGAATAAGTTAACCCTGAATTTAGTTTACATTCTTCCAAATTATCTAAGGCTTTAATTATATACTATTTAGGACATTTTATACCCCTTAAAGTTTCGATTATAGTATCAATATCCTAACAAGTTGCTTCATATAAAACTTTTACTTTCCAATTTTTAATTGTAAAGTTGTCTACAATCATATCATATCTTCCCACTCAATTGGAATACCTTTTACAACAGTATCAGCATACCATCTATTAAAAACTATCCCTTCATATCCATCCTTATCATCAATAACATCTTTTACATAAAAAGCCAAATGACGTTCATCTATAATGCTGCTACCTAAAAAATCATTATTCCCCATATTATATACATAAACATGGTCATAAAGTTGGTTATTAAATAACTTTACGGAATGTTTTGCAAGAATTTCTTCTACTTTTTCTTTATGAATAGGAGCTTTTCCATGATTCATTTTACTTACCGCAAATTCACATAATTTTTTATTAAAATGTTCTCCATAATATTTTAAATAATGTTTCATAGCAGCAGGTCTATCGTCATAAAAATCAAGTCTCATGATTAATAACGTCTGTTGCCACCACGATTACCATAGCGAGAACCGTACATATCATCATCGTCATAGCGTTTTCTATTTCCATAACGGTCTCCGTATGCATCTTCTGTTATTTCCTCAAAAAGGTCGTGGAGACATTCAGCGTGTTCAGTTATTTTTGAAACAGCTTTCATGACTTTTCCAAATTTGTCTTCAGTAAATTCTACTACAATCATTTTTTAATTAAATCAAATATTTTATCCAATTTAGATTCTACTCCATCAAATCTTGTTTCCAAATTTGATAGTCTAGTATCCCTCTCTTTATCTATTGCAAATTGTGGATTTAACTATTTAAGAATTTCTTCACATTCTATAATATTCTATTTATAAAGTTCTATATTATTAACAACCTAACGACTATTTGATAATATAGCTTCCACTTCATTTTGAATACCTTGCTTAGTTTCACTAATAATAAGTTTTCCATTATTATAGGTATTTATACTATTAATACTAGGAAGATTTTTATATTCCTAAATAGTTTCGTCTACTTTAATTTTTAGATCTATAGTTCCGAAATTATTACCATAATTAATTTTCGGTTGACTAACTCCTATTACTTCTCCAATATAATATTTAGGAGAGGAAGTTTTATCTAATAAATAGATAGAACTTCCCTGAGTTAAAGCTGAGAACATAATTAAGCACCAGTAGTCATTAATTGCATAAGATTAGCATCTTTTGCATAGTAAATTAAATATATACCAGTATCGGTCATCTATGTTGCTGTAGCTCCATCTCCTCCTATTACAGTTAAAGGCTATGTGAAATCATTCGATACGAATAGTATGGGAAGAGCTGCCGATCCAGTTGGGATGGCAGTATTAAGCCTAAATAGAATTAATCCTGTTCCATTTAAAAATCTGAAAGCCCTATTCGGAATAGTAACTAATACATTAGTATCATTAGCAGTAACACTAGTACTTTCTATCATAGGGATTCCATTTCGATTTGCAAAATTAAATGGATAATTAGTAGTTGCTCCAAACATATTCAATATCTCCTATCAATTCCAAAAACTAGTCTAACATCCTCCCCAATTACCTACATATGGGGTAGCATTAGCAGCAATAATATTAGGCCACTAAACAGGAACGGTATTAGGCTATTTAGCAGCGATAGCATCAATCTTATCATCAAGAGCGTGTAAAGCGTCATTAAATATTCTAGTTTGAGCATCGTTACTAATTTGTCCTCTTAACTGAGTAATAATATCTCCTTGAGTATTAATTTTGTTCTATAATTCTCTTTCTTTAAGATCACAGAACTCCTTAGTAATGAGAGTGTTTTGACCTGCAATAGCGTTAAGAATACTATTAGTATTTCTTTCAGACTATGTAGTAAGAGTATTTGTCTACTGACAAACAGCCAATTGATCAGCAGCTTCAATTTGAGCATTTTGTAACTAATCTGCAGCATGGTTCTGCGAAGCTAACAAAGTAGCAGCAGAATGGTTGGCAGCCATCTAACTTTGAATAGCATTGGTCTAGTTAGCAATAGCTAATCTATTTTCACAGCAGCATTGACATAACTGTTGACTAAGAGAAGCATTGCCTCCTTGAATAGAATTAATAACCTAAGCTCCTGTGAGACCTACTTGAGAACCTACGGTTTGCACTGCGTTTTGAATAGCATTTACTCCATTCTATACATTAGCTACAGAAGTGTTAAGCATACCTGCTAATTGAGATAATGCATCGGCTCTTCCATTAATTGCTTGTAAAAGCAAGTCTCTTCCAGCAGTGTTATTTAATTGATTAGAAAGGAATCCGTTTCCGCCCATTCCATTTCCGAACCCATTATTACCACCAAAGATCCATGGGAACAAGATCCACATAAACATCATCCACATCCAACTGCCATTACCAAAACCTCCATTCTAAGATAATGCCATCATTAAAGCAGGATCAATAGAGTTGTTTCCATCAGGAACATTAAAAACTTTTGTTTCAGACATAATAAATTAGTTTTAATTGTTAAAAAAATATCTAGTTGCAACTAAAACTAAGTTATTTAGAGGGGTATAAATTAGAAAATGTTGCTAAACATTTTTCTAACTGTCTGAGTATCAGCTAGTTACGTTTAGCAACATTTGAAAATTGAATAAAATATATATGTAATTTAATTAAAAAAATTTTTAGTGCATAAAAAAAGAGTAACTACAACTGTAGCTACTCTTTTTATTTTAAAGTTTATTGTTCTACCTTAGTCCAACCATACTTACCTAAGTAAAAGTCGCCTGTACCCATCCATACGTCATATCTGGAGGTTAACTTCTGACCGTTGTCTGTATATGCGTTATATTCTTCAATATCTTTAAAAACTCTGTACATGGTATATATTTGTTATTCTGTTATTGGTTGGATTCTGTTTCTGTAGTTGTCCCAATATTGTGCACCCTTATATGCGCCAACACTCTCTGCCGGAACATAGATTGGGCAATTGTTGGTATTGTCAAATACTGAGTAATCCAATGTTGGTGGTGTTGTTGCTTCAACGGTTATACTTGTCAAACTTGAACAGTCATTAAATGCTGCCGCCCCTATACTTGTAACACTGTTTGGTATCACTATGCTTGTAAGAGATGAACAGCCGTTGAACGCATAATGTTTAATTGATGTTACACTGTCCAGAATGTTAACGCTTGTAAGGCTTGTACAACCTTGAAAAACCTTATTACCAATGCTTGTAACACTGTCGGGGATAATTACACTTGTAAGACTGCAACTCTCGAATGTAGAACCATCAATACTTGTTGGATCTATAAGTGTATATTTAACAATGTGTTTCCCCGTTGATGAGAATGTGTATGTTGTGTTAACTGATGCCTGTACTACGCCATCAATCTCAATACCATCGATATTGGCTGCGGAGTTCAATATCTTTGTTGGATTACTTGTACTTGTCACATTAAATGTGCCGACAACCCTTGTTTCAACAACCCAAGAGTTATAATGTACCTCTTCATTGTCCTCACAATATGATACGTTAGGCAAATCTAAATCGTCTTTCGCTGCGTCATACGCAGCCGTTGTTTCAAATAAACGTAAGTATTTCATTTAATTTATAAGTTAACTTGTTATATTATCTTCTTATAAATATCTCAATTTATATTTTGATTATTGGTTGCTGGTTTCTGGGGATTTTTCTCCAAAGACCCCACGCACCGAACACCCCTGATAGCGGCCGTTGTTGCCGTTGGGGTACACGTAACCATCGCTGAAGTGCAAGCCCCAAGCGTTGTTCACGCTATTTGTGTAAAGCGAACGAGACCAATAGTAGCCGTTGCTACCTACATCCCAAACATCGCCATCTTCATAGTTGCCAGCAGCAGGGAAGAATAACGTTTTTGAATTATCCGTTTTATCAGTGAACAACCGACCATTTACGCCATCAATTGTTGTCCACTCATTTGTTGTAGCGTTAACTAATGCTTGATATTCCTCTTTTGTTGGTATTCTCCAATTACCACCCCAAGCGACTGTTACTGCATCATCTGACGGGTCAAGAACTGTCTTACCGTCAGTTTCGTTATATTTTGTAAAGGTTGTACCATCGCCATATTTATAGTCATCCCAACTGAAAGCCTTCTCTGACGGTACCTGTGCTGCTGTATAACCTTGTGTATCACCCCATTGGAAATACAAACCGTAATCAGTTATGGCATTTGCACCAACGTTCATGGTAGCCCACTTTAAACCGCCAATTTCAACGAAATCATGTCCGCCATAAGGGTCTACATAAGGATTATAATACACCGTTGTGGGTGCATCTTCAGCAACACTTACATTTGGTAAAACAACGTCACTGCCGTTGATATATTCCTAATAATCGGCTGTTGTTTCAAATAATTTTAGATATTTACTCATAATTTAATAAAATTTTTATAATTTAATTACTGGAATAATGTTAATTCCTAAATCTCTGCTCTAATCTGCTATGGAAGTTTGTTCAGCAGTATGATTAAAAACAAAAGTTTGTGCATCTCTATTTGTAGTATTAGAAATAGTGTTAGTCCAATAGTATCCCTAAGTTGAAGTCTATTTACGAGTAGTTCCTTCAATATATCCATAACAAGGTAAGAAAATATATTTAGATTTATCATCAGAATTTTTAAAATATAATCCTTTTATTTCTATTCCTCCCTCTTTAGTTACACTTCCAAACCCAACTTCGGTATGGTCTAATAATTCCTAAAATTGATCTGGAGAAGGGATTTCCCACTTTCCCCTATTTCCAACAAAAGCAGCATCATCAGATGCATCTAATTTGGCTTCAGTAGTTTTATATTTAGTTATAGTAGTTGAGTCACCATATTTATAATCAGTCCAACTAAAAGTTTTATCTCCACCAGAAGCCTATGAAGGGGTAAATCCTTCTACTTCCGCCCAAGCATAAAACAATCCTTCTTCACCTTCATTTGTCGCTCCTATAGGGAATTTAGCCCAAAGGGTTCCACTAGGAAGACCTAAATCTACATATTCTATACCATTAAAGATTAAGGTATCTAGAGTTGTCTATAATTTAGTAAGGTCTATAACAGTATTATCTGATTTTTCTATTAAAATCGTATCCTAAGAATCAAGTAATTTAATTTTCATTTTATAAGACTCTCTTCTGTGTCATAAATTTGGATAGTATTTGTTTCTGGATCAGATTTAACAGTAGACAAAGGCATTGCTAAGAATATATCAGGAGTAGTTTCAAATCCAACAAAAGTTTGATTTAGATCTTCCGAATAATTAGCAAAAACGTGTCTTAAAACTTTCTATTCACTATTTAATGGGTTAGGAAGTTCCATATATTCTAAAGCTTCCGCATAGAATTTAATTAAATCTTCTCTGTAACCAATACAACACCCAGCATTAAAATATCTATGTCTTCCTAATTCTTCTCTTCTTGGAACTATATCAATAGTTTCATCAGGAAAATTATTAGGAGTAGCATTAAATAAAACCCTGTATTTTTGGTTTAAAAATTTATCTATTATTGTGTTGGTATTTGTCATAAGAACATCATATCCATCAAGAATTAACACATACTTTGTAGTTACATGATTAATTAAATAAGATAATATATAATGAATCTTATTTGGCATATGCCATTTAGACCACCATTTATTATATGTTTTTGGTAAACAATTATGTAATTTAATTCCATTATTTTTTAATTGTTGGTATAACATACATTTAGTATCATCAGTCCAACATGAAACAATAGTCAAATCAGAATTAATGTTATTATCTAATTTTATATAATTTCCAATTAACTTTGTTGTAGAAGGAAACTCTTTTAAAGACCTCCCACAAAAATGGAGTACGTTTAATTCTTTTCCATTGCGAATTACTTTAATTTCATTATTCATATAACATAAAAATTTTAAATAAAGTAGTAGCTGTTACACTACTACTTTATACTTATTTAAATAGGCATTTGGTACATAGATTAATGTTATACATTAACAACTACTGAATTAGGATTCTAGTAAGTAGTTTTAAATGTATCTCCTGTAGTGTTATGACTTATAGTTTTTACTGTAACAGTTCTAATATTAGTTTTTGATGAAATTATAAAATTTTCAAGATAATCAAAAGGACCAGTCACAGCAGTGGAAGTAATATCTATATACTAATTATAAGGCTCTATAATTATATCTCTTACATACGGTTTTAACACCCTAATACTATTACATTCCTAACCTATTATATTATTATTATAATTACTTTTACAGGTAATATCATAACAGTAATTTCCGAATATATTTCTAGAAGAATTTGTTAAAATAATATTAGAACAATATTCCCCAAAAAC
>Ga0310697_10003268_pt1 | contig 16494 bp, 13 predicted proteins | sample 172DNAGHGlowgp2_FD_203883 | JGI IMG/M metagenome (GOLD analysis project Ga0310697, IMG submission 203883) | Sheep rumen microbial communities from Palmerston North, Manawatu-Wanganui, New Zealand - 1728 DNA GHGlow gp2 (v2) (version 2) | ecosystem: Host-associated > Mammals > Digestive system >... | reverse complement strand
GGATGCCCTTCTCCCGACACAGAGCGCCGATCTCGGCGATGGGCTGCACGGTACCGATCTCATTGTTGGCGAACATGATGGTCACCAGCGCGGTATCGGGCCGGATAGCGGCCGCCACGTCCTCGACGCGGATGACGCCGTCACTGTGCGGGTCCAGCAGCGTGACCTCATAGCCCTCTTTTTCCAGCTTCGCCAGGGTGTGCAGCACGGCGTGGTGCTCAAACTGGGTGGAGATCAGGTGCTTCTTGCCCTTGCGCGCGCCCAGCTTCGCCGCGGAGATGATGGCCTGGTTGTCAGCCTCGGAGCCGCCGGAGGTGAAGTAGATCTCCCGGGGTTCGGCGTTGATGCATCTGGCCACGGTCTCTCTGGCCTCCTGCAGCGCCTCCGCGGCTTTCTGGCCGAAAGCGTAGAGGCTGGAGGGGTTGCCGTAGTTTTCCGTCAGATACGGCAGCATGGCGTCCAGCGCGGCCTTGGAGACGCTGGTGGTCGCCGCGTTGTCGGCGTATACAAACATAGAAGATCGTCCTTTCTATCTGAAAAATAATTTCCTAGTGATCCAATGGGAATTATAGCACAGGATTACGCTTTGTCAACACCGTGCCATTTGTCGCCGGAGAGCAGATCCGCCAGGGTGATCGCGTCCAGATAGGCGTTGGTGATATCGTCCAGCTCCTTCCACATCGGAACGGTCAGGCAGGCGGCCGCATGATCGCACTGAACGACGCCGTCCTTGATGCAGGCCACGGGGGCCAGATTGTCTTCAATGGAGCGCAGGATCTCGCCCACGGTATAGTCGGCAGGATCGCGGTTGAGACGGTAACCGCCCTCTTTGCCGCGGGTACTCTCCAGTAACTCCGCCTTTTTCAGGCAGCCCACGATCATTTCCAGATATTTCATGGAAATGCCCTGCCTGTCTGCCACGGTTTTGAGGGACACAAAGCCATCCGCCGGGTGCTGGGCCAGATCCAGCATCACGCGCAGAGCATATCGGCCCTTGCTGGTAACGTTCATAGAAAGCCTCCTTTCGGATACCGGACCTATACTACTATAGATTTGGTAGGAATTAAAGAGACAATTCGTGAAAAACATTTATTGTGCAAAATTTGCACAATAAATCTCTGAAAATTTATTGCTTTATCTGACTAATGTGGTATCATGCTAACGTCAGAAAACATCCCAAGGGAGGACATGAAATTGAAAAAGATACTTGCAATGTTGATGGCGGCTGCAATGCTGCTGGCCCTGTGCGCCTGCGGGAACGCCGCCCCTGCCGCGACGGAGTCCGCTCCCGCGGAGAGCGCCGCGGAGGCCCCGACCGCAGAACCCGCAACCGAAGCCGCGGCCGACAGTGACCTTGCCTACATTCAGGGCAAGGGGAGCCTGGTGGTGGGCATTACCGACTTTACCCCGATGGACTACCAGGAGAACGGCGAATGGATCGGCTTTGACGCCGACATGGCCAAGGCCTTTGCCGAGAGCATCGGCGTGAAGGCCGAATTCGTGGAAATCAACTGGGACAACAAGGAGCTGGAGCTGGACGGCAAGAGCATTGACTGCGTCTGGAACGGCATGACGCTGACCGACGCGGTGAAGGCTGCCATGAGCTGCCCCGCAGCCTACTGCAACAACGCCCAGGTGGTCGTCGTTAAGGCGGATGCTGCCGAACAGTATCAGAGCGCGGAGAGCATCCAGAGCCTGAGCTTTGCTGTGGAGGCCGGTTCCGCCGGTCAGGAGGCCGCGGATGCGGCGGGTCTCAATTACATTGAGTGCGATACCCAGGCCAAGGCCCTGATGGAGGTCGCCGCCGGCACCTCCGATGCCTGCATCATCGACCTGCTGATGGCCGGCGCCATGATCGGCGAGGGCACCAGCTATCCGGATCTGGCCTATACCGTGAGTCTCACCAGCGAGGAGTACGGCGTGGGCTTCCGCAAGGGCAGTGATTTGGTGGACGCCTATACCGCTTTCTACAAGGCGGCCTGGGACGCCGGCACCGTGATGCAGATCGCCGAGACCTACGGCGTGCAGGAGTCCATCATCGGCGCGTAAGCATGATTTAAATCTGACACCGCAGGGGCGGCTGATGGGCCGCCCCTGATAAAGATGTCGACATAGTGTCGACATCTTTATCAGGAAAAATGAGAACTTCCGAAAAGATCTCATTTTTGTATAAATCAAACGCGAGAGGGAATAACCAATCCCCTCTCGCGCTCTCCCCATGCGCGTCCGACTATTGCCGCATGGATATGTCTGCAGTCTGCGCAGGGGCGGCTGATCAGCCGCCCCTGCCCTATGTTCTCACCACTATCTTTCTCACCACTTTTTAATCTGTGAGGTTCTCATGTTCCAAACTGTACTGCAATCCCTGAATCTGGGCTTTCTCAAGGCCCTGCAGATCTTTGGCCTGACACTGCTGGGGGGGATCCCGCTGGGCTTTCTGATCGCCTTTGGCTCCATGAGCCGCTGGAAGCTCCTGCGCTTTCCGGTCAAGACCATCGTCTGGATCGTCCGCGGCACGCCGCTGATGCTGCAGCTGCTGATCATCTACTACGGCCCGGGCATCCTGCTGGGCAACAACATCTGGGGCGGCAGCACCGGCGGGCGCTTCACCGCCGCGGCGGTGACCTTTATCTTCAACTATGCCTGCTATTTCTCCGAGATCTTCCGCGGCGGCATCCAGGGCGTGCCCCGGGGCCAGCGGGAGGCAGGGCAGGTGCTCGGCATGACCAATACCCAGATCTTTTTCAAGGTGACGCTGCTGCAGGTCATCAAGCGCATCGTGCCTCCCATCGGCAACGAGATCATCACTCTCGTGAAGGACACCTCGCTGGTGCGTGTGATCTCGGTCTATGAGATCATCTGGAACGGCGAAAAGTTCATCAAGTCCGCCGGCATCATCTGGCCGCTGTTTTTTACCGGCCTGTATTATCTGCTGTTCTCGGGCCTGCTGACGCTGCTGCTGAGCTGGATCGAGAAAAAGCTGGACTATTTCAAGGTGTGAGGTGCGCGATGGCATTGCTGGAAGTCAAGAATCTGCAAAAAAGCTTTGGGGACCTGCAGGTGCTCAGGGGCGTCAGCTTTTCCATGGAGCAGGGGGAGACCCTTTCGATTATCGGCCCCAGCGGCGGCGGCAAGACCACGCTGCTGCGCTGCCTGAACTTTCTGGAGATCCCGACCGGCGGAAGCATCGCCGTGGGCGGCCGGACGCTCTTTGACGCGGCAGACGCGAAAACCCTGTCCGAACGGGAGATCCGCCGGAACCGGCTGCACTTCGGCCTGGTGTTTCAGAATTTCAACCTCTTTCCCCAGCATACCGCGCTGGAAAACGTGGCCCTGGCGCCGAAGCTCCAGGCGAAGAGCGAGCCCGGAAACGGGGCGGCGCGAAAAGAGATCACCGCGCGGATCGACGCGCAGTGCGCGGAGCTGCTGGGCCGCGTCGGCCTGGGGGACAAGCTGGACTTTTATCCCCACCAGCTCTCCGGCGGACAGCAGCAGCGGGTGGCCATCGCCCGTGCGCTGGCGCTGCGGCCGGAGGTGCTGTTTTTCGACGAGCCAACTTCCGCCCTGGATCCGGAGCTGACCGGCGAGGTGCTGCGGGTCATTCGGAAGCTGGCGGAGGAGAAGATGACCATGGTCATCGTGACCCATGAGATGGGCTTTGCCGAGGCGGTGTCCGACCAGGTGCTTTTCATCGACGGCGGCCTGATCGCCGAGCAGGGAAGTCCGGAGCAGGTGTTCCGGAACCCGCAGTCGGAGCGGACGCGGCAGTTCCTCGGCTCCTATGCCAGGGCATGAGCGTCCGTGGTTCAGACCAACAAGAAAAGAGGCGGCCGATCGAAGGATCGGCCGCCTCTTGCAAAAAAGCGGGGCGGGGATTGCGTTTTGTGTTGCCGCATATTAAAATATCCCCAAAGAAGTAGAGAGGACAGAGCGGGGATGAAGAGAATCACGGCGCTGCTGCTTATGCTGCTGCTGGCGCTGCAGCTGACGGCCTGCGGAGAAGTGAAAAACACAGAGGCGCTGATCGCCGCCATCGGCGAGGTCGGCCCGGAGAGCCTGGACGCGATCGACGCGGCGCAGATCGCCTATGACGCGCTCAGCGAGGCTGACAGGGCGAAGGTTACAAACGCGGCAGCTCTCGTAGCGGCGCAGGAAGCCTATGCGCGGCAGCAGACGGAGCAGGACTATCTCGCGGCGGAACAGGCCGCCGCCTCCGGCGACTATGCGCAGGCAGCCTCGATGTTCACAGCCCTCGGCGAATACCGGGACGCGCAGGAGCGGGCCGGCTTCTGCAAGCAGGCCTCCCGCTTTGCGGAGGGGGAGGCGGCTTTCGCAGCCGGGCACTATGCCGAGGCTGCGTCGATCTTTGCCGAAGTGCACGATTTTGATGACGCCGGCGATAAGATCCTCGCCTGCGGCGCGGCGCTGTTGGACGCCGGAGAGTATGGGGCTGCCATCGAGGCTTTCGCCTATAGCGGCAGCAAAAAAGCAGCGGCCGGAACGGCTTATGCACAGGGCTGCCTCGCCCTGCGGGACGAGGACTATGATGCCGCTGCGGAAGCCTTCCTCACGGCGGGCGATGCCTATGGCGCTGCCGAAAGGCTGCTGGAGACCCGCTTTCTCCGGGCCGAGGCCTGCTGGCGGGAGGGCCGCCTGAACACGGCGGCGGCGCTCTATCGGAAACTCCCGACGGACTACGCCCGCGACGGAGTCAAAGCGGCGGAGCGCCTGGCGCTGCTGGAGAAGTACAGTGCCTTTGCGGCTCTCTGCGGCCTGTGGGAAAACAGCAAACCTATGGCGGCTTCTGTATGCCGCAGCCATGAGGACACCGGGCTCTGGGACCGGTGGGAAAACGCGGGCGGCCGCTACCCCCTGCGCATCACCTGCGTTCTCGGGGAAAAGGGCGCCGAGCTGCGAGCCGAGGCGGCCTTCTGGCAGTATGTGAATTTCAGCCTGGATGCAGCCGAGCTGCAGACAGCCCGCCGGAGCCTGGTTTTCAGTTATACCGGCAGCAGACTGCCGGAGACCATGACTCTCAGCCTGCAGGCGCCCTATGCCCAGGAGGCGGTTCTCAGCCTGCAAAACGGTGCTTTCGAACTCAGCTACGAGCTGCGGGACGAGGACGAGGCGTTCAGCTATCTCTACACCGTCTCCGGTGTTTACGATACACAGACGGAAGTTTATTAAGACCGGAACAAAGCCCGGGGCGGACATGCCAAATGCATGTCCGCCCCGGGTGTGCTTTTTGGGTATTCAGCAACAGGGTCAGGTCTGCCGCATGGCCTCCCAGTAGAGGAGGCTCTCGGTGCTGCTGGCCCAGGAGTAAGCGCTCATATACTCGCCACGGTAGCGGTTTACGGCCTCTGGGTCGCCGGCGCGGAAGCGATAGGCGTCGCACACAAACTTTTCCGGGCGGACCCGCAGAACGCCCTTGTTCATCTCCACCATCTCTTCGATCCCATACTCCCGCATCGTCTCCCGCAGACTGCGGATATAGACGTCCAGCTGCTTCTGGAGCTTCCGGTCGTACAGACGGTCTTCCCAGAGAATGGAGGCCAGCTCCGCGCGCGTGACGCCGCCGCCCTGCTTGTCCACCAGGTAGGCAAGCAGCTCCTTGCATTTGGCCATGCGGAAGCTGACGGGTTTCCCGCCCACGAAAATGTCAAAGCTGCCGAAGGTTTGCACCAGCAGCTTCGGCTGTGGAGCGGGCGCACGCTCGGAGAGCGCGTAAGCGACCTCCGCGGCCAGCTTTTCCCGGTTGACCGGCTTGAGCAGGTAGCCGGAGACGTGCAGCTCAAAGGCCTTGACCGCGTACTCCGAGTAGCCGGTCAGAAAGATGATGGCCGTGTCGGGGCGGCATCGCTTGATCTCCGCAGCCAGAGCCAGGCCGTTCATGTCCGGCAGGTTGATGTCCAGCAGCACCAGATCCGCCGGGTTCTCTTTCAGCCAGTCCAGCGCCTCCTGCGCCAGGAGAAAGCCCCGCACCTCGTCGATCTGCGGCAGTTCCCGGCAGAGGGACGCCACATAATCGGTGATCAGGGGTTCATCGTCAACACAGATCGCTATCATACAGCAAGCTCCTTTGCGGGAAGGCGGATGGTCACGACGGTGCCTTCGCCCTCCGCGCTGTCTATCTGCAGCGTTCCTCCGCACATGCTTTCTACCCGTTCCCGGACGTTCCGGATGCCGAGATGGCTGTCGTCCAGTTCCTCCAGCGCGGCGGGATCAAAGCCCCTGCCGTTGTCCCGCACGGTAATCACGTGCGCCCGTTCTTCCCGGCGGGTGCTGACCTGCACCCGCCCCTCCCGCCGGATGCGCACGCCGTGGCGGATCGCGTTTTCCACCAGCGGCTGTACGCTCAAAGGCGGCACGGAGAAGTCCCGGTCCTCGATCTCGTATTCCATGCGGATGTTGGGAAAGCGGGTGATTTCAATGTCGGTATAGGCCTTCGTGTGCTCCAGCTCTTTTTCGATGGGGATGAGATCCGTCTGGGAGAGGGAGTCCAGGTTGCTCCGCAGATAGAGGGCGAATTTTTCAGTGATGTCCGCGGCCTTCTCCGCATCCACGTGGCAGAGCGCCTGGATGGTGGAGAGGGTATTATACAGAAAATGGGGCTGGATCTGGGTCATCATGATCTGGATCCGCTGCTCGCTCATCAGCGCCTGCTCATGCTCGCGTACAAACTGGAGATGCAGCCAGATGTAGCAGAATACGCTGGTGCTGACGATGGCAATGGTCAGCAGCGTGATGGGGAGCCGGTCGAAGTCCTTCAGAGAATCCAGCACGACGGAGACGGTGACCAGCAGCACGATCACGAAGGGAACCCAGGCTTCTGCGCGCCGTTTGCTGTATTCGCGGCGGGTCAGATAGACAAAATAGCCCAGAAGCACGGCGCTGACGACATGGCAGCAGTAGCCAAGCGGGCCGCGGACGTATTCGTTTGCCTCCGTGATGGTGAAGCACACCGGAGAAAAGAGAGCGGTGAGGTGCACGGCAATGTTGAGCGCCACCAGCGCCCAGGAAACCCGGAACCGCTGACTGGGGCAGATGATGACGGAAAACAGCAGGATGATCAGCGGGCGCACCGAATAGCCGCAGATGTCCACAATCGTGCGCGCCATGGGGGACACGATTTCAAATTTGAGGGAAAAGGCCAGCAGATCGATAACGATCAGACTGACGTCCAGCGCGGCGATCAGCAGCAGAAGCTTTCGGCGCAGGGGCTGAATATAGGGGTCCACCGTGACCGAGAAGATGAGGACGATGATCTGCAGCGCCAGCGGCAGCAGCAGGAGCGCAATATGGTTTGACTGCATCACGGCGAACACCTCGCTTCCCGCCGTTTTGAAACAGTATAGCACACTTTGCGGGAGGAGAAAAGGGGAGATCGCGGCGTATGCGGCGGCTCTGCGGCGAAGGTCGGGCAATGCGCAAAAAAGATTGACGGGCTTCGGCGGGTGGAATAAAATATCAAAAAACGAAAAAGGGAGTGATCTCATGGCGGGACCCGGACGGGGCCTCGGCCCCCGCGGCTTTCTGACCGAGGAGGAGAAACAGAATCTGCCCCAGGTGAATTCCGCGCTGATCGGGCGGATCCTGGGCTATCTGAAGCCCTACTGGCTGCAGTTCCTGCTGGTGTTTCTGACAATCCTGCTGTCGGCGGTGGTGGGCCTGCTGCCCAGCATCATCACCGGCAAGATCGTGGACGAGGCGCTGGTGGGCAAGAATATGGCGCTGCTCATCAAGCTCCTGATCCTCGCCTTCATCACGCTGACCGGCTCTCAGGTCATCTCCGTGCTGGAGAGCTACATCAACGCCTGGATCTCCCAGCGCATCATCTTCGATATGAAGAACCAGATGTACGATCATCTGCAGCACATGCCCCACGCCTTCTTCACCTCGGAGAAGCAGGGCGACATCATCACCCGCATGAATACCGATATCTCGGGTGTAAGCTCCGTCATCTCCGGCACGCTCTCCAGCATCGTCTCGAACATCGCGACCGTGGTGACCACGCTGGTGGCCCTCTTCACCATGAGCTGGAAGCTTGCGATCGTCGGCATCGTGGTGATCCCGCTGCTGATCCTGCCCACCAAGAGCGTTGGCAAGAAGCGCTATCAGATCCTCACCGACGCCCAGGCCAAGAACGACGAGATGAACCAGCTCATCAACGAGACGCTGTCGGTCTCCGGCTCGCTTCTCGTGAAGCTCTTTACCCGGGAAGAGCGGGAGTACGAGCGCTTTGTGGACGTAAACGAAGAGGTCACGCAGCTTTCGCTGAAGGAATCTAACAGCGGGCGCTGGTTCCGGGTGCTGATGGGCATGTTCACGCAGCTCGGCCCGCTGCTCATCTACTTTGCGGGCGGCTGGTTCATCATCACGAAGGCGGATCCCGCGCTCACCGTCGGTACCATCACGGCCACGGTCTCGCTCATTAACCGGCTCTACCGCCCGGTGGAGAGCCTGCTGAACATCCATGTGGACTTCACCCGCTCTCTCGCCCTCTTCACCCGCATCTTCGACTACTTCGACATGCCAAATCCCATCCAGTCTCCGGAAAACGGCGCCAAGCCCGACGTGACGGATGCGGACATCGTCTACGAGCATGTGGAGTTTTCCTACGATCCCACCAAGCCGCTGCTCACGGACATCGACTTTACGGTGCCCGGCGGCAAAATGTACGCCATCGTCGGCCCCTCCGGCTCCGGCAAGAGCACGGTGGTGAACCTGATCCCGCGCCTGTACGACGTGTTGGGCGGCAGAGTCACCATCGCGGGGGTGGACGTGCGGGACTTCGACCTCAAATACCTGCGTGAGCAGATCGGCGTGGTGACCCAGGACAGCTATCTCTTCAACGGCACCATCCGGGAGAACCTGCTCTACGCCAAGGAGGACGCCACGCCCGAGGAGATCGACGCGGCCTGCTACATCGCGAACCTGACCGATTTTATCGCGAGCCAGCCCGACGGTCTGGATACGATGGTCGGCAACCGGGGTCTCAAGCTCTCCGGCGGCGAGAAGCAGCGCCTCTCCATTGCCCGCGTGATCCTCAAGGACCCGAAGATCCTGATCCTGGACGAGGCCACCTCCGCCCTGGACTCCATTACCGAGAACGCGATCCAGGACGCGCTGGAGGCTCTGATGGAGGGCCGCACCAGTATCGTCATCGCCCACCGCCTTTCGACCATTCTGAAGGCCGACCGGATCCTAGTGGTCAAAGACGGCGTCATCGCCGAATCCGGTACCCACGAGGAACTGCTGCAGAAGGGCGGCACCTACCGCGAACTTTATGAGACCCAGTTCCGCCAGATCCTGGACATGGAAGACAGGGGATAAAATACGGCCGGGTTTTGCCCGGCCGTATTTTGAGACTGTCAAAAAACTACCGCGATCGCTTTGGAAAACAGAGCCGCGGGGGAGCTCGAGGGGGCAAGACCCGCCTCGAGTACAATCAGACGCCGCCCCAAAAGCTTGATTATTCAAGCTTTTGGGAAAATGGTTTTTGTCTTCTGACAAAATCCTCGGCGGCAGAAGCGCAGTCAAAAAAGTCCATCTGGGGACTTTTTTGACAAGCTGAAAATACGGCCGGGTTTTGCCCGGCCGTATTTTATTGCCTGTATCCCTTGCGGCTTAACTTAATCCTATGATATAATTATTTTATCTAAATCTTTCGTAAGTATCATTGTCAATCGGAGGAAACTGCCATGAAACGGAAAGTCCTAGCTTGGGCGCTGCTGCTGTGCATGCTGGCGAGCCTGCTGCCCGCCTATGCCTTTGCGGAGAGCGAAATCGCGGAAGAACCGGCTGACGTTGTCATCCTGAGCGACAGCGAAGGATCTCAGACCGACGAGTCCAATGAGCCTCTCCCGGAAGGGGAGATGCCTGCGGAGCAGCCGGAGGGGTCCGAAGAACTCAGCCCCGCCGAGGGCGGGACAGCTCCCCTTGCAGAGGAGCCGGAGGATACTGCTGTCATCCTGAGCAGCGAGCGCGACGAAGAATCTCGGACTGTTGCCGAGCCGGAAGAGGAGATCTTCCTTGCCGAGCAGGCTGAGACGCAGGACGCGTCCATCGTCGCCTCCGGTACCTGCGGCGCGGAGGGGGATAACCTCACCTGGACATTGGACGACGCTGGCACCCTGACCATCTCCGGCGAAGGGGCGATGAAAAATTATTCTCTGGACTCCTCTCCTTTTTTTCCGGCTCCTTGGTATAATGCACGAACTAGTATTCTGTCCGTTGTTATTGAATACGGCATTACGAATATTGGAGATAGCTCATTTTATTATTGTCATAATCTTTCAAAACTATCAATTCCGGAGAGTGTATTGGCTATTGGAAACTACGCATTTTTAACTGTAACGGATTATCAAGCATCGCTATTCCAGAAAGCTTGATCAGCATTGGGGATTCCGCTTTTAAAGGATGTAACGGATTAATTAGTATAACTATACCCAAGAACGTGACGAGTATCGGTGTTGATGCATTTTCGCTGATAACTAATCTTTCCAAGATTGATGTTGACTCTGATAATGAAGCTTTTTCTACTTGTGATGATATCCTTTATGACAAACGACAGACTAAACTAATCATTTGCCCGGAAAGAAAAAGTGGAACGATTACAATTCCAAATAGTGTGACAAGTATCAGCTCAAACGCGTTTTATAACTGTAATTGGCTTACAGGTATTGTGTTGCCAGAAGGATTGACTAACATAGGAGAAGCGGCATTTCAGTGGTGCAGTGGACTTAAAGAGATATCAATTCCAGAAGGCATAACGATAATCAGAACTAGTACATTTGAAAACTGCCATGCATTAAAGAACATTACCCTCCCTGCCAGCTTGTTAACTATCAGTCCACTTGCTTTTTCTGAATGCAACAATCTTTCAGATGCTTTCTTCAATGGAACAAAAGCTCAAAAGGACGAGCGAATAGGAAAAGGGTGGAGCAAGAGTGGAAATATGACGCTCCTGAACGCATCTTGGCACTGCAGAGAAGTAATTATCGCCTCCGGCACCTGCGGCGCGAATGGCGACAACCTGACCTGGACGCTGGACGATGCGGGTACGCTCACCATCTCCGGCGAGGGCGAGATGGCGGATTATAGCAATGATATCCCTTGGCACGACCATATGAGCGAGATTAAAAACCTTGTTCTCACGGACGGCGTGACGAGCATCGGCGATAACGCTTTTTCCGGCTGCAGTTCACTTTCGAGTATCACAATCCCGGATGGCGTGACGAGCATCGGATACAGTGCTTTTTATGGGTGCAGCGCGCTGACGAACATCAAGATTCCGAATGGCGTAACGAGCATCGGCGGCTGGTCGTTTGGAGACAGCGGACTGACGAGCGTGACGATCCCGGACAGCGTAACAAGCATCGACGAAGGGGCGTTTTCCGGCACCGGACTGAAAAGCATTACGATCCCTGCAGCTGTGACGAACATCGGTGAGAACGCATTTGGAAACTGCAAATCAATGACCGAGATTCGTGTGGATGAAAACAACACTGCTTTTTCCTCCATAGATGGCAATCTATATAACAAAGAACAAACGGTGCTGATCCGCGTTCCTGCCGCCAAAGCAGGAGCGGAAATAATCCCGGAGGGCGTGACGAGCATCGGATACGAGGCCTTTTCTTTCTGCGAAGGACTGACGAGCATCAGCCTCCCCGAAAGTCTGACGAGTATTGGCGACTATGCCTTCTGGATCTGCAGTGGGCTGACGAATGTGACAATCCCGGAGAGTGTGACCGAAATTGGCAGCAATGCATTCTGCGGCTGCATCGCGATGACGAGTGTCACGATCCCTGAGGGCGTGACGAGCATTGGCTACGAAGCCTTCTCATATTGTAAAGTCTTGGCTGACGTCTATTATGCCGGCACGGAAGCTCAGAAAACCGCCCTGACCGACAACGGCTGGAGCAGCGAGGGCAACGAGAGCTTTTTCAACGCCACCTGGCACTGTGCTGTGGAGCCGGACGGAATTGTGACGATCGGCAGCGCGACCGGCGTTCCCGGCTGGATGGTAACTGTGCCTGTGGAACTTACGGAGAATCCCGGAATTTCCTATCTGAAGCTCACGCTGGATTACGACGCAGGCAAGCTGGAGCTGACGGAGATTTCAACCGAGGGAAGCTGCCTGGGCGGCGGCTGGACGCTGAACACGGCGAAGGGGATTGCCGTCTGGGCGGCGGCCGATGACAACAGCGCAACAGGAAAGCTGCTGACACTGCGCTTCCGGGTGAAGGAGGACGCGGCGGAAGGCCCTGTCACAGTAGGCTTAAGCGGCATCAAGTCCAATAACATTGACGATGAGCTGCTGAACTTTGCTTGCGACCCCGGCATGGTGACCGTGAAGCACCGCATCCCCGGCGATCTGACCGGCGACGGGGAAGTGGACGGCCGCGACCTGACGCGCCTGGCCCGCCATCTCGCGGCTTATGAGGTGGCGATGGAGGAGTGGAACGCGGATGTCACCGGCGACGGCGTGGTCAACCTCAAGGATCTGACCCGTCTCTGCCGCTTCCTCGCGGAATTCGATGTGGTGCTGGAGTGATCCCTAAAGAAGAAAACCGGAAGCGGGCGGCCTGACGGCCGTCCGCTTTTCTTTGCACGCCGCCGACGTACCAAAACCCGCCGCTGCTTCAAAAATTTTTTGTATTTTTATTTCACAAAAATTCTTGACTTAATTTGTGGATTATGCTAAAATTCACATTTGCGTGGCATAGGTGCGCCCTGCCGCGCCAAAATGAATGAAAGCCTTGAAAATTCCGGGCTTTCAGCAATTTAATGAAGCGAAGAAAGGAGGAAAACAATGCCCACTTTTAACCAGCTGGTGAGAAAGGGAAGAGAGAAGGTCACCTACAAGTCCACTTCTCCTGCTCTGCAGAAGGGTATGAACACCCTGAAGAACAAGGAGACCGATCTGAGCTCCCCCCAGAAGAGAGGCGTCTGCACCGCCGTTCGTACTTCCACTCCCAAGAAGCCGAACTCCGCTCTGCGTAAGATCGCCCGTGTCCGTCTGACCAATGGTTACGAAGTCACTGCGTACATTCCCGGTATCGGCCATAACCTGCAGGAGCACTCTGTGGTTATGATCCGCGGCGGTCGTGTCAAGGACCTGCCTGGTGTCCGCTACCACATCATCCGCGGCACTCTGGATGCCCAGGGCGTCAACGGTCGTATGCAGGCTCGTTCCAAGTACGGCGCGAAGAGACCCAAAGCTGCGAAGAAGAAATAAGATCTGATATTTCCGACGGCAGCAATTCTGCCCTGTCGTTTATCTATATTATCTGGATAGACCTCGGGGCGCAACGGACGCTTTTATACGTTCGAGTACCTGTGATTCCATTTTTTAATGAAGGAGGGAAGCAACGTGCCCAGAAGAGGTAATGTTCCCAAAAGAGAAATTTTGCCCGATCCTGTGTATAATTCCGTGCTGGTGACCAAGCTCATCAACGGCGTTATGCTTGACGGCAAGAAAGGTGTTGCGCAGAAGGTCGTTTACGACGCTTTTGACATCATCAAGGATAAGACCGGCAAGGAGCCCCTGGACGCTTTCACCGAGGCCATGAACAACATCATGCCCGCTCTGGAAGTCAAGGCTCGCCGTGTCGGCGGCGCCACCTATCAGGTGCCTATCGAAGTCCGCCCCGCCCGTCGCCAGACTCTGGCCCTGCGCTGGCTTGTCGACTACAGCCGCAAGCGCAGCGAGAAGACCATGAAGGAACGCCTGGCCGGCGAAATCATGGACGCGTGCAATAATCTCGGCAACGCTGTCAAGAAGCGCGAGGATATGCACAAGAACGCCGAAGCCAACAAGGCTTTCGCGCATTTCAGATGGTAATCCGCGCAGGAGTTTAACTACATGCCTAGAAAGTATTCACTCGAAAGAACAAGAAATATCGGCATTATGGCTCACATCGACGCCGGTAAGACGACCACGACAGAACGTATTCTGTACTACACGGGCGTCAACTACAAGCTCGGTGAGACCCATGAGGGCACCGCAACCATGGACTGGATGGAGCAGGAGCAGGAGCGTGGCATTACGATCACCTCCGCCGCCACCACCTGTTTCTGGCGCGACACCCGCATCAACATCATCGACACCCCGGGCCATGTGGACTTCACTGTGGAGGTCGAGCGCTCCCTTCGAGTGCTGGACGGCTGCGTGACGGTCCTGTGCGCCAAGGGCGGTGTGGAGCCCCAGTCCGAGACCGTATGGAGACAGGCTGACCACTATCATGTTCCGCGCATGATCTACGTTAACAAGATGGACATCACCGGCGCCGACTTCTATCATGTGCTCGACATGGTGCATGACAGACTCAAGTGCAACGCCGTTCCCATCCAGCTCCCCATCGGTTCCGAGGATAACTTCGTCGGTATCGTCGATCTGGTGGATATGAACGCACGTATCTATTACGATGACCTGGGCAAGGACATGCGTACCGAGGAAATCCCCGAGGATATGATGGACAAAGCCCTGGAGTACCGTGATAAGCTCCTCGAAGCGGTTTCCGACTTCGACGAAGAGATCATGGAAGCATATCTCGAAGGCGAAGACGTGCCCGCGGACAAGATCCGCGCGGCGATCCGGAAGGCCACGGTGGCGGTGAAGATGGTTCCCGTTACCTGCGGCACTTCCTACAAGAACAAAGGCGTGCAGAAGCTTCTCGACGCGATCGTGGAGTACATGCCCTCCCCGCTGGATGTTCCCCCGGTGGAAGGCAAACACCCCAAGACCGACGAAGTGGAAGTGCGTGAAGCGGACGACAACGCCCCCTTCTCCGCTCTGGCGTTCAAGATCATGACCGATCCCTATGTTGGTAAGCTGGGCTTCTTCCGTGTGTACTCCGGTACGCTGGAGAGCGGCAAGACGGTCATGAACTCCACCAAGGGCCAGCGGGAGCGCATCGGCCGCATCCTGCAGATGCACGCCAACCACAGAGAAGATATCGACCAGGTCTGGTCCGGCGATATCGCCGCCGCGGTAGGCCTTAAAAACACCACCACCGGCGACACGCTCTGTGATGAGAAGCATCCGATCATCCTTGAATCCATGGAATTCCCTGATCCCGTCATTCGCGTAGCCATCGAGCCCAAGACCAAGGCGGGCCAGGAAAAAATGGCAGTCGCTCTGCAGAAGCTGGCTGAGGAAGACCCCACCTTCAAGACCTATACGGACGAGGAGACGGGCCAGACCATCATCGCCGGCATGGGAGAGCTGCATCTGGAGATCATCGTCGATCGCCTGCTGCGCGAGTTCAAGGTCGAGGCCAACGTGGGCAAGCCCCAGGTTTCCTATAAGGAGACCATTCGCAAGTCCGCAACGGTTGACACCCGTTACGCTCGCCAGACCGGCGGCAAGGGTCAGTTCGCACATGTGAAGCTGATGATCGAACCCAACGAACCCGGCAAGGGCTATGAGTTCATCAACAAGGTCACGGGCGGTGCGATCCCGAAGGAGTTTATCCCCTGCGTCGATCAGGGCATCCAAGGCGCGATGCTCTCCGGCGTGCTGGCGGGATACCAGGTGGTGGACGTGAAGGCAACGCTGCTGGATGGTTCCTTCCACGAGGTCGACTCCTCCGAGCTGGCCTTCAAGATCTGCGGAAGCATGGCCTTCAAGGAGGCCTGTCAGAAGGCGGATCCCACCTTGCTCGAACCCATTATGAAGGTTGTTGTGACCGCGCCCGAGGAATACATGGGCGACGTGATGGGCGACATCAATGCAAGGCGCGGGCAGATCTCCGGCACCGACATCCGCAACGGCGCTGCGATCGTAGAGAGCAATGTGCCGCTGTCCACGATGTTCGGGTATGCCACCGATCTGCGCAGCAAGACCCAGGGCCGGGCAACCTACAGCATGGAGCCCAGTCACTTTGTCGAGCTGCCTAAGAATTTGCAGGAGACTCTCGTGAGTGCTCGCGGGGGCTTCAACAACAGTAGGTTTTAAGGAAAATTGATTCATTATTAATCAGGAGGATTTACTAATGGCTAAACAGATGTACAACAGAGCAAAGCCCCATGTCAACATCGGCACCATCGGCCACATCGACCATGGCAAGACCACGCTGACCGCCGCCATCACCAAGTACCTGGCTCTCCAGGGCAAGGCTGAGTACACCGACTACTCTTCCATCGACAAGGCTCCCGAAGAGCGCGAGCGCGGCATCACCATCAACACCGCTCACGTCGAGTACGAGACCGAGAAGCGTCACTACGCTCACGTTGACTGCCCGGGCCACGCCGACTATATCAAGAACATGATCACCGGCGCTGCTCAGATGGACGGTGCTATCCTCGTTATCGCCGCTTCCGACGGCCCCATGGCCCAGACCCGCGAGCACCTGCTGCTGGCCCGTCAGGTTAACGTTCCTTCCGTTCTGGTCTTCCTGAACAAGTGCGATCAGGTCGACGACGAGGAGCTGCTTGAGCTGGTCGAGATGGAAGTCCGCGAGCTGCTTGACTTCTACGGCTTCCCTG